>VFQP010000055.1_pt1 | contig 351852 bp, 294 predicted proteins | sample 3512351 | NCBI WGS metagenome assembly VFQP01 (sample SAMN10412372, study PRJNA504923) | tailings metagenome | isolation source: Relicate 1 Philex TSF1 revegetated site | place: Philippines: Tuba, Benguet | collected 2017-08-29
CCGCTCCGGGAACCTTCTTCATGATCATCCTGCTGCGATTATCGTATTCATATCGGAAGGCCTGTTCATCCAGTAAGGTCGTCGTCAGTGTCCAGCTTGCGCCGCTGAGCGATTTTACACCCTCCGGCTGGATAACCGCTCTTAACCTGTTTAGATCATCATAGATATAGTAAGTACATAACCAGCCGTCATGACCAGTACACGTTGTACCATCATCCTTGGCTGCAGTCAACTGAACCTTTTTTAGTATTACCAGGCCGCTTTTGTCCTTAAATTCTATCACCTGTTTACCATGTTCATCCTCTGTCACGTTTTTATATAGTTCCCCCACAGGATAAGTAGCAGTAGTAGCATAAGAGCCAAATGTTCCCACTGTGCCGTCCGTTACTGTCCAGATCCTTACCCCGTCTGTGGCCGTATTGATCCAGTAGCTGGTTTTTACCGATTTTTTTGTCGTGCTCTCCGAGCCCACCCAGCTTACACCAGGAGCATAGCCTTCCAATGGCCTGTTTAAGGGAGAAGCTTCGAAGTTGGTTTTACTGTAAGCCCAGTTAGCAGTACTGCCGGGGGTTTCTCCGGTCTGACCGTTCAGGTAAGTGTTGTAAAAACTCTGTTGTTGGGCAAAAGGGTTGAGTTTAAATAAACCGTTGTTATTACCGGTACCACTGGCCGGGGTGGGTAAGTATTTATGCACCTCCCTACCAAACTCATCGTACTCTGTCATATCGATCATGTCAACAGCGGTGGTGGATGGCCCGGTAACCAACGAACCCTGCTTTACTACCGTTTGGATAGGACGGCCTAAACCGTCCAGATACTGCGTCGTCATCCTGACCGTCGTTACATCCGTCCCTATAATAAGATCAACAGGATTAGAAACCGGCTTTACAGGATCCCAAGTCCGGATATAGTTCACAGGAACTGTACCGCCGTAAGGAGCCGGTAACGAGCGAGGCTGTTGCGCAAACAGCAATACACTACTCTGTATTAATAACAAACAAAATAATATGCTCTTTAATATTTTTTTCAGTACCATAACAACTTTGTTAATCAAATATTATTTTTATTTACCAAGTTTTGCATTTGTATTTGGTATAAACAGTAATAACGATTATGATCTATTATGCTTATACGTTTTTAGTTCGTTCATTTTTCAAGAATTAAGTAAACATAGTGTTTCAGAAAAACTAATAGAAACTAAGTTAGGTGTCAATTAATAGTTGCTAAGGCTCACCGTTATTGTGTATAAACCGTTTTGACTAAATGTAATCGGTAGGGTCTCCACATAAGAACTTCTATTTGAACCACCATGAATACCATCGCCAAAACTTCTAATATCCCATTGCATATCTAATGGTTGTAAGTCATAGAAATAATTAACATAATAACTATAGCTTGGTGGTTGTTTAGAAGAATAAAACTTAAAAATATACGGTTGTATAATAGAGGGTAACTGCACTCTCACAGATGATACCATATCGTTGGCAGGAAAATCATAAGACTCGTTAAAGCTAAAGTCTTCAGACCATACCTCTACCCTGGTAGTCGCCGAACTTATAGCAGTCTTCAACTCCACTACAACGCCGCTAACACAAGTTCCCTCAAGATTTGCCTTTTCCTGGCCAAGCCTATTCAAAGCTTCCTCTGCCTGCCTGTTTGCATCTTCTTTAGATAAGGAGGAAAAAAACGCTTCAGCCTCTATAGAAAAAGGTATAGGATCTGCTCCTGTAGCACCATCTCTACAATCATTTTTATAAAACATTTTTGATAAAGCGTCGTTCTTATAGATAACAACATTCTTAACAGTAGTACTACAATCTATTACCTGACCTGCATAACTATAACAGATTACTTTAAGCACTTTGCCCTGTTCATCTTTGATAACATTTAACCTACCGAAGTCGTCATACTGATAAAATATAGCACGACCTGATGGATCGATCTCACTAGTCATGCCTATTCCGGATTTATAGGTATAAGTTGACATTTGCGCCTCTTTAGGATAGACACGCACTTCATCTATTGCTGAGCCGTCCGATAGTATCATACCGGGTGAATATGCAACCGTTTTGCTCTTCCAGCCTTCGGCTGCATCATGATACCGGTAATTTACTTCGTACTCTTTTCCAGTAACCAGATTTAAATCCCTTAACTCATAATCGCCAGTAAAATACCTTTCCCCTGCAAACGCATTTCCAGTAACAGTCCCCCAATCCTCAAATCCTTCATAAAACCAGGAGTTCTCTCCAGTTATAATTGTCTCTACATTAGCTACATACCGCTCCGTATATTCAATATATAGTTGTCGACTGGATGAGCTACTGGTGGCATAGCGATTTTCAGGATAAATCCGCAGCGTATAAGTACCCGCCGGTATGCTTGTATGGGTATTGCTTAGTTTATAATAAGAGGGGTTGGAGCTATATGTTTTCCAGGGATTTACTTCCGGGGATGGCCGGCTGTAGCTCCGCATGGATAGAAGACCGCCACTAGCCATGTTATTGCCAAAATTATACGTTGCCGCCCAATCTTCACCTAAATAACCCGGTAATGTAATTTTTACATCACCACTTTGGTCAGTTGTAAAATCGATCCTTTGCTCACCCGCAGTAGTATTTAAATTAATATACTTTGTTGTCCGGCGATAGCCATACTGTGTGTTATAAGTCTCGGTACGATTGTTATGACCTGCTCCTATAATTTTTACCACCGGATATTGTTTGTTATAACCCCATTGATAAGACTCTTTGACATTACCAGGCTTTTGTTGTTCTAAAAGGTTGCCTTTTTTGTCATATGCGTTAAACAATTGTCTTGTTTCAATTGGATTTGTTCCATTTTGAATATCTACAGATTTGGGCAAATAATTACTTAAAAAATTAGCATAATTGATACGGGTAAGATTAAGTTGCTTCGTAATGCCATTTTGGGTCATTGAATTTGTTTTCTCAATAACCTGGCTAATCATATTTCTGTCTGCCATTTCTGCCTTAGCAGTCTGAGCGTCTAACGGCAACCCAGAAATCTCATCTTTTGAAGTCTTACTTATCTCTATTATTGATTCATTTTTAGAATTAATTGTTGTTGTTTTATATGGCAGATAGGTATTGGGGCTTAACTCATATTCTTTTTTTGTCATAAGACTAATACCTCCCTGAAACTCTTCTATTTCCTCCTTTTTCAAGTAAACCAAATCAACACTATGTCCGGAATATTCAACATTCCATGAACAAATAAATAAAGGATCCATAGGTCCTGGGAAATCAAAATCAGAAGAAATTCCAAGAAACTTTATAAACTTAGGTGTATAGATACTAGGAGAGACTTCATATGTATATTTTTTCTTCAAAAGAATATCACCAACATTATTATAAATTCTTTCTTCTTTCAAAAGCCCCCTTAAATAAGATTTATCTATTTTATTTATTACAGGAACAGGGGACGTTCTTGAAGAATAAGTAGAAAAGATATTAAACGACGATGGTTCCAGATCATCGGCAAGTTTTATATTTACTTTTTCGGTTGGAATATCAGGAAAATCAACTGATGTAGTAAAATTATATATTGTTTTTCCTTTGTTTTGTTCTTCCACTGTAACCACACTGTATTGAACTGGATCTACTTGTAACATATACTTTGGATAAGAGTACCTAGTGACAAAGTAGTCTCTTTCCCCAGCACATATCTCTGTATATGGAGAGTATACAGGCGTACAAGTTATATCATGAAGTTCTCCAATTGGACTATGTACTCCAGATGATTGACTCAAGAATTCAGGATTATTATACTTAAACAACTGTGAAACGTTTTCACTATACAATGATTCTCTCCGTACGATTTCTTTAATCCTTAATCCTCCAACTTTCTTATTTGAGTTAGACCCTGCATCAAAATAGTCGTTTAGTTCATATTTAAACTCTGTACTACCGCCTGTAGGCCAATTAATTTTAGTCAAAATATTAGCCTGGGCTTTAGTTTCGTCCGGGTCTCTATCTGCGCCATCAAAAAATTCAGGTATTATTGATTGTGTCACATGTACAGAAGGAATCAAATCTGGTTTAGTATTATTGTTATAAAAACCCCAAAAGTCTTGTTTAGGGCTATTTTTTATTGGCAGGTTTATCGTTGTATTATATTCGAAAGACACAGCCTCTTCAACCGAATTATTCCCTCCCCCATAAGATATTCCGTTAAGTTTAAGCCGATAATCATCCGAAGTCGTCCCCCCAGCATTAAAATGAGAATATACAAAAGATGCATACCTAATACGATTATTATTTTTATCGAAAAGGTGAACACTTTGTAACGAATTTCTACTCAAAAAGTCGAGACGTGTACCAATGTTATAATTAAATTTCACACGACCTCTTGAAGAAACAATCTCATCAATATTTTTTTCTCGGCTAATCTCCTTTTTTGAAACGCGGTTATATCTTAGATTAGTAGCAATATTATGTATTGGTATTGTTTTATGAAATGTCTTTTTGAAGTCTAACTTAATATGAGTATTAGTAAATTCTGTATAAGTTGAATTGACATATGTAAAAACAATCTCCTCTCCAAGTGTTGTAATTATTTTTGACAGATGCCATTTTGACACATAATCCTCAACTGTAATACTTTGGTCACCTAGCCTGCTCGGGATATCTTGCCAAGGATCATTATTGGTAGTTATCTTCGTAGTTTCAGTATAGGATGCATTATTCTCAAATATATACTTTGTACCATCCTCAACTGTAAAAATCCACTTCCCAATTCCTTTCTGCCCAAATGCAGGTTCTACCTTAATATTTGAGTGTGGGATTATTACAGGTGTACTGTTTTCATCAAAAACAAACTTTCCAGAATAGTTTCCAAAACTAAAATGAAAAATATCTGGCTCGGTATCTAATTTCCCAAAATAACCATATCCTCCATGCCACATTGCCAAATGATTCGGCAAATCAAAACTTCTCCACCTAATAGGTGTGTAAGAACTTGGGTAATTTGGTGGGATTTGACCTGTATGTCCTAAAATAGTAAAATCTCTAAAAACATCTACCTTATTACCAACAGTTTTATTACTAGTAGCTATACCTGGGAAAAAGATACCATTCATCATCAGAGTATTCACTTCTCTTTCAACACTATCGAGCCAACCTGCAGAATTACCTTGATGGTTAGGTGGAATATCAAACAATTTCCGTTCATCAGGAATATCACGTAACTCCCTCGTTATTAGCCCACCACCATTCAAGGTCCAACCTAAACCAACATTAGACGCAATATCATTTACTCGGATTCCACCACCAGCGTATAATAATGATATATCAACTTTCATTGATTGTCCATCTAAAGAAATTATAGGAATTGTTTGCTGGAGCAAACCGCTACTAAGTTTTAAACTTGGCTCAAGTGGAGTTGTTAGTTCACTCCTTTTGGGCAAATATTGATTTACCAAAGTTTCCGACCTTAAGGGAACAAATTTTTGTCCGTTACTTATATAAAAACTTATAAAAAAAATACAAACAGCAAAAGCTTTTTTCATTTTAAAAATTTAATTTTCACAATCCATACCCCACCCTGAACAATATGGGTTGTGTTCTCGGTACCTGCTGGTAACTCAGAAAATCCCATAATAATTTTACGGAGGTCTTTTTGAATATTTTTGATTTAAGGTTGATTTGTTTGCTTAGGCCGATCAGGCCGCTCTGTTGCCAGGCGTTCAGGTCTTTTAAGGCGGCGATGTTGTTGAACTCGTTGCGGTAGTTCTGTTCATAACCACCCGTTAACCAGAAGCCACCCTTGATCTTCCAGTCCACAAAGCTTCTTAAGCCAATGCCCTGGTGGCTGATCCTGATGTTTTGGATATTCTGACCCCAGCCTATCTTGTAGCTCGCTCCTATTCCAATCACACTTTTGTCATTGATCTTGTAACCGGCTGAGAGGCCGATATCACTGGTCGTAGGGAAGTAGCCGTTGCTTCGCTGGCTCTGGAAGTCCGTATTGTATTCTATCCGGTCCTTAAAGGTTTTTGTCTTTTGGCTGTTAGGTTTAAAGCCTTCCGGCATGTCCGCCCCTAAATCCCCTCCTCCTGAGGGGACTTTAAGATATTTTTCTTTTATGCTGTTGAGTTGTGACTGGGCGTCCTGCATATTACTGCGGAACTGGTCCATGGCTCCGGGAGCCGATAGTTGTTGCTGTAGTAAGTTGTTTACCTGGGCTCTTGTTTGTAGTCCGGCCAGGGAGGCATTGAGTGCCGCCGGGTCCGTGGGGTTGTTACCCGGTAATCTGAATAAGGATGCCAGCTGGCTGTTCTTTTGCATAAAGTCTTTGAACAGTTTGGTCTGGCTTAGTAGTTCTATGGCTTTCCTTTCTATCTTTTTATGGTCCTTGAGTATTTCTTTGTATTCGTTTACCTGGGCCTGGTAGTAGTATACCTGTTTGTTCAGTTGTTTGAGCTTTTTCAATAAACCTAAGTTCTGAAGCTGGCTGCCTAAAGTCTGTTTTCTTTCCTTTAAAAATTTCTTGACCAGTTCGGCTTTGTTGAATTGTTGCTGCAGGCCCTGTACTTTATCCAAAGCACCGGTCAGCTGCCCCGCATTGTCCTTTAGTTTGAGGAGTTCAGGGTTGTCCTGTAAAAATTTTAAGCTGCTGGTCAGTGTATCTAAGGAAGGAATATAGGTATTGCCTTTTTTTGTTAGTTTCTGAATACCCTGTTCCAGTTTTTTGTATTGGGCCTGGTTTTGTTCCAGGAATTGTTTGGCTTTTACACTATCTGTCTTTTGTAGTTTTTTGTAAATACGGTTTTCATGTTGCTGCAGTTTACGTAGTAGCTTATCCGTTTTCTTATCCAGGCTCGCTTCCAGTTTGCCTGCTGTTTTATTTACCGAAGAAAGGTATTTGCCGGAAATCAATGCTGTGCTACTATCCGGAGAGGATATATCCTGCGCCTGCACTTGTTGTAAAGCGCAAGTGAACATTAACAGTAAGGTAAGCAGGCGGGTAATGGTTCGGTTCAAGTGGTTAGGCATTTATTCTTGGTCTATCTTGCACAGATCACTATAGCACTTGACGAAGATATATCCTTAAAAACCACAAAAAAAGCTATAAAACAGATCCTATCTATATCATATTATACAAAAATATTAATGTTCGAAAATAGTTATTCATTACAATTTAATATTCACCTCTTTTTATTTGAATGATAAAAAATTGCTATGCTGTTATTAGAGAATATTTAACACTTAAATTTTTAAAATATTAAACCAACAACCTATTTAGACTAACAAGTTATATATAATTACTATGCAATAAAGTGTATTTAAAACTGTATGTTACTGTAAATGCCTGCCTTTACCGGCAGGCATTTTATTTCAACTCCATACCATCATAAAAATAACTATTACTGCCCCTTATTATAAAACCAGTTATTCGGAATAGCTAGTACCGGTGAACCGTTCACACTGTATTGCAGTTTAAGTGTAAAGCCCCCACCCGCTTCAATAAAATCAATATAAAAAGGATGATACCCGGCTTCCAGCGCTACCTGCCCGCTTTTCATTACGGGTGCATGCTGGCCGTCATTATCCACTACAAGCTGCTCCCCTATCTTCAGCACACCGCCGTCGTCACAGGTAAAGTAAAAACTATAGATACCTTTCTGCGGCACCTGTATCAGCCCCCTGATCCGTGCGCCAAAGGCGGGCATCTTAATCGTATCGGCCAGGTGTACATTGGTAATGGTTTGTTTTCTGATCACTTCCCCGGCCATCTTCGTGGTATTGGCAAATACACCATTATAAAAACTCACCGTAAGGCCTGGCTGTTTATGGGTGTTAGCCAGATCCATACTTTTTATCCACCGGCCATTTTTAATTCTTACCTGGTACAGTTCACTTTTTGCGCCGGCACCGGATATAGTGGCAAAACGGATGCGGCCGGTGTCGGTAAGAGTTAAGCTTTGCTGTAAAACCGGGCTGGATGCAGTGGGTGTACTGCCATCCACCGTATAATGCACCCTGGTTCCCGGCAGCGGGTTATTTACTGTTAATACCGACTTACCATCTACCAGCACCTGCTCATCGGCAAAGCCGCTGAGATCGGGCATACGGTAACGCAGGTCTTTTTTATCCCAGATACCGTAATGGCTGATGAGTCTTTGCCGGTAAGTTTCATAAAGATCTTTATTGGTCCATACTCTTTCTGCCAATGCACTCAAGCGCGGCAGTATCATAAACTCCAGTCTTTCACGGGACGGTATCATTTCTGTCCACACGTTTGCCTGTCCACCTAATACCAGTTGCTTTTTATCAGCCGGCATATCGGCCGGTATTACATTAAACAGGTAAACCGTTTCCAGGGTACTGCTGTTGGGCAGGTAGTCGAAATACATGGGGTTGGTAGGCGTCATAATGACTTTATGCCCACGTTGTACAGCCGTAGCAGGTGCTTTCTTTTCCCAGCCCCGCCAGTACATCACTGTCATGGAAGGGTCGGAAGGGCCATCCAGTATTTCATCCCAGCCGATAGCCAGTTTACCTTTTGACCGGATAAATTTATTCATCCGCAGTACAAAATAACTCTGCAGCTCATGCAGGTCATTCGTGTTTTGTTTACGCATCCACTCCTGGCATAAGGCCGATTGTTTCCAGCTTGTTTTTTCCACTTCATCGGCACCGATATGAATGTATCTGGAAGGGAAGAGCGCCATAACTTCCGTTAACACATTTTGCATAAAAGTATAAGTACTTTCCTTACAGGGACAAACCGGAACAGAGAACTGTTCGCCCCACCCGGCTGCACCATTATCCAGCAGTAATTCCGGGTACGCACGTGTAGCCACCAGCATATGCCCGGGCATATCTATCTCGGGTATCACCTCAATATTTTTGCTGCCGGCATACCGTACAATATCACGGATATCCTGTTGCGTATAAAAGCCACCGTAAACCTGCTGACCATCCTTTTCACGCATGTGTTCGGCGGGCAATTCAAAATCGGGATTTTCTATTGCCTTTTGTAATAAGGCTGAATCATGGTTATTATACGTACGCCAGGCTCCCTGTTCCGTTAGCTTAGGATATTTTTTTATTTCTATCCGCCAGCCCTGGTCATCGGTGAGGTGTAAATGCAGTTTGTTGAATTTATAGGCCGACAGGAGGTCAATAAATTTGTAGAGATATTGTTTGGAGAAGAAATGCCGGGCCACATCCAGCTCCACGCCCCGCCAGGCAAATGCCGGGTGATCTTTAATGGTGACCGCAGGTAATACATTGCTATTATTGGTTACAGCCAGCAAATACATCTGTTGTAAAGTTTGCAGGCCGTATAAAAGTCCCGCATCCGTTGAGGCGGTCAGTACAATCCCTTTTGCAGTAATCACCAGTTCATAACCCTCCTTATCCAGGCCCGCACGTATTAATAACTGCAGGTTAGCGTTTTGCGGGTTGGTTGTTTTTTTATTACTGCCCCCGAACAATGATTTACCGGCAAAACTTTCTGCCTTTGTTGATCCTTTAACTGCAGTGTAATAACTGATGCCGGTAACAGGTAACCGGTAACCTCCATTTGAAACAACCATGGTTTGTGGCATAGGCACCAGGTTGAGTGCGGCCGTAGTTTGTTGTGCCTGTACGGCAAACTGTGTGAATATAAACAGGCCGATAAAGACGGGGAAGGATTTCAGCATAGTGTTCCGGTATTTACATTTAATCGTTATAAAAGTATTACCTGCTAATAACGTATAAGCAAGGTCAATCGGGGGGATCATCGTTACCACGATAATATTTCACCGGAACAAAACTAGGTGAAAAAAGCATAGCGCTTACCGCGATATAGAACCGGGATAAGCGCTACACTTCTTATATTAAAATAAAAATTAATTTTTCAATATGCCGGAGCCGATCACTGTTCCGTATTCCAGCATTTCCATTTTTAATTCACCGTTAGGCAGACTGGTAAAACGCAGTACCCCATCTACCCCGCCCTGCCTGATACCCTGGAACTCATTTTCCGAAACGGGGAAGAAACGCATATCCCATTTTACCCTTTTGGTATTATAGAAAAGGTGACCCTCTTTATAGGTGATCATATGTTCTTCTTCCGGGTTCTTTTCATCGATAAAAGTGCCGGCATACCTGCTCACCACGCCTTCGGGCACCGTTATTTTATTTTTGTATTCTACTACCAGGGGCTGTTCTTCCAGCACCTGTACAATATTATCAAAGGGATACACACCCAGTTTAAAGTTCTGTAAAATGATCATGGTCCGGTCCTTAAGCTGGTTATGGTAGATAAATGATACATAACCATCCCAGCTGCCGGTATGCCCGTAGGAAAATTTATTTTCACCTTTTGATACATCCAGCCCAAAACCGTAGGGAATATTTTTACCGCTGCTGGTTTTTGTAACAGCGGTCATTTGCTCAAACTCCGCCGGTGTAAAAAAACTGTTTGTCTTTAGCGCATTTACCCATTTTAAAATATCATCCACTGTACTGGTAACTTTAGCAGCACCTACAGCTCCGTCCAGGTAGTACACCATACTATCCGCATAGCCGGGGTGCTCGCCTGTTACTTTAGCGAATGAGCCTTTTTCCCAGACATAACCGGTGGCCCGTTTTTTCATTTTTTTGGGAGACAGCCTGCTGTTATACACCAGGGTGTGTTTCATTTTCAATGGCTTGAAAATATTTTCGGCCAGGTAAGTACCAAAATCTTTGCCCGATACCCTTTCAATAATAGTAGCCAGCAGTACATAGTTGGTATTATTATAACGGTGCCGGCTTTGCGGAGCAAATTGAAGGGTATCTTTCCGGGCAGCATAAAAGCTGACCACATCCTCGTTAGTAACGATCCCGTTCTTATCCCATCCCGTTTGCATATCCACTAAAAATTCTCCCACACCACTGGTATGATGCAGCAGGTCGTTAATGGTCACTGCATCCCAATGTTGCAACTCGGGTATGTATTGCGTTATTTTATCGCTATACTGCAATTTACCCTGGCGGTGTAACAGCACGATAGCCCCGGCCGTGAATTGTTTGGTACAGGAGGCCAGTTCAAACTGTGTACGGCTGTTATTGAGCGCTTTTGTTTTTTCATTCCTTATGCCAAACCCTTTTTTGTAAATTACTTTGCCTTTCTCTGTAATCAGCACCACGCCGTTAAACTGGTGCTGCTGGTGTAACACAGAAAAAATACTATCCAGTTGTGCCGCCTTTCGTTTTCCTTGCCCAAAAGTGTATGTACACACCATTAACTTAAATAAGATCATCATTGATACGGACCGCATTGTGCTCATAAGCTGACTTTTTTTAATTACCTGTTTTAAAATAATAGCCTTTCCAGGGAAAAACTTACCGGGCACCAATATACGAAGACTGTCGTATTTTCATTTTAAAAAACCACTTCTCCTTGTGAGTTTAACATTTTTTAAAGACATGCTAATGTTTATGCTGATGTTGTATATATATGGTAAGTGTAACCGGTAAGATACACTCCTGCCCCATAGTATTACTGCCGCTGAAGTGTGCGACCTTTAGATTTGGTTCTTTGAAATAACAGTGAAGTAATAAATAAATTTGAAAAGAAAGGAGGTGCACTATGTGTGCGACTGGAAGTTAGGTTCCGTGTTGCGTATTAGACCTCCCTTCTCTTCTGGTTGCCTGTACCAATTAGAATTTTAGCTTTTAAGAGCTGTTAAAGGTCTTAGTAACAGGGCAACCCTTTTTGTTTTATTCCTAAAAACTAAGTTATGAAGAAATTTATTATTGGTATTGATGTCTCCAAACTTAAACTGGACCTTCACTGCTATGGACAATCTAACTCATTAATTATCAGCAATGATGACAAAGGGTTTAAAGCCTTACTGAGGTGGTTAAGAATGCAGGTAAGTAAGGATTTTACTTTGGTAATGGTCGTTATGGAGTATACGGGTATCTACACCTATGGTATTGAAAGGTTTTTAGCTGGTCATGGTATAAATTACGTAAAACGCCCTGCCTTAGACATTAAACGTTCTGTAGGAATGGTACGGGGTAAAAGTGATAAGGCTGATGCCTGCCTGATCAGTAAATATGGTTGGATGCGTAAGGAACAACTTACCCCTATGCAGCCGATAAGCGAGTCTCAACTGGAATTACAACAATGGATGAGTCACCGGGATAAGCTAGTGGCAGACAGAGCATCCTATCAGAGTAAACTGAAGGAACTGCGTTCTCAAATGCAGGATAAGGTGAACAGGAAAATGACTGGATCAATGGAATATATAATGGAAGTATTGACTATAGAGATCAGGGAAGCGGAGCAGCAAATAAAAGCATTGATAAGTTCAGATAGTGAGCTGCAAAACAATTATGAGCTGGTAAGCAGTGTAACAGGCATAGGCTTTGCTACAGCCGTTCATTTGCTGATAGCTACAGAGAACTTTACCCGTTTTGAAGATGCCAGAAAACTGATATGTTATTGTGGTGTTGCTCCGTTTGAACATAGTTCAGGTAGCAGTATACGGGGAAAAACCAGGGTTAGCCAGTTAGCAAATAAAAAATTAAAATCATTATTAACAATGGCCGCATTAAGTGCCATAAAGCATGATCCCGATATGAAATTGAAATATGAACAAAAAATAAAAGAAGGCAAAGCAAAAATGTCCGCTATAAATACAATCAGAGCAAAATTAATAGAAAGAGTTTTCGCTGTTGTTAAAAGAAAATCAGCCTATAAAGTAAGATTAGCCGCTTAAAATTATTTGGTGGAATCTTAGAATACGCAACGAAGCTGCTATGAAAAACTGCCGTTCATAACCAACTTACTATATACCCTTCAACGCCTGGTGCTGCCTGTTTGTTAACGGATAAACCGGAAGGAGAAATTGAAAATATTTTTAATTAATTATCGTAAAACAATAATTAATTACTATTTTTGTGTAATAAATTAGTTTTACGCTATGAATGTTCGTGTTAAAATCATCTCCCGGCTGCTTACTTATCTGTGCCGGGCTTTGGCCTTCGGGTATTTACTGATCGTGTTGTACTCTGCCATTTGCCTGGTAACAGGTACAGGCATTACACCTTATGGTGAAGGGAAGTACCTGCATATTAATTACCCGTTCACCTCCACGCCTTTTTTGAATGTAGATAATAACTTACCGTATATTCTCAGTTCCTTTTTATCGGTACTGTTGTTTTATGGTTTGTTTTTTTTATTAACGGCCCGGGTGTTCCGTATATTCTATCAGCCCCGTTTATTTATAAAGCCCCATATAACCAGCCTGCAGCAGTTTTACCTGTACAACCTGTTTGTACCGGGTATTGCTACGCTTATCAGCCTGTTGTTTGTACCGGTAGAAGCTATTGTATGGGGACTGATATTGGTACATATGCTGCTGGGCGTATTTGCTTATTTTTTATCGGCCATTTTTAAACAGGGTTTAAACTTACAAAACGAACAAGACTTATTTATCTGATATGCCCATTATTGTAAACATAGATGTTATGCTGGCAAAACGTAAAATGCAAAGCAAGGAACTGGCAGAGCGGCTGGACATTACCCCTGCTAACCTGTCTGTGCTGAAAACAGGTAAAGCCAAAGGCATCCGTTTTGATACGCTGGAGAAGATCTGTGAGATATTACAGTGCCAGCCCGGGGATATACTCGAATACCAGGAAGCATAATCAACTTAAAATATCACCTTAAAAAAACGCGATGGCAACATCGCCGGGCATTGTATTGCCCAAAATGTAAATTTATATGAACACAATTTCCATACACGATCTTTCCCTTACCTATAAAAACGGGGTAAAGGCATTGCAACAGGTGAACCTGCATATTACCAATGGCATGTTTGGTCTGCTAGGGCCTAACGGGGCCGGTAAATCATCTTTAATGAAAACCATTGTGGGTTTGCAGCGGCCACAATCGGGGCAGATCAGTTTTAATGGTAAGGATGTAATACAGGAGCCGCGCTACCTGCAGCAATACCTGGGTTTTTTACCGCAGGATTTTGGCGTATATCCAAAGATCAGCGCCTGGCAGTTACTTGACCACCTGGCCCGCTTAAAAGGTATTGTGCATGCCAGTGAGCGTAAACAGCAGATAGGCTATTTACTGGACCGGGTGAATTTAACTGCCCAACGTTATAAAGAAGTAGCTACTTTTTCAGGCGGCATGCGCCAAAGGTTTGGCGTAGCACAGGCTTTGCTGGGTAATCCCCGTATTATTATTGTAGATGAGCCTACGGCAGGCCTTGACCCGGAAGAACGGAACCGGTTTAATATGTTGCTGAACGAGATAAGCGAAGATATTATTGTGATCCTGTCCACCCACCTGGTAGAAGATGTAAGGCATTTATGTGCCGAAATGGCCATTATGAATAACGGTATGGTATTGGCGCATGGAAAACCCGACCAGCTGATACAGGAATTGACAGGACGGATATGGAGCCGGGAGATAGCCCTGGCAGATATTGAACAGTATGCACAGCAGTACCGTATCATCAGCAGGCAGTTAATAGCCCGGCGTATGCACATAACGGTGTACGAGCAGGATACCCTCGACGGTTTCCAGCCGCTTACCCCGGCACTGGAACATGTATACTTTAATGTATTACAAACAAAATCATAACCCATGCAAAACATATTGTCATTTGACATAAAAACCTATCGCCGCAGTTATACCAGTTATGCGATCCTGTTATTACTTGTCCTGCTCGGCGTTTTTACCGGCTCAAAATTTAATATGAGCCCGGGCCAGGATATACGCCTGGACGGATCATATACCATTGGCTTTATGACCGGCTTTTTAAGCCTGGCCATTATTTTCATAGCCACCGTGCTCTCGGGGCAACTGTTGTTTAAAGAATGGGATAACCGTTTTGATACTATTTTGTTTACCACCCCCGTAAAGAAACAAGCATACCTGAAGGAAAGGTTTATGGCTTTCTTCCTGCTGACCTTTACCTGTTTTTGTTGTATGATCCTGGGTTTTGCCATAGGCCAGTATATGCGCAGCGGCAGCCACTTTGAACCCGTTACTTTTATGTACTACCTGTACCCGCTGGTATTGTTTGGTGTTATCAATACCCTGTTTACCTGCACCTTACTGTACAGCATCGCTTTATTATCGCGGCGTAAAATGCTGGTGATAACCGGTGGCTTATTACTGTATATTTTATATATGGTGGTATTGTTATTCTCCAATGCCCCCTTTATGGCCGGCAGTACACCACAATCATTGTCTGCACAACAGTTATCCGCCTTATCAGATCCGTTCAGCTTATCCGCTTATTTTTATACAGCCAAAGATTTTACTGTTTCGCAAAGAAATACCCAACTGGTTTGGCCGGTGGGTTATTTATTGATCAACCGCCTGTTGTTTATCGTTTTATCCGTGATACTGTTATGGGTTACTCACCGTTTTTTCTCCTTCGGCAGCAGGAAGGCGGGCAAAAAGAAAACGCATGAAACGGTTATCCGCCTGCCCTCATTTACTGCAACCGTTTTGCCCCGCATCAACCCGGCTACCGGCGCCATGGCCCGGGTAAATGCTCTTTTTTCTTTTATGAAAAAAGACCTGACATACCTGTTTAAGAGTATTTCGTTTGTAGTGGTAACGCTGTTATTATTGTTTTTTGTAGGCATGGAGTTATACGCCGAAATAGAAAAAGGCATTCGTTTGCCACAGTTGTATGCCCGTTCCGGTTTAATGGCAACCACCATTATTGAGAACTTCCATTTCCTGGGTTTATTACTGATTGTTTATTTTGCCAATGATGTGTACTGGCGCAGCAAGGCTTCCGGTTTTTCGGTTATTGAGCAGACTACTCTTTTCAGCAATACCAAATTAACCAGTCATTGGTTGTCCTGCAGTATCCTGCTGATTTGTTTTACCAGTCTGCTAGTGGTATTGGCACTTATATTTCAATGGGCCTATGATTATACACAAATAAACTGGTCGGCTTACCGTGGTGTGTTTGTTTTTACTACCCTGCCGCTGGTATTGTTTACCGGGGCTGTACTTGTTATCAACCATGTTATCCGTAATAAGTACGTGGCGCTTACGGTATCATTATTACTGGCTTTCCTGTCTATCGGCACCATAGCACAAAAACTGTTGCCTTACCCTTTATTACGTTTTTTCTCTACCCTGCCGGTTAGTTACAGCGATTTTAATGGCTATAGTATTTACCTGTCCTCCTTTTTATACAGGCTTTTATTTGGTGCTGCTTTGGTATTGTTACTCATAAAGCTGGTCAACAGTTCACGCCGTTCCCTGTTACAGCCATCATTATCCTGGTTATTGATTTTACCGGTAATTACAGCGGGTGCTTTTGCGGCCAGGCAGTATAATACCGGTTACCATAAAATACCAGCACAGGAACAGGTAGAACAGGCTGTACAGTACGAGAAGCAGTACCGTTCTTTTCAATCGCTACCACAACCCGTTATTACATCGGTTATTACTACCATTGAACTTTATCCTGATCAGCAGTCATACACCATTAAAGGCCGGTACACATTAAAGAATGAAACGGATAAACCTGTGGAGCAGGTATTGATGAATTTTCATCCTGACCTGTCCATATTGAAAGCAACATATATACAGGGGCAGCAACAAACCATGCTAAGAGAAAAAGTAAGCGTGATACCTCTTTCCCAACCGCTGCTGAACGGCGACACTGCTGTGCTTGATTTCACTTTATCCTATAAATGGTATGCGGTTAACGGTCATTCACCCATGAATGCAATGATGGAGAATGGTTCTTTTATGCGTATCAGCCGTTATTACCCGCAACCGGGTTACCAGGCCGATTATGAATTAAGTGATGAAGCTACAAGGAAACAATACGCATTGGGTAAGGCCACCGGTGAACTGGCACTGGATGACCCAAGGACCAGTCACCATTTTATACAGCTGGATATGACCATTGGCACATCCGCCACACAAACCCCTATTGGTACGGGTGAACCGGTTAACCGCTGGCAGGATAACCAGCGTCAGTATGCCCGGTATCGCCCCGTACAGCCTGTTCCCTTCCGGTTTGCCATCAGTTCGGCAAACTATGCCCTGAGCACCGGCCAGTTTGAACAGGTACCCATTTATATATATTATCATCCGGCACATCACCAAAATGTAGCGCCGCTTATGAATAATATAAAAGCTACCCTGGCTTACTGCCAGCAGAACTTTGGTCCTTACCCTTTCCGTACCCTGAGTTTTGCCGAAGTATCGGCCTATACCAAAGGCTTTGCCGCAACCGCTTATCCCGGCGTGATCTTTATGACAGAGAATGTTGTGTTCCAGGCAAACATACAGACGGACCGGAAACAGGATGTGATCAATGAACTGGCGGGACATGAGATCGCCCATTTCTGGTGGGGAAACCAGGCCATTGCACCCGATAACCGGGAAGGCGCTGCCATGCTTACCGAAACCCTGGCCATGTATACGGAAATGATGGTGTATAAAAAAGTACACGGAGCGGAAAAAATGAAAGAGCGGTTACAGGTACACCGGCAAATTTATGATGCGGAGAAAGGTTTTTCCGGTCCGCAGCCCCTATATAAAGTGGCGGCGGGTAATGCGCCACTCTCCTATTCCAAAGGAGCGTTGGTGATGGTTGAGCTAAGCGAACTGATCGGTGAAGACAAAGTGAATGCGGCACTGCGTAATTTTTTACAGGCCCATCAATACCCGCAGCCGGTGCCTGTATCTACGGATCTTATAGAAGAGTTTTTAAAGATCAGTGAGATACAGTATCATAACAGGATCAGGGACCTTTTTCAAAAGCCTTAGGTTTATTTTACTGAAATGTAAAGACCATTACACCATATACGATTATCACGGAAATAGCAGAGGGCCTGGAAAGGCCCTCCTTATTTTGCAACTCACACTGCTGAGAAAAACTTATTACCGGTTTATAGTGATGACAGTATTTACCCGGTAATGTTAAAAATGTGCCATTAGCCTGAACGAATAACTTTTAGGATTAGGTAAACTTACTCCCGTGATCAGGGTTTCGGGATCAACCCCTCTTAATCTTTTATCGGCCCAGTAATAGATATTATTGGCAGAAGCCATGAGGCGTACGCTTTTGATGATACCGCTGCGCTGCAATAGTTTTGGGCTGAGCTCGTAAGAGAACATCACCTCATTTAGCCTTAATACATTCGCATTTACCACCATGGCATTACTCCTGTTATAGGCAAACTCGTTCTGAATACCCGCCGAGGACAGGTAAGCCGCCTGAATATTGGATACCAGGCCCGGAACATTTGTAATGAGTTCATCACCCGATGATCGCCAGCGGGCATCAATATCCTGCGCTGCGGCCAGGTGGTCGGCATAGTTACGTTGCACCATGGGCGAACGGAATACTTTATTACCGTAACTGTAAGTAAAGAATATCCTCAGCTCAAAAGGCCCGTAACCAAAGGAATTGCTGACCGAACCCGTTGTCGTGGGTTCTCTTGGTCCCATGTACGAAACCAGGGAATCGTTGGTACTTGACAGCACAATACCATTGATGGTTCGTCCATCTTTACCACCTGTTGAGAACAACGGCTGGCCATTGCTATCAAGCCCCACAAAATTATAGGCATACAGGCCGTATAAAGGTTTACCGATCTTACCAAAGCCCTCGGGCTTGGTAACATTTGTAAGCAAGGGCGATTGTAATACGCCATCCAGCATCCTGTTCTTCACATAACTGTAGATCAGTCCTGCTCCCCACCTGAATTTTTTAGTGTTCAGGATATTGGATACATTGAACGTGAGATCAAATCCCTTATTGGACATGGATGCCCAGTTGATGACTTTGGTAGTAAAACCTTCTTCCAGCGGCATACTGCTGTGAGCGATCAGGTCTTTATTTTTCCTGGAATAAAATTCTGCGATCACATTAAAGCGTTTTAAGAAAGACATATCCAGCCCAATATTGGTGATATAATCTTTCTCCCAGGCCAGGTTATATAATTCAGGCGCCAATACCCTTATACCGATCTCGCTGTTGACCCCGTCAAAACGGATCGCATTATAAAAACGGGCATTCAGCATAGGCGAGGTCTGGTAAGCATTACCACGAAGCGCATAACTGGCCCTCAACGTGATATAATCAATTTTGCCGCCTTTATTTAATCGCTGGAAGAAACCCTCCCGGTCCACATTCCAGGACAAGCCTACATTGTAGTTGGGCAGGTATTTAGACCTTACTGAAGAGCCGAATACATTACTGGCATCAGCCCTCAGGGTAAAATCAACATTATAACGGTTATTAAACGTGTACTGACCATTTACAAAACCACCCACTGCTCTTTCAGTGATCCTGTTTTCATTGTAATAACGGTCGTCGTTTCTTATGGCAGCGGTCATAGCCAAAGGACTGGGAGAAATAATGCGGCCGCCATAGTACATATAACCGTAACCCCTTGTATTGGAACTGGCATTGTCAGATGAGCGCAGGTCAACGCCGCCAAACAAAGCCACACGGTGCCGGTCAGAAAAGCTCACCTTATAGTCCAATGTAGCCCTTCCATATAATTCCGTACCATTATTACTGAACACATCTAAGATACCCCCCCTGGGTAAAATGGTTTCGGGAATGGAGTTAGGATTATTTAAATCCCTGAACAAATAAGTATTTAAACTCCGTATCACATCATTATAACTGGCACGATAAGCCTCGGCTACATTAGAGTACTCAGTTGCAGTGTGATTTAACTGCGAGGAGTTTTTCCTGAAGGATAACAAGGTCTCCAGTGTAAGGTTTTTGCCCAGTTTATAGGCCGGCTTTACCACAATAGCTATACCCTGGTTATTGATCTTTATAAAATTTTCCTTTAACTCCTCCAGGATATTAAAGGGCGCATAATTATTACGGTAGTATTTATAAGAGCCGTCACTGTTATAAGGACTCATAGCCCGGCTGGTGGTACTGGCATAAATAGCAGGGTTTGTTTCAAAGGGACGTGTGAGATCGCCATTGAACATGGTACTGTTATAAGTACCGGGGGCCATCTGGTTACGAAAACTGGCATTGAGATCCATATCCAGCGTAAGTTTCCTGGACAGGTTAAATATCATGCGCATATCAGCCGTATACCGTTTATTATTATAACCTATAGCAGCCCCGTTATCCGCCGCGTAACTACCCGAAAGATAGTAGGCTGCTTTATCATTGCCACCGGACAAAGAGAGCGAATGTTCCTGGAGCACATTGTTCCGGAACAGTATATCAAACCAGTTTGTGTTGGCATATTTTGCCTCGTATACTTCCTGGTTAAACTGGTCCCTCGTGATCCTGTTTTCCGCATACCTGAAGTATGCATCGGTAAATGCGCCGGTGCTGGAAGGATAGTTCAGGATAGAAAGATACCCGTAATTAAACAGATCGCGGGCCAGGTCTATCTGCTGGCTGGAGTTCATTAAATTAAACCGGGTTATATCGGGCTTTACACCAATAGATACTGCTGAGCTCAGGTTAACCGCCAGTGTACCCTTTGTGCCTTTTTTGGTGGTAATGGAAATAATACCGTTGGCAGCCCTGGTACCATATAAGGCGGTTGCCGAACCGTCTTTTAAAATAAATATATCTTCAATATCGTTGGCATTCAGTCCGGCGATAACAGAGCTTAACAAACTGGCAGGGTCACCGGAATATAGCTGGTTAACGGAAATATTTGCAGGTGCACTGATGGGCACACCGTTTAATACATACAAGGGCTCCTGGTTGGCACTGATGGAAGCATTACCACGGATACGTATTTTAGGAGTGGCGCCAAAGGTACCGGAAGGACTTTGTACACTTACCCCGGCGGCTGCGCCCTGCAACATTTTGGAGACATCCATATAACCCGAACGGTTGATCAGTTCCTTATCCACCTGCACCACTGAGCCGGTAAATTTTTTCTTATCAATTTTCTGGAAGCCTGTCACCACCACATCATCCATAGTACGCACTTCCTGCTCCAGTATAATATTAATATTGGTTTCGTCCTCTACTTTATATAACCTGGTTTTATACCCGGCAATAGACATTTCCAAAATGGCATTACGGGAAATACCGGGCAAGGTAAAAACACCCTGTTCATTGGTGACTGTTCCCTGGAAGGTTCCTTTGATACGGATATTGACACCTGCCAGCGGTTCACCTTTTTCATTCCTGATCGAACATCGTATATCCATAAGAGGGCCCGCCTGTACCTGGTCGGTTACCCGTGGATTACCGGCTTTTTTTTTTCGGATCACAATGGTCTTTCCAATTATTTCGTAAGTCAGCGGCTGATCGGCAAAACAGATCTCCAGCACTTTTGCTATGGGAGCATTGTGCACATTGATGGTTACTTTCCGGGCCGTTTTAAGTACTTTGCTCTCGTACCAGAAACTGTAATCGGTTTGTATTTCAATTTTCTTCAGTAATACATCCAGGGAAACATCTTTCTCCATTAAGGTAATGCCCTGTTCCTGCCTTGCCATTAATGAATACCCCGACAGCAGCAACATCAACAGCATCCAAACCATATTCCTGGTCTGGCGCTTACATCGTTCCGGCTGCGGACCAGTGTTTCTCACCAAGCGTTTAGTTTTATTTAATTATAACTTAGGGCAATAGTATCAGTTTTTTACCATCCAGTTCAAAATTCACGTCGCTGAATTTAAGAATTTCCAATACCTGGTTCAGGTGCAGTGACCGGCTGATACGGCCGTTGAACAACCTGTCGGCATTCGCGTTTTTAAAAACGATATCTACATCATACCAGCGGCTCAGCGCATTCATAACTGTTGACAGTTTGGTATCGTTGAACTGGAAAGCGCCATCCTTCCATGCCATTACTTCCTGCAGGTCAACACCGGTTAAAACGGCCATATTATTAGCCCTATCCATCTTTGCCTGCTGGCCTGGTAAAAGTACATTTGTTTTTTTATTTTCCCGGTTACTTACTTTTACTGAACCGTGTAAAAGCGTTACCATTTTTTGTTCTTCCTCTGTATAAGAACAGATATTAAACTCGGTGCCCAGTACTTCTACCTCCATCTCTCCGTTATCCACAATAAAAGGCCGGGTAACATCCCTTGTTACGTTAAAGTAAACCTGGCCGGTTACCTGTACCCTTCTTTCCTTGCCGGTAAAAGCTGTGGGAAAATAAACAGAGGATGCCGCATCCAGCATTACCTCGGTACCATCGGGTAGTTTTATTTTAAACTGCCGGCCCCTGGGCGTGCTGACAGTATGGTATTCAACTTTTTCATTAGCCGCAGAGGCACCAAAAACATAGGTAATGGCATCTCCTTCCTTTACAATGCTTACCGGGCTTTCCGTGGTTACTTTACCATTGCCCATTTCATCCAGTACAATCTCCTTATTACCGGGCAAAGTGAGTATGGCCCCGTTTTTACCGGGGGCGATATCATTCACCGGTTTATTTTTCTCCGCCTCTGCCAGTGGTTTTGAGGTATTGTTTAACCAGGTATAGGTTACACCCGCTCCCAGCAATAATATAAAAACGGCCGCTGCCTGCCACCAGTTGATACGGAATACCTTTTTATGCTTATCGGCCCTGATCCTTTTCTTTACATCATCCAGCATTTCCTCCTCCAGTTTATCCACCGGCATCGTTTGCGTAGTGATCACAAGCGCAAGCTCTTCCTCATCGGTCTGCTGGTACCAGGCATGCAATAGTTTAGCTTCCTCTTCGGTAGCCTGGTTATTCAGGTACTTGTCAGCCAATACAGCCAGTTCTTCTTTACTTAATACCACTTTTTTAAAATCAGCCATAATCATTTTTTTAAAAACACTTCGCTTAACACAATAATCAGCACCGAAACCTTTTGATAATAAGTTCTTATCAATGACATTACCCTAGCTACGTATCCTTCTGCCGTCCTGGGAGAGATACCCATTTTATGGGCAACCGACTCAATAGGTTCATCCAGCAGCTTGTGGTGTAAAAAAACAATTCTGTACTTTTCAGGCAATTTTTCAGTATAATTATTCAACAGATCAAGCAATTGTTTATTATCAATATCTATCGGAATGGTGTTTGTTTCTTTTGACCTTTCCTTTAGTAAATATTCCTTTTTTCGTTTTTCTTTTGATAAAGCCCGGTATACGGCATACCTCACCATGGATGCCAGGTATCCCTGCAGGTTATCTATTTTCAATATAGCCCGTTTGCTCCAGAGCGTATAAAACACTTCCTGGATAATTTCCCTTGCCTCTTCCTCCTGCTGTATCCGTTTACAGGCCAGAAAGTACATAGGTTTCCAGTAACGTTTATAGATAGCCGTAAACGCCCCCTCGTCCCCCTTTTCGAGGCCCACCAACAATCCCTGATCGTCGCAGTGTGTGTATGTTATCATGCAGCCGAAACCTGGAAATTTCCTGTAATCCTTATAAGTAGAGACATGAGCAGCCAAATCATACGCAGAAAAAGGAAAAAATTTTTAAAAATAGTGGCACACCATCCCTGTAATGACGGTATTTAAACTGGTTAGATAAAAAGTATGATCCCAAACCCGGCGCTATGCAATTGATAATCAATCACAAAACATCCCAGGGCCGGTTTGCCAGCTTATTGCTTCATCAGTTTAGTGAGCCTTAAGTTTATAAGACAATTAGAATTTAAAAATGGAGTACAATAAATGAATCTTCAAATTTTTGCCGGTAGCCGGCCAGCTTTAGATCCTTACTGCGTTTCCGGGTTTATATCATATCCTGTCCCATAAGCGGAAAACAAGATATACATTTTTTTATAATATGTCTTTTTTATTGAAGACCGTATATCAACAGTAGTGGTTTACATCATAATAAATTGTAAATGAACAGCATCCTGGCTGTTTTTCCGGCCTGTGGGTTGTATAAATGGTATGCGCCATACAAATCCTATGGGAAATAACTAAAAAAGCCGGCTATACTGCCGGCCTTTAAAACAGGTATTCCAGGAATTATTTTACTATTACCCAGCGGTTTAAAAAATTACCGGGTGTTTCTATTACTATTTTATAAAAGCTTTGCGGGTTAGCCGACACATCAATTATTGCTTTTTCCTCAGTAAGGGGTACGGTGGCTTTCAGTTCATACTGATCTTTACCGCCTTCCTTAAACAAATTGGTATGGGTTACCCATATTTTGGCATCACCTTTTTGCTGCAGGGCTTTCCAGTTTATCACCAGTTTTCCATCCTCCAGTTTTGCGCCGGCATTAATGGCCGACAGCTGGCCGGTCAAAGACAGGCCATCAATTTCCATCAGTTGCTCACGGGGTATCTGCACACCTAAAAAAGAAGCCAGTGTAGGCATAATATCTACTATACCCGGGTTGCCGTTTTTATAATAATCGGTCAGGCCTTTTGCATTGCTTACGATCCAGGTATTTCTTTCCCTGTCCGACTGACCGCCATGGTGTTTGCCGGTGTTTGCATCGCGGCCGTGATCGGTGGTGATATAGATCACCCAGTCTTCCCTGAATTTGGTTTTACGGTAATTGATCGCATCCCACAAACGGCCCATCTGTTTATCCATTAACGATATGGCCCTGTAATACTCCGGGCCATCACCAAATTTATGCCCCATATCATCGGTATACTCCAGGTATACCCAGGAAAGATCAGGCGCTTCCTTTTTTATATAAGCTGATGCCTGGTCCACCACGGCTTCATCAATACGTTGCATAAAATCACGATTGGCATCATGTGGATATTGAATGGTATCCAGCTCCAGCCCGTCAAAATGATGGGTCAGCATTAGTTTACCGGTTTGAGGCAGGCCCTCACCTACCAGTTTCGTGCGGTTGTCCAGCCAGCTGGAGAATACAGCGGTCTTTTTTTGCGGGTATTGTTCCCTGAAAAAACGGAAGATGGTCCAATAGTTATAATTAGGTGCTTTAATATTATTGTCCCACACATTGTGTTTATTAACCCAGGTACCGGTCAGTAAACTGTTATACCCCACTGCCGAAATAGTGGGTGTTTGCGAATAACCGCCTTTCTCGCCGCCTACATGCGCCCGGGTATAACCGTGTTTGCCGGCAATTTTATCCAGGTTGGGGGTCGGCTGCTTCTCAATTACATCGGCCGATATACCATCTACAATAACAAAGACTGCTTTTTTAGCCTTTTGCGCCTGTAACTGCAGTCCTGCGCTCAATAACCATACGATAAACCATTGTTTCATAAAGAATCATTTTTTACGCATCTCCTGTTTCACTTTCGTGAAATTAAATGAATGCCTTTGGGTGTAAAAATTTTTAATGCAACTGGCTGCGGGTTGATCAACCCGCAGCCAGTTAACTATTCATTTGTTATCTGTTTACTGTATCAGCCACATTACGCCGTTAATATCATCGTTGCCGCTGTATTGTCTTTTTACAGCTTCTTCTACATTCACCCGGTTATTGTTGTATTCATCAGTAGGATACATCCAGCGTTTCGGAATTTTTCCGCCATTTAAAATACCGGCGCCTGATGTTTCAAAAGCAGGGAAGCCTGTTCTGCGTTGTTCATAAAAAGGTTGCCAGCCGGTATTCATGAACATACTGATATATTTCTGGGTAATGATCTGCTCGATCTCTTTACCAGTCTGTAAGTTGATTACAGGTTGTCCCAGGTAGTTAGTGATAGCCGTTGCCGTATAGGCATTATTAAAATTGGAGAAGTTCAGGGAAGCCTGGATACCATTTTTATAAAAAGTATTGGCATCACCGGTGATCCAGCCTCTTACCACTGCCTCGGCCAGCAAAAACTGTACTTCGGCATAACTCATTAACAGGCTGGGCTCATTAATGGCCTGGTAAGAATAACGGTCATGTATTTGCGAAGCATTACCTGCACCTCTCTTGGCGGTATTATAAGCCAGTGCAGCGCTACCCAGCAAACCATCATAGGCATTAAAGTCCGTAGCAGGTAATGCAGCCGAAGGTTTTGGTTTTCCAAACACGAACAACCGGGGGTCCTGCAGGTCTTTCAATATCTGTACAAAAGTACTGTCCAGGTAATAATCCGTTTTCATGGAATTATTATTGAAATAAGGATACTGGTTGCCCGTAATATCATAATAAGTGAATTTTCCGTTCTCGGTATTATTGCTTATCAAAGGGTATTTGGCCGGGTTAGACACAATTTCGTTAAAGCGTTGTTTGATATTTAAGGAAGCAACCGATTCTTTTTTAGAAAGGCTCATCAGTACACGCAGGGTGTAGGAATTGATCAGTCTTTTCCATTTGTCAATACTACCGCCATACACCAGGTCGCCGCCAATGGCTGTTTCAGTAGCCGATAAAGAGTCGGATGCGATCTTCAGGTCATTCAATATGCCCAGGTAAATATCTTCCTGTTTATCATATGCTGGACGAATGGCCTGTGTATCCGTAACATTATTATTGGCAATGGCCTGCATCATTTTCGAATAAGGGATATCGCCGAATGTCTGGGTCATGCCCACTACAAAATAAGAACGGAAGAATTTGCCGATATAACGGTAGTTCAGTTTACCTACACGGGCAGCTTCCTGTTCCATTTTTACCACCTGTGCAATATTGCTGTAACCCATGCCGCTGCGCTGCCAGCCATAGTATTGGGAGTTACTGGCACCCTGGGTATATACCAGGTAACGCGAGGCCAGGGCCGCATCGGCCGAAATGGTTGAAAAAGCATTCCGCTCAATAGCCGGTAACAATAAGGAAGGATCGGCTACCGTGGGATTATTGGGATTGAGCTGGTAATCTTCAAACTTATTACAGGACGAGAGCACCGCCAGCAGTAATAACATAAATAATGAGGTATATTGTTTCATTGTATTTATTTTATGATAGTCAGTTGGGGGTTTAGAACTTCAGGTTCAGGTTCACACCAATGCTGCGCATAGAGGGTGTTTGCAGGTTATCCGATTCTGCATCAGGATCAACATTCGGTATTTTAGAAAGAATGAAAAGGTTATTACCGATCAGTGAAACCGATGCCGATTTAAATACATTTTTCACCCACCTGGCCGGTACATTATACGTTAGTACCAGGTCACGCATTTTTAAATAAGTGCCGCTGTAATAGTGATAATTATTCAGCATGCCGCCGCTGGTGGTCTGCATAAAGCTGATATAGTTCACGGCTCTTGTATTCGGTGCAAACTTGCGGGTATCCGATAAAATATTACCGTAAGCATCGTAGGTTACGCTGCCCGAGGTTACTACCACACCAGGGCCTACATAGGTACTGTTACCGGCATTGGCATCATCACGGTATTGTGTTACCGTACCTTTGGCCGAGCCACCCCACCACATTTTCTGGTTGGTAGTGGAATAGATCAGGCCACCTAAACGGCCATCGAATGAAAAGCTAAGGGAGAAATTTTTATAGTTAAAGGTATTCTGCACACCATATATCCAGTTGGCATCGCTGTTACCAAAGTACTGGCCATAAGGAGAAACGGCCTGCATACCATTGGCATTGTAAATAGCCTGTCCGTCAGGTGCCATGGCTTCGGTAATATAGATCCGGTCCATTCGCTGGCCTTCTTTTACCTGGCCGATATAACCATCAGGATTATCTGTAGCATCTTTTAACCAGCGGTGTACATTGCTGAAATTAATACTGGCATCCCAGCTAAAATCTTTTCCTTTAAATGGTGTGCCGCTCAGCATCATCTCCCATCCTTTACGTATATATACATTGGCATTGGTTAAAATATTGGTATAACCGCTACCCTGTGAAGGGTAGATATTGGCAAAGTTGTTATAATCTTTATTGCGGAAATAAGTTACGTCCAGGTTCAACCGGTTTTTAAGCAGGCCCACTGCTACACCATATTCACCCGACATTACTGTTGAGGGTACCAGGTCGGGAGAAATAAAGGTAGATGGCCAAACCAGTGAAGGCACATTATTCCATTTAGGCCCGATGCTGTAAGTGGTCAGGTGAGCATAAGGATCGCTGTTACTGATAAAACCGGTATTTACTTTGGCCCAGGCCCCTCTTACTTTTAAGAAAGAGATGGTTTCAGGCAAGCTCAGTACATCGGATAAAACAGCTGATACACCGGCAGATGGATAGAAATACCCGTTGTTTTTTATAGGTAAGGTTGAGGTTTTATCATAACGACCGGTGAAAGAGAGGTACAGGAAACCCAGTGTTTCCACGTCCAGCATACCAAAGGCGCTGGCCGTTCTGCGCTCACGCAACAGGTTAGATCCCTTTAATGGGTTAATGGAGTTACTCAGGGCGTAAAACCCGGGAATGGTTAATCCGTCGGTAGAAGTATACACCGATTCAAACCGCCTGTAAGCATTGCTACCGCCCGCGGTTACATTCAGTTTCAGGTTTTTACCAAAACTGTGTTTGTAATTCAGTATCAGGTCCGAAGTAATATCCAGGTAATTGGTATTATCAGTGGAGAAATTACCCCTCGAGATATAACTGTACGCCACATAACTGTAAGGCTCCTGTATAGAGGCATTGGTGGAGTACTGGTTAAAGCCGTTCCTGAACTTCACGGTAAAATCGTCCGATATTTTATAATCGAAAGTTACCTGGCCAAAGCTGTTATTTCGCTTATAGGCATTCAGGTATTCATTGGCCACAAAATGCGGGTTATTATACCAGGATAAGTTATAGTTGCGTTGCTGCAAACCTTCCCTGCCAGGCATCCAGTAATTCTCCAGGTCGCGGATATCAATATCCGGACCGATCCACAGGATCAGGTTATATAAATAGTTGGGCGGACCATAACCCACCGTCGGGTAGTTATCAGAGTACTCCCTGTTATAGGTCAGTTTACCATCCATACTTAAACGGGGTGCCAGCTGGTAGTTACCACCTATAGAAAAGGAGGTATTGTTTAAGCCCGTATTCGGCACCACCCCTTTTTGGGTAATATGGTTGGCCGATACGCGGAAAGAGCCTTTCTCGGTACCAATAGATGCGGCTACACTGTTGGTAGACAGGATACCGGTCCGGAAAAAGTTTTTAATATTGTCCTTTCCTCTTGATAAGAAAGGGGTTTTAATACGTTGCCCGGTTATTGGGTCTATTGGACTGTCATACTGTGTGGTTTCGAAATAACCGCTGGGCGTACCGGTAACACGCTGGTCCAGTTTTGGCCCCCATATCCAGCCACCGCCTTCGGTGCCACCACCCGAGCCATTTACATAAGCATATTTGCCCTGGTCGCCGTTGCCGTAAGTGGTCTGCACTTTTGGTATTACCGTATAACTTGTCTGGAACATGGTGGAAGAGTTAAGTTCCACGCTTACTTTACCCTTTGCTCCTTTTTTGGTAGTATACAATATAGCACCATTCACACCCAGCGCACCATATAAAGCCGCTGCGGCTGTGCCTTTTAATACGCTTACACTTTCAATATCATCGGCACTGATCTTATAGGGGTCAGCATCCGGATCAGGAATACCATCAATAACGATCAAGGGCGTTCTCCCGCGCAAAGAAATACCCGGGTTGCGGAACAGGTCGGTGGTATTATTAATATTCAGACCCGCTACCCTCCCCGTTAAAGCGCCCAGCGCCGTGGGGGTTTTAGTTTTGGCCATTACGTCGCCACTTACTTCCTGTACGGCATAACCCAGTGTTTTCTGTTGCTTTTTAATACCCAGGGCCGTAGTTACCACTACTTCATTTAATTCATTGGCATTGGAAGGCTGTAACCATATATTCAATTCGCCGTTGCCGCCGGCTTTTACTTCCTGGTTCTCATAACCCAGGTAGGAAAATATAAGAGTGGCGCCGGAAGGTACGTTTAAACTAAAACGTCCTTCACCGTTGGTAGCGGTACCACGGGCCGAGCCACTAACGGTTACCGATACACCGCTGAGCACGCTGCTATCTGCTGCGGAACGTACCCTGCCGGTAACGGTTTTGTCCTGTGCGCTTACCAGGCAGCACAGTAATAGTAAAAAAACAATCCCTGTTAATGATTTCATAGTTGAAATTTTTAAGCGTTGATCCTGTTGATTGCGATAGATAAGATGATGAAAGCTGATTAAATTGGTCAAAACAAAATTAGGGTTAATAATAATTGATTGAACGATCATTCAATTAATTATTATTCCCGTAATATAAGGGTTACAATTTATTAACGCAGGCATTACTCAAAATAACTTACCATTGATTTTCATGGCATTGCAAGATTTTCTTATTGTTAAATTTTGTTTTATTGAATGATCATTCAACCAATACTTATCTTTGTAACAAACGTGCACAAGTATTTATGGGACGAAAAAGTATCAAGGCATCCCGCCAGAAAGAAATTATAGAAGCCTTTTATAAAGTGGCTAAAAAGGAAGGACTGGAAAATGCTTCTATTGCCAAAACAGCTACGCTTATTCATATTAACCCCAGCCTGGTTATACATTACTTTAATACAAAAGAAGCATTGGTGTACGGGTTAATTGAATATATACTGGACAAATATGTATTGATATTTAAAACCCCGCCCGCTTACCAGCACGATCCCGGAAAAAGGTTATTACATATTATTGACAATATTTTTTCGCATAAATGGAACACTTTATTTGACGACAGTGTTGCCTATAGTTGTTATGCACTTGTTTTCCGCGATAAAAAAGTAAAAGAGAAGTATAAAGTGGTATTGGACAGCCTGCATACCAATTTAAAAAATATTATCGAAGAGTGTAATGAACGTGGCGTACTGTCGGTAGCCAACCCGGCGCTAACAGCCGATATTATTTTTGTGATCGTAGACGGCGCTTATTATTACCTGAGCCTGGTAAAGAATAAAAAAGAATACCAGCAAAAACTGGCCAGTTATAAACAACAGGCCCTCTTACAACTTAACCTTTCTTCTTCCGGGTTAAAACGATAATGGCCGTAACGGCAATTACACCCCAGAAAATATTCACCACCACATTGGGCAGATCGGCATAGTATAAGGCGTTGGCTGTTAAACCCACCGCACCTAACACATTCAGCCAATGATACACCGGCTGATCGGCCTGCAATTTTCTTATACTTAATAACAGGTAGGCTAAAAGATAAGAGATGGTGCCTATCCACCCTAATACCGGGTAAATAACAGGAATAATTGCAAAGGGCATAGGTAAACTTTTATACTGATCACATGCAGTTTTGTCAAACAGTTACATAAAACTACAGGGAATGGCTTATTAATTTACTGTTTTTATATTAAGATTATAAAAATATTCATGAAACAGTCTTCCTGACATACTCATTTATACCTGATTTTTCCGGGCAGGCCACCGGAACGCTTATCCTTAACCTGCCCGCCATTCCGTTAAAAAAGTCACCGGCTCATAATTTTTCCATGGCCGTCAGGCATTTTTCCAGGTTAATGCCTTTGCCCAGCACTTTCTTAAAAATATCGCCCATTTTAGCCAGCCGGCCCGGCATGGTTTTGATAGTAAATTGCTCAGGATATAAACCTTTTTTCACCTCTTTCCAAAGCAGCGGTGCTGATACCGGAGCAGCGGGTTTTGGCCGCACGCTATACGCACTGGCAATGGTTTGCCCTTTCCGGTTCTGCAGGTAATCGACATATATTTTATGTTTACTTCTTTTTTGTAAACTGCGTTCCAGGGTAGTAAGGTCAGGCAGCAGATTATTGACCTGCATGGCCAGCAGGTGGGCAAAGTCTTTTACCTGTTCGTAGGTATATTTATTGTTCATGGGTACATATACATGTAATCCTGTAGCGCCGGATGTTTTGCAAAAACTATCCGCCCCTGTTTTATCCAGTATTTCTTTAGCGGCATTGGCTACCTCTATCACATCATCAAAATCGTTTTTATCAGAAGGATCAAGGTCCAGGATAAGATAAGTCGGATGATCAATTTTACTGACCGTGCTGTTCCAGGGATTCATATCAATACAGCCCAGGTTGGCCAGGTATAATAAAGTAGCTTTATTGTTACACAAAATATATTCAATATCTTTTTGGGTACTCTCTGAATACAGCTTCACCGTATCCACCCAAGCAGGGGCCGTATCGCCCGCATCCTTATGATAAAAACTATCGCCTGTAATACCGTTGGGAAAACGGTTTAAACTTTCAGGCCGGTTTTTCAGGTAAGGAAGAATATAACGGTAAACCTCGTTATAATAGGCAACAAGGTCTCCCTTGGTATACCCTTCATCCGGCCAGTATATTTTACCGGGGTTGGTCAGCTTTACCCGGTGACCACCAACCTGTACCATCTTATCAGTGCCGGTATCATCAGCCCTATCTTTTTTCTTTTTAACCGCTGTTTTTGTAGCAGGCTGCTTTTTTCGTGTTTTTGTCATAAGGGTCGATTTATCAGGACGAAGTCCCATAAAAACAGGATGCCGGAAGATGCCGCTGCGGGTACGGTGGGTAAATTTAATGGTACATACCAGTTGCGGCCTCACCCAGGTAGCCGGGGTATTGGTTGGGGGTGTTTCATCCAGCGGGCATTTGGTTACCACTAATGTTTGTAATACGCGGAATAACTCATCAATAGAACGTTCATCGAAGCCTGTACCTACATGACCGCAATAGGTGAGCATACCTTTTTTGTTTTCCTGCGCCAGTATCAATGCCCCGAATTGGTTACGTGCCCCCCTTGGCTCGGTATACCCTACAATATATACCTCTTCGGTAAGCTGGTGTTTTATTTTAAGCCAGTCCTTACTGCGTACACCGGGCTGGTAAATACTATCGGCCCGCTTAGCGATCATGCCCTCCATATTATTTTGCTGTAATGCCCGGAAAAACTTTTTGCCCTGGCCCTGTACATGATCACAATACCTGACCAGGTCGGTCTCAATCAACGCTTCCTTCAATAATTCTTTTCTTTGTACCAGGGAAAGCGAAGTGGTATCCTTACCATGTAAACTAATAAGATCAAATACCTGGTAAGCAATAGCATTAGGACCACCTGCCTGGTAATGCTGAAGTGCCTGGAAGTCGGGAAGCCCCTTTTCATTATATACTACCACTTCCCCGTCGATCACCATGGTTTCGGATTGCATTGACAACTGTTCAAAAACAGGAGCAAACTTTTGCTCAAAGGAAAGTCCATTACGCGAATAGAGTTTTTTATTTTTACCCAACTCGGCAACAGCCCGGTAGCCATCCCACTTTATTTCAAAAAGCCAATCTTTGTCGTCAAAAGCCTGCTCACCGGCCGTAGCCAGCATGGGTTTGATATATTGGGTTAGTTTTTTTTCCTTTAACAAAAGCGGATCATAGTTTTTTTTACCCGTAACGGGTGGTACTGCAGGCTGTTTCTTAACAGCAGTATTTTTTTTCGCCGCTAACCTGGCAGTTACTTTTGACCGTTTGGGAGTGAAGTCTTCCGCATCGTATTTTGTAGTAACCGCATATTTGTCCTTGTGTTTAATGAGTAACCAGGCGTTTTTTTCACCGGTCTTCATTTGCACCAGGGCAAATGAACCTTTCAGCTTTTTGCCATGTAGTTCAAATTTAAGGGAGCCGCTTTTCAGCCCGGCCAGTAAGAGGGTCTCCTCTTTTTTACCGGCCTTCTTTTCCATGGCTTCATAAGTACCTTCATCCCATATCTCTACCTCACCTGCTCCATAGTTACCCTCGGGAATAGTGCCTTCAAATTCACGGTAGGCATAGGGGTGATCTTCTACCATCATGGCCAGCCGTTTATCATCGGGATTCAAGGAAGGGCCTTTCGGTACGGCCCAGCTCTTTAAAACCCCTTCCATCTCCAGGCGGAAATCATAATGCAGCCGGCTGGCCGCATGGCGTTGCACCACAAAACGAAGTTTGCGGTCACCACTTTTTTCTTTTTTTCCTTTGGGCTCCGTTGTACGTTTGAAGTTTCGTTTTTGTTTATATTTTTCCAACGGCATAAAAGGCTATTTATATTATGAAGCTTTTTTTGTTTTGGAAGCAGAAAGACTTGCTTTGAGCTGTGACATAAGATCCCTGGCCGTACTGTGTACCACTTTCATTTTAGTGACAGGCATTTTTTTACCTTTTGCTTTGGCCCTGATTATTTTCATTAAAGCGGCGCGGTAAGTATTTTTATAAGCTGCCGGATCAAACTTCCTGGTCAACTGGTCTACCAGCGAAACGGCCATTTTCAGTTCACCCGGCTTGATACGTTTTTTCCCAATTTTCAGGTCTGCCGTATTCCTGATCTCTGCAGCATACCTGATACGCTGGAAGATGAGCACATCATTATAAACCCGTAGTATGCCCAAAACTTCTTTACTGCGCATTACAAAAGTGCCCATACCCACTTTACCCGTTTTTTTAAGTGCGGCTGTTAATAAATTAAAAGGAGCTTCCCCGTCTTTCTGGGGCTTGAGATAATAAGGTGTTTCAAAGTATACGCTGTCGATCTCCTCTTCCTTTACAAAGGCGTCGATCGTGAGGGTTTTTGATTTTTCCGGGCGTGCTTTTTCAAAGTCTTTATCTTCCACCACAATATAACGGTCATCCAGCTTGTAACCCTTTACAATACTGCTCCAGGCCACTTCCCTGCCGGTATTTTCATTTACCCTTTTATACTTGATATTGGCAAGGTCTTTTTTATCCAGCATGTCCAGGTCCAGATCACTCTCCTCTATGGCACTGAACATTTTTACCGGAATGTTTACCAACCCAAATCCAATAGCGCCGGTCCATATTGCTTTCATGATATTGGTGTTGTTGAAACCTATATGCCTAAAAAACCGTACCAATTATAAATGATCAATACCCGGATGGTATATACCGGCTAACTGGTAAATAAAAAAGACTGCCCCACTTAAGGAACAGTCTTTTATCAGTAACCGGGATCATTTTCTTTATTGTACCAGTATGGTACTGTGTTCTTTTAACCCGTCCGGAGAAAGCAACATCAGGTGATATACGCCTGCCGGAACAGTTTTTTGTAAAGTAATAGTATGAACAGACGCACCGTTAATATGATTGATATTACCACTGTATATCGTTTGCCCTGTTGTGGCATATAATACCAGCTGGTATTTACCTGTTACCCTGTTTTGCAGGCGAACATTCAGCTGGCCTCCTTTTACGGGGTTAGGATAAACGGAAAAACCGGTGGTATATAATAAACGGATGGAAGCCGTATTACTATAATAAACAGTACCCGATAATCTTAATTCCTTTATCCTGTACGCTACCGTACCCGTACCCGGGTTCACATCCACCCATTGGTATAACTGGCTGGCCTGCGGCTGTACTGTACCAATAGTAACAAATTGAATGCCATCTATTGATTTTTCTATTTCATAAGCTACTGCTCCCTGCTGATCGATGGTTTCCCATTGCAGTTCTACCGTACTGCCTCTTTCGGACAGTTTTAAACTATTGGCACGGATAGGCAGGGTAATAATAGCGGCTGAACTGGCAGAGAACACAGAGGGACAATTACCACTTTGCACCACTGCACGGTAACGTGTTAACTGGGGTGGATTATTCACTACTATTTGTGCCTGTGTTTGGGCAATATCGGTAATAACCGTATTGAAATTATCAGTAGAGGATTGCCATTTGGTTACATTGCCGGTATGGCTGTTGAGTGTGAATACGGTAGTACCCGGATCATTACCGGCCATAGACGATATACCGCCCGCTGCACTTGCCGGGTTTACCGTTGCAACAACAGGTACACGTTGCGAACAGCCTGTTGCAGCTGCATAGTAAGTGGTAGTGGTGGCCAGGGAAGGAATGGAATAATTATTGGTTGTAGCCTGTGCTGTACCACCCGATTCAACATTGTACCAGGACACAGTGCCCGAAGTAGCTGTTGCTGATAAGGTAACAGCGCCGGTGCCGCAACGTTCTACTGCAGTAGTAGAAGATATACCATTCACTGTTAAACTGATGACATTGGAAAGATCACCGGGGCAACCGGCGCCAGGAGATACCAGTAAGCGATAGCTGGTTGTTCCTGTGGCAGCTGTATTGGGGATTTCAACGGAGTTATTAGCACCGGGAATATCCTGGTAAGTTCCTGAAGCATTACTTTGCCATTGATAAATAAGATTGCTGCCGCCTGTAACACTGGAAGTGAACTGCGCAGAGGTATTCACACACACCGTGCCGCCCCCGGAGATGGAAACAGCACTTGCCCTGGTGCCGGCTGCTGCAGTTATGGTGAAAACACCGCTGATACCGGCATTACCATTTCCTACCTCATGCACCGAAGCCCGGTAATTATATCCAACTGTGGCATTGGCCACCATTAAACGGTCGGTAGTAGCTCCTGAATAGTTGCCACCATTGGTAACCGTATGCCAGGTAGCACCCCCATTGGTTGATTCCTCCCAGGTATAACTTAAAGCGCCACCGGCCGCAGGTGTACCTATTACTTCCAGGCTGGCCGTACCTCCGGTACATATCCTGGTAACCGAGGTCTCCGTACTTAAGGCAGCATTGGGAGGCAGGTTAATAGATGCGGTATTATAACCGATAAAAGCATAATCGCTGTTACCGCTGGGTGTAATTTGTAAAGCACGTACACTGGATGCATTGGAAGCATCAATACCAAAGCTGGACAGGTTAAGACTTACCAGGCGGATATCCCTTGTGGTATTGGTACCGCTGTTCGCTACATCATAAGGCCTGGCGGCATTATAGGGAACACCGGCCGCCATGGTGAAAAGGTCCAGGACATAGGTACCAAATCTTGGCAGGAGTGTCATATCCTGCGTAAAAGAATTACCTACCATATTACCGGCTGCATCCAGAAAGGTAAATATATCGTTGGAAGAGGTAGGAGAAGCGATCTGTGTCAGTATCAGGTCCGGCTCTGCATCCGATGCCTTCGTGGCATCAATATTATAGATCTGGAAGGTCATGGTAGCGGTGGAAGGAAGGTTGGTTACGCCTGTACCCATATCCAGCCCGTTAACACCATCGATCAGGGCTTTTTTTATAGTATAAGACGATACACCGGCTACGTAAGCGCTGGTGGCCGAGCCATCTACTTTTGATGCCAGTGAAATATAGGTGGAGCCTGAGCCCGAAGCCACACCGGCAATAGCAGCCACCGGCAGTGCTTTAAAAGTAGCCGGTACAAAACTGATACTGTTATTGGTCAGTTTACTGTTATCAACACCTGTAGAATAGGTAACACCATTATGTGTAAAGCCCAGCAAATGATGACTGTTATCAGGATTATTTGTTTGAGGATTACTGGCCCTCGCACGCCAGAAGCCACCGAAGTCAGTCATGATCTCGGAAGTAGGCACATAAATAAAACCACTGCTGCTGGCAGAGCCGGCAGCAGTGGTTACCATCACTGCACCCGATGCCGTTACCGGCACTGTAGCCGTGATCTGTGTAGCTGAATTAACGGTGAATGCCGCTGTAGTACCGCCTAAACGGACATTAGTAGCTGTGGTAAAGTTTGTACCGGTAATAGTGATGGACATCCCGGGCGCTGCGGACTTTGGAGTAAAATTACTGATAGTTGGCTGGGCCGTTGCACAGGCTCCAATAAACAACAATAATAAAAACGTACATAAAGATCTCATCATGATACTTGTTTTAAGAACAGGCATAAACAGTTACCTGTATCAGGAAAACATTTGCCTGATCAGCGTAAAAGGATTGTGTGGTTGCGGTTACTGTCATGTCCTGTTTTAAATTATGAAATGGATTGAATAGACTTTTGTCCTTACAGGAACAGGCATAACAATCCCTGTACATAGTTTTACCTATCTACGCCGGGGTTATTGACCATTCCGGTAAAATATTATCCCTGGTTCTTTGAAGTAGCGGCAGCAGTATACCTTGCAAACGCAGTGTTTCCTAAAGAATGAATAAAGGGAATGTGGTAAAGGGAATAAAAAAATAAATGCTGCAACGACCTCAAAGAGGTACGTGCCACGCATAATTGATTGTTCATATAAAAAAATATTGGACGGTTAACCCGGGGATGAGCCGGGCAGATCATAAAAATACCATGATCTGTTATGCAGCAAAGATACAAAACACTGTTATAAAATTTTGTACTAAAAACAGTCAATCAGTTGACATATGTCATCTTATTTAACATTTTTACCATTTATAAGATCATGAATGTTACATATCTTATAATAACTAATTAGTAAATAACATAATTTGTTATTCAACTAACGGACCTTTTAAATGGTGATCCTGCCCCCGGTTGCCGGGATAGTTGCACCGGATACATAGCTGCTTTCATCGGCCGCCAGGAATACAAAGGAAGGGGCTATTTCTGCCGGCTGTCCCGGCCTGCCTACCGGTGTGTTTTCACCAAATATATCCGCATCCTGCCATTTGGTCGACGGGATCAGGGGTGTCCATACCGGGCCGGGGGCCACCGCATTCACCCTTATACCTTTATTATTACTCAAAAATATCTGGCTTAAATTGGCCGTAAAGTTCTGTATAGCCGCTTTGGTAGCGGCATAAGGCAACAGGTCATCAGAAGGATGATAGGCATTGACCGAAGTAGTATTAATGATACAGCTGCCCGGCTTCATATGCGGCTCGGCAGCTTTACATAAATAGAACATGCTGTGTATGTTCACGGCAAAAGTATGTTCCCATTCCGCCGAAGGAATATCCTGCAATGATTTCCTGGCCATTTGAAAGGCGGCGTTATTCACCAGTATATCCACCCTGCCCCATGCTTTAACGGCAGTGGCTACAATTTTTTTACAATGCTTTTCGCTGGTAATATCACCCTTCACCAGTATGCACTCCCGGCCTGCATCCTCCACATATTGAGCCGTATCGGTTGCATCTTCATCTTCACGGTCATTCAGGTAACTAATCAGTACATCGGCTCCTTCGCGGGCAAATGCTATGGCTACCGCTTTTCCGATACCTGAATCGCCGCCGGTAATGATCGCTTTTTTACCTTTTAATTTGCCTGAACCTTTATAGGTCTCCTGGCCATGATCGGCCAGCGGTTTCATAGCAGCTTCCACACCGGGAAATTCCTGTTTTTGTTTGGGGAAAGGAGGTTGGGGATATTTTGTCCTGGGATCTTTTGCCGCTTTTGTATTTTTCTTTGCCTGCTTTTTCATACACCATATATTTAAATATATCATTTAATGGATGGTGGCAGCCTGTAAATGCAACAATATTATCATTGCATAGGTATTTATACAAACTTCATTCCAACTAAAGTACATGTATATAAAAAGGCCGCTCTTTTTAAGAACGGCCTTACCTAACGGTATATATTCTCATGTGTGACGATAACCTGTCTTATTATTCCAGTATTTCTGCCAGGGTTGCTGTTAACTCCTCGCCCCTGATATTTTTAGCAATGATCTTACCTTCTTTATCCAGTAATAAGTTCTGGGGAATGGCTTTGATATCATACAATTTAGCCACCTCATTATCCCAGAACTGCAGGTCCGAAACATGTGTCCATTCCAGCTGATCATCGTGAATGGCTTTTAACCATTTATCTTTTTGTCCCGGGCGATCCAGTGAAATACCCAATACAGTAAAATCCTTGTGTTTATATTTTTGAAAAGCGGCTACCACATTGGGGTTCTCTGCCCGGCAGGGACCACACCAGCTTGCCCAGAAATCAATCAATACATATTTACCTTTAAAAGATGCTAAACTCACCGGGGTGCCCGAGGTATCGGCCTGCGAAAAAGGAATAGCCGGTTTGCCAATGGCTAATTGCCTGGCTGTGGCGATCCTCTGTTTAAATATTTTACCCGAGGGAGTATTTTTTACAGCGGGGCCTAACAAAGCATAAACCGGTTCCACTTTATCTGCATCAATTGCATAACCACTGTATTGTGATAACGCATATATAGCTACGGGCGACTGTTTACCCTTTGTTTTAATATACCCTTTATATACTTTTTCCCTGATCACATCATTTAAGGAATCGATCTGCTTACGGACCAGTTTCTCCCCTGCTTCATCTTTTTCTTTACGGTGTTGTGAACTCTGCTCATATAATACCGCAAACGCAGGATCATAATCAGCTACCTGTGATTTAATATCCAGGTATTCCTGGTGGGCCTTAGAGCCGGATACGGCTGCATTTTTGATGGAATCTTTTACCAGCACATTAATTTTCCCCTGTTCAAAAAACACACTCAGGTTATCCGGAACAATACGCTGCCCTTTAACCGGCGTTTTTTTCTCAGCTGGCTCTACCCTTAACTGTCCAAGTACAGGTTCATCCAGCCAGGTTTTAAACACTACCTGCTTCTCATTCCCCACTATTATACTGTCATTATAACGTACTTTGGTAAGCGAATTATAATAAGTAAAAAACACTTTTTCTGCCGGGTACGACAGACCGCTTAGATCAATAGCTACTGTTACATTTTCTTTGGGTGCTTTTGTTTTCTTGCCTTTACCCGGATCATTGTCCATCGCCTGTACAGCTTGTAAAGACATAATGGCCACACCTGATAATAAAACCCGGAATGCAGTTTTTGTCATATTGGTTGATTTAATAAATAAAATATGCCGGCAAAAATAACAGGTTTTAATTAGTCTACAAAATAAGTAGACTATTAATTATACAACCATAAAAAGGGCCTGTTATACATACGCTTTCAAAAATTTTACCTAACAGCAGAACGGTTTAATACAAAGGGAACACTATTTGCATATTATTATTCCCGATTGTAGATCGGCCATTGTCCATAGCCAATTGTCCATTGTCAATTATTTCAGTAACTTGTATACCCTGGTTTTGTAACTAACCGGAACAGTATCAAAAACTTAACATAGGCAACCCAATCCGTTGGCTATTTTTGTATATAGCTTAAAATTATGACACACCACAAGCCTAAAATTATTGCACGCGATATCAGCTGGTTATCCTTCAACGCCCGTGTATTACAGGAAGCCGGTGATAAAACAGTTCCCCTTATTGAAAGGATCCGCTTCCTTGGTATATTCTCCAATAACCTGGATGAATTTTTCCGTGTACGCGTAGCCACCCTTAACCGCATGCTGGCAGTAGGCGCCAAGGCCAATATGCACCTGGAACAAAACCCCCAGGCCATATTAGACCAGATACAGCTGACCGTATTACAGCAACAGGAAGATTTTAACCGCATCTGGCTGGATATACAAAAAGACATGCACCGCCAGAAGGTCTTCCTGAAACAGGAGAACGAATTAAACGAGGCCCAGCAGGCTTTTATACGGGATTATTATGATGAGGAGATAAGTCCCAACGTTATTCCCCTGATGATAGAGAACATTAAAGAATTCCCGGCTTTAAGGGACAAGTCCATTTACCTGGCCGTAGTAATGCGTAAAAGAGAAGATGAACTACAGAAAAAATATGCCCTCATAGAAATTCCCAGTAAAGTATTGGGCCGTTTCATACTACTACCTTCACCCGAAGGCGAACAACATATCATGTTGCTGGAAGATGCCATACGGTTTAACCTGCCGGATATATTTCAATACTTTGGCTTTAACGAATACCAGGCCTATATTTTTAAAATGACCCGCGACGCGGAAATTGATATAGACAATGATGTATCGACCAATATCATTCAAAAACTCAAAAAAGGATTAAAAAACAGGCGCCTTGGCAAACCGGTACGTTTTGTATACGACCGGGAGATTGATACAGGCTTACTGGAATACCTCATCCGCCGGCTTAACCTGAGCCGTAAGGACAACCTGATCCCGGGTGGACGTATCCATAATTTCAGGCATTTTATGGATTTTCCGCCACAGGTCTTTGCCATAAAAAATAAACGGAATAAACCTTTTGATCACCCCCTCTTTGTTGACAACCGGGTTACGGAAGTGATACATAAAAGAGATGTGCTCTTACATTTCCCCTATCACTCTTTTGCCCCCATTATTGACCTGATAAGGGAAGCAGCTTTTGACCCCGATGTGACCACAATTAAAATTACCTGTTACCGGCTGGCTTCGCAATCAAAAATTGTGAACGCCCTCATCAATGCAGCCCGTAATGGTAAGGAAGTGATCGTGATGCTGGAACTAAGGGCCCGTTTTGATGAAGAGGCCAACCTGGAATGGAAAGACAGGCTGGAAGAAGTAGGCGTAAAAGTATTGATAGAGATACCCAAACTGAAAGTACATGCCAAATTATGCGTGATCAGTAAAAAAATGAATGGCAAACTGAAACATTATGGCTTTGTAAGTACCGGCAATATGAACGAAAAAACAGCCCGGATCTATGGCGACCATTGCCTGCTGACAGCCAATGCCAAGATCATGACCGACGCCAACCGCATATTTCAATACCTGCTGGCCCCCAAACAAAATGCCGGTGTTTTAAAATTATGCAAAACCGTGGTGCCCAGCCCGGGTTATATGCGCCAGGAAATGGTAAAACTGATCGATGAAGAAATAAAACAGGCACAGAAAAACAAGCCTGCCGGCATTTTACTGAAAATGAACTCGCTGTCAGATGAAAAAATGATCGCAAAACTGCATGAAGCAGCCCGTGCCGGGGTAAAAATACAGCTGATCGTACGGGGTATTTTCTGTTTTGTTACCGAGAATAATAAGTTTAAATACCCGGTAGAAGCCATCAGCATTGTTGATGAGTACTTAGAGCATGCCAGGGTATTTGTATTTCATAATAAGGGTAAACAAAAAGTTTATTTATCTTCGGCCGATTGGATGCGCCGGAATCTTGATCATCGTATTGAAGCTTGCTGCCCCGTGCACAATGCTTCCTTAAAAAAAGAACTGACAGATATTTTACAGATCCAGTTAAAGGACAATGTAAAAGCAAGGCGCTTGAACAATGATTTAACCAATGAATATGTTACCGCCGGCAAACGAAAATGGCGTTCGCAGGTGGAAACCTATAATTATCTCATTAAAAAAGCGAATATAACAAGTGATACTGGCAGCAATTGATATTGGCAGTAATGCCGCAAGGTTATTGATCACAGATGTACAAACATTTAACCCTGCCGCACCGGTGTTCAACAAGCTGGCCCTCGTAAGGGTGCCTTTACGTTTGGGCTTTGATGTATTTGATACCGGCGAGATCAGTAACCGTAAAGTGGAGAACATCGTTAAAACCATACAATCCTATAAATTATTAATGGATGTATATGGCGTCAGCCATTTAAAAGCCTGTGCCACTTCCGCCATGCGGGATGCAAAAAACGGGGCAGCGATCATAGATAAAGTCTATAATAAAACCGGCATTAAAATAGAAGTGATCTCCGGCCAGCAGGAAGCCTCTTTCATTTACGAGAACCACGTGGCCGAGAATATGTCAAAAGACGACTCCTACCTGTATATTGATGTAGGCGGCGGCAGTACCGAGCTCACTTTCTTTTCCGACGGTAAACTGGTTTTTAAGGAATCCTTCAACATCGGCACCATCCGTTTGTTAAAACAACAGGTAGCCGATAAACAATGGGATGATATGAAGGATTTTATAAAGAAAAACACCAGGGGTTATCATAAAGTAACTGCGATCGGTACCGGCGGCAATATCAACAAGGTATTTTCCATGTCCAAAAGAAAAGATGGCAAGTCATTACCGCTTGACCTGTTGAAGGACTATTACCGTGAGTTCAGTATCTTATCCCTATCGGAAAGAATGCGTTTGTTTAAAATGCGGGAAGACCGTGCAGATGTAATTGTGCCTGCCCTATTAATTTATATTAATGTAATGCGCTGGGCCGACAGCACCGAGATATTTGTTCCCAAAATTGGTCTGGCCGATGGTTTGATACAACATTTGTACGACCAGGTAAAATAATACCCAGAACACTTACTTTTGCGTTTCATTCTATCACAACACAAACACTGTTATGCAACAAGGCGCAGCCCAACCGGCAAAAAAGGTCACTACCAATACATTGCAAAAAATGAAAGCGGCCGGTGAAAAGATCTCGATGATCACGGCCTATGACTTTTCCTTTGCACAGATATTTGACCATGCCGGCATTGATGTGATCTTGGTAGGCGACAGCGCCAGTAACGTAATGGCCGGTAATACCACTACCCTGCCCATTACGCTTGACCAGATGATCTACCATGCGCAAAGTGTGGTACGTGCCCGCGAACGTTCGCTCATTGTGGTAGACATTCCCTTCGGCTACTACCAGTCCAACTCCGAAATTGCGCTTGCCTCTGCTGTCCGCATTATGAAGGAAAGCGGTGCGCATACGGTTAAGTTGGAAGGTGGTGAAGAGATCATTGAATCGGTTAAAAAAATTGTGAGTGCCGGTATACCCGTTATGGGGCACCTGGGTCTCACACCGCAATCCATCAATAAATTCGGCACGTATGTAGTAAGGGCCACCGAAAAAGCCGAAGCCGATAAACTGAAGCGTGATGCTTTATTATTACAGGAAGCCGGCGCTTATGCCATTGTACTGGAAAAAATCCCGGCCCTGCTGGCTAAGGAAGTATCGGAAAGCCTGGATATACCCACCATTGGTATCGGCGGCGGTAAATATTGCGATGGCCAGGTATTGGTGATGCACGATATGCTGGGCATTAATACCGAGTTCAAACCACGTTTCCTGCGCCAGTACCTCAACCTGAACGAGCAGGTAACGGCTGCAGTACAACAATATATTACCGACGTTAAAAGCAACGACTTCCCCAACGATAATGAACAGTACGTTTAAGAATAACCCAAAACACTGCAGGAACTTTAGCAGCTGCAGTGATATAATTTTTTGTTTACCACCGTCCCTCCCCTGACCGGGCCCTGGTTGCGCCCTGCCCCGACGAGCGTAGCGGAACTCGGGGTCGCACACTTGTACTGCAGTAATACTATTGGGCATTGTCCGGATTCCCCATACAATAATAAATCCCAATTATTAATTATTAAATCTTAATTATTAATTACAAAGCCCCTCCGGCAACGTTCCCGGAATTATATTTCCTCAATTCCTCCTATTTACAACCCGTTCAGCAGCCGTACAAAAAACTTTAGGCTTACATTTGCGCACAACGATAACAGCAATATTATCACGCTAAAAAATAACGACATGAAAGTCTTGCATCAAGTACATCCCGAAGATTTTGTGAACTATACTACCCAACAGATCAGGGATAAATTTTTATTGGAGAACCTGGTAGCACCCGATAAAATTGAATGTGTATACACCCATTACGACCGTATGATCGTAGGCGCCGCTACCCCGGTGAACACTACTTTAAAACTGGAAACATACGATAACCTGAAAGCCGATTACTTTTTAGAACGCCGTGAAATAGGCATTATCAATATTGCCGGTAATGGTACCATTACGGTTGATGGTGAAACATTTGACCTGGAAAAGAAAGACTGCCTGTATATTGGCAAAGGCAAACAGGAAGTGATATTTGCCAGCAAGGACGCCGCCGATCCGGCCAAGTATATTTTATTCTCCTGCCCGGCGCATATGGAATACCCCACCCGTTTAATGAAGCCTTCAGAGGCCTTACCGGCCGAACTGGGAAGCCTGGAGAACAATAACCACCGCGTGATCAACAAATACATTCACCTGGATGGTATCAGGAGCTGTCAGCTGGTATTAGGTGTAACCTCCTTTAAAGCCGGGAGTATCTGGAATACCATGCCTCCGCATTTACACGACAGGCGCATGGAAAGTTATTTTTACTTTGACTTACCGGAAAATCAGCGCATCATTCATTTCATGGGACAACCCCACGAAACACGCCATATTTTCCTGAATAATGAACAGGCTATTTTATCACCCAGCTGGAGCATTCACAGTGGTACGGCCACTGCCAACTACTCCTTTATCTGGGCCATGGCCGGGGAAAACCTGGTATTTACCGATATGGACCCGGTGCCTACTACCGAACTGCAATAGGTTTATCAAACTGATCATCATAAAAACGGCGTGTAAAATACACGCCGTTTTTATTATAATTTTATCCAGAACTTCAGCAACTCATCCATATAAGTGCCTACCACATGATAATGACGGGGTATATACGTATCGTTACCATAGAAGGTGGCCAGCCTGGTGCCCGAAGGTAATTTCTCCAGCTGTCGTAACAGGTAAGCCTGGTAATGTTTATACAGGCTTATAGATTGGGCTACTTTTTCATCTATCCTTTCATCTACCGCTATATTCTCGTAAAAGGAATTATAGAAATAAAAATGATCATAATTCCCGAGGTCTACGGTATTAATATCCCGGGCTTCAAAATAAACATTGGTCAACCCTATCGTATTGGCGCAGTCATTAGCTACTGCAACAAGATTTTCCCTGAACTCCACACCATAAAAATTAACGGCCGGGTGAAACATGGCACCGGTGAGGCAAAACTTTCCCACCCCGCTGCCTATATCCAGCACTTTTGTGCCCGGTTGTACCGCTAAAAAATCCGCAGCCCTGGCTGCCACATGCATCGGCGACCAGTGCCTGCCCGACAAAGCCCTCGCCCAATCGGGGAACAGCGCATCCAGTTCCTTATCGTTATTAATAATTTTCAAATTAGCTGAAGGTTTTTACAATGGACAATAGACAATTGACAAGTGACAGTTGAAAATGGACAATGCACAATTAGCAAGTAAAACGCCTCTTGCACATTCAACCGTTCTGTTGCTCATTGCCTTGTTCATTGCCTGTTGTTCATTACCAATTGCTCATTGCCTGTTGCTTTACTCCCCCACTTCCCGTCTTTCCGACTTCAGACTTTTCGACTACCGGACTTCCTGACTTTCCTCCCAAACCCGCCGGCAAATTACTCCATTTTTAGCAATAGTATTTTATTGTGTAATATTGCTGTTAAACCGGTTACGCCACCCATGAATTGTCGCAATATTTTTGCCTTATGCTGCTTACTCTTACTGCACATTGTTGTCTTTGGTCAAAAGAAAACAGCTGTTGTCAGCGGTATTGTTATTGATGAGAATGAGCAACCTGTTGCAGGCGTTTCTGTAGTGATATTGGGTCAGCAGACCGGGCAAACCACATCCGATTCAGGCACCTTCCGTATCACCGCCCTTGCCGATAAAGCTTTTGCCCTGGTATTCAGTCATACGGCCTACCATCCCATTCAAAAAAACTTTTTGCTCAGTCCCAGCGAAGAAGAAACCATCACCATTATTTTACATAAACGGGAAAATGTGTTGCAGGAAATAGTGGTGAGTGATCAGCGGGAACGTCGCGAGGCAGGATTGGTGAGATTGAATCCTAAATCCATCATCAACCTGCCATCCGTTACCACCGGGGTGGAAAATATGATCAAAATTATTGTAGGCAGTAATAACGAGCTTACGTCGCAGTACTCGGTACGTGGCGGCAGCTTTGATGAGAACCTGATCTATGTAAACGACTTCGAGGTCTTTCGTCCCTACCTCATCCGTAACGGCCAGCAGGAAGGATTAAGTTTTATTAATCCCGAGCTGGTACGCAATATCAACTTTTATAATGGCGGCTTTTCCAGTAAATATGGTGATAAAATGAGCAGCGTACTGGATATCCAATACAAAACACCCAAAAAATTCGGAGGCTCAGCCTATGTCGGCATCCTGGAACAGGGCCTGCACCTCGAAGGCACGGGTATCAATAACCGGCTTACTTACTTATTTGGTGTACGTAACCGCAGTAACCGTAACCTCTTAAGCCGCCAGGAAACACAGGGTAACTATGTTCCTTCCTCGGCCGATATGCAATTGCTGGTCAACTACCAGGTATCAAAAAAATGGCAGACCGAATTATTCACCAACTTTTCCCGCAGTAAATTTTATTTGCAACCTGCCTACAGCCAGTTGACCACTTCTGTTTTCACCCCGTACTTTACGGCCAACCTGGGCCTGGATGTATATTTTGAGGGCCAGGAAAAAGACCAGTATACCACCAATATGGTGGGCATATCTGCCACCAATACCGTCCATAAAAACCTAAAATTAAAATGGATGGCCTCGCGTTTTGAGAACGACGAAACCGAGAACATCGATATTGCCGGTGCTTATTTATTCGGCGACCGCGATTTTGATGAGACCCAACCCACTTTCGGCACCATTGTCAATCCTTTAGGGGCCGGTGTTTTCCACAACTATTCCCGTAATACCCTAAACATTAAAAACTGGAATTTCTCCCATAAAGGCAACTACACCATTAACAAACATGCGGTGCAATGGGGCCTGGCGTACGATAAAACACTGATCAACGATAAAATGAACGAATGGGAATACCAGGATTCTGCCGGTTATTCTCTGCCTTATAACCCCAATACGATACAGCTGACCAAAGTAATTAATTCCAGGTCCGATCTCGATATCAATAAATACTCCGGTTACGTACAGGACAATATTTTATTCGGCGATTCACTGCAATCATTCACCCTCTCCGCCGGCCTGCGTTTTAACTATAACAGTTTAAACAGGGAGTTTTTATTATCGCCCCGTATCGGCGCCAGCTGGAAGCCCAACTGGCAAAAGGATATCGTTATCCGTGCTGCGGCAGGTGCCTATCACCAGCCACCGTTTTACCGGGAATTACGCAGGTACGACGGTACCGTTAATACCAACTTAAAAGCGCAGAAAAGCTGGCAGGGCGTGCTGGGCTTTGATTATAACTTTACCGGCTGGAACCGGCCCCTGCGCTGGACAGTGGAAGGCTACTACAAACACATGACCGATGTAGTACCCTATGATATTGACAATGTAAGGGTGCGTTACTTTGGTGAGAACATGGCCAAAGCCTATGCCGTAGGTATTGAGTCGCGGCTGTACGGCGAGCTGGTAAAAGATGCCGAAAGCTGGATCAGCATCGGCTTTATGCGCACCCGTGAGGACATTGAAGGCGATACCTATAAAAACTATACACTCGATAACAACAACACCCCTATTGACAGTGTAACCGTGAACCAGGGCTGGTTACGCCGCCCTACTGACAGGCTCATCACTTTTGGTATGTTTTTCCAGGACTACCTGGCTACCAATAAAAACCTGAAAATGTACCTCAACTTATTGTATGGTACCAACCTGCCTTATAATATTCCCGGCAGTGTAAAATACCGTAATGCCATGCAGATACCGGAATACATCCGTGCCGATATTGGTTTCAGCTACCAGTTACTGGACAGCGATCGCAGCAAACGCCGCAGCCATAGTCCATTCAAAAGCTTTGATAATATCTGGGCCACACTGGAAGTATTTAATATCATCGACAGGGATAATACCATTTCTTACCTGCTCATCAAGGATTTTTCCAATACTACTTATCTCATGCCGAATCGTCTTACACCAAGGCTGATTAACTTTAAAATTGTAGCCCGCTGGTAGTATTTTATTTGCTTAGTCGCACAGAGGTTAACAGAGGTGTTTCACAGAGTACCGCAGAGAGCCTGCCTATGCCTGCATCAATTTATTCTAACGTATCTTGTGCAGACATTCATTCAATGCCATGCCGCATATCCGCCATACATTACTTATTGCTGCACCAGCTGAAAAGGTATACCAGGTCATTACCAGCCAGGAAGGTTTAGCAGCCTGGTGGACGCCGGAAGTAATCGCCAGTCCGGAGAAAGACAGTATCGCCCGTTTTAATTTTGGCCCTGACTATTACAAAGAAATGAAGATTACCGGTCTGCAGCCCACACAACTGGTAGCCTGGTTATGTATTGCCGGTGCAGCTGAATGGATTGGTACAGATATCCGTTTTGAATTGACTGCAGTAAATAAAACAACCTTACAAAATTTGTATCCTGAAATGAGCGGGCAGGCCGAACAACAACCGGCCAATACCTTAACGCTCTTACATTTTCACCATGATAACTGGAAAGAGTACACACCAATGTTTGCCGAATGTAATTACACCTGGGGCCGGTTTTTATGGAGCTTGAAATTATACTGCGAAACAGGTAAAGGGCTACCCTGGCCGCAACAACATCAGGTATACTGAAATTGAAGCTATCCTTAATATTATTTATAAAAGTATATTTGGGTTATAAACATGCTGCAAATGGCCATTACAGATGAAATAAAGCTGGATGACTACGAGGATGAAGATATTTTCGACATTGTTCCCAAACTTGAAAAATCCTTTGCTATACGCTTTGAGAGAGAAGCTTTCTTCTCTGTACGTACCTTTGGCGATTTCTGTGCAGTGGTCTCGGATTATATACAAAAACCACAGAAAGAAGATTGCACTTCACAACAGGCCTTCTATAAAATCCGGCAGGCTATTCATAAAGTGCAAGGAATAGATAAAAATACAATCATTCCTGAAAGCAGTTTGGCAGCTATTTTTCCCAATCCGCATCGTCGTCGACAGATAAAAAAATTTCAACGTGAGTTAGGTTTCCAGCTTAATATATTAACCTATCCGGGATGGTTAGCTAAGATATTTTTTATTGGTGTCCTTGCATCCTGTATTACCTTTTTCTTTGACTGGAAGATTGCGTTATCAGGCCTTATACTATTTGTAACCGCCATTTATATAGCAGATAAAACCGGTAAAAACATCGAACTGAACACGGTGAAGGAACTTACCGAGAAAATGGTAAGCGAAAACTACAACGATATTCGCCGGATGCCTTATAGCGTAAATAAAAACGAGGTGGCCGGGATAATCAAAGACATATTTAATAAACATTTTGATATCGCTAAACAAAACCTGACAGATGATGCATTATTCAGTTGGGCTAAATAATCACTCCTATTGTTCAATCATAAAATAACGAACATGAAAAAACTCTTAGTTATTTTGGCCGTTCTTTTTAGCATGAGCACTCATGCACAGGATGCAGGTATCTTTGAAAAGTTAATGACCGAAATGAAGGCTTATCAATTAGACACCACGACCGTGCCGGCTGATAAACTGACCAAAAAAATAACTGAACTCCGAAAACTAAGAGGTGGTTTTAATATTACCGAAGCGGTGGCTTATAAAATTGCGGAAGAAAGAACAAAAGAAAATGCCAATAAAGAAGAACTGGATAAACTGGAAGCTTTTTTCACCACCGGTAACGGCAAAAAATGGCTGGACAATGCCATTACCTGGATATACCGGAAACAATTCAGTTATGCAGAAGTAAACGCCATGGTACAGTTTTATAAAACCCCGGCAGGGCAAAAAATGGCCGGCAGCTTCCCGGTTATTATGCTGCAATCGTTAAAGGCAGCGGAAACAATACAGGAACAATTCAAACCATAATAAATTAACTAAACCCAATCATCACTTTTACTTATGGAAAAATGGCTTTCAAAGGAAACGATCTCGGCATTATTAAAATTAGGTGTTTATCAGATTGCGGGAGGTGCTATTGGTGTGTTACTGATTTTGTGGGCTATACTTCAGACTCCTGTCTTTAATATAGCGCTTATTGTAATTTATATATTTATCCTTGCTCTTTTTGGTTATTCTATTTTTTGTGGAATAAGTTGTATCCAGACAAAGAGGAATGCCTTAAAACATTCTTTACTGAACCAGGTATTACAGGTATTAAGTTTTACGCTACCTGGTTTTACTTTTAGCTATACTGCCGGCGTAAGTGTATTTGCCGGACTGGTGATGTCAGATTCACTTGAGTTTAATTTCAGTGCCGGTATATCGTCAGTAACCGTTAACACCATGACAGGAGAAGATACATTAAAATTAAGTGTAAATATCGTTGCTGTCCTTTTAATTCTATGGATTAATAAGCTTAGTAAAACTGTAAAAGAAGAGTTAACCCGTTGGGATCTTCCGGCCACTGAAAATGCATAACTAAAATTTTATGAAATGTATAATAGTGATATCCCTGCTATTTCTTTGCTATTCCTGTACCATGAGAACGCCTGGTGAAAATGGAAAGAAGTTTGAACAGATCACAGGCGATTCGGCTTTTATCAAAAACCAGGCACTAAATCATAGTAGAGAGTTGAGTGAAATGCTGAACTTGCCCCCTATTTTTAATGGTGTTGACAGCTTTGAATTAAGATTATGGTGCTCCGGAATATGGACAAGAAGGAATCTTTTTATACTACGATATACAGCCGGTAACTGGAAGGCGGACAATTACCAATTTTACACAAATGATGGCGGGCTTGACAGCCTTTTCTTAACCGCAAAACAAATCCCGGGAGATACAGTTCAACATATCACATCTTTTTTAGGTAAGATTAAAATACTTCCCACGCAGGTTGCCATACCCGGCTTCAGGGATAATACAGCCGATGGCATTGGTTATACTCTGGAAATCTCCACCAACAGTTATTATAAGTATTTATATTATCATAACCCTTCCAGTTACCATGATGACTATCATAAGACTTTCATACAACTATTAGACCGGCTAACAACAATCTTCCCTGCAAGAGTTCTAAGGCTTCCGTTATAATAAAATTAACTTTACGTAAAATTGAAATAACTAAATTTTGCTGCAGACATTATTCATACAATTATTATCAACATATACCAGCAATACAAGCCTGGTAAATGAACTATGGGCTGAGATAGAGAAAAATTATTCAGGTACAAAAAGACATTACCACAACCTCCAGCACCTGGAACATCTTTTAACGCAATTACAACCTTTACAGCAAACCATAGAAAACTGGGATACGGTTTTATTTACCCTGTTTTACCACGATATTATTTACCTGGCACACCGGTCGGACAATGAAACAAAAAGCGCTGCACTGGCGCAGCAACGCCTGCAACAGGTGGGGGTAAACGATAGTATGATCAGTAATTGTGCGGCACAGATACTAGCTACCAAAGCTCACCAGGAATCCACCGACCCCGATACCAATTATTTCACCGATGCTGATCTGTCCATACTGGGCCAGCCCTGGGAGGTATATGAAACTTATTATAAAAATGTAAGAAAGGAATATGCCATGTACCCGGATTTTTTATACAACCCCGGACGTAAAAAAGTGTTGCAGCATTTTTTATCCATGGACCGTATTTTTAAAACCAATCACTTTTTTGGCTTACTGGAAGCACCTGCCCGTGCAAACCTGCAGCGTGAATGGACGCTACTTTAATATATTACTAACAGAGTCACGTAAACAAATCGTTACCTGGTTTGTTAATGTATGTAAAATCCCCCTCCTATTCTCTCCCATGCCAAAAGCCTGCCACCGTTTAAAAATAAATTAACATTTGTGCATAAGTTGTACTAGGAAATTACGGACTAAATAAATTAAATTTGGATACAAAGGGTAAGCTTTGGCAATAAGCTAAAGACGCTAACTAAAAGTCCGGTTACCCTTGCCGGTTTTATAAAATAAATGCTGTTTGCTTAAGCACGAGGCAGTATTAAAACTGATACAACATTGACTGACGCGATTATTAACCTGGAAACCGTTAATCCCATTGAATTTTTTGGTGTAAACAACGGCAAACTCGACCTCTTAAAAAAGAAATTCCCATTACTTAAAATTTTATCCCGCGGTACACAATTAAAGTTAAGCGGGTCCCCCGAACAGATCGGTACTGCCCGTGAGAAGATCGAACTGATCGTTTCTTACCTGGAACGTAACGGTCATATGAGCGACAATTATTTTGAACAGGTATTAGGCGGCGATGATGCCGAAGTGGTAGACAATTTTGTAGAAAGAAACCCTAACGAGGTATTGGTATTTGGCCCCAACGGCAAATCAGTACGTGCCCGTACGGCCAACCAGAAAAAAATGGTGGTGGAAGCTGATAAAAACGATATCGTATTCGCCATTGGTCCTGCCGGTACCGGTAAAACCTATACCGCAGTAGCCTTAGCCGTAAGGGCTTTAAAAAACAAGGCCGTTAAAAAGATCATCCTTACCCGCCCGGCGGTGGAAGCCGGTGAAAGCCTTGGTTTTTTACCCGGTGACCTGAAGGAAAAGATCGACCCGTATTTAAGGCCTTTATACGATGCCCTGGATGATATGATACCTGCCGATAAGCTGGGTTATTATATGACCACCAGGACCATTGAAATTGCGCCCCTGGCCTATATGCGCGGCCGTACACTGGATAATGCCTTTATTATCCTGGACGAGGCGCAGAATGCCACCGATCTGCAGTTAAAAATGTTCTTAACCCGTATCGGCGCTAACGCCAAAGCTATTATTACCGGCGATATGACCCAGGTGGACCTTCCGCGTAACCAGCGGAGCGGTTTACAAACTGCGGTACGTATTTTGCGTAATATAGATGGCATTGGCCATATTGAACTGGATGAGGAAGATGTGGTAAGGCACCGCCTGGTAAAACATATCCTCAAAGCCTATAATGCCGAGCATGAAAGGACCAGCGATCAGCGCCCCCAGTAAGTGAATTGTAATGTTTTGTTCTTTATACCAAAACGTTTACATACAGCCGTAGTGCGTAAGTACTACGGCTATTTTTTGCTCATCAGTATTCCTGCAGTTGAAGGGAGCGTCGCAAGGGACGATCAATAGCAATTCCACCGCCGGCACCTGAAAAATTATTGATTAACTGTACCCCAGAAACGTTTGATGGCCCTTAAGGAATGGGTACGTTTGCCGGTATCCACATTAATGATACCATCCTTGTCAATGGTATCGATACGCACTTTACCGGCAGCGTGAATAATATCGGTAGGGCTTAGTAAGATACCCACATGTACGATCTCATCCTTATCATCAAAAAATGCCAGGTCACCGGTGGTGGCATCCTTTAATTTTTTAATGGTTTGCCCACCCTGTGCCTGCTGCCAGGCATCGCGGGGTAATTTAATACCCATTTGTTTATAAATAACCTGTGCAAAGCCGCTGCAATCAACACCTAAGGGTGTACGTCCACCCCACATATAAGGCGCATTTAACCATTTTTTGGTATAGGCCAGGACCAGTTCGGTGCTTGGTACTGCATTATCAGTATTAACCACGGTGCCATTAAAGAACGGGAACCGTTCTCCTTCCGGCAAAGCCTCCGGTGCATCAATACGTAAACTGGAGCCTGCCGGAATATGCATTTGTACATCTTTTACCGTAATGGCTGCCAGCAGATCGGTGCTTACGAAATGCACAGGATTTTCAGCAATACTTTTTTTAACGGGGTATATCATGTGATAGGTCAGCCAGCCTTCATAATCATCATACAGGCTTCTTACTTTTATCCAGGTGCTGTTTTTTGCTTTCAATATTTTTACCGCTTCACCAAATAATAGCTGGTTCACCATTTCGGCCTGGTGTTTGGGCTTTCTTCTTACAGGAGCGGCCGGTACCGTCACAATTGCATATTCCATTAAAGTAATTTGTACAAAATTATCATTTAGATGTTATGTAGATATGAAAAATAAGAAATATTGCATCATATAAACAGAAACCAACTTAATGTACCGGTTTACGTACATTCTATTATTTTTGATATTTAAAAGATCAGCATTTGGGTGCAACTGATAAATACAGGCATTTAAACGACCAGGAGTTGCTGGCAAAGTTTAACCAGGATCACGATAATGAGTGGTTGGGCATTTTGCTGCAACGCTATACCCTCTTATTGCTGGGTGTGTGCATGAAGTATTTACAGGAAGAGGATGAGGCCAAGGATGCCGTACAACAGGTTTTTTTAAAAGTGATACAGGAGCTGCACAAATACAAGGTTGATTATTTTAAATCCTGGTTATACATGGTGGCCAAAAACCACTGTTTAATGAAACTGAGGGAGAAAAACGGTAAAGCGCCCGTTAGCTTAACGGAAAAAGCCGAATTACTGCAGGATACAGGGACAGATACGCAGGAATTACTGCAAAATGACCTTACCCTGAATTTAATGGAGGAATCCCTGCAGGAATTGAGTGCAGAGCAAAAGCAATGTGTAACTTTGTTTTACCTGGAGAAGAAAAGCTACCAGGATGTAGCGGAGATCACCGGCTACAATTTACTGCAGGTAAAAAGTTATATTCAGAACGGTAAACGTAACCTTAAAATACTGATAGAGAAAAAACTAAAGGAGCAAACGCATAAACCATAATGTCAAAAGACTTAAAAGACATATTATCCAATTTATCTAAAGATATTGACCAGGAACAGCTATTGATGTACCTGAACGACAAGCTATCGGCCAATGACAAACATTTGCTGGAAGAGCAGTTGCTGGATAATGATTTTGAGAATGAAGCCCTGGAAGGTTTACAGGCCATACAAAACAAACAGCATATCAACCACACCGTGGAGATGCTGAACTACGAGCTAAAGAAAAAAACAGCTAAGAAAAAAGCATTCCGTAAAAAACTGGAGATCAAAGACCAGACCTGGATCTATATTGCCGTATTCATGGTACTAATGCTGGTGGTACTGGCCTACTTTGTTATACATTATTTAAAAACAAAGGGACAGTAGTTTAATATTCCTTCTTGCCTTCCCTTTTTACCCATTGTTCAAATACAGCCAGGGCCGCTGCATCCGGCACATGCAGGAAAGGTATTTTCCGGTCGGCCAGTGTGGCATTGATCTCATCATAAATAAAGGCATCATCAAAAGCAATGGCTGCAGCCTCATTACGGGTATTGGCATAAATTACCCGGCGCGGGCGGGCCCAGTAAATAGCACCCAGGCACATAGGACACGGTTCACAGCTGGTATAAATATCACAATCCGTTAACTGGTAACTACCCAGGTGATTACAGGCATTACGGATGGCCACCACCTCAGCATGAGCCGTAGGATCATTGAGCGAGGTTACTTTATTATTACCCTCGCCGATAATTTTATTATTGAGTACCACCACCGATCCGAAAGGACCACCTTCATTGTTCTCCATCCCCGAACGGGATAATGCGATGGCACGGGCTAAAAACTGCGCTTCTATGGGTGTGAGCATATCGTTTAAAATTATGGCAAAGATCGGCATTTTTACTGAATGCATTATTTATGCACAACCAATGTTATTTAATTATGACCAAATTGTTAAGTTTTACCATTGTGCTAATTAATACGGCTGTTTTTCCCAATTTTTACATCCTCAAACTGCAGGTAAATGTTTTATAAAGTATTGAGGTTCAGATAAAGACCCTTGATCAACTTTTCAAACCAACTTCATTTGCCTGTTTAAACTGATTGTTATGATCTGGCAAAAAATCACCTCAGCGTTTGGCGATTCTGTTTTTACTTTATTGAGTAATGGCAAAAAACTGCTGACTCTGGATTTTCATTCCTCGTCAAATGCAGCTAGAGTGAATTTTGAAATGGGCGAAAGACGTGTGTTTTTATTGCGTAAAGAGGGTTTCTTTAAAAACAAAGTGGTTTTGCGTGATGAGTACGGACAGACCATCGGCCGCATCGGCAATGAGAACAACAAGAAGTTTGTAAGTGTGGGCGACACCCGCTATTATGTAAATGCCGAGCATATCAACAACTCCGAAACAGCGGTAAACATTTATAATATTGCTGAACAGGTCCCTATTGCCACTTATAATATTGATAAAACAGCCGTTACCTCTCCTACCGGTGACAGCTTATTAATGGTATTCTGCCTGTGTTTATATGCGCCGGAGCGGGTAAGCCTGGCTTCATAACTGTTGCCACACTTCTTTGCCAAAGGCTTCCAGGGATGGGTCCCTGGCTCCCATTAACAGCAATACACAATCATCGGTAAAATGCGAACGTAATTGTTGCAGCAGGTCCTTCCTGTGCTCAACAAAATAAGCATGCTTTCCTTTTGCCTTAATATCGTTGATCAGGTCGGCGGCGGAAATATCTTTGGTGGCCGTGCCACCCGCATAAAATATCTCGCTCATCCATATTTCGTCCTGCGGACGTAATGTTTTGGATATCTCCTCTACAAAATCATTCCGTAAAAAACGGGTAGGCCCGTAACCATGAGGCTGGAACCAGGCAATTACTTTGGCTGCTACCGGCTGGCAGGATGCAATGGCTGCGGCACATTTTACCGGGTTATGGGCAAAATCATCTACCACCCATACACCGCCTTTTTTACCCAATACCTGGTTACGGCGGTAAATACCTTCATATTGACTTAACGCAGCGGCTGCCACATCCAGGCTAACCCCCAGGTGACCGGCCACCGCAACAGCTGCCAGCGCATTTTCCATATTGTGCTTACCGGCTATCTGTAAAACAAAAGGATGATTGTTAATAGTAAAACGGCTTACAAAGCCCTGCTGGCTATAATTAGCAGCAGTATAACCCACCGTTTGTGTATTCGCTGTGTCAGCAGACACAAAATCATGGTCACCGTTCACAGACAAGGTCTTGGCATAAGCATTACCCTGGTTCACGATAAAAGCCGTACTGTTCTGTTTAAAGGTATTGAACACGTCCATCAATACATCTATCTCTTTATGATCCTTATCTACATTTAACAACAACCCGATGGCTGGTTTATATTGTACAATAGAGCCGTCGCTTTCATCGGCTTCAATGACCAACCAATCACCCTTGCCCACTTTAGCATTACCTATTTTGCCTTGTTTGATCAAACTCACCAGGCCCGCACCGCTGATAATACCGGGGCCAAGGCCGGCCGCCTCCAGTATATCAAATAACATAGCGCTGGTAGTGCTTTTACCGCTGGTACCCCCCACGGCAATAGTTTTTTTAGTGGTTGCTATCAGGGCCAGTAATTCTGAACGTTTAATGATAGGTATATTCAATGCCTTTGCCTTTTGCACTTCCGCCACGGTATCTTCTACGGCAGTGGATACCACTACCAGGTCGGTGGCATGAGTAATACCCGAGCCATCCTGTACAAAACATTGTATACCCTCCTGCTCCAGTTTTTGCTGTACATCATTTGCAGCACCGGCCGCAAAAAAACGATCGCTGCCTGACACCTGCATACCTGTACCCTGTAAATACTGGGCAATCGCACTCATTCCGGCACCCGCCACACCAATAAAAAAAGGTTGTTTCACTACTGACAGATCAATATTCATAGGGCAATATTAAGTGAGAAAAAGCAGATGCTAAAAAAAGAACGCAGATTTCCGCAATTTTAATTTCACCATATTTATCTCTTATGATCATTGTTAATTGTGTTACACTGATCTTATACAATTTCAGTGCATGAGTTAAAGGAAAAAACATTATTTTTAAACAGGTATTTTTTATGAACTAGACAGGTTATCCTGCAAAATAATTCATAAGTTTATTGAACCCGACCCGAAAACAGCAACTGATGAAAACACTATTATTTACTCTATTTCTCCTTTCAGCCGGATTCTCCTTTGCCCAAACAACTACTATCCCCGAAAATATTAAATCGGCATTTGAGGGAACCTGGCAGTACACAACCAAATATCAAAGCAATACCGTGGTCATAAAATTTGAACCCGGAAAAAATTATGCCCTGTTTACGGATATTGGCAGCGGCGAAGCCCCTGCCAGGAATTTCCAGGCTACTGTAAAAGATAAGTTATTGGTTATTCCAGGGCAGCCTGGACAAAATGATTATATAGAAATGGAAGTATTAAACGGAAAACTACAGTTGAGCACACAGTTGGTAAGCCAGGACGAAAAAGGTAATATCCAAAGAACCGGCAGTATTGAAAAAAGAATTTTTAAAAGAATAAAATAGTTATACTAAAATAAAGATCAATGATCTTTATTAAACACCGCAAACGATGAACTACTTTCTTGTATTTAAGAGCAAACTAAATTACCCGCTTAAATTTAGCCTTACCAATAAAACAAATGGCTCCTGGCTGGCTGTGGGCAGGTTTATTACTGAACCTACTGCCGCACCCCTGGTATATGAAGATGCGGGCAACAGCAAAGTATCCTATGAAGATTTGTTAAGCCTTGATATAATTGAAACCGTTGGCGGCGGTGTATTATTCAGCGAACGATTCAAGGATCTGATAATAGCGCTTGCTAAAAATGATGTGCAGGTATTCCCCGCAACATTCACTTATAAAGGAGTGAGCAATACCAGCTATTATGCTATCAACATTTTTAATACCGTGGATTGTTATGATTTGAATACCTCCGTATATACCAAACACCCTGTTGACGGTTCTTTAAAATTTTCCAAAGCCACTTTAAAGATAACTCCCCTGGAAGAATACGGGTATGAATACCACATTGTCCGTTCCGTAGAAGATAATAAAATTATTGTTTCGGATATATTTAAACAGCAGGTTGAAGCCGCTAAAATTAATAGCGTGGGATTTAAAAAGTAAATAAAAACAGCAATGACCATTCTGGAATTTCAAGACAGGCTCTATACTATTTATCAAACCCTGTTTGATAAAAATTTGATGGGAAGTAATCATACAGCAACTACTTACTTTGATGCACTGCTGCCATTTATAAATGTTAATGACCATCCTTTCTTTACATTCCAGGAAGAAAACGATGATATCATTCAGTTCAGGCTCAGCTGCCGCGATGCAGATTTATTTATGGTGAAGAAAACTGAGATGCAGCAGGAAGACCCAATTGTATCTATCATGGAAGAGAAGGATTGGGCTTCTTACGAATTTGACCTCAGTACCCTGCTCCTTACTGAATATGTTGACTGGGTATCAGTACACGCAAACAACAAGCTTACTATACCGTTCACCGGTTACGGCATATATGTCCCTGTAAAAAAACACTGGTACCAGTTTTTTAACCCTTTCTCCTACCCCAATAAAATATGGATAGGGAAAGAAATAAAATCTGTGATATATATTCAAAATGAGACAGGCACCCTGACCTGTATGACCAATAATGCTGAAACATTAAAACAGGCACAGGAATTATTGATTGAAAAATAACAATATGCAGGAAAAAATACGGATAATAAGCAAAGATAGAACAGCAGACAGCCTGAAGGTGGTATTTTATGTTGAGCTCCTCAAAAAAAGCTTTCCGGCAACATTATTGCTTGACGAGCCTGGCAACTCAGAAAACGACTATGCACAGCTTTTGGAGAAAAGTAAACAAACCCTCGGGACCTTGTTTTATACAAATGAAATGGCAAGGATCACCAATGAGGTGGCTATTGAAATAACGGAAAGTGCCTATGAAGGTGAATTAAAAATGCAGGAGTATGCTGATTTAAAGGATGATTTGATTATCAGTGAATTTCACTTTTACGAGGAAGACCTCCTGCTCATTTTCTTATCTCCGAAGATATTTTTAAAAAACGCTATTACCGTTCAGACCGACTATTCATTAGCTATCGAAGATCTGAGTATTGATATGTAATGTTGATGAACTGAATAATAATAAAAAATGGATATCGTAAAACATATTAAGCAGCATACAGAAAATTTACAAATTGTATGTGGTCGTTTAACCGCAGCACAATTAATAGAGCTAAAACCGGCCGTTATGGGGTTTTATTACCAGTTACCCGGATTTAAAGCCGTGATTAAGAAATATATTAAGATCAGTATTACCAAAGACCAGTTAACTGCTGATATAATTAACGGGAACCTGGAAAGCTATCAAACAGCCATTGAAAAAAGCAATGCGGAGATAGACGAATATGCCGATGACTATGAAGAACCTGAAGCCCTGGATATTTTTATACTGGAAGCTTTGGATAATGCAGTAGCGGATACCAGTGCGGCAAACCTTGTAAGTTTATTTACCGGCGTAATTAATACCCTGGATTATTATGAGAATTTTTCAGATGAACCCGGATACTGGAATAATTTACTGGAACAGGAACTGGCGTTCCAGCTTGAAATATTGAGTACAATGGAAAGCAACAAACCATTATCCGCTTCGGTTTACCAGGAAAGGTATAACAATGTTGACTTTACGGCACTTTAAATTTATATGCTGCGGCAATCTTAAACTTTTATGAAAACTTTAGTCTCCATACTTCTTTTACTATTTTTTATTCAGGTAAATGCCCAGGACAAACTTGTCAAAGACATTGATTTTGACGGGAAGAACGATACCGTTTATGTAGACCTCGAAGCGTTGGTTATTATATGCCGGCTTTCCTCGTTACAATACAAGCCCGTGAAAAGTCACCCAATAGAGGTATTAAACGAGCAAAGCGGTATAAGTGCCACCAAAAACGGTTTTGAATTTTATAATCACTGGATGCGCGCCGGGTATCATGCCCAGTTCCGGTTCGATACAAAAACCAAAAAAATCCGGCTGATCGGTATGAGCCGTTACGAATTTGGACCGGCCAACAATGATGGCAGCGGTGAATCAAGCGTTAACCTGCTGACCGGCGATTATATCGGTGACTGGAATTATTATGATCACCTGGCCAATAATGAAAAAGGGGAATTAATAAAAATCCCTACTATTAAAACTAAAATGCGGTTTAATAAGATATACCTGTCGGAGTTTAGTGATGCTGTTTATTTTGATTTTTCCGGGAGATGTTCCAAACTTTATTATAAACAGAAAGCATTACTCCTGTCAAAATAAAAAACAATGGATACCTACCTCGAAGAACTAATGAAAAGAGAAGATATACACCGGGTTACCGACGAAGCAGGTAACCGTTACGGTATACGTGTGTTAGGAAGGGGTGAAAACCTGCTCTTTATAGAAAATGATAAAGGTTTGATCTGTACCATAGATGCGGAACACGGCGCCATATTTACCCGTTCGGTAAAAAAATGGGATAGTATTGAAAAAAAGATGAGTCCCAAAGAAAGAAAAAGAGTGGTTGGCCTGATTGAACAATATTATAAAGTGTTTTACAACCCCAATGTGTTTTTGATAGATGATTATTAATATAACCAATACTGAATGATGAAGGCTATACTTCGGTTAAAAACAAATGCTATAAAAGATTCGGAATTATTTTACTGTAAAGACCTGGAGCTTTTTGAATTTTACCAGGATTATGGTATGGGCACTATTGCTTTAATGGCCAAAAACAATCCGGGTTTTATGCTTTTATTGACAACCGGGACCGTTACTTTCACGGAAGAGTACCTTTTTGAACTGCAGACGGACAACTGTGATGTACTATTTGATACATTAAAAGGGAAGGCATTCACCACAACGGGGCGTTTATTAAGCACCACCGTTTTTGAATATCCTTTAGGTAAAAGTATAGCCCTGGAGGACCCATCAGGTAATAAGTTCTTATTATTTGAGGAGTAAAATAAAATGCCAGGTCATGATTTATTTAGAACAGTATTACCCGGGAGAAGAAGACTGGATCCTGTTTTCGGACATGTACAGGAATATACCCCACGCTGAAATATCAAAAGAACTGGAAAGTATATTTAAAGACCGGTCCGTAGCAATTGTAATAGCAGGCATATTGGGAAATTCATCCCGGGAATGGATCAACAAACAAATACCGGCCCTGGATAACCTGCGCCCGATTGATTGCGTGGATGATCCCAAACTGCAAAAAAGGTTGAGAACAATGTTAATGCTGATGGATCTGTAAGCTATTCATCAAAAAAATAATAAATAAACGTTCATGGTATTTGACAGTAAAAAAATTATTTACAGCGCTGAGGACAACTGGGATGAGTTCGTCAGCATCACTTTTGTCGATGACGATCGGTATCTTTCTCTTTTTTCTTTAACATATGAAAACGAGATAGAAATAGAGCTAAACGACCAGGTTAATTACGTAAGTACAGACAAAACGATTTCGACTATGAATTAACAGCAAAGGCACTGCATGTTACGATAGAGAAGCCAATTGTTGAACGCAACTTTCCTGGTTTAAAATTTGTAATAAACCACGAGGCCGATGATTTTGAGAAATTAACAAGAGCGATGAATGTGTTAGTAAGCAATAATGGATGCTGAAAAACTAAAACCTCCGGAAGATATTTTTATTGACTGTAATGGCGACCAATGTGTAAATTGTTACACATAAATATCAATCAGTAATACTGCAATGATATTGCATGTTGCAGGTAGTGAGATAACTATTGACATTGAGCACTTAATATTACCTGGTAACTTCACAGATCATTTGAAAAAAATATTCGGGAACCAGTTAGAAATAAAAGCTGATGCCAGGTAAGATAATTTTTTAGTTCATTTAGTAAGACAAAATTTAAACACCAAATTCAATATGATAAGAATAGTCATATTTTTTATGTTCGTTACCTTGTGTTCATGTGGGGGAACATCTGACAAAGCACCCCCCGCAGCAGATAGTTCCGGTGTTCAGAAAACAGCTGTTGTTATGCAACATACAACGCTATCCTGCGAAGAACTTCTGTCCGCCATTGTAAAATCAAGTAATGCTGTTGCATTTGCCCATTTCAGCGACACGCTTGTAAAGGCTAGCCTTGAATACCTCACAACCGATAAAGCAAGGATTAAATTGTATGTGATCAGTGATATTTCGGATGACCCGGCTATTAAGAAACTCACAGAAAATGCGGTAGGCTGGTTAGAACTCTACCGGCAAACCAATAAACTGACTGATATTACCAATGACCCCGATAAACCTTTGGTTTTACAGTACGACACTACCCTTTTGCAGCAACAGGACCTGTTTGCCTTATGTGGCAATACCGGGACCATTGCCAAACCCGGCATGGACAATGAACAAAGAGATGTGATGCTGGAAGCTGATATCAGATTTAACGGGAAGCTGAAAAGATTTTTTACAATGGTCGAATTTGAAAAAGTCTTCGGCAAACCCGACAGCATACAGTTGCTGTCAGCAGAAGCGCCCTGCATCACCATTTTTGATACCGAAGCCCCGGATGATAAATATTTGTACAAAGACGGATCCCGCTTTGAAACCAGTAAGGACCGAGTGGCCGTAGATGAATTCTGGTTCCGCAACGGGAATTTTATTACCTATAAAGGAACCAGGATAGATGCCAATACCACGATGGATGATATAAAACAATTATTTCCCACCGCTGTAAACGAACGGCGGGGAATGGACAAAGAAGGAATACGTTGGGTGATTCAACTAAAAGAAGACAAAGAAGGTATAGCTGACGGGCATATCAAACTATTTTTCAAAAACGGAAAAGTAGATTTTATGCACTGGTGGTTCCCCTGCTAATACTAAACAAGAGCCTGCTTAAAGAAAGAAAAAATGAATTGGAATAATTATTTAACAGAACAGAAAAGCCCGGTTGCCGGCTTTGCCCATTTAGGTGTACTGGCGGGAACTGTAAGCGGAATTTTTGATTTATCTACAATTCCTGCAGACACGAAAATATTGGAACTTTCTACACCGCTTAAAAAGTTCAAGCTGGCTTACACCAATCTCGCCGCTTTAAAAGGTAATCCCAATATTGAAGCCATCAGTCTGGGTGAAATGAATGAGGAACGCCTGGCCGTATTTTCAACATTGTCTAACCTGAAATACCTGCATATCAGCGTAAACAAACAAAATGAAATTCCTGATCTGGCAGGTTTACAGAACCTGGAAGTCTTAATTCTTTCGGGCATTAAAAAAGTAGAAAATATCAACTTCCTACAAGGACTGACCCATTTAAAAACCCTGTACATTTACGAATTAAACAACCTGTACGATTTAACACCGCTATCATTCTTAACAAGCCTGGAAGAACTATACCTGGACCACGGTAAAATGAGCGGAACAGGACAAGCCGTAAAAAGTATGGAACCGGTAGCAAAACTTACCAATTTAAAATACCTGGCTTTTATCTTAAATGTTGAAAAAAAGAATTATGATATCACGCCATTGCTAGGCCTGAAAAAATTACAAACATTACATATCCTGCCCAGGTATTTAGAAAATGGACAACAGGAAAAACTTTTGAATGCGCTACCCTTATTAAAATCCTTATAATATTTGTGAAAAACAATAAGAGCACACTTAATATGAAAAGAAAACTATTTAAAAAAATATCCGCAACTATTCTCTTATCGATGTTTTTGGTCTCGTGTGGAGAGGAAGTAAAAACGAATACAGCACCGGAGACCAAAGACACCATCAACAACAAAACTATTGAAGAGCAACCGGGTGTCCAATCAAATCCCGCCCCGGCTAAAACGGAAGTACAAATAGAAAGAATCAATGCGCAACAATTTGCGACCGCTCAACAACAAGCAAAAGTGAATAAACCGGTTGAGAAGATCACAGATTTTAAGCTGGTACAAAAACAATTAGCGGGAATTGTAGAATTTGCAGCATTGGGCGATTACCTGGGCGTAAAAAAAATAAATTTCCGTAACGGCACCACTTCAGGCGATAAAGACCAGTTGGATGAATGTAGTTTCCAGGCTTATTTCCCGGCAGAAGATATTCTGCTGCTTGAATGCGGACATACCACCGACAGGAGCTTTGATCTGTCTACCGGAAAAGAGACTTATGATACAGGCAATCCCGGTCTGGTGACAACCTCCCCTACCGGTAAATACAGGCTGAACAAGGTTTTTGAAGGGCAGGAATGTTTTGAACATTTTCTCCAGGAAAAAAACCAAAACAAATTTCAAAAAATAGTAGAACTCAATAAACCTTTTGAAAAGCAATTTAATAAATGGCTTTGTGTGGTAGAAAAAGAGTTCTGGACAGATGATTTTACCCTCTACTTCGGATTGGTCACCCGATACAAAGAGGAAGGTAATGAATATGAATATTATAAAGTAAAAATAACCGGTCAGTAACTTATGCAGCCAGCAATCGAAATTAAATCAGCTGAGATCATAGGCAATAAACAGCTGATCTGCTACATAGAAAACAGAGATAGCCCCTGCGGTTCCATTGATTTTATTTCGGAAAAGATCAATTTTAATATTTCAGGCGCTTCATTTTCATTCAAGGGAATGGAGTACATTAAAAATATTACGCTCGAATATACACCGGAAGAATTAGTTTTCATATTCAGCAATAAAAAGAAACTGTTGGTTAACTGTCACTTAAGAATATATGAAAAAATAAGTACGCATATTAAAAACTATGAGCAGGCTGATGACAACCAACGTAGTAAGAACACTTTTTTGAATGACTAGCGATCGAACCTACCGAATATTATTTAATTAACCCTGTAAGAAATATGGACAAGGAATTAATGCAAAAAATACACGACAGAGAGCATTATTATGAAAATATAGAAGCGCTGGAAAAGCACCTGGATGACTATTTCGACAGTGATGAAATGACCGTTTTCCATGAGATGCTGTCACTTGACTTTCATTTGGATGTTTATTTTATCCGGCCGAAGGACAGGGACTTTAACCTGCTGATCACTGCAGGCATGAGCTTACTGGAAATGCAGGTCCCTGAAAGTATTGAGAACAGGGAAAACTATGCTTTTGCTGAGCTCATGCTTATACTGCCCAAAAGCGTGGAATTCGGCAAAGTATATCCCAGCGGAGATAAGCATGACTGGATCATCGGTATGATGAAAGACATGGCGCGGTTCCCACATCACCAGGATACTTTTTTAACCGAGGGCCATACTTTACAGGCATGGAACAATATAGCCGATCCATACGACGAGAATACTTCTTTTACCGGCTGCATTTTATTGCCATCGGCTACTTTTGATGAGGAATTTATGCAGGTAACCGTGGGCGACAGAACCATCAATATCTATAGCCTGTTCCCTTTATACCAAAATGAACTGGCCTATAAAATTGAAAATGGTTATAGTAAATTTTTCGACTTATTGGCTGCCGGTGATGTAGCCGAGATGTTTGATAACCAGCGTAAACACCTTGTATAACACAACAAAACACCAAAAACATGAAAGTAACCATCGAAAGATTCTGGAGCATAAATGATGATGAGGGTATGGCAAGAGCAGCTATTTTATTCAAAAGACCACGTGTGGATGGTCAGGTTGCGAACTTGGTTTTCGATTTTATACATACTCATCTGTTGTTGCCGAAAAAACTAATGCAAAAAGGGAATTATGAATTCACATTATACTTTGACACGATCAGGAAAACCCATAAATTTTTCTATGATTCGGTTTACAATACAGATACGGTAAAATTCAAACCCGCATTCCGCGACAGGAAATACAAAGGAGTAACAATGAAGGAAGTATCAATATTCGGTTACTCCAACCATTTTAACGAGCTGATTACACCGGCTGAATACGCTCACCTTGTGTACGATATGTTTGGCTCCTACCTGGTTGAAAGTTTTAAAAAAATAAGTAAAGAGGAACTGGACAGTGCCAAACAGCAAATGGACCTGGAAGCCATTAATCAATTCCCTTTCCCGGCCTCTTTTGATGCGCAGCAATATAGCGGCGACAGCGGAGGAGTGGAAAAACAAATAGTGAATTTCGTTGTCGATGAAAGCTCAGAGGCTTTTATGTTCCGGGATAAATATATAGAACACTATGGATTTTAAATTATGGGCTTATTGTTTATTACAAGAGTATTTATGAAAATAATAAAAATAGACAGGGGCAGGGTTGACATTGAAGTTAACGGGCATTTATTAAGCATAAAAGGAGAAGCCATGCTGCCTAAACAAGCTCCCGAAATAGCTGAATATGTACTTTACAAAAACTCGCTGCATTGGAAGGAAAATGAGGGTTATCCTAACCTCAGTGAGGAAGAATTGTATGCTTTTTTAGAAGAAGCGTTTTTACAAAGAAATCTACGCTTAATTATAGAATAAGATGGTACAAGATCTACAGGAACCATACCAGGTATTAATTAATAATATTCAGCAAACCGAGGCCAGGTTAAACGAAGATGCCCCGATCCTGGATGAGAAAATCGACATAAATAGCCCTGACTGGGAACAAATAGCAATGCGCAAAATGGAGATCTTTGGAGAAAGAAATAAACCTCATATACTTCATTGCGCCAACTTACTGGCAAAGGAATTTCCGCTCATCGGGAACAAGCAGGCAAGGGATTACATCCTGCAGGAAATCCGCCAAACAACAATTTTAAAAAACCACCTGACAATATACACCCATTGCAACACGGAGGTAAATTTCAGCAAGACAGTTACGCTCTTTATACTTACCGACCTGGGCGTGGATAGCAGGGATTGGATACTGGCACTTAAAGATTGTACCAAGGAAGCCCTCCGATATAATATAGAGGTGAAAAAAATCCTGTCAACACTTTTATTCCTGGCCAATGATGCTGATCATCATGGTATGGGTTCTGCAAAAGACTTTATCCGTGATATGATCCGGGAATAAGAATAAAATAACTGCAACAGAGAACCTTTTTTGATACTGGTTTAAAAGCTGGACTATTTATAAAAGGAGCAATCATTATCTCATTTCCAAATTATCTAATTATCAAATTACCTAATTCTCTCTCTTCTGTTTATTTTTAACACATGAAGCAGATTTTCGGGTACATTGGTCAGTATGCCAGGAGTTTACATATCGCCAGTTTCATTACCTGCACCGTACTGTTAGGCATTGCCGTTTTTTTAAATTACCATGCTGGTATCGACCGGTTTATTGCCAGGCAATCATCCGTAACCACTGCTTTTTTTTACCGGTATATACTATCACTGGCCGCCTTTGCCCTACCCTACCTGATCATTGCCCTATGGCAAAAACAAAGTTTTTTACGAAAGCCTAAATTCCTGGTATTGCTCTTCATTGCCCCTGCCATCTTTGCCTTTAAAATGGAATGGATAACATTCACGCATATTACAGACAACCTGTTTTATAACCGTTACTGGAACCAGGTATTATACTGGCCGGTGTTGTTATTATTTATCATTGCCTGTTTATTTATAGTCTGGAAATCGGGACTGGTGCGGGATACACAAAATTTTTATGGTATTAAGACAAGGGAGATGAACTGGAAGCCCTATATCCTGATGTTGCTGATCATGCTCCCGCTCATCACCTGGGCATCTTTTCAACCCGATTTTTTACATACCTATCCCAAAATAAAAATGATCGCCGGTATTGAGGGCGTAGCGCAATTAAGCTGGTGGCAGAAATTATTATTTGAGCTGTCCTATGGCAGTGATTTCATCAGTATTGAACTTTTTTTCCGGGGTTTTCTCATCCTGGCTTTTATGAAATGGGCCGGGCCGAATGCCATTATTCCCATGGCCTGCTTTTATTGTACCATTCATTTTGGCAAACCCATGGCCGAATGTATCAGTTCCTATTTTGGAGGTTTATTATTAGGCATCATTGTGTTTAATACACGCTCGGTTTTAGGCGGTTTACTGGTGCATGTGGGTATTGCCTGGCTGATGGAACTGGGAGGGTATTGGGGATTGATGAGGATGTAGGGGGAGGGATTTAAGATTTAAGATTTAAGATTTAAAATTTAAAATTTTTGATTTAAGATTTTCGATTTAAGATTTTTGAATTATGAATGATGAATGATGAGTTATGAATGGTGAATTACGCGTTTAGCGTTAGGCGTTCTGCTTTCAGCATTTAGCTTTGAGCTTTAAGCTTTAAGCATAAGAAAAAAACTACAAGCCTGTAAGCCGGATTCTGTCGTGGGTTATCATTTATCTGTTCTCAGCATTACTGCTGGACTCAATCTGCCTACCCTCTATCGCATTGCATTGCTGCAAACATGAGCGGGTCGCTCTTACCGATAGTTTACGTGGCATTTCAGCATGCAAGGTTTACCCGCCCCGGTTGTTACCAACCAGCGCCGTGAGCTCTTACCTCACGTTTTCACCGTAACCCCTGTTTGCACAAAGGCCGTAATTTTCTGTGGCACTCTCTCTTACCATTACTGGCAGCCGGCTGTTAACCGGTACATTACCCTATGCTGTCCGGACTTTCCTCCCTTTTGCAAGCAAAAAAGCGATAACCCGGCTTGTAGCGTCTGCAAAGATACCTACTTCGCCGCAAATGACCCACCCGTGATAAAAACCAGCCTTTGCTGCCATTTTTTTTCCCGCTTATCCGAAATTTTAGCTTAAATAAGCTGCTTTGCATTATCTTAGAACCAGTATCATCCAATACTACCAATACTTCTTTATCCATATGTTAACCTATATGCAACCTGCTTTGCTGCAGTAATTTTTAACCTGATTCTTTAACAAAACACTATTTTATTTAAAATTCCCGGTATGAAAAATTTGACCAAGCTGTTTGCCTTTATGGCCTTACTAATGGCCGGTATCACCACCGCTGCACAGAACAAACCAAAGTTTATTACGGCTGTTGAGGGCTTAAAAGAATACGAATTGGATAATGGCCTGCGTATTTTATTGATACCCGATCCCAGTCAGACCAATATCGCCATCAACATTGTATACAAAGTAGGTTCGCGTCACGAAGGGTATGGCGAAAAAGGCATGGCCCACCTGCTGGAGCATATGTTATTCAAACAATGCGAAAAGTTTGAGGACATAAAAAAAGCCATTGCCGATAAAGGCGCTTTTGCCAATGGTACAACCTGGTACGACCGCACCAATTATTATGAAGTATTATCGGCCAGCGATGAAAACCTGCGCTGGGCCATTGATATGGAGGCCGACCGTATGGTGAACTCCAAAATACTGGCTTCCGAACTGGCCAAGGAGTTCAGTGTAGTAAGGAACGAGTTCGAAATTAATGAGAACGACCCCGGCGGTGTTTTATTTGAAAGAGTGGTTTCGTCCATGTACCTGTGGCATAACTACGGCAGCAGTACCATTGGCAGCAAGGAGGATATTGAGCGTGTTAAAGCAGAGAATTTAAAAGCATTTTATAAAAAATACTACCAGCCCGATAATGCCATTATCATGATCGCCGGTAAGTTTGATGAGGCCAAGGCACTGGATTATGTACAACAATACTTTGGCCCTATACCCCGCCCTGCACGCGTTTTACAGCCTACCTATACGGTGGAGCCTGCCCAGGACGGACAAAGAGAGGTGCTGTTACAACGCAATGGCGATGTGCAGTACCTGATTGCGGGTTACCATACACCCCCTGCAGCAGATAACGATTTTGCCGCCAACGAAGCTTTCCTGAATATTATTACCAACAACCCTTCCGGTAAATTATACAAGGCCCTGGTAGAGAAAAAACTGGCTACCAGTGTTTCTAATTTTGTATTACCCCTGCACGACCCGGGCTTTAGCATGTTGCAGGTTCAGATACCAAAAGATAAGAACCTGGACAGTGCCAAAGCGGCATTCTTTGAAGTAGTGAACAATATTAAAAATATTCCTATTACCGATGAGGATGTTACCAATGCAAAAAACAACCTGCTGAAACGTTTTTCTAATACCACCAATAACTCTATTGAACTGGCTATTATGCTTACCGAAATTGTAGGCGCCGGCGACTGGCGTTTATGGTTCCACTACCGTGACCAACTGGAAAAGCTGACACCTGATCATGTAAAAGCAATAGCTGCCAGGTATTATAAACCCAGCAACCGCACAGTGGGCTATTTCGTACCATCGGGTGTACCGGACAGGACCATTGTAAACGAAACCCCGGATATTGCAGCCCTGTTAAAAGATTATAAAGGCAAAGAAGTTGGGGAACAGAAAGCAGCTTTTGAGGCCACTATTCCCAACATCAAAAAAAATACGGAATACGGCAAATTAGCAAACGGCGGCAAATATGCCCTGCTGTTTAAACCTACAAAGGGTGACAAAATAAACGGTACCATTGTATTACAGTATGGTGACGAGAACAGCCTGGCCAACAAGGAACTGGTAGCAGCCTTAACCGCCCGTATGCTGAAAAACGGCACCACTACCAAGACCAAGAAGCAAATTAAAGAAGAACTGGACCGGATAAAAACGGATATTAACTTTTATGCTTCAGCCGGACGGGTGAATGTTTCAATCAGCACCGACAAAGCCAATTTATCCAAAGCATTGACCCTGCTGGACGACCTGTTGCATAACCCTAAGTTTGATAAAGAAGAGTTTGAAAAAGAAAAACTGGCTTTACAAACACAATATGAAAGTAATGCCCAGGAGCCTGGTCAGCTGGCATACGAAAAATTAATGCAACTGTCTACCAAATACCCCAAAGGGCATCCTTTTTACACCAATACCACGCAGGAAGCATTGGCCGAACTGGCCGCTGTTAAACCTGATGATGTAAAAACGTTTTACAATAATTTTTATGGCGCCAACAATTCCAACACCACTTTTGTAGGCGAAATTGATAAACCGGTTATTACCGCAGCCCTGAAAAAAACCCTGGGTAACTGGAAAAGCAAAGCCGCCTTTAAAGAAATAAAACGCCAGTACTTTGATGTAAACGGCACGAATGCCAGCGTACCGGTAACCGATAAAACCAATGCCCAGTTAATGGGAGGTATTAACCTGAACATTACCGAAAAAAGCAGCGACTACCCGGCAGTGTATATGGCCAACGAATTATTAGGTGGCGGCTCTTTCTTATCGTCACGTATACCGCAACGCCTGCGTGAAAATGAGGGCATGAGTTATGGAGCCGGCAGTTACCTGGATATTGATTATGACCAACCAGGTGGCGTATGGGGCTTGTATGCAGCATATAACCCCGATTATAAAGACCGCCTGGACTCGGCCTTAAACCAGGAAATTGATAAGGCCATCAGTGCCGGCTTTACCCAGGAAGAGCTTTCCAAATCCATTGAAAGCTGGTTAGAACAACAGCGTACTTCCTTAGGCATGAATAATGTACTGGCCGCTATCATTAACCGGTACATGCGCCAGGGCCGCAGCCTGGATGAGTATACTCAAATGGAGAACAAGATAAAAGCGCTGGAGTTAAAAGCTGTAAACGAGGCATTGAAAAAATACTTCGATAAAAAGAAACTTATCCTCATCAACTCGGGTGACTTTAAGAAAAAAGGATTTTAATTACTGAACCCTTTATATACTTCAAACCCCTTTCCAGTAAGAAAGGGGTTTGATTTTTTTGTTACCGGCTGCACCGCTTTATTCAACTATAGTTGCGTCGCACACTTGTACGTCCGGTAATACTATTCAGCAAAACATAAAAGTTCATAAGCATTGGTACTGTTGAAAGGAGCGTCGCAAGGAACGATCAGCAGCATTACTAAAGCCGGCATAATAAAAAAAGGAACCTGATGCGGTTCCTTATTATTAATTATTAACTACTAATGATTCATTACACTACTCCACATCCACCTGTTTCTTGATCAACGCACCTTCTGCCGCTTCGGGTAAAAATTTACGTTCACTGATCAGGTACCCGTTGCCGCTTTCACAGAAATGTACCTTCAGGTTCTCAATACTGATGGGGTTGCCATCCGGTATATCGGCAATATTGGAATGTAAAATATCATGTCCGTCAATCACCACTACCAATCCGCTGCCGATGGCCTGCATTTTATTGCCTTCGGTAATGATCATGCCGGTATCCTCGCTCAGCCCCACGCCAATACAGCCGGGGTTAGCCGCTACGGCCTGTGCCAGTCGCCCGAAACGGCCACGCTTTTCAAAATGCGAGTCTATAATAAGCGAGTGAATAAACCCTAAGCCCGTGGTTATTTTTACTTCGCCTTTTAAATGCGCCCTGGCGGCATTGCCTTCGTAGATCATGGTATTGCTCATGGCCATGGCGCCGGCGCTGGTGCCGGCTATAATAAAGTTTTCGTCGTTCTGGTAACGGTCTTTCATGATGCGCAAAAACTCGGTACCACCATCTGTAGCGCTCAGGCGCAACTGGTTACCACCACTGAACATCACGGCATCGCAGACTTTTATGCGTTCTAAAAAATCGGGATTGGCCGTATCGGCACGGTTGCGTATATGCATCACACCAACATTGGTGCAACCTATTTTACCAAAAGCGTCCAGGTAATTTTCACCCACTTCATAGGGGATGGTGGAAGCGGTAGTTATTACTTCAATACGTGAAGCAGGTCCGCCGGCTTCCGTTACCACACGTTTTAATATACCCAGTTCAAAAAAATTAAGGTTACTCCTTTGTATCTCTCCTTTTTCCAGGTCGGTGCCCTTATCCTCGGCACCACCTATTGCTATCAACTTTCCTTTAGGTGTACTCATGCAATGGATTAGTTAGTAAGTGACAAATGTAAAGGAAAACCCAAAAAATGGAAAAGTTTTAATTACACAGCTGAAAACTGTTGATCAAACGCAAACCATCCGTTTTTACAAGGGAGTTTCTTCAACAGGACCATTTACAAATGAAGGGAAACTGCTAATTTTGCAGCATGTTAGCAGGATTACAAAACGTTACGTTTGAATTTGGTGCCAGGGCTATTATTGAAGATACAACATGGCATATACAACCGGGTGAAAGAATTGGTCTGATCGGGTACAACGGAACCGGGAAATCAACCCTTTTAAAGTTATTGGTAGGTCAATATACACCCTCCTCGGGCACTGTGGAGCGCAGCCGCACCACGTCTATCGGTTATTTACACCAGGATCTCCTGAGTTTTGATACCAATGACAGCATTTTTGAAGTGGCCCTTTCGGCTTTTGAACGGGTAATACAACTGGAAAAGGAGATTGAAGAAATAGGCAAAGAACTGGAGCGTACCGGGGACGAAAAAACCCTGATAGAGTATACTGACAGGCTGCACGAGCTGGAAACCCTGGGCGGTTACAATATTCATCATAAAACAGAGGAGATATTACAGGGCCTGGGCTTTAGTAATGCCGACCTGCAACGCCCCTATAAAAGCTTTAGCGGTGGCTGGCGGATGCGGGTATTACTGGCAAAAATGATCTTACAGCAGCCCGACCTCTTATTACTGGATGAGCCTACCAACCACTTAGACCTCCCCTCCATCGAATGGCTGGAAAAGTATTTGCTGCATTACCAGGGATCGGTAGTGATCGTGAGTCACGATAAATACTTCCTGAACCGTATGGTGACCAAGATTGTGGAGCTGTACCAGCAAACCCTGCATATCTACAATGGTAACTACGAGTTTTATGAAACTGAAAAAGCGGTAAGGCTGGATCTTCAGCAGAAAGCCTACGAGAACCAGCAGGATTATATCCGCCAGAATGAAAGACTGGTGGAACGTTTCCGGGCCAAAGCCAGCAAGGCGGCCATGGCGCAGAGTATTATGAAAAAGCTGGACAAACTGGAGCGTATCGAGGAAGCCAGTATTGAAAGGCCCAATATCCGTATCAACTTCCGGGTAGATAAAACCCCGGGCAAAGTGATTGTTGAGTTGGATAAACTGCACAAACAGTTTGGCGACAATGTAATTTTAAATGAAGCCAAGGCCGAAATTGAACGCGGTGATAAAATTGCCCTGATCGGGGCAAACGGTAAGGGAAAATCGACCCTGTTGCGTATTATAGCCGATGTGGAAAGTTTTGAAGGCGAACGTAAATGGGGCCATAATGTGGAAGAAAGCTTTTATGCGCAGCACCAGCTGGAAGTATTGAACGTGAACAATACCATACTGGATGAAATGAAAGAATGCGGCAGCCAGATGACCGATGTGGAACTGCGTACTTTGCTGGGTTGCTTCCTGTTCAGTGGTGATGATGCCGATAAAAAAATTAAAGTATTAAGCGGTGGTGAAAAAGCCCGTGTTGCCCTGGCCAAAACCATGGTAAGCAAGGCCAACTTCCTGATGCTGGATGAGCCTACCAACCACCTTGATATGCATAGCTGCGACCTGCTGATCGATGCCCTGAAGAAATATGAAGGGAGCCTGATACTGGTAAGCCACGACCGTTATTTTATTTCCAAAACGGCGAATAAGATCTGGGAGATCGTTGATAACGAGATCAAGGAATTTAAAGGCCCTTATGACGAATGGGTAGCCTGGAAAGAACGCATGGCCAAACAACAACAGGCCGAGCAGCAGGCACAAAAAAATAAACCCGCGGTTACCGAGGCCCCGGCTAAAAAACCAGCGCCGCAACCGGCACCTGTTGCCACACCTGAACCGCAGGCAAATGCAGGTCAGCCCATTAATAAAGAGCTGAAAAAGGAGTTGCAGAAACAACAGCGTATTTTTAAACAGCTGGAAGAAAAAATTGAGCAGTTACAGGCCGAAAAAAATCAGCTGGAAAAAAGCATGAGCGACCCGGAAACCTATGCCGATAAAAGCAAGTTTTTACAAACTGAAACGGCTTACAATAATATAGCTGCCCAGCTACAGACACTGAATAAAGAGTATGAACAAATCTTTGAGAAGATTGTAGAACTGGAAGGGTAAAACATATTCCCCGCTTAAAGCCCTCTACGGAGGGCTTTTTTATGCTACAGAATAAAAGTTAATGTAACTGCATAAAAGCAGGTTTTTCTCTGTGCCAATCTGTGAACAACCTCTGGGCAACTCCGTGGTTGATGTATGCCCTTTTATGGATAATATACTGCCTTCAGGTCCATTTTCATCCCCAAATCCTTACAATTTAACTGGCTCATTATCAAATTGTCAAATTGTGTACAGCCCAAATTGTCTAATTGCTCATTTACCCTTAATTTTGCACCACTTTTTCACCCAAAATACATATCTACATGAGTGTTCTTGTCAATAAAAATTCAAAAGTTATCGTACAAGGCTTTACCGGTACCGAAGGTACTTTCCATGCTACTCAAATGATTGAGTACGGCACACAGGTTGTTGGTGGCGTTACCCCCGGTAAAGGTGGTGGAACACATTTGGACCGTCCTATTTTTAACACCGTAGCGGATGCTGTTGCAAAAGTTGGTGCTAATGTAAGTATCATTTTTGTACCGCCTGCATTTGCTGCCGATGCTATTATGGAAGCGGCTGAAGCGGGTATTGAATTAGTGGTTTGTATCACTGAGGGCATTCCTGTTCAGGATATGGTAAAAGTTAAAAATTATTTACAGGGTAAAACAACCCGTTTAATAGGCCCTAACTGCCCTGGCGTTATCACTGCAGGCGAGTGTAAAGTGGGTATCATGCCAGGCTTTGTATTTAAACAGGGCCGTATCGGTATTGTATCAAAATCGGGTACACTTACTTACGAAGCAGCTGACCAGGTAGCCAAAGCCGGTTTAGGTATTTCTACTGCTATTGGTATTGGTGGTGACCCTATCATTGGTACTCCTACCAAAGAAGCGGTTGAATTATTAATGAACGATCCTGAAACCGATGCCATCGTAATGATCGGTGAGATCGGTGGTGGTATGGAAGCAGAAGCAGCTAACTGGATCAAAGCTGATGGCAACCGTAAGCCGGTTGTAGGCTTTATTGCCGGTCAAACTGCCCCTCCCGGCCGTCGTATGGGTCATGCCGGTGCGATTGTTGGTGGTGCTGACGACACTGCAGAAGCTAAAATGAAGATCATGAGCGAATGCGGTATACATGTGGTAAAAAGCCCTGCTGACATTGGTAAAAAAATGGCAGAAGTATTAGGAAAATAAATTAAAAAGAAACCCCTCAAACGAGGGGTTCTTTTTTGGTATCTATGTAATGTTCTTATTAGCTTAATTGTAGTCTTCTCCCGATATCTGAGGTAAATTTATTCTCAGGATCGTATTTCTGCTTAATGGCCAGCCATTCTGTAAACTGCGGGTACATCTGCTGAAACATGGCCGGCTCCAGCATGGCATCTTTGCCCAGGTATAAACGGCCACCCGCATCCAGCACCACTTTATCCAGTTTTTCGGTAAAGGCTTTTAAGCCTTTGGTTACCGGGAAATCAATAGCCAGGGTATAACCGGCAAAAGGAAAGGATAATATCCCCTGCCCCTGCCCCATTTTTTTAAACACGTTCAGAAAAGGTGTACAACCACTTTTAGCGATCATTTCCATAATGGTCCGCAGGGTTTGCTCACCACCCGCTTCGGGTATAACAAACTGGTATTGTATAAATCCCCTTTTACCATAACCACGGTTCCAGTGATGAATAGCATCCAAAGGGAAGAAGAATTTTTCGTAATGGATAAATTCTTTGGGAGAGTTCTGTACAAAGCCAATGACTTTGTTTAACATCCGGACCGTAAAATTGTTCAACACAAAGCCCGGCAAGAAGAACGGCACCTGTAGAACCGATTTTTTATGCAGCTGTAAAGGCTTTTGCTGCAAAGCCGGCGGCAGCTCGGCCAGGCTGGCGGCATTGCCCACCGTAAGTACACCACGACCTAACTGATCCCCTTTTGCCAGTGAATCTATCCAGGCAACGGAATAGTTGTAATGCGCATATTTTTCCAAAGCGGCCAGCATTTCATCCAGGTTTTTCACCTTTACTGATTGCTGCCTGAAATAAGTGGTTTCAATTTTACGTAACTGTAAAGTAGCAGTAAGTATAACCCCCAGTAAACCCAGGCCGCCAAAGTTGGCAATAAACAGGTCGGCATTTTCTGTACGTGATGCGGTCACAATTTCCCCGTTAGCCAGCAATATGGTGAAGGATAGTACACAGTTCATGAAAGAGCCGTCCACATGATGCGCTTTACCATGAATATCGTTTGCTATGGCCCCGCCAATAGTTACAAATTTTGTCCCCGGGCAGATCATGGGTAACCAGCCCTGGGGTGCGAACACCGTGATAATTTCCTCCAGGCTTACACCGGCCTCACATTGTAAAATACCCTGCTGTGCATCCCAATGTAAAAAGCGGTTCATTTTAGTAGCAATACCTACCACATGGTTTTTATTGGTAGCTTGGTCGGCATAACTGCGGCCTAAACCCCTTGCAATAAAATTACCCTGCTGTACGGCCTGCTGCCACTCTTTTACTTCGGTAGGATGTATAGTGTAAGACGATGAAAACGGATAATTCCCCCAGCCTGCTAAAGTTTCTTGTTGCGTTAATGACATGATGGTTTGAAGGAAAGGTTGATTAGGGTTACAATAATGGAGCACAAAGTTAAGCGAATATCGCTATGGGTGTTAGTGTAATGAGGAATTATGCGTCACGAATTATGAATGAGGAATGAGGAATGATGAATGAGGAGCGAGGAATAGGTTTAAACTGCCGACCAGTGTTGCTGCAGCCGAAGTGTGCGACGCAACCACAGCCCAATCAGGGTAATGCAGCTGGTAACCAAAATAAAAAAGAGGTGTCAGAAAATCTGCACCTCTTTTTGTTGACCCATAAGGATTCGAACCTTAAATGACTGAACCAAAATCAGTAGTGTTACCATTACACCATGGGTCAATCCGTAACCAATTTTTCAATTGGAGTGCAAAAATAGGGGAAGCATCAATTCCTGCCAAAGGATTTTATAAATATTTATAAAAAAACTTCATCTTTTTTTGCACGGTGACCGGCTAAAGCGGATTGATATTAAGCAGGTTGCGCAACAATGGGCCCCTCCTGCTCTTCCCTGTCTTTCAACTGTTTTATTTTGTCCAGGGCCCCTGCTACCACATCACACATGATGGTATATAAAGCGCCCTGTTTGGGATTAGCATAAATATATTCCAGTGCCTCGTTTTCATTGGCAATAGTGATAACGGGCAGGTTTGGATTTACTTTTTCAATACCCTCTTTCAGCAACCCGATGATCTCATCGGCAGTACGGCCTCTCAGGTTTTTATCACAACGGATAATGATCTCGTTAAAGTATTGTGCGGATATTTCGCCCAGTTCCCGGATATCTTCATCACGCCTATCGCCTGTTCCGCTGATCACCCCAACATGGTGCGGGTAATCCAGTTTGTTGACAAACTCACACAATAATTTCAGACCATGCGGGTTATGGGCAAAGTCCGCCAGGATGGTATAGTTTTTAAAATGGAAAAAGTTGAGCCTACCTGGTGTAAGCGTTGAAGAAGGAATAAAGGAGATCAACGCCGAGCGGATATCCTCAATGGTAATATCACGGTACAAGTAGGATGACAGTACCGCCGGCAAACAGTTGGCAATATTATGCACCGCTTTACCTTCATAGGTAAGCGGGATATCTTTTACCGGTAATACCCTTATTTTCCAGGTACCTTTCATAATGGTGATATACCCGTTCTCAAACACCGTGGCCAGCCCACCCTTTGCACAATGTTTTTTAATGCGGGGGTTATTTTCATCCATACTGAACAAGGCTATATTACATTTCAACCCCTCTTTCATGGCATACACCAGGTCATCATCGGCATTTAGTACGGCATAACCATGCGGGAATACCGTTTCGGGTACCACCGCTTTTACCTTGGCCATTTGCTCCAGAGTATTGATGCCTCCCAGGCCCATATGATCGGCTGCTACATTGGTTACTACGGCTACATCACAGTTTTGAAAAGCCAGGCCGGATTTTAATAAACCGCCGCGGGCACATTCCAATACGGCAAAATCAACGGTAGGATCTTTTAATACAAAGGTTGATGAAACAGGGCCGGTACAGTCGCCTTTCATCATCAGTTGGTTTTGAATGTATACGCCATCGCTGGTAGTATACCCTACTTTTTTATTAGCGCTCTTGGCTATATGCGCAATTAAACGGGTAGTGGTGGTTTTACCATTGGTACCTGTAACGGCAATAATGGGTATACGCCCGGCACTGCCGCGTGGGAATAACATATCCACCACAGGCTCGGCAACGTTGCGTGGTAAACCAACAGCTGGCTCAATATGCATACGGAAGCCGGGCGCCGCGTTTACTTCCAGGATAGCGCCACCATTTTCGGCTACCGGTGTACGCAGGTCTTTGGCCATGATATCAATACCACAAATGTCCAGGCCAATGATCTTGGCGATACGTTCGCACATGAAGATATTAGCCGGGTGTACTTCATCGGTAACATCGGTTGAAGTACCGCCGGTTGATAAGTTAGCGGTAGGTTTTAATAATACCAGTTCATCTTTTGCAGGAACAGTATCTAAAGTGTAGTTTTTTTCATCCAGCATTTTCTGTGTAAACTGGTCAATGGTGATCTGGGTCAGCACTTTTTCATGACCAAAACCACGGCGCGGATCTTTATTGGTTTCGTCGATGAGCCATTGTATGGTATGCTCACCATCTCCGGTTACGGCAGCCGGTGTACGTAAAGCAGCGCAGACAAATTTGTAGTTAATGACCAGGCAGCGGAAATCGTACCCCGTAATAAACTTTTCTACGATCACACTACGGCCATATTGTTTGGCAGCTTCCAGCGCTTTGATGGCCTGTTCCCAGGTGGTGATATTGGTAGTATTACCTTTACCATGATTGCCATCGATTGGTTTTATTACTAACGGATAACCATATTTTTCAACGGCTTCCTGTAAGCCGGCTTCAGTACGGATAACAGTACCCCGGGGTACCGGTATTTCGGCCGCTTCCAGCAATGATTTTGTTTCTTCTTTATCGCAGGCAATATCTACTGCTATATTACCCGTGGTGGAGGCAATAGTAGCACGGATACGTTTCTGGTTAACGCCATACCCTAATTGCACCAGGCTTTGTTTATTTAAACGGATATATGGAATACCGCGTTTTGCCGCTTCTTCCACTATACAGCCTGTAGAGGGGCCTAAGCGTGTATCTTCTCTGATCTCCCGCATTTCCTGGATATCGGCTTCCAGGTCATAAGCTTCACCCGCAATCAATGCTTCGGCAATGCGGAAGGCGGCTTTAGCCGCATAATAACCGGCATCTTCTTCCATATAATCAAATACCACATGATAAATGCCTTCCTTTTCACCGGTGCTGCGGGTACGGCCAAAGCCGCAGTTCATGCCTGCCAGCGATTGGATCTCCAGGGCTATATGTTCGATCACATGTCCCATCCAGGTACCTTCATCCACACGGCTGAAGAACCCTCCCGGCACGCCTTCGCTGCAGCGATGTTCATATAAAGTGGGTAATAATGCTTCCAGCCTTTCCCTGAAGCCGGGAATTTTATTGGTAGGCTGCTGCTCCATCTCCTCCAGGTCAATTCTCATTTGTATCAACTTGGGACGACGCACACTCCAGTAATTCGGACCTCTTAAAATCTTAATCTCTAGTATTTTCATTGTTGCAGTAGTTAAGGTTTGGAAGTTAGTTTTTTTTGATCAGCCTGCCAATTTTGAACCATTAAATTGGTGAAAGAGTGATTGAAGATATACAGCAATCACTATGAACAAACCCCTGCATGATGATAAAAAACCGGAGGTGATGATACAGGTGCACAGCAAAATTTCTCTATTTATTAACAGCTTTCGGGATGTCTTTTTAAAAAAGTAAATCACAAAATCGATAACTTGTTATTACATATAAACCGATTGCAAAACAAATTCAAACGATTGCATAACTATTTGATTATATAAGCGTTGGAGTTGCATTTGACAATTGTCAAAAACCATATGTCATTTAATCAAATTAAAATTTATTTATATAATTTTCCACTTGATTAGTATAACAATCCCTCTGAACTGTCTAACCTATACACAATACATGGCTAACTTTTTTGTCAGAAACTTCAACCCGTCTGTAAGGCTCTCCACCATTCAGGAACAACCTATTGAAAATGGCCAAAAATATCTTACAGAATTATTTAAACATTATGGCGTAACAGATTCCAGGAAGATCGCCACCGCTATTTCTTATTTTAAACCGCGTATTTATAAAAGGAATACTTACTTCCTGCAGCAAAATGAGATAAGCACCAAGCTGGGTTTTATTATTTATGGTGCAGTGGAAGCTTTTTATGTGGAGGATGATGGCAAAAATAATATCGTGATGCTGTTGACCGAAGAGGATTTCTTTACCGACCTGCGCAGCTTTTTACACCAGCAACCTACTTCACTGAACATGAAGTTTACCGAAGACACCATTGCACTGGAAGTAAGCTACGAGGATTTCAGCAATTTTATCCAGACCAATCTTGATTTTTCCAGGGCTTTTATGAAGATCATGGTGAATGTAATTTCGGCCGTTAATGAGCATAACATGCTGTTGAAAATGCCCACCAAGAACAAATACGAGTACCTGCTTAAAATGAAACCCGAAGTATTTAACCGCTTTTTATTACAAAACGTGGCCTCTTTCCTGGGTGTAAAACAGGAAACGCTCAGCCGTATCCGTAGTAGTTACAAACGTAAACAGCCAAGCGTTTCCTGAATCATTTATTCCTGCCAATCGGCTACAAATACATTGGTATCGCGGGTTCCGCCGTTGTTACGGTTACTTGAGAAAGCAATCTTTTTTCCATCGGGGCTAAACATCGGAAAAGCATCAAAGCCTTTATCACGGCTTATCTTGGTAATGCCGGTACCATCTTCATTGATAGTGTACAGGTTAAAGGGAAAGCCGCGTTTGTACTCATGATTAGAGGCGAAAATAATGCGTTTACTGTCGGGCATAAAAGTAGGCGCCCAGTTAGCCTGTCCAAAGCTGGAAACCTGTTTGATACCTGATCCGTCGGCATTGGCCACAAATATTTCCATATTGGTAGGTGCTACCAGGCCCTGGGCCAATAGTTCTTTATACTCTTTTATTTCTGCATCTGTTTTAGGACGGGAAGCACGCCAGATCAGTTTTTTACCATCGGGGCTGAACCAGGCACCGCCATCATATCCTAAAGTATGGGTAATACGTTTTTCCTTACCGGTTTTCAGGTCCATGATATATAGTTCCAGGTCGCCATCCTTATCGCTGGTATAGATCATTTTTTTACCATCAGGACTTAATGTAGCTTCGGCATCATAGCCTTTTGAATGGGTTAATTGTTTAACGATCTTACCATTCAGGTCGGCCATAAAAATATCGTAGCTGCTATACAAGGGCCAGATATATTTGTTGCCATATTTGGCACGGTCAGGTACCGGCGGGCAGGCTGTATCGCCTAAATGGGTAGAGGCGTAAATAATATGTTTATTGTCCTTTGTAAAAAAGGCACAGGTAGTACGGCCTTTACCGCTACTCACCATTTTATACTCGAACTTTTCGCCGGCCTTCTGCGGTACTTTACCAATAAATATCTGGTCACAGGCAATACCATCTTTGGGACTGGTGCGCTGAAATACCAGGTATTTGCTGTCATAACTCCAGTAAGCCTCGGCATTATCGCCACCAAAAGTTAATTGTTGGATATTTTTGAAATGATGTTCTTCGGGATATAATACAGTATCATTAACAGCCACACCAGCTTGTTGCGGGGCATTGGAAACAGAACGGAAAGCAACAAAACTGATAGCAGCAGCCACTACGGCCAGTAGAAACAGACGTTTAAGCATAACAATGTGAATTTGTGGGCTGCAAAGTTAATTCCTCTGAAAACCAGTATTGTCACAATTTTGTCATGCCGGTTAAATTATGGGGTGGTTTTATAGGTAAAGCACTATATTTTTGCGGCTTAAAATGTTTCACCGCTTTAGACGTTATAGTAACAATTACCTGATATGAAATTTTACAGCCCCCTATATTTACTGATTGGCTTCACCTGTATGTTTTTGCTGCCTGCCTGTAATAATGAAGCCGTTAGTCCTTACCAGGCCACTTTAGGTAACCCGCCTTATAAAGAGATCACGGACAGTATAAAAGATTACCCCGGGAATGTTGCCCTGTATGCCCGCCGGGGAGGCTTGTTAAATAAAAACGAATTACCCGAACTGGCTTTAAAGGATTTTAAAAAAGCATGGGAATTAAGCGATGAAGAAAAGTATGCTTTGGCGGTGGGTAATTTAATGCTGGAGACAAACCCTGATTCCTCCATTCATTTTTTATTACAGGCCCGTCAAAAAATAAACAACAGTAAATTATTACCGCTTACGCTTGCTTATGCCTATGATGCAAAGGGCGATATTAATAATGCGCTGACCACGCTTGACAGCTTACTGAACAATTACCCACATGAACTGGAAGCCTTATTGCTGAAAAACGACCTGCTGCAACGTAAACAGGATACTGCAGGTGCGATTGCTGTGCTGGAGAAAGCCTATAGCCTGGCTCCGCAGAATAAGGAGATCATCAACATGTTGTCCTATCAATATGCCGAAACAAATAACAGTAAGGCGCTTACGCTGGCCGATATCTTAATTGGCCTGGATAAAGAAAAAACTTCCGCCAATCCCTATTACGTGAAAGGCCTGTATTATGTGAACCAGCAACAGAATGATAAAGCGCTGGCCTTATTTAACCAGGCCCTTACGGTAGATTATAATTACCTGAACGCCTATATTGAAAAAGGCAAGATATTGTTAGGCGCTAAAAAAAATGCCGAGGCTTTAAAAACCTTCCAACTGGCCAATACCATCTCCCCTTCTTTTCCCGATGCTTATTTCTGGATCGGCAAAACCTATGAAAGCAACGGCGATAAAGTACAGGCAAAAGATTATTACAACAAAGCTTACCAGTTAGATAAAACTTTTACAGAGGCTAAACAGGCGGCGGAAGCGGTGAAGTAGTTAGGAAGTAGGATTTAAGATTTAAGATTTAAGATTTAGGATTTAGGATTTAGGATTTAGGATTTATTTTGCGATTCCCTAACCTCTTGAACTTTTGAACCTTGAACTTCTTAAACTTTCTTAACCAATAACCATTAACATTGAACTGTTATGGGCCCTTGAACCTTTGAACGCTTGAACCTTGAACTTCTTGAACCTTCCAATGAACCATGAACTATTCCTCCAAAACCATTTACTTTGTAAATAAAAAAGCATGGCAATTGTAGCCCCTTCCCTTTTAGCAGCCAATTTTATTAACCTGCAGGCGGAATGTGATATGTTAAACAAAAGTGTAGCCGACTGGTATCACCTGGATGTGATGGACGGCCGTTTTGTACCTAATATCAGCTTTGGCCCCATGCTGATCGATTTTTTCAGGAAGGCAACCACCAAGGTTTGCGATGTGCATTTGATGATAGAGCACCCGGAGAATTATGCGGAAGCTTTCAGCAATGCAGGCGCCGATCATTTAACCGTACATATTGAAGCCTGCACGCATTTACACAGAAACCTGCAGCAGATAAAAAGCCTGGGTATGAAAGCCGGTGTGGCCATTAATCCCCATACACCCGTGTCCCTGTTAAACGATGTTTTACATGATATTGATATTGTATGCATCATGAGCGTGAACCCAGGTTTCGGCGGGCAGTCCTTTATCCCTCACTCGCTTACAAAGATCAGGAACCTGCGCCAGCTGATAACTGACCGGGGCCTGCCAACCCTGATTGAAGTAGACGGTGGGGTAACCCTGGAAAATGCGGCACAGATAGTGGAAGCAGGTGCAGATGTGCTGGTAGCAGGAAGCTCAGTATTCAAATCCGTTGATCCCATTGCCACCATTGCTGCCTTGAGCAAACTTTAATATTCAAGTAGATACTAATAAAACAAAGCCGCTTTACAGCGGCTTTTGTTATACAGAATGGTTGAATGTGACTATATGTATGTGATGCATCTTAATGCTGAATAAAGTTACAGGTGTACAAGTGTGCGACGCAACAGTTGATGCCCAGGGTACTGCAGCCGGTAAACAAAAAATTTTATTAAAACTGGTCCAGGTTTTCCTGCCAGTTATGATTGCCGTTTAAAAAGTTCAACATCAGGTTTTGCATAGCGCCGGCAAAAGCATTTTCGCTGGCACCTGCCGGTGGCCTTGAATTAAATAACAAGGCAACGCACATACCATTGGTGTTATGTTTCATAAAACCTGTGCGGGTACCTGGTAAACTGCCGTAGTTAAACCAAAGGTTTTGTTCTTTCCAGATGGCAATACCCTGCGCATAGGTAGAAAAAGATGGCGGTGTTGTCATGGCCGTAACGGAGGCATTGTTTAAGATATCAGCACGTGTATTGAAGCCATCAATGGAAGTGATGAGTTTTAGTACATCGCTGGCCGAAGCGATCAGGCCCCCATCGGCATCGCGCCGGGGAAACGCAATTACGTAAGGGTAAGAAGATTCCGTACCCTGCCCGTAGTATTTTACTTCATTTGTTTTTCTTTCTGCCAGTGTTTTAGCCGCTATATCCGTTTCAGTTGCGCCGGTGGCCGGCAACAGATCCTGTTTGATATAATTGCTATACGATTTACCGGAGATTTTTTCAATCACCCTTCCGGCTATAAAAAAGCCTACATTGGAATAGTCATAAAAGGTGCCGGGTGCTTTGGGGTTGGTCCTGGTAGTTAATATCCAGTTCAATAATTGTGTATTGGTATAAGCAGCATTCTGATCAATGACATCACCACCGGTATTGGCGCCCCAGGAGCCAGTTGTATTTTGTAACAGGTCACGCACTTTTATATTGCTTACATTGGTATTGTAAGTGCCGTTTCCATATTCCGTACCCAATATGGCGCCTGTGCCGAATACTTTTGTATCCAATGTTAGTTTGCCCTCCTGCACCAGTTTCATTATAGCGGCACCGGTATAGGTTTTAGACAGGCTGGCCAGCCGGAAACGGTGCCTGGTGGTTACGGCTTCATTGGCTTCCTTATCAGCAAAGCCATAACCCTTGGCATAGACCAGTTTACCGTTTTTTGAAATAGCCAGGCTAGCACCGGGCATGTTATAGGTGGTCATAAAACTGGTGAGGGCATTATCCACGCTGGCAATATCTTTTTGTGTGGCGGGCGGGCCCGGTTCACCAGGTGCGTCTGATTTTTTCTTAGAGCAGCTACTCAAGCCAATAAAAATAAAAAAGAGGAACAGGTAAGTCGCGGTTGAACGGGCAGTCATAAAGAGGCTTTTTACTTACATCGTAGCCCCGGTAAATTTGTCATCAAAAAACGTAAATAAAAAAACGAGGCGATTACCCCGTTTTTTATATTGTTCTGGTTAAACCAGTTATTACAGCGAAAATGATATGATGAGATCGTTTTCTATTAAATAATTCTCCAGCCGGCCAACGGCATGTGTTGCAATAATGATCTCGGCTGAAACGATGAGCTGGTGTTCTTTCATTTCAATCCTGCGCTCCTCCAACAGAATACCCTGTTGTTTAATATCCCGGTAGATATGTTGTTTTATCTGCCTGTCAGCCTTGTTAATAACAAAACTGATGATACGTGTTTGTTTTTTGGTTTTGAACACTTTATTCAGGAAAGGACTTAAGTACACGATCAGCAGGGAGGCTGCCATAAAAGTTGCGGCCAGGTAAAACTCGCCAAAGCCAATGGATGTGCCAACCGCAGCTGCCAGCCAGATAATGCCTGCGGTGGTGAGCCCGGAAACATTGACCGCATCCTTGAAAATTACGCCGGCGCCAATAAAACCGATACCGCTTACAATATAAGAGGCTATCCGGGTAGGTTCGTTCTCACCACCAATCCGGTAAGAAAGAATGGCGAATAAGGCCGATCCCAGGCAAATGACCGTAATGGTCTTTAACCCGGCCGACTTATCCTTTAACTCTCTTTCCAGCCCCAGGATAATGCCCGCAGCTAACGCAAACAGGGCTTTATACACATCCCATATCTCCCATTGATCGGCCATATTCTATATTTTATCTTTTCAACACAATAAAGACGCCAGTTTTATTAAAACAGCTCCGTTTGGTTTTTATTGGTCTCTTCTTGTATCCATTCCATCTGTACTGTCTTGGTATAATCTACCAACTTGGCACCTACCGCTTTCCAGCCCATAACATCGGTCATTTTGGCTACTTTGAATTTGGCCTTTCTTACCTGGTCGCCCCTGCCCGACTGAACCGCTAATACCGGCTCGGACGCAGTAGAAACAGCTTCTACATAGTTACCATCCCCGTCTTTAATGAACATGAATTTGTTCTTCAGCGTGGTGGTCTCGATCTTAAAGCGTTTTACATTGAACTGCAGGTTCTTTTTATCCAGGTAGATAGCCGTAATTACTTTATCGGCATCAAAACGTTCGATCAGCACAATATTCTCCGTATCAAAACGCTGGGTCATCTCCTGGTCGGTGATCATATAGTTACCATCACGGAAGATCACCAGTAAACGGTCATCCGGTTCAAAACTGCCTAATAAAGTTCCTTTTTCCTCGGTATTCAGGCGGCCGAACTTATCATCAAACCAAAGTTTTTTACCACTTAAGGTTGCACGCCCGGCTTCTTTGAATTTAACCGATTTGATCGGGTATTTGGTTACCTGGTTCCCCATGCTGCTACGGCCTTTGATACCCAATTCTTCGAAGTAAAAATCAAACTCTTTGTTCCGGGCAGAAGAGCCGGGAGTGAGTAATATTTTTACTACTTCCGCCTCACCATTAGGATTAACGGTAAAGTACAGTACCTTGCTCTTATCATCACCCTTGGTCAGGTCATATTCTTTATCACGGGTTACACCGGTAACATTGAAACGTTTGGCATAACTCACTCCACCTTTACCATCGGCATAGATCATGTTATAGGTAGTACGCTCATCATTTTTCTGGAATACGGCCGCGTGAATAATATCTTTACCAATGAACACTTTATCCTGCACTTTCACCACCTTCATCATACCACGCTTGGTAAATACAATGATATCATCCAGGTCAGAACATTCAAATAACAGTTCGTCTTTTTTCAGACCGGTACCGATAAAGCCCTCTTCCCTGTTAATGTACAGTTTGGTATTGGCAATGGCCACAAACTTGGCTTCGATCACTTCAAACTGTTTGATCTCGGTTTTACGTTCACGTCCTTTACCATATTTTTTCAGCAGGTTATCATAGTAGGCCACCGCAAAATCAACCAGGTTGGCCAGGTCATGTTTTACCTGTTTGATCTCGGATTCCAGGCCTTTGATCTGGTTGATCAGGTCGTCAATATCCAGTTTGTAAATACGGCGAACCGGTTTTTCCGTGAGCTTCACAATATCTTCACGGGTAATATCGCGTTTCAGCTGTTTGGTAAACGGTACAAAGGCTTTGGCAATAGCTTCCAGCACCTTGTCCCAGGTTTCATGTTTCTTTTCTAATTCCTTATATATCTTTTCTTCAAAGAAGATTTTTTCCAGCGAAGTAAAATGCCATTTTTCCTGTAACTCGGCCAGTTTGATCTGTAATTCCTTCTCCAGTAAATTTTTTGTATTTTCTGTAGAGATGTTCAGCAGTTCATTCACGGTTAAGAATACCGGCCTCTGGTCCACGATCACACAGGCATTGGGCGAAATAGAGACTTCACAATCGGTAAATTTGTATAAAGCATCAATCGTAATATCGGCGGAGATGCCCGGAGCAAGATCAACCAATATCTCTACATTGGCAGCTGTAGTATCGGTTACTTTTTTAATTTTTATTTTTCCCTGGTCATTGGCTTTTACGATACTATCCATTAAAGTAGAGGTGGTAACGCCATAAGGCACACTGCGTATAGCCAGCGTTTTTTTATCTACCTCTTCGATAACGGCCCTTACTTTTACTTTACCGCCGCGTTTACCCTGGTTATAATCGGCAACATCCACCATACCCCCAGTCTGGAAATCGGGGAACAGTTCAAATTTTTTACCGCGCAGGCATTTGATGGAAGCCTCAATTAATTCACAAAAGTTATGGGGTAAAATTTTTGTAGACAAGCCTACCGCAATACCATCGGCGCCCTGTGCCAGCAGCAAAGGGAATTTCATGGGAAGGGTCACGGGCTCATTTTTACGGCCATCATAACTTACCTGCCATTCCGTGGTTTTATTATTAAACGCTACATCTAAGGCAAATTTGCTCAAACGGGCCTCGATATAACGGGGGGCTGCCGCATCATCACCGGTACGTACATCGCCCCAGTTACCCTGGGTATCGATCAGCAGGTCCTTTTGCCCCATGTTTACCAGGGCATCACCAATACTGGCATCACCATGCGGGTGATATTGCATGGCCTGGCCAATGATATTAGCTACCTTATTGTAACGCCCATCATCCATTTCTTTCATGGCATGAAGTATACGACGCTGTACGGGTTTTAATCCATCCTCAATGGCTGGCACGGCCCTTTCCAGTATTACATAGGAAGCATAGTCTAAAAACCAGTTCTGGTACTGGCCATATAATCCTGATTTGTTCTCGGTTACTAATACCGCTTTATTTTTTGAAGCACTCATTATTTTCCGCTAAATATTTTAATTATTTCTTACCTATTTCACCCAAGTGGGTAAACTTAAACCCTTCTTGTAATTTTAATCCATACCCGAATAACCTGTCCATGGATGAGTGGCCGAACAGTACCAATCCTATACAAAGAACAGTTGTATTACCCAGTATCCACCCAGCTATCATTACAGCTACAGCAATAGCTTTATGATGAAACAGGTTGTAAATGATGCCGCCTGTTTTATTACCGGCTGCATAACCGATCATACTGATGTCTGGCCCCAGCAACAGCAACAGGTACCACCACCAATCAGCTTGTAGCCGGTAGAGCACATAAGCGCTGGCTACCCACATGGCTAATTCTTCCAGTTGAACCAGTTTTTTCATTGTATTGGTTTATTTACAAATAAATTTTTACTGCTCATACATTTCCAATGGCTGTCCATCCGGGTCATAAAAGAAAAAGAACTTTTTACCGGTTAACCCGTCAACACGTATAGGTTGCGGTGTTATACCTTTTTGCTGCAAATGCCCGAATGCCGCCTCAATATCCGTTACGGCAAAAGCCAGGTGCCTTAATCCTTTTGCTTCCGGGTAAGATGCTCTTTCCTTGGCTTCGGGGAAAGAGAAAAGCTCAATTTGGTACAGGCCGTTAATGGCCAGGTCCAGTTTGTACGAATCTCTTTCGGCCCGGTAGGTTTCTGCTATGATGCTAAACCCCAGAATTTCGGTGTAAAATGTTTTACTAACCTGGTAGTTGGTAGTGATAATGGCAATATGGTGAACAGCTGTAATAAACATTACCCGGCAATTTCCGCGCTGGCTGCAGCCTCTGTTTTTGCTGTACCGGCAAGTTTTACATCAAAATCCTTCCAGCCTTTGTTCACATCACCATTCGCTTCCACCTTACCTTCAGCAATAAGTGTTTTTAAACGCCACATAATGAACACATCGCCGGTTTTGATCTTCATACGGTTTAAGGTATTGCTCAACACCCGCCAGGATTTTTGCCATTCTGCTGTAATATTTTTCAATATTTCCGCATCATAGAATGTTTCGGGCTGATTGGCAATTTTTTTACCGCCTTCCAGCGAACGTACAATAGCATTATCCTCTGTTAGTTTTTTCCATTCATCGGGGTCTACCTCAAACTCACTTAAGGTAATGGGCCTGCATAATTTTTTTGCCTTTAAAAATTCAGAAGGCTGAATTTCATGTAACCAGGAAGGATAGAATATTTGTCCTTTTTCGTTAATGAAAGGCAGGTTATTCATATACAACACCATGATCCGCCCCTGGTATTCCTTAAACTGCGGCATCAGCCAGTAGTACCCGCATACATCATGCTGGTTCTGTCCCATCCACAACCATATCTGTTCGTCAGGGTTTTCATCCAGGCGTTTTTTCAGGTTATGCACGGTCAGTTTATCATCCACAATATCCGTCTGCTCCGCATAGGGTGAGTTCTCCAGTAACTGTTTCCACCAATCCCGGCGTAACTGGTAACCCTCGGCTTCATAAATGGCCTGTATGGGCCCAACCGCATAATCATCCTTGATCTGTACCACATCGCCGGCAAGCGTTTCATCCAGTGTTATCACCTGCTGCATTAAGGCTACTTCTGATTCGTTAAAAACAATGTGAATCATGTTATCTTATAAGTTTTAAATAAATTATGAATGTTGAATTATGAGTTATGAATGATGAATTCATCACTTATCATTTATAATTCATCATTACGATTCGCTCTCCACGGCTTCATCAATCTCCACCTTCAGGTTATTGATAATAAATTCCTGCCTGTCCATGGTATTCTTACCCATGTAATACTCCAATAATTGCTGGATATGATCGCCTTCCTCTACACGCATCATCTGTTTACGCATGTCCTCGCCAATGAACTGGGCAAATTCGTTAGGACTGATCTCACCCAGACCCTTAAAGCGGGTGATCTCGGGCTTGCCACCTAATTTTTTGATGGCTTTTTGTTTCTCTGCTTCATCAAAACAATAGATGGTTTCCTGTTTGTTCCGCACCCGGAACAAAGGTGTTTCCAGCACATATACCTTACCATGCTTTACCAGATCGGGAAAAAACTGTAAGAAGAAAGTCATTAACAGTAAACGGATGTGCATACCGTCCACGTCGGCATCGGTAGCGATCACAATATTGTTGAAACGCAGGCCTTCCATCCCTTCTTCGATATTCAGGGCATGCTGCAGTAAGTTAAACTCCTCATTTTCGTATACTACTTTTTTGGTAAGACCATAACTGTTCAAGGGCTTACCACGTAAGCTGAACACCGCCTGGGTATCTACATTTCTCGATTTGGTAATAGATCCGCTGGCGCTATCACCCTCCGTAATAAATATGGTCGTTTCCTGCTGTCGGGCAATAAATTCTTCCCTGTTTTTAACCGGTGGTTCATCGTTCAGGTGATAACGGCAGTCACGCAGTTTTTTATTATGCAGGTTAGCTTTTTTTGCTCTTTCATTGGCCAGTTTTTTAATGCCGGCCATATCCTTACGTTCGCGTTCGCTTTGCTCGATCCGTTTTTTTAACGCTTCGGCCAGGGTTGGATTTTTGTGCAGGTAGTTATCTAACTCCTTGGTCAAAAAGTCCATCATGAACTGGCGCATGCTGGGGCCGTTTATATCCACATTGGTAGATCCCAGTTTGGTTTTGGTCTGTGATTCAAATACCGGTTCTACTACCCTTACCGAGATCGCGGCCACAATACCCGTACGGATATCTGAGGCATCATAATCTTTCTTAAAGAAATCACGGATAGTTTTCACATAGGCTTCCCTGAAAGCCTGCTGGTGCGTACCACCCTGGGTAGTATGCTGACCGTTTACAAAGCTGTAAAGGTCCTCGCCATAATCGTTATTATGGGTAATGGCCAGCTCAATATCGTTGCCTTTTAAATGAATAATAGGATAACGTATCTCATCTTCATTCGTTTTCTTTTGCAGCAGGTCCAGCAAACCGTTTTTACTGATATAGTTTTTACCGTTAAATACAAATTTCAACCCTGCATTTAAGAAACAGTAGTTCCATATCTGGTTTTCCAAAAACTCAGGATGAAACTTAAAGTTTTTGAAGATGGTATCGTCCGGAACAAAGGTTACCATGGTACCATTTGATTCTTTGGTTGCGGTTTCCTTATGTTCCCTGGTTAATTGTCCGCGTTCAAATTCGGCGGTCTTTTCCTTACCCTCCCTTACTGCGGTTACCTTAAAGTAGTTGCTTAAGGCATTTACAGCCTTGGTACCCACACCATTTAAACCCACTGATTTCTGGAAGGCTTTGCTATCGTATTTGGCACCTGTATTGATCTTACTTACCACATCCACCACTTTACCCAATGGAATACCACGGCCATAGTCACGCACCGTTACCTGCTTATTGTCAATACTGATCTCTACGGACTTGCCATGCCCCATGGTGTATTCGTCAATACAGTTATCCACCACCTCTTTTACCAGTACATATATACCATCATCGGGTGATGAGCCATCGCCCAGTTTACCAATATACATACCCGGCCTTAACCGTATATGTTCTTTCCAGTCCAGGCTCTTGATACTGTCTTCGTTGTAACTAAACATTCCAGCTTCTTGTTCTTTTGCCATATCGTCTTTTCTAAATTATGTAAAGGTTTTTCAACCTGGTTTTGTATACTTTTCTTCTTTCCGGCCACTGAGCCGGCTTACACGCATTATTTCTTCCAAACCTTTGCCCGTACTATATTTCGCCGGGAATGGTTACACCGGGTCAATCAGGCAAATATAACAAATACGCCCCAAATGCTAACAATTTTAGTTATCAACTTTTGTGGAAAAACATGGGTTGATTATTGATGCTGAGACCAGTTGTCCTGGCTAAAATACCTTAAAACAGGTAGCCTGCCACTATGCCCAGGTTACGGTTATAATATTTGTATGTATTGGTGGTATTTGCCGGCGAACGCCCGATATTCTGTAAACCCGGTTCATATACAACCGATAAGGTGTATTTTTTATACCGCAGCCCGCCGCCAAAGCTTAAACCGTTGTCAAACCTCTTATAACCATCACTGCTGAAACTGTTTGTTTTAACCCTGGTATCTTCCATGGCATTACGGGTAGTGGTTGTTTTTACCGTGTGTTTACCAGCAATACCATAAGCCAGGTAGGCGCCTGCATGAACTGTTGCACTTAGTTCCCGGTAAATAGTAATATCATAACCCAGCCGGACCGGTAATTGCAGGTATAGTAAGTTGAGCGAGCTGTTGGTGAAGGTTATGGGTGGATTGGTTCCCCCGATCCATGTATCTGCTTTAGCATGTTTAATGCCTTTGGTCGTAATGCTCATACCAGATTCTACATACAATCCCTTCCAAACCGTATAAGAGGCCGTAGCACCTGCCTGGAAGCCCGGTTTTACGGATCCGGCGGCCAGGATATAATCGGCCTTCTCATGGCCCCGGGAAAGGTTTAAGCCGGCGTTAACACCTAAACGCCAAGGATGGGTTTGAGCCAGTAACGTAGTGGAAATAATGATACAGCCAATTAGTAATAACTGTTTTAACAATATACGCATACAACCGTTAAAAGTTTGGCCAAATGTAGTAAAGAAGCAGCAAGATGGGAAGAAGTCTTATTGCTTGTTAATAAAATAGTTATACAGTTATATCCCCATCGTAAGAGCCCCTGTAAAAAACAAAACCCGTTCAGTAACTGAACGGGTTTGTATATGTTGAATAAGCTATAATTAAGCGATTTCAACTTCTGCACCAGCTTCTTTCAGCTTAGCAGCGATATCTTCAGCTTCTGCTTTAGATACACCTTCTTTAACAGGCTTAGGAGCAGTATCTACTAACTCTTTAGCTTCTTTAAGACCTAAACCGGTTAAGTCTTTAACCAATTTAACTACGTTTAATTTAGAAGCACCACCGTTTTTCAGGATTACGTCGAATGCAGTTTTTTCTTCAGCTGCTGCACCACCGCCATCACCACCAGCTGCTACTACAACTGCTGCTGCTGCAGGCTCGATACCGTATTCTGATTTTAAGAAATCAGCTAATTCCTGTACTTCTTTAACTGTAAGAGCTACAAGGCTCTCTGCTAATGCTTTTACGTCTGCCATTTTGTAAAATTTTTTCCGCCTTCATTGTTTATCACTCCGGCGGAGGGTTTAAAAAAATTTGTTCTCCCTAACCGGCCCGAAGGCCTTTCAAATCCGCCAGGGATAAGCGGATTAATTATTTTATTTTGCCTGACACCTCTTGTTTATATAACCATTACCTGTTGACCAGGGAACGGAACGATAAACGGAGCGTCGCAACCTCAGCTCCACCAGGGAACTGAAGCCGGTAACAAAAATTACTCTGCCGGAGCCGCTTCTGTTGTTGCAGCAGCGCCTTCTTTTTGCTCGTGGTGGTGCAATAAAGCAGCCAGTACACGTTTTGCAGGAGATTGTAACAAACCGATAACTTCGCCGATAAGCTCGTTTTTGGTTTTGATTTTGGTCAGTGTAACCAGGTTTTCGTCACCACTGTACACATCACCATTGATGAACGCAGCTTTTAACTCAGGTTTGGTTTTGTTACCTTCTTTGCGGAAAGCACTTAAAATTAAAGCCGGTTCTTTAGGGTTTTCAGAAAACAATAAAGCCGTTACTTTATTTAATGAATCGTATACACCACTGTATTTTTCAGCGTCGATAGATTCCAAAGCTTTTTTGATCAGGGTGTTTTTAGCCACCTTCATTTCTACCTGTTTGTCAAAACAGGCGCGGCGTAATTTACCTACCTGCTCAACAGTTAACGATTCAGTATCGGTAACGTAGAAGTTATTGTATTGAGAGAATTTGCCTTTCAGCAATTCAATCACTTCGTTTTTTTCTTGCTTAGTCATTTTATTAAGATTTTGACTGTTCTGTTAATGAGGTTTGTTGTGTTCAACATGCATTGAACGGCAACAATCTTAGTGAATAAATGCTTTTGTATCAACAGCAATGCCAGGGCTCATAGAGCTGGCCATGCTAATGCCTTTCAGGTAAGTACCTTTGGCAGTTGCAGGTTTTGCTTTAATGATAGCGTTGATAAACTCCTGGCTGTTTTCTACGATTTTCTCGGGTGAAAAACTTACACGGCCGATAGAAGCGTGAATGATACCGGTTTTGTCAACTTTAAAAGCGATTTTACCACCTTTTACTTCGTTAACGGCAGCAGCCACATCGTTAGTTACTGTACCGGTTTTAGGGTTTGGCATTAAGTTACGAGGACCTAATACTTTACCTAATTTACCAATTTTAGGCATTACGGCAGGCGTAGCGATGATCACATCGATATCTGTCCAGCCACCTTCAATTTTGGTTACAAATTCGTCCAGACCTACATAATCAGCACCTGCTTCCTGAGCAGCCGCTTCTTTATCAGGAGTACAAAGAACCAGTACTCTTTTGGTTTTACCGGTACCGTGAGGTAAGGTTACTGTACCGCGGATAGCCTGGTCGGCTTTTTTAGGATCTACGCCTAAACGTACGTGTAAATCAACAGAAGCGTCAAATTTGGCGGTGTTGATTTCTTTCACTAAAGAAGAAGCATCTTTAAGTGAGTAAGCTTTATCAGCGTTAACTTTTCCGTTAACAGCTTTTCTTTTTTTGCTAATGAATGCCATGATAAATTCGTTTTAAAAAGTTCTTGTTACTGGTTGTGTGAACCAAGCGTATGCTTAGTTTTCCCAAGGTGCTTTACCTTCCACGTTAAGACCCATACTGCGGGCAGTACCGGCTACCATTTTCATGGCGCTTTCTACAGTAAAACAGTTTAAATCGGGCATTTTGTCTTTAGCAATTGCCTCAATTTGCTCCCAGTTTACTTTGCCTACTTTCGCACGGTTGCTTTCTTTAGAACCTTTTTGAATTTTAGCAGCTTCCATCAGCTGAATTGCTGCGGGAGGAGTTTTAATAACAAACTCAAAGCTTTTGTCGGAGAATACGGTAATTAATACAGGAAGTATTTTACCTGGTTTGTCCTGCGTTCTTGCATTGAATTGCTTACAGAATTCCATGATGTTAACACCTTTGGAACCTAGAGCCGGACCGATGGGAGGTGCTGGATTAGCCTGGCCTCCTTTACACTGTAGCTTCACATAGCCACTGATTTCTTTTGCCATTTCGTTTTAGATTTATTGGTTCAAGCGACCCATTCCAATTGGAAACGGGTCTCCCAAATTCCTCACAGCCTGTTTACAACAGGTATCGAAAGAACTAATTGGGGGTGCAAAGGTAAGGATTTTTAAGTCACAATTCAAAAAAAAGACTTTAAAAGCTCATAATCCACACATTTTAAACACATTATATTATAAAACACAAAAACCGTCCTTGAAGAACGGTTTCTATAGTTTATTAAGTTTCAGTTTACTTCTGATATACAATTACCAGTTTTGGCTTTTTAGCCGTGTGTACTGTTGTTTTTCCTGATACAAAGATCCGGCTGGTATAAGCACTCTGGTTCTGCAATTTCAGCAAGAATCCATGGTTTGCATTACCCTCCACCATGGATGAAACCATATTTGTTACGTCAAGATTTAAATCGAGCATTGATTGCGCTGCATGTGGCACCACTAACTGGTTGGTGGTATTAACACCTGGCAGATTATACCAGGTTATTCCCGGAAAAGTCCATGACGATGTAATTTGTTGTACAACGAAAGAGTTATTGACTCCATAATTCGCGTTCACCAGGTCACCATTATGCATCGGTGCCGGGTAAGAGTATAGGTACAGGTTAGCACTAATTACCTTTGCGCCTGCAGGAATAGTACTAAAGTCAAATTTCAACAGTGATCTGACATCAAAACTCCCGCCGCCCCTAGTCCAGGCCGTAAGTACAATATCATCTGTAGATCCAAGTTGAGTAAAATCCTGTCCGCCATCAAGTAATACCTTCAATTCAAACAGGTCCAGGATAGTGGCCGTAGTGGATGGCGGATTAACCACGGTAACCTTCATGGTATCAACACCGGTGGCTCCGGCATCATCTGTAACCATTAATTGAAAAGTATATACTCCTTCTACAAAGTTTTTAATTACTGTGGAACGCGAGCCCGGATTGACAATAACCGTTTCTTTAGGGCCATCCACCTGGCTCCATAAATAGGCCACCACCTCACCATCGGCGTCGGCGCCCGAGCCGTTCACGGTAACAGTGTTGGTGGGTAAAGTAATTGTTTGCGAGGTTCCTGCATTTGCAACAGGAACACTGTTGTTCAGGTAATCATTTTCTTTCTGACACGAAAAGAATATAATAGCGGTACTGATGGTAAGAATGATGTGCTTGAAATTCATGGTGGTATTTTATAAGTATAACAAAACTAATAATTTAGAATAAGATGTTCAAACATACGCAGGAGAATTTTATTGTTTTTACCGGTTAAACCTATTTTATAACGGTTGAGTAAAATGATTTTAACATTTGTTTAATACAAACCCTATTTCTTCAAATAATCCTCATACATTTTCTGGAAGATGGCTTTGGCCGGCTGCAGGTTTTTATCAGAAGCATCCCCTATCGATTCCACAATACGTTTGGCTACGATATCAAATATCAAGCGTGATGAATCGGTGGCAAAACCCAGTCCGTCTTTATAATTGAACGAAGCCCAGTGCAGCGCTGTTGAGTCGGCAAGGTTTTTACTGAAAGGAAACAGGCCTTTACCAATGCCGAACTGCGAGGACAAAGTAGTAGCCAGGTCAATTTGTGATCCCACATGTGTTACTACTTTATTGGTTTGTTTTAAAGCCCCGCCTAACCATAACATAGGAGTCCGGAAATTGTCGGCCCGGTGGCCGGTTTCGGGTTTGGGATGACCATGGTCACCTATCATAACAATAACGGTATTATTCCACCAGGCCTGCTTTTTACACTGTTCAATAAAATCACCGATCACCGCATCCGTATAATGCAGGGAGTTCAGGAATTTATTAGTTATATCCTCGCCATGAATAACAGTAGGCACCGGCGTTTCAAAAGGTTCGTGACTGGAAAGTGTAAGCCAGGTTCCGAAAAATGGTTTATTGATCCTTTGCAGCTCCAGTAATACCCGCTGTGCCACCACCCCATCATGAGCGCCCCACTTGGAGTTCATATCAGCGGCAGCAAATGCCGATTTATCAATAATAGGATCATAACCACCATGCAGCAGGTAGGATTTAATATTGGCAAATTCCGGCTCACCACCGTAAAAGAAAGGTGTGCTGTACCCTCTTTGCTTATATAAACCGGATAGTAACTGTAGTTTGTTTGATTTGGCCGGATTCTGGATCACCGAGCCTACGGGCAAAGCCGGGTAACCGCTTAAAATAGCCGGTACGCCTTTAGAAGTGCGGTCACCACTGGCATATATATTACTGAAATATATACCTTCCTGTTTCAGCCGGTTAAAATTAGGGGTAACCTCCTCACCATTTACCTTTGCATGAATGGCTTTTTCGGTAAAACTTTCCCAAATGATCAGTAATACATTCACCGGGGCTCCGGGCCTTGTATTGATCCAGTATTCCTGTTCACCTTTAGCGGCATATAAACTATCGGTTAAAGCCGCTATCTGGGTATCACCCATAAAATGGTAGCTCTCCTCCTGCAGGTCATTTTGCTTAACGGTACTCTGTACAAAATTCCATACTGCATTAATGGCACTGTGGTTGGCAAAACTATTGGTAGAAAAGTAAACGGAACTCTGGTTCATAGGCGCCAGTTGTAAGCCGCCACGTATAGGAATAATTAACGAAACGGTTACTGCCAGCAATACAAGCGCTGTAACCCACCTGAACCGGTATTGCGGCGGAAAAAAAATATATGTCAGCACCTTTTTAAAGCCGTACCAGCAAAGGGCTACTATGGCAATAAAAAATAAAGTGATCCAGAACAGCGGCAGGTGACTGATAGAAGCATACACCTCTTTGGGATTTGCCAAAAATACCAGTATATCATCATCAATCCTGAAACCCCAGGCTTCATACAGGGAGCCATCGGATAAAACAATAAACGATACCAGTAAGAACACGATAAAACTGTATACTTTATACGGCTTTATGTTATTAAAATAAGGTATTACCAGCGACAACAGCACCATCAGGCATACAGGAGCTATTAAATAGGCGGTGGCTGAGGCATCCATCCGGAGCCCGTAAAAAAAACTCAGTGCTATATTGGCAAACCCCGCTTCTTTTGCAAGTGTCGGGTTATATACTACAAAAACCAACCTGGCTAAAAAGAATATAACCAGCCATACCAAAAAGTACAGCAGCAGGAACTTCAGTTTATCTTTCATTAATACAATGCAGTTGTTTTATGGCAAACAATTCAGCTTAAAATTCAAAAGCCATCCAAAATTATGGATGGCTTTTGAAAACGAAAAATCAATATGGCTAATTCAGTTTTTCAACCTGCATGTAGTTTAATTCTACAGGAGTTGAACGGCCAAATATTTTTACGGTAACTTTTAATTTTTTCTTCTCATCATTCACCTCTTCAATTACACCATTAAAGTCGTTAAACGGACCTTCAATAATTTTAATGGTTTCGCCAACAATGAAAGGCTCACTCATGCTAACACCACCGGCCTCAGCCATCTCATCCATCTTGCCTAACATCTTATTTACCTCTGCCTTACGCAATGCAATAGGATCATCTTTACCTAAAAAGTGAATAACACTGTTAGTACCACGGATCATATCACGCAGGTCATCGGATAATTTTCCCTCTACTACCTCTACCATTACATAACCGGGGTAATAGTTACGCTCACGCATTACTTTTTTACCGTTGGCTACCTTATACACTTTCTCTACAGGTAAAAAAACCTGTTTTACCATTTCACTCCAGCCACCACGGGATATCTCCTTATCTAAAAGTTCTTTTACTTTACGTTCTTTACCACTAACCACCCGTAGCACAAACCACTTGGTTTCTTGTTCGGCTGGTTGTGTATGTTGAGTAGTTCCTTCCATTACAAATTAGAAAAGTTGTTTATAAACAAAATTCAAAGCTCCACCGGTTAAAAAGTCCATCACCCAGATCATAGCTGTAATAATGATGGTAGCAACCAGCACAATCATGGTTGACTGCTGCAACTGATCCCAGTTTGGCCAGGTTACTTTTTCAGTAAGCTCCTTGTAACTGTCCTTAAAATAATTAACAATTTTTGTCATTCCTATTAGGTTTAAAGTCTAAGGTTTAAGGTTTAAAGTGAAAAATACATAAAGTTCAGCAACTGAAACATTAAACTTTAAACAATAAACATCAATCCGCACGGGCACTAGGATTCGAACCCAGATCAAAGGTTTTGGAGACCCGTATGCTACCGTTGCACCATGCCCGTAAAATTCAATTAGCTAATTAGCAAATTTGCTAATTAGCTAATTGATTATTTCAAAGAATTATATCAAATAATTACTTGATGATTTCGGTAACCTGACCGGCACCTACTGTACGTCCACCTTCACGAATCGCAAATTTCAAACCTTTTTCCATTGCGATTGGCTGAATTAAGGTAACGTTGATGCTAGTGTTATCACCAGGCATAACCATCTCAGTTCCTTCGTTTAATTTAACTTCACCAGTTACGTCAGTTGTACGGAAGTAGAACTGAGGACGGTATTTGTTAAAGAAAGGAGTGTGACGACCACCTTCGTCTTTGCTTAATACGTAAACTTCACCTTTAAACTCAGTGTGAGGAGTAATAGAACCTGGTTTTACGATTACCATACCACGACGGATCTGGGTTTTCTCAATACCACGTAATAATAAACCTGCGTTGTCACCAGCTTCACCTTCGTCAAGAATTTTACGGAACATCTCAACACCAGTTACAGTAGAGTTCAGAGGGTTCTCAATTAAACCTACGATCTCAACAGGATCACCGGTTTTGATACGACCTCTTTCGATACGACCTGTAGCAACAGTACCACGACCAGTGATAGAGAATACGTCCTCAACACTCATCAGGAAAGGCAAATCAACCGGGCGGGGAGGTAAAGGAATCCAGTTATCAACTGCATCCATTAACTCTTCGATAGATTTGATCCATTTTTCGTCGCCAGATAAAGCACCGGCAGCAGCACCACGGATAACCGGAGTATTGTCACCGTCAAAGCCACGCTTAGATAACTCTTCACGAACTTCAATTTCAACCAGCTCTAATAACTCTTCGTCATCAACCAGGTCAACTTTATTTAAAAATACAACCATTTTAGGTACACCAACCTGTGCAGCCAAAAGGATGTGTTCTTTAGTTTGAGGCATAGGACCGTCAGTAGCAGCTACCACTAAGATAGCACCGTCCATCTGAGCAGCACCAGTGATCATATTTTTCACATAGTCAGCGTGACCAGGACAGTCAACGTGTGCATAGTGACGATTAGCAGTTTCATACTCTACGTGAGCAGTATTGATAGTAATACCTCTCTCTTTTTCTTCAGGAGCTCCATCAATATCATCATATTTTTTTGCCTGCGCCAATCCTTTTTTCGCAAGGATCTCTGTGATAGCAGCAGTCAAAGTGGTTTTACCGTGGTCAACGTGACCAATGGTACCAATGTTTACGTGAGGTTTTTCCCTCTTAAAGGTCTCTTTTGCCATTTTATCGGTTTTTGAGTTGTGTTTTAACTAAATAAAAAATTTATGTTTTAGCCGCCAGCATTACTACTATCAGCTTTACTTGCGACGCTCCGTTCAGGGTTCTGTTCGCTCTTCAGCAGTTGGTACCCATCCCTTAACAAGAGTAGAGCCGTTAGTGAGAATCGAACTCACGACCTCTTCCCTACCAAGGAAGTGCTCTACCACTGAGCTACAACGGCTTTTTGCTTGGATCACTGACCGTTGCTATACTGATGTACATCTTTCAGCATCAATCACTGTTTGTGGTCATTTACCAGAGCGGGAGACCGGGCTCGAACCGGCCACCTGAAGCTTGGAAGGCTACCGCTCTACCAAATGAGCTACTCCCGCTTACATATCCATGATCATACAGGTTATTTAACCAACGTACTAACATGTCTGTTTTTAGAAAGAACTTTATAAAATTAGCTAATTAGCAGATCTGCTAATTAGCTAATTGATCGTGGGCAGAGAAGGATTCGAACCTCCGTACTCCGAAGAGAACAGATTTACAGTCTGTCGCCTTTAACCACTCGGCCATCTACCCAAACCAAAGTATCGTTATTGCTAACCATACCTTAGAGCCGAAAACTGGAGTCGAACCAGCGACCTACTGATTACAAATCAGTTGCTCTACCAACTGAGCTATTTCGGCGGTTAACCTATTTAACAGCAATCAGTAGAAAAATCGAACAAGCGACCTCCCCGGTGGTTAACCGGGATGCTCTACCAACTGAGCTATTTTCGGTGTATAAAGAATTTAAAGAACTTTAGTTTTTTCCCTTCTTACGGACAGTACCGTCGTTTTTGGGAAGGCAAAGGTAAGGGAATTTGATAATTGCAAAAACTTTAAATAAACTTTTTTTTTGTTTGTTATCAACGTGTTGTGAATAAGTACCCCTTTGCTGTAAGTTTTTTATTACAACGTACCATTTTTACACCACCCTTATATCGTATTTGGCCAGCAGGCCCATGACTCCCTGCACCGAAAATTTTGCCTTTTTTATTTTGTTTTTCTCAGGGTCAAGGATGTACCCGAATGCCGTACCCAGGTCCGCCTTTTCCAGGTTGGTACGGTCAAACATAGCCCCCGACAGATCGCAGCCCGTAAATACCGCCTCACTTATATTGGCTTCGGTAAAATCAACTTCGCTCAGTGTACACTGATCAAAGATCGTCTTCGGCATTTTACGCCGGTAAAACACCGACATGTTCAACTGGCATTTTTCAAAACCCACTTCAAATAAAAAGTCGCTGCAATGCTCAAAATGTAAACCCAGCATTTTGCAATTCTTAAATTTTACATCTTTAAAAGCTGTCTGCCCCAGTAAAGCCAGGCTCAGGTTACAGGTGTCAAATTCACATTCGGTAAATGCTATCTGGGATAAGTTGGACTGCGTAAAATCACAGTTCTTAAAAGTACAGTTATCATATTCTGCCCTGGGTAAGGGCGCAACCGTGTAATTGATCTTTTCAAAAACCTGATCTTCAATATAATTGGTACTCATTATAAACATGATGGTACCGGGTTGGTTTTAATACACCGGTACCATCATGGCAAACATAATTACTTTTTGGAAAAGAAACGCTGCAGGTTCAGGAAGTTCGGGCTTTCAGAGCTGGAAAGATAAACTCCTTATTTATTTTCATTCTTTAACTCGTTGCGGGCCTGTACAAAATCGGCCACCAGGTAGGCGGCCAGTGAAGCCGGTCCCGAAGTATCTAAAGTGCCCTGCTGCTGCGGAATAGTGCCGCAGATAAACAAATAGGCCGGTTGACTGACCATAGCACTGTAGGCCACAAAACGGCGGGCATGGTTGGCATAAATACCGGTATTACAGGCATTGGTTTGAATGGAATCCAGGTCAATATCAATACCCGTTAACGTATCAGCAGTAAATTCGGTAGCATGATCCACAGCCTGTATAAAGCTTCGTTTTTCGTTGATAAAAATATCCTCGAAAGTTACGCAATCCATAAAAGGATTATTCACCATATCGTTCCATACATTTTGTGGTAACTGTTTTTCCTGCATTCCCACTACACAGTAACGCTGCAGGTAACCATCTTCTTCGGCATAACGAATGGGGTTACCGCTATGATGCCCTTCCATAGCATGATAACGGCTATGCGTATCCATATTGATACAGTTGATCTGCGCCAGGGCCAGTTTACCCGACTTCAGCCAGCCTTTTGCTGCACCTTTAATTAACGGATAAGTATTGTTGTGCCCCCCTCCCAGTACAACGGGTATTTTGCCGGCGGCCGTAATTTGTTTGATCACTTCCTCAACTTCTTCGTTCACCGTTTGTACGGCATGGCGGTAAGCTGCTAACTTTTCCTCAGTGCCTTTGGCATTAATATCAATCAGGTATTGTATATCGCCAAAATCAAAATGCCCGAGGATCAGTACATCACTGCCGTCAAAAAAATCATTGCTTTGCAGGTTAACAAAGTATTGAAGGAACGAAACCCACCAGGTATCGGCAAAAGCCGTACTATGGTTGGCCCTGATACCAATACTTTCCGGTATACCTATTACCACGTATTTGGCATTACTGGCTGCCAGGGCATCGCCCGGCACCGTTGTATGATCGGGCAAAGCCTGCACCCGCTCTCCTACCCTTGTTTCAAATTTTTTTACCAGTGTTAACGATAATACATCCTGCTTGCTGTACAATTTTAAATGTTGCATGGGTAGTTTTTTATAATGTTAGTGGACGATTGTTTGCACCGTTAGGCTACAGGCCAATTTTTTGATTGACAACCTGTAAAATTTCCTGCTCGGCCTGTATGGCCTGTTGTTCAATGGCCTGGCCCTGTTTCAACACTTCCTGTACAAATGTTTTATCATCATAGCCTGCTGCATTGATACGTACATTCATAAAAGCACCTAATACGGCACTACGGGCACACAAGGCTCCCACCCCGGCATCGGATACAGAATTAGGATTGCCGGTATCGGCCATAGCCTTTATCAGTTCCATGGAGCCATACGCCACCTGCATTACTTTTAAGGGCACTTCAATAGCGTATTTAGTAGCTTCCTGTATAGCAGCAGTGCGGGCCTTTTTTTCCTCTTCCGTTGCCTTGGGCAAACCAAATGCGTTCATGATTTTATTAAAGGCAGCCGTATCTTCATCCACCAGTTTTAATAACTGTGCTTTAGCGGTTTCACCTTTTTCAGCCCAGTCACTAAACTCCTGCCAGCGCTCATCCCACCCTTTTTTATGCGATGACAGGTTTGCCACCATAGTGGCCAGCGCTGCGCCTAAAGCCCCCATGTATGCGGCAATTGAACCACCGCCAGGGGCCGGACTTTCACTCGCCGTTTCATCGGCAAAACCAGCAACGGTCATATTGATCAGCCTGCTGTCTTCCGGCCTGGCCAGTATATATTCTATTATTCTTTCTTCGGGTTTAAAAGGGCTTAGCTCGTCCAGCCCCAAAGATTTTACAGCAATTTTTATCAGTTCCTTTTCACTTACACCAACAGAACGTTGTTGTTTTTGTAAAAAATATTTACCGGCATCCAGTAATGCTTTTAACGGTACAAGGCCAACCAATTCACTGCCGGTAACCCTTATGCCACGGGCATCGGCTTTTTTGCAGGTTTCATCAAAAGCTATATGAATGGGGGTAATATTCAGGTTAGTCAGGTTAATGGATATCTGGGCAATGCCATACTCTTCAATATACCAGCCAATGGCTTTTACCGATTTTAAACTACCGGGAATATTTACCGGTTTACCGGCTTCATCGGTTACTACTTTACCGTTCTCCCTTTTTACCCGTCCTGCTTCACGGATATCAAATGCAATGGCATTGGCCCTGCGGGTAGAAGTAGTGTTAAGATTTACATTATACGCCACTAAAAAATCACGTGCGCCTATAACGGTACCGCCCCGTTTGGCATCAAATTCGGCAGGACCAAAATCGGGCGCCCATTCGGGTTGTTTTATTTTTTTGAAAAAGCCTTCATATTCACCGGCACGGATCACTGATAAGTTTTTGCGGGCAGGGTTGGCCTGGGCTGCTTCATATAAATATACCGGAAGGTTTAACTCCTCGCCTACCCTTTTGGCCAGTTGTTGCGCATAACGGGCCGTTTCTTCCATAGTAATATTAGCTATGGGAATTAAAGGGCAAACATCGGTAGCGCCCATACGCGGATGTTCGCCGCTGTGTTTGCTCATATCAATTAATTCTCCCGCTTTTTTTATCGCTAAAAATGCGGCCTCTATCACAGCACCGGGTTCGCCAACAAAAGTTACCACTGTGCGGTTGGTTGCTTTACCGGGGTCCACATTCAGTAACCGAACACCTTCTACCGATTCAATTTCATCTGTTATTTGTTTTATTATTTGCAGGTTAACTCCTTCGCTAAAATTGGGAACGCACTCGATAATGGGCTGCATAGATTGTTTTTAGTGAGCAAATCGTTTGAAGCGGTTTTGTACAGGTAAAACCGGTAATAGACAAGGTAGCAAAATTGTAAGAGAAAATCAAAAATAGAAAGAGAATTATGAATGAGGAATTATGAATTATAAATCATCAATATGAACTGATGAATTATGAATTGGCTTTGTTTCTGGGAGGAAGAATAAAATGAGAAGGAAAATGTATAAAGTAACGCCATAAAATACCGATGAACTGCGGATAGTCTTTCAGGTGAATACCTCTCGATTTTACTGCTACATAAAAAGCAAAGGCAAAACTGCTTAAGAAGTTTACAAAGCCAATGGCAAGTACACCTAAAAACACTACCAGCAGGTATTGCCAGGCTATATTTTCAAAGCCAACGCCATACACACCAATAGCACTGTTACCGGCCGATATGGTGATATGCCTGATATCGAAAGGAATGCCGAATACCTTGCCAAATATGCCTGCCATGCCCAGGAAAAAACCAAGGGCTATACTGCCGACCAATGCCCCGGAGTGTTTTTCAATATAAGCGGCTAATTTTTTTCTCCGGTTCTCCGCCATCGATAAACGCAGTATGGGGTGCATCACCAGCCTTTCGCCAATACGGCCATACCTTATTTTGTTTTGTACATAACCGGCTATAATGCCGCTTACAAATAAAAAGAAGCCCGTATTGCAGGCATATAACAGGGAAAGACTTTCCCAGGGATGCTGGTCCCTCAATAACTGGTAAGCCGCATCGCCATCGGCAATTTTTGTATTGAATGAAAGATGATATAACCAGGCCAGTAAAAAGGTTCCCGGAAATACAATGACCAGGTTACCGAAGAAAGAAGCTATCTGGCTCCTGGATACTTTTGCCACCGTAATGGCCAGGTTATTTAAATCAGGACGATTGGATTGTTTTTTGGTATCCAGGGATGCTGCCACCGCACTGGCCGTAAAAGCGGGTTGTTTGGTAGCCAGTGTAGAGCCTGTTTCCTCAATAGCAATAAAACCTGCACTGTAATTAACACTGTACATAAAGCCCTGCCAGAAGGGTGCTAAAGCCAGTTTGCCCAACAGGTTTTTAAATACGGCGATAAAACAGATGATAAAACCACCCCACATGGCACTGATGACCATTTTACGATATTCTTTGGCCGTACTAGTAATATATTTTCCACCTTTATCACCTTTATGTTCGGCAATCTGGTAAGCCAGGTAGCCAATGCCCTGCGAAACAAATTCACGGATACTGTTTTTCCGGTTCTCATTCCTTACCAATACCTTAAACAGGTCTACAAAACGGCCCACATCAAAATGATCATCCCTATCCAGCACATCGTTTAAAATAAGTATCCTTTGTAAACGGGTACTCAGTATAAGCAAGGTATAGGTTTGCCGTAAACTGGCTCCCTTGGTAGATTGCTGGCTGCGTATATAATCAATGTTCTTTGCACACTGCTGTATCACATCCTTGATCAGCGCACAGCAATGAGTAATTGTGGCATTATCACTATCCTGCGTTAATTTTTCCTGCAGGTCATGTATTAAAAAACTTTGTTTTACAAAAGGGCTTTCCTGCCCTGTTTCCGTTGCGGGAATATAAGCGGCTACTTCTTTTTCGAGCCCTGTTTGGGCCACCTGAAAAGACAGGATACGCATGGCTGCCATTACATGCTGTTGCAGGCGTTTATCCCGCACACCAATGGGCATTTGAATGATGGTAAAAAACCTGATCCAGTTTTCCTGCGTGATCGCTTCCACCCACTTAAAATCGTCCGATTTATAAAACACCCTGTCAATCACATAGAGAAAATCATCAGGATCCTGTATAGCCGGCAGCATTTTATGTTTTAGCCGGTCGAACAGCTCCTGCCAGAAACCCTCTGCCAGGGGAACCCCACTTTCAGTGAGTGCCTTATTAAGGTTTGTGTTAATCAGGAGTAAGAGGATGGCCCTTTGCAGTTTTTGTTTGAGTCCTTTATGCTGCTCCAGCGCCACCATGGCCAGCTGCAGTTTATTGTTGGCCGTTTCATATTCTTCATTCCGGGCGGGCCTGACGGTTTTGAAAAAAGATACTAAAAAGTTAATCCCTTCTTCCCTGTTCGTTAATACAATACTATCTGCATCTGCTACAACAACGTCAAAAAAATGAGGAGCTTTCTTTTTTCTTATCAGCATGTTACAAAAATAAGTTTTTATGCCTACCGGTCAATTATAAGCCGTTACCGGAAAAGATAAGTAAAAAAAATAGGCTGTCTTTATCAGACAGCCTATTTGTATTCAATTTTTTGGGGTTAATTACTCGTCTGCACTCACCGGTGCCGCTTCTCTCTTACGCGTGGTAACTGTTTCTACCGAACGCTCCAGTTCACCTTTTACAAAACGCATGGCACTCCACACATGATCTAACTCTATTCTTTCAATACTTTCGTACCCTTCGCAGGTTAACCTGTTCCAGCTACATTCCCTGTTTAAATCAGTAACAATTTTTGAAGTTGCTTTAGGATAAGCTACCCAGAATTTGGACTCGCCTTTTAAAGATGGCATAACATCCTTTAAAATACCATTGAGCTGATTTTCATTTACTGCAAAAACAAGAGCAAAGTCAATTTTCCTGTTTTTCAGCAGCGGAGTCATGTTTTTTGCGAAAGATAACTTGCTGAATTGTTTTTCGATTGAAGAAGGTAAACCCTGAATTAATAGATTCTTTTCGTCTGCCAGTTGTAATTTTTCAAAAACCGTTGGAAGCATACTGTAAAGCCATTTTTAGGTTTAAAAAGAACACGCCGAAACCCTGTCCACACTGTGTTTCCATTTGTCGGGAGTGCAAAGTTAGTAAAAAAACGTGGTATTGTTGGGGTAAGGCCAATAAAAATCCCCTTTACAGTGCTTGTAAAGGGGATGGGGCAGCAAAAAAGCCACTTATTTTGACACCGGTCTGTAGTATTGTAAGGCCTCAGGCATGTGTTTTTCCAGTTCCTGGATACGTTTTCCCTCACTCGGGTGGGTACTTAAAAACTCGGGCTGACCCTGGCCACCGCCTGCTGCTTCCATTCTTTTCCATAAGTTAATGGCTTCCTGTGGGTTATAGCCGGCCATAGCAGTCCAGATAAGACCATAACGATCGGCTTCCAGCTCATGTTTACGCGAAAAAGGTAACACACCCAATACGTTAGAACCAACACCAAAAGCTGTCATAAACAGGTTTTGTGTGGCCGCCGGTTTATTAGAGAGGGCAACACTTAATGCTGAACCCAAACCCTGTTGTACCATGCCCTGGCTCATACGTTCGTTACCATGATTAAACAACGCATGTGATACCTCATGACCCATTACTGCGGCCAAAGCTGCCTCATTTTGTGTAATAGGTAATAAACCTGTATACACCACAATTTTACCTCCGGGCATACACCAGGCGTTTACGTCCTTGCTGTCAACCAGCTTATATTCCCAGTTATAACCATCCAGTTCGGCCGATAAGCCTTTTTGTGCATAGTATTGCTTTACTGCCTGCGTAATACGCTGGCCTACCCTGTTCACCATCTCGGCATCCTTACTGGTAGCACTGCTTATCACTTTGTTGCTGGACAGGAAGCTCTGGTACTCCGTTACAGCCATCGATTGTAGTTCTGATTCCGGTAATAGTTTCATCTGGCTTCGCCCGGTAACCGCATTGGTTGAGCAGCCAATCACTATTGTTGCAGCAGCAAATACTGCGAAAATTATCCTTATCATGGGTTTGTTTTTTACTTTTAGCAAATCAATCTCTATACCAATAATTTGTTTAGAGTATTTGGCTTAGTAAGGGCTGGAACAAAAATAATGTAATTACAGGAAGTCAGGACGACATATCCCCTCTGCGACGTTGCCTGCGTTTATCTCTTTTTTTAAAAATAGGCACTTTACTCTCGGCACCTTTTAACAGGCGGGTAATATTTTTCTGGTGTGTAAGGATCACCATTAAGGCCACAGCAATGGCAAATACCCTGTAAACAGGATTATCAACGTTAAAGATGATGAGGATAAAAATGGGAAATGCCACACTTGCCAGTATAGAACTGAGGGATACAAAGCGGGTAAGATAAAGCACCAGCAGAAACACGCCGGAACAACCTAAGGCTGTCCAGGGGGAAATGCCTACCACCAGGCCAAATAATGTAGCCACCCCTTTACCGCCGCGGAAATCGGCCCAGATAGGGAATATATGCCCCAGTACGGCAGCCAGACCTAAAGCTATCTGCAGGTTAAGGAAACGTGTTTCATGATCCAGCAGCTCCGGAGCCAGGAAAGCCAGCTTTACCGCCAGCATGCCCTTAAGCATATCCACGATCATAACAATGGTACCCCATTTGGGACCTAATACCCTGTAGGTATTGGTGGCGCCGGCATTGCCACTGCCATACTCACGAATATCAATTTTGAAAAAGTGTTTACTAACCCATACAGAAGTAGGGATACTCCCGATCAGATATGCCAATAATATTAATAAAAGCCCATTCATAAGAAACCGGAATCTATTACTTTTTGGTAAAGAGTTGAAGGACAAAGGTAAAGAAAACCTGCCACCGGGTAACAATTAATTAATACTAGTTCTCCACTATGGTTTTAACATATTGATAAATAACCACTTATTCCTTTCGGCAATTTTCACTAACTGCAAGCCCTGTTTTTGAGCGGCGGCCACAATATCCTGCTCGTCCTCTATCAGTAAGCCGCTGAAGAAGATGGTACCACCGGGCTCCAGTTCATGGGCCAGTATCTCCATATTATCCAGGATAACGTTTTTATTGATGTTGGCCAGTATCACATCAAAACGCTGGTCCAGTTCGGCTGTGTCGGATTTAATGAGTTTAATTCCACCGGTATGATTACGGGTGATATTTTCCCGGGTATTTTCAATACTCCATTCATCGTAATCCACTGCTGTAATATCGGTAGCGCCCATTTTGTATGCCAGGATAGCCAGCACACCGGTTCCGGTGCCAAAGTCAAATACTTTTTTGCCGGTCATTTCTAGTTGCTGCATTTGTTCCAGCATCATATAGGTAGTGGCATGATGGCCGGTACCAAAACTCATTTTGGGTGTAATAACTATTTCATGTACCACGTTGGTGATAGGCTCGTGAAAGTCGGCACGAACGGCCACCCAGTTTTCTACTGTAACGGGATTGAAGTTAGACTCCCACAAACGGTTCCAGTTTTCTTCTTCCACTTTTTTAACCTCATAGGCCGCCTGCACGGTTCCGGCCATTCCGGCAATCTCCTCTTCCTTAAAATCGGCTTCGCTAAAGAATACTTTTAAACTGTTATCCAGTTCTTCAATGCCATTGGTATTGGTTGCCGATAAAAGGGCTATCAGGATTTCGCTGTTTTCAGCAGAGATATTATTAAACTGTACTTCGTAATAAAAAGCCATAAATGTATTTGTGCGAAGTACGTTATTTTATACCACACCATACCGTTAGTGTTTAGTAAAAAATAAATCAGCCGCCCGGGGGCGGCTGATAAAGGTGTACGGGAGGATAGAAACAAAAGCCTAATAAAACTTAATGCACATGCAGCCGTACCATAAAAATATTTTAAGCATATATAGCGGGCGGGTAGTTGCGTAAAAACATTTTAAACTCATCACTGATCGATTTTAACCGATGTTGCAACCGTTCCACATCGTTGGTTAAAAAACAGTGCAAGGCTACCGTATCATCACGCAATATCCCCCGCATGGATTGTTTGCTGATATTATCCGCATGACGTTTAATGACTTTTTTGAGATCGTGAATGTTGATCAGTTGGATGTAAAACTGGTTATAGAGGTGTTCCACCTCCCACATGGCCAAACGCCGGTTTTTTTCCAGTACTTTTTTTTCCAGTTTGTGGGTGTGATTGGTGAACTGATCACGCAGATGCCTGAGCGTAAAACGCCATTGACGACATTCCTCCGTTAACTGCGCAGTAGCTTTCATCATGGAAGATAGATTTAAAGGTTTAAAAAACTAAAATCCCCTGAAAGTGAATGAAAATGGCAACTGTAATTTACAACCGTTTTTTGAGACCTGATAATATTATTTTGCAGCAAATAATGCACCAATTTTCCATTTTCGTCAATACGTTAAAGGTGAAATGGCAGCTATTCGCTGATAAAGGCAATATTACCGGAAGAAAAGCCTGCCCGGACCACTGAACCAATAGCCGGTAAGCCTGTAGCCATACAGTAACTGAGCAAGGTTTCACCGGCCACGGTTACCTGTACCAGGTAATGGCTACCCAAAAAAAGAATACCGGCTACTTTACCTTCTACTACAAATTCCTGGTTCTTTACCTCTAAAGAGAGGTATTCGGGCCTGAGGATAAAGCTGCCCGTAAGCCAGTTAAGCTGTTGTAGTTGTGTAAAAGCCGTATTGTGTTTTGTAATGAGGTTATACGCACCCAATAAACCGGCGCAGTACAGGTTAAGCGGTTGATTGTACACCTGTTCCGGTTTGCCCTGCTGTATCATTTTGCCCTCTTTCATCAACAAGAGTTCATCGGCCCAGGAAAGTACATCGGCCGCATCGTGTGATACCAATAAAGTGGTAATACCCAACCTGGCGGTTATATTATGCAATACATTTTTTATGGTGTTTTTATGTATGCTGTCCAGGTTGGAAAAAGGTTCATCGAGCACCAGCAGCTCAGGCTTTTTTACCAATTGCCTGGCCAGTGCTATACGTTGTTTTTCGCCACCGGATAATTGGTTGGTGCGGCGCTGTAACAGGTGCCCGATCTGGCAGATATGATAGATAGTATCTGCCTCTGCATCGCTAAGCTGGTTAGTATAACTCAATTCTTCGGATACGGTATAGTTGTTACGGAGTTCAAAGTATTGACTCAGGTAGGCAACTCCCGGATGACCGGGCAGCAGTTTTTCCAGCGGTCCTTCCACCCTTTTGTTTTTAAATAAGGTTTGTCCGCTATCGGGTTGTATATAACCGGTGATCATTTTAAGCAGGCTGCTTTTACCCGAGCCCGTTTCACCTGCGATAGCCATTTTTTGCCCCTTGTACAGTACAAAACTAACATCCTGTACAATGGGTTGGCCATCCAGCAGTTTTGTTAATTGTTGTACCCTTAGTATTTCATCCATTGGTGCAAACTTACTGAGAGAATGATGAATTATAAATTATGAGTTATGAATGATGAATTTGAAAGCATAGAGCTAAAAGCACAAAGCTGAAAGCAAAGAACTGATGACGGGCTGCCGGATTGCAGCGGAAAGCCCGGTGAAGGCGGGTGCAAGGGGTTGAGCCGGACTTGCAGCGAAAAGCCGGGACTGCTGCCGGGTATTGTTCCTGCAGCTGACAGCCCCTGTTTCTGCATCCTGCTCTTTTATCAGGCGGCTTTATATACCGCCACTACTTTTTCGGCCAGTTCCACACCTGCCTGTACCAACGGGCTACAGATGGTATTTACGCCAATGCTTTTGAGTTGTTTGGCCTGCGATTCCGAATCGACCATTACACTGATATGCCCGTCGAAACCACGGGCCCTTAAGGCTTCCACTACATTCATTTTCGCTTCTTCTTCAGGAATGGTGACCACTACCCCCTGCAACTGCTGAATATCAAGATTTTGCCAGAGCAATTTACTGGTAGCATCGCCATATAGTACCCGGCGTTTTTTAGAACGCTGGGTGGCCAGTACATCGGGGTCGGTATCAAACCCTACTACTTTTAATCCTCTCTCCTGGAAGTAATCGTATGAAGAAGTACCTGCACGTCCCATGCCTACGATGAGATAATTTGCAATACCTATATTAACAGGTTCGGCATCGCTGCGGGAACGCTTGCTTTCGAATTTAGTAAGCAGTGGTTCCAGTTTGTTAAACAGTTGATTGGCCTTTGCATTTATAGGCGCTCCTACCAAAAAGGAGAAAGCCACCACGGTGGTTAAAGTAATGAGCATGGAAGGCGGTAATAAACCTACTGTAACAGCAACTGCACCTGTGATGATAGCAAATTCACTAAAACTGGCCAGGGAGGTTGCCGTAAGGAAACTGGTCCTGGCGCGCAGGCGGAATAAGGATAGTATACCAAAGAAGACCGCTACACGGAATGGCAGGATGATTACCAGTATCATAGCATACAGGAGATCGGTCCAGGAAGGCAAACCTGTTAAACCTATTTTTAAGAAGAATACGGTAAGGAAGGCTTCGCGTAACGACCATAACTTTTTGGAAACCTCGCCGGCTTTTTCTTCACCGGCATGCAGTACACCAAAACAAAAAGCCCCCAGTTCGCCACCCAAACCAACATATTCAAATAAGGCGGCGCCTCCAAAAGCCATTAAAATACCATATAAAAGCACCAGTTCATCATTTTTAATTAAGCGCAACACCCTTACCAATACTGGTTTTAACAAGGGTAGCAAGAGTAAAGTGAGTGCCCAGGGTGAAGGCGCTTTTAAGCCGGTAAATGCCAGTATACCAATGAGGATGATATCTTCCATTACCAGGATACCAATGGCCAAACGGCCGTGGTAAGAATCAAGCTCTCCTTTATCTTCGAGCCCTTTGGCGGCTATAACCGTACTGGCTACGCCCAGGAGAATACCCAGTAAAATGGTCTGACTGGTACTAAAGCCTGCATTGATGCCGATAAGTGTGAAGAGGCCAAAGAGTAAGGCCACACTGATGATTATTTGCAAGAGCCCGGACACGGCCACCTCCGGTTGCAAAAAGTTTTTGAGTCTTATTTTTAACCCTAATGTAAATAACAAAAAGATCACACCACTATGCGCCAGTTCGTCCAGGGCATGGGTGCTTTGATAACCGTATACGGATAGTACAAAGCCCCCGGTAAGGAAACCCAGTAAGGGCGGTAGCCCTATTTTGTAAAATAAAAAGCCGATGACAAAGGCGATAGCGATAAAAAGGATTTCCATTGTGTCAGGGGTTAAATAAAAATAATGGAGGTACAACAAAAAAACAGGGCAATTGTTGTACTGTCAACATTGCCCTATAAATATAAACTTTAGCCGTAATAAAAACTTAGCTGAATACATCTTTTACCTGTAACCAGAATTCATCCAGGGCAATGATCCTTGGTTTTAAGAAGGTGATAATGGCCGGCCAATCTGATTCTTTAAAAATATTAACACCGGGCTTAGTGGTATATACACGGCTTAAAACAGCACCAAATTCATCCTGTACCTCCGGTTGCCATTGCCAGGTTTCTCCCAGCGTGTTTTCCAGCATCGTACGCATGGCCAGTAACTGTTCATAATAGTGGTTGTCCAGGCTATTGACCGTATGTTTGATCTCGATGGCAATTTGTGCCGATGCAGCATCTACATCCATACGAAAGAAAATATCGCGAATGCCGGTTTTATAGTTAAGCCAGTTAATGTTTTCACCTTCGGCATTGGGCACCGGCTGCAGGTAGCGGCCAAAACTGGTCCAGAATTTCTTTTTAATTAGCGAGGCTTCCTGTTTCGTATACATACCCGGTTACCGTTAACTGTATTATAAAGGTAATTTATCTTCACGCAAGCCTTTAAGCCCGGTTATTGCAATTGGCATTTTATTTGAATAGCTTAACTTAATCAAAAATAATCTTATGCAAAATTGGCTTAAAACATTACTGGCGGGCGCAGCTGCCTACAAATGGGGCGGCGGATGCCTGGGCTTTATTTTAGTTTTTGTAATTGTGTATTACCTGTTGGGACATTGCTAAGTTTATAATACTGCTTTTACCAATGCTTCTATTTTTTGAGCATGCTTTTCACTTACTCCCACAACGGGCAGGCGGAAAGTATTGAGGCAAAGCTGCATTTGACTTAACACGGCTTTAATGCCGCTGGGACTCCCCTCTTCGAATAAGGCGTTTACAATATCGGTATATTTATAATGCAGTGGCAGTGCTTTGTTAAAATCACCAGCCAGGCATAACCTTACCATATTGGCGTAATCCTCTGGAAAAGCGTTGGCCACTACCGATGTTACACCTTCGGCCCCGAGAGCGATCATTGGCAGGGTTAAATTATCGTCGCCGCTGATGACCATGAAGGAGGCAGGTTTGTTTTTTATGATCTGTCCAACCTGATCCAGGTTACCGCTGGCCTCTTTGGTGGCAAATACATTAGGACATTCTTTAGCCACTCTTAATTGTGTGGCAGCTGTGAGGTTTTGTCCGGTACGTCCCGGTACATTATACATCATGATGGGCAATGGTGTAACCGCATCCAATGCTTTATAGTGCTGGAATAAACCTTCCTGGTTGGGTTTGTTGTAGTAAGGCGCTACGGATAAAATAGCGTCGTAGCCGGTCAGATCAAATTCAGTAAACCCTTTTATTACGGATTGGGTATCGTACCCGCCAATGCCGGCTACCAGGCCAACACGGCCATTTACCTGTTTTTGAACAAAAGTAAATAAGTCCTGCTTTTCCTTACCATGTACCGTTGCACTTTCGCCGGTTGTACCCAGCACTACCAAATACTCTACCCCGCCCTTTATCCAGAACTCCACCAGCTTTTCCAGGCTGGTAAAATCTATAGATCCATCGGCCAAAAATGGGGTAACGATCGCGATACCTGTTCCGGTAAATTTTTCCCGCAGCGACATAATTAGTTCAAAAAATTTTTAGATGTTTTATTAAAGCCAGGCAAAATTGCAAAGCCGCCAAATATAAACCATCCTGGTTAAAAGAAAAAAACTAAGCCCGGCGGATATGTGTTCAAACGGGGGATTTGCCTTTATCTTTGCCTGCTATTATGGGAAATAAGCTACGCTTTGGGATCATAGGGTGTGGAAAAATTGCACCCCGTCATGCGGCCGAGATCAGCCGTATAGGTATATTGGCGGGCGTTTGTGATATTATTCCTGAGAGAGCGGATCAACTGGCACAACAGTTTCAGACCAGGGCTTTTTATACCATTACCGGTTTTTTAGCGGCACAGCCCTATGATGTGATAGCTATATGTACACCGAACGGGCTGCATGCTTTGCACAGTATATCCTGTTTACAGGCCCATGCGCATGTACTTTGTGAAAAGCCCCTGGCTACATCTGCCGCCGATGCCGCGGCTATGATGGAGGCGGCAACTATAGCGGGTAAAAAACTGTTTGTTGTTAAATCAACCCGTTATAACCCGGCACTGATCGCTTTAAAAGCCATGCTGGATAATAACCAGCTCGGCACCATCTTTAATTTTCAACTGAATTGTTTCTGGAACCGGCCTAATGCGTATTACAACTCCTCCTGGAAAGGCGATGCTCAACTGGATGGCGGCATTTTGTTTACCCAGTTCAGTCATTATATTGATGCCCTGTTATGGTTGTTAAACGACCGTATACAAACCGTAGCTGGGTTCCGGCATAATTTTACCCACCGGGAAACCATTGATTTTGAAGACAACGGCATAGCTTCCATAAAAATGGATAAAGGAACCATTGGTGGTATTAACTGGTCCATTAACAGTTACCGGAAGAACATGGAAGTATCGTTGACACTGATAGCTGAACACGGCAGCATTAAGATAGATGGCGAATACATGAACCAGGTGGCATACCAGCTGACTGCCGAAACCGGCATCCCGCTAATTACCGAAACCGGTGAGCCAAATGATTATGGCTTTTATAAAGGCTCCATGAGTAATCATGATAAGGTATATGATAATTTACTGATAGCACTGGAGAACGACCAACACCCGTTTTCACATGCCATAGACGGTTTGAAGACCGTAGAAGCGATACAACAGATTTATGATGCCATGCCGCTGGCTTAAAAGGAATTGCATGCCGAAAAAATTATTTTTTACCGTTACCAATGACCTTACTTACGACCAGCGTATGCAGCGCATCTGCAGTTGCCTGGCCGCGAATGGTTATGAGGTTACCCTGGTAGGCAGAAAATTAAAGCGGTCAAAACCTTTACAGCAACAGCTTTTCCAACAAAAAAGGATCCGTTGCTGGTTTAACAGCGGTAAATTGTTTTATGCGGAATATAATACCCGGTTATTTTTTTACCTGTTGTTTAAACGTATGGACCTTATCTGTGCCATTGACCTGGACACGATACTCCCCTGTTTATATATTTCAAAATTAAAACGTATTTCCCGGGTATATGATGCCCATGAGTTGTTCAGCGAGATGAAGGAGATTGTGACCCGCCCTGCCATTAAAAGAATATGGGACCGGGTAGAAAGGAAAGCGGTTCCGCAATTCAGGCATGGGTATACGGTTTGCGAGAGCATTGCGGAAGAGTTTACCAGACGATATGGTGTACAGTACCAGGTAGTGCGGAATGTTCCTGTTACCAAAATATTATCCATATCCGAAAAGCAGGTAAACAACCAGCCCAGAATTTTGTTATACACCGGCGCAGTAAACGAAGCCCGGGGTTTTGAGTACCTTATACCGGCTTTACGCCATATTGATGCCCGTTTGGTAGTTTGTGGTGATGGCAATTTTATGCCGCAGTTAAAACAGCTAATAACCGCTTACCAGGTAGAGGATAAAGTAACCCTCACCGGTATGTTATTACCTAACGAGTTATGGCAATACACTCTATCGGCCGATATTGGCATTGCCTTATGTGAGAACGAAGGGTTAAACCAGTATTATTCCCTGCCCAATAAGTTTTTTGATTATATACAGGCAGGATTGCCCCAGGTAGCTATGGCCTTTCCGGAATACGAAAGAGTGAACAAACAATACCGGATTGCCGTATTGGTGGATGATATGACACCGGAAAGATTAGCGGCACAAATAAACAATTTGCTACAGGATGTTGTTCTATATGAGACTTTGCGGCAAAACTGCCTGGAGGCGAAACATTTTTTAAACTGGGAGGTTGAACAAAAAAAGTTAATTTCCTTTTACAAATCTATATTACAAGATTGAAACAGCAGTTGCACATAGTTTGTTTAGATGTTCCTTTCCCGGCTGATTATGGTGGCGCCATTGATATGATGAACCGCATTATCCTGTTTAAACAACTGGGTACCGCTATTCATTTGCATTATTTCAGTTATAATGACCGGGGTATGCCCAATGAGCTGAACCAGTATTGTGAAAGCATATCCGTGTACGAAAGGAAAAAATTCACCACCGGTTATTTTTTTGATAAACAGCCCTATATTGTTTCTTCCCGTATTAACGAAGAGCTGATCACTAATTTAAATAAAGACAACCACCCCATCCTGCTGGAAGGCATTCATTGCACCGGCATTCTTCCTTATATTAACCGCAGTAACCGCCGCATTGTAGTGCGTATGCACAACGATGAGAGTATTTATTATAAAGAGCTGGCCAGGGCTACCGGCAGTATTAAACAAAAAATATTTTTTAACCGGGAAAGCAGGCTGCTGAAAAAATATGCCGATACACTTCCCGGTGATTGTTTATACGCCTGTGTTTCCGAGAAGGATATACAGGTATTACAACAGGATCACCGTATTACCAATACCGCCTTTATACCTACTTTTCCGACCTGGCAGGAAGTAAATTGTCCCGAAGGCATGGGCAGTATCTGTTTATACCATGGTAATTTATCTGTGCCGGAGAATGAAGAAGCAGCCATGTGGTTGTTGTGCAGGGTTTTTTCCAAAGTGCGTATGCCATTTGTCATTGCCGGTAAAAAACCGGGACGCCGTTTATTAAAAGCAGCGGAATTATGCCAGCATACCTGCCTGATCGCTAACCCTTCGGAATCGGAACTGAACGACCTGATACGTAAAGCACATATACATGTATTACCCTGTTTTAATAAAAATATTACAGGTATACGTTTAAAGCTGTTACATGCCTTATTTGAGGGCCGGCATTGCGTGGTAAACACACCTATGGTGGCAGGCACCGGACTGGAAGAAGCCTGTCATATAGCCGGTAACAGCAACGGATTTGCTTCCATCATTGCACAACTGTATCACCAGCCTTTTGCTGAAGAGGAAATAAAACTGCGTAAACGTTTATTAGGAAATACTTATTCCAACGAAAAAAATACCCGCCAGCTTATTGAATGGCTATGGTAGCATTATCAATTACCCGGTTCTGTTCGGTACGGATCATACGGGCAGGATATTTATTCACCACAATATAATCGTGTGTAGCCATTACAACGGCAGTATTGAAGTCTCTTGAAATATGAAATAATAGTTTCATGATCTCATCCGATGTTTCCGGGTCAAGGTTACCGGTAGGCTCATCGGCCAGGATCAGTTTGGGAGAGTTTAATAAGGCACGGGCAATATCAATACGCTGTTGTTCACCACCACTTAACTCAAAAGGCATTTTAAATCCTTTTGATTTGAGGCCTACTTTATCCAGTACATCCTGAATCTTGTCAGCCATCAGTTTTTCATCTGTCCAGCCAGTTGCTTTTAATACAAACTTGAGGTTATCATTTACGTTCCTGTCCGTCAGCAACTGGAAGTCCTGGAAAACCACTCCCATTTTACGGCGTAAGAAAGGCACCTGTTTCCAGCTCAGGCCGTTCAAAGAAAATCCTGCAACATTGGCCTGGCCTTCCTTTAAGGTCAGCTCTCCATACAAGGTTTTCAGCAGGCTGGATTTACCGGTACCGGTTTTACCTACCAGGTACACAAACTCGCCGGCATTAACGGTAAGGTTAACATTCTGTAATACAGCACTGTTACCCTGGTATATATTTACATTGCTTAAGGTTATAATTGCTTCGGCCATTGTATTTGTTGCTTTATTGCAAAATAAAGGAATATAGCCAAACTACCGCTCAAAAAAAATGGTTAAATGCCTCCTGAAAGGTTAAAATAGCCGGCTCATTGTATAAACGGCTGATAATGGTTGTTATTGTTTTATTTTACCGGCTTCAGCCATGATGCCGTAGCCTGGTTCTTCTGCATTTTCTGCAAACAAACAGCAAGGCTTTCCCGCCAGTCATTAATATGTATACCAAAAGTGGTCTTGATCTTTGTTTTATCCAGCACAGAGTAAGCAGGCCTTTTAGCAGGTGTTGGAAAGCTGGTAGTGGGAATAGCATTCACCGTACAATTGCTGTTGCTTAATTCTTTAATGGCCACAGCAAAGTCGAACCAGGAGATAATGCCTTCATTGCTGAAATGATAGATGCCGGGATGCCATTCCGCAGTATTGATGATAGTGATGATGGCCTGTGCCAGGTCGGCCGCATAAGTGGGAGTACCTATTTGATCATTCACCACACTGATAGCCGTTTTTTCCAGCATTAAGCGCAGCATGGTCTTTACAAAGTTCTTTCCGTAACGGGAGTATACCCATGCCGTACGGATAATAACCGCATCGCTGTTAACAGCTGTGATATATTGCTCGCCCGCTAATTTAGAAGCGCCGTATATATTTACCGGGTCAGTAGGATCGGTTTCTTTATAGGGTACGCTGCCGGTACCGGCAAAAACATAATCGGTGGAAATATGTATGAAGCGGGTATTGTTGTCCTTACAAAAAGCGGCGATTGCTTTTACAGTGGTGGCATTAATGGCGAACAGGCTGTCTTTCTCTTCCGGCAGTTCTGCCTTGTCCACGGCCGTATAAGCTGCGCAGTTTACTACAAACTGTGGCTGGGTAACTGCTAAAAAATCAATACACGTCTTTTCATCATCCAGCGGCATTTGTTCACGGGTACAGAATATCCATTCGTAAGCAGTATAAGCCGCAGACAATTCATGGATCTCTGTGCCCAGTTGCCCGTTAGCACCGGTAACCAGTATTTTGGGTAATGCAGGCATACTAAAAAGTGAAGTTGTTTTTACAGGCGTCTAAAGTAGGAAGCACCAGGTCCTTATCCGATATAATGGCTTTATCCAGTGGTACCTGCCAGTTAATATGCAATGCAGGGTCATTATAAATAATGCCGCCTTCGCTTTCTTTATTGTACAGGCCATCGCACTTGTATAATACTTCTGCCTTTTCTGTCAATACGGAAAAGCCGTGTGCAAAACCAACCGGGATCACCAATTGTTTTTTGTTTTCGGCCGATAATTCAATACCAAAATGTTGTCCAAAAGTCGGAGACCCTTTACGGAGGTCAACCGCCACATCATAGATAGTACCCACAATTGCCCTTACCATCTTGGTCTGGCCATGCGGGTTTAGCTGGTAATGCAGGCCCCTGATCACCCCATAACTGGAGGAAGACTGGTTATCCTGTATAAACTGGTAGGTCAGTCCCTGTTGTTTATGTGTTTCACTGTTATACGCTTCAAAGAAATAGCCACGGCTATCCTCGAATACTCTTGGCTCAAATACAAGCAAATTGGCTATTCCTGTTTCAAAAAAAGGCATATTATAAACTCCAGTAATTTCGTGAACTAATTTTCTTTCTAAATACACCTTTCAGGTCAACCACCAGCGCTTCAGGTTTTGTGATACCGGTAAAATAAGCATCATCCAGTTTAACATATTCTTTATGCGGTACGGTTACAATTACCGCATCATAATCCGCTGCAATATCTTTAGTCAGCTCAAAACCATATTCATGTTGCAACTCCTCCGAACTGGCATAAGGATCTTCCACATCCACATTTAAATGAAAGGCTTTTAAAGCTTTCACCACATCGGCCACTTTGGAGTTACGTATATCACTTACATTCTCTTTAAAAGTGGCGCCTTTCACTAAAACCTTTGCCGATTTTACATCGTTGGAGTTTTTAATAATATGCTGTACCACATTATTGGCAACATATTTTGCCATATTATCATTGATGTTACGTCCGGCCAATATTACTTCGGCATCATAACCTAATTCACTCGCCTTATAGGTAAGGTAATACGGGTCAACACCAATACAATGCCCGCCCACAAGTCCTGGCTGGAATTTTAAAAAATTCCATTTGGTACCTGCGGCTTCCAGTACTTCGTAAGTATTAATGTTCAGTTTATTGAAAATAATAGAGAGCTCATTCATCAGGGCTATATTCAGGTCACGCTGTGTATTCTCAATGATCTTTGCCGCTTCGGCCACTTTAATGGAAGAAGCACGGTGCACACCAGCAGTAACAACCAGCTCATATACCTTGGCTATTACTTCCAGCGATTCTTCGTCACAACCTGAAACTACTTTAATGATGCTGGCAAGGGTATGCTCCTTATCCCCCGGGTTGATGCGCTCAGGAGAATAGCCCAGTTTAAAATCAGTTATATTTTTTAAGCCCGATATTTCCTCAATAATAGGCAGACAATCTTCTTCGGTACAACCGGGGTAAACCGTTGATTCGAAAACAACGTAATCACCTTTTTTAATCACTTTACCAATGGTTTCTGAAGCCTTGGTCACCGGTGTTAAATCCGGAACATTATGCTCATCAACCGGTGTAGGTACTGCAACTATGAAGAACTTCGCTTCTTTCAGTTTTTCCAGAGAAGTAGTGAAAGTAATATCACAGCCTTCAAAAGCTTCTTTTTCCAATTCTTTACTGGGATCAATACCTTGTTGCATTAACGCAACTCTTTCTGCATTGATATCAAAGCCGATAACGGAAGTTTTTTTCGCAAATTCTAAAGCAATAGGAAGTCCTACATACCCTAAACCGATTACCGCCAGTTTTTCCTTTTTATTTACAATTTGATCGTACATGATATTACTACAATAACTGGTGTTTTATTTTGTACTGTTAAATTCCTTCGGTTGTTTATACCATTCCGATTCTGGAAGTGATTTAAAATATTCATAGGTAAGTTTCAAACCTTCCTTGCGGTCAACCTTAGGTTCCCAGCCCAGGATTGTTTTGGCTTTTTCAATATTCGGCTGGCGTTGTTTGGGATCATCCACCGGCAAAGGCTTGTAAACAATTTTTACTGTATTACCGGTTAAAGCCAGCACTTCTTCGGCAAAATCTTTCAATGATATCTCATTGGGATTGCCAATATTTACCGGCAAATGATAATCGCTCAGTAATAACCTGTAAATACCATCTACCAGGTCATTTACATAACAAAAGCTACGGGTTTGTGATCCGTCACCGAACACGGTCAGGTCCTCACCCCGCAAAGCCTGGCCAATGAATGCCGGTAAAGCCCTGCCATCGTTCAAACGCATACGCGGACCATAGGTATTAAATATCCTTACGATCCTGGTTTCTACCTGGTGAAAGCTGTTATAAGCCATGGTAATGGACTCCATATACCTTTTAGCCTCATCATATACACCGCGGGGACCAACAGGATTTACATTACCCCAATACTCTTCTGATTGCGGGTGCACCAGCGGGTCACCATATATTTCACTGGTAGAAGCCACCAGTATGCGGGCACCTTTTGCCTTAGCCAATCCTAAACAGTTATGGGTACCCATTGCACCCACTTTAAGGGTTTGAATAGGTATTTTTAAGTAATCGATAGGACTTGCAGGTGAAGCAAAATGAAGGATATAGTCCAGGTCACCACTGATATGTATGAATTTACTCACATCATGGTGATAAAATTCAAACTGCTCCAGCTGGAATAAATGTTCAATGTTTTTTAAATCGCCCGTGATCAGGTTGTCCATGGCAATAACATGGTAACCTTCCTTTATAAACCGGTCGCATAAATGTGACCCTAAAAAGCCGGCGGCACCGGTAATTAAAACTCTTTTCATAAATGATTAGTTTACGGTTGCACGGCCTACACTTTCGTAATGAAAGCCTAATTCTTTAATAGCTTTGGTTTCAAATAAATTTCTGCCGTCAAAAATGGCTTTATTTTTTAAAGAGGTAACGATCTTTAAAAAATCAGGCGTTCTGAACTCGTTCCATTCCGTAGCAATGATCAACGCATCGGCATTGTTCAACGCTGCATATTGATTTTCGGCATATTCAACTTTATCGCCCAGCAGTTTTTTCACATTATTCATGGCCTCAGGATCAAATACCGATACTGTTGCGCCGGCTTTTACTAGTTCATCGATCATATACAAAGCCGGAGCTTCGCGGATGTCATCTGTATTAGGTTTAAAAGCCAATCCCCACAATGCAAAATGTTTACCCTTTAAATCATTATTAAAGTAGGCATTGATCTTTGGCATTAAATGCAGTTTTTGTTTTTCGTTCACATCCATCACTGCATTTAATATCTGGAAATCATAGTTTACCTCAACCGATGATTTTACCAGGGCCTGTACATCTTTGGGGAAACAGCTACCGCCATAACCAATACCGGGGAATAAGAAACGGCGACCGATCCTTTCATCACTACCTACCCCTTTACGAACCTGGTCCACATCAGCTCCTAAAAGTTCACATAATTGTGCGATCTCGTTCATGAACGAAATTTTGGTAGCCAGGAATGAATTAGCCGCATATTTGGTCAGCTCGGCAGATTTTTCATCCATATAGATCACCGGGTTACCCTGGCGAACAAAGGGAGCGTATAATTGTCCCATTACATTTCTGGCTCTTTCGCTGGATGCACCAATCACTACACGGTCAGGCTTCATAAAATCGTCCACTGCTACACCCTCTCTTAAAAACTCGGGGTTGCTCACTACATCAAATTCACCTTTATAGTTTTTTTCAATCGCCGCTTTAACTTTTGCAGCAGTACCTACAGGCACGGTGCTTTTATCAACGATCACTTTATAGTCCGTCAGGATTTTACCTAATTCCTCCGAAACGCCCAGGATATACTTCAGATCCGCGGATCCGTCTTCACCGGGAGGCGTGGGTAGAGCCAGGAAAATGATCTCAGCGTCCTTAATACCTTCCGCTAAATCGGTGGTAAAGTTTAAACGGTCTTCTTTTAAATTTCTCAGGAATAATTTTTCAAGTCCGGGTTCATAAATGGTGATCTCACCATTGGTTAATTTTTGAACTTTGGTCACATCTATGTCTACACAAATAACATTGTTACCTGTTTCCGCAAAACATGTTCCGGTAACTAGGCCGACATAGCCGGTACCAATAACTGCAATTTTCATATTAAATGGGCTGGTTTAGAAAGGTTAATATATGATTAGTAATAAATGACAATTGTTCTTCATCCATTTCGGTATGGATAGGTAATGATATCACCCGCTCTGTCAGCCAGTCCGTCACTTCCATTTCCTGGTTGGTCACCCCTAACTGATCAAACATTTTTTGTTTGTGACCGGGTACCGGGTAATAGATCATGGAAGGAATACCCTGTTCAGCCAGGTATTTATTCAGGTTTTCACGAACCGTACTGTTTTCCAGTAATACGGTGTACTGGTGATACACATGTTTGGCATAGGATGCCTGCACCGGTGTTTTTATTTTGGGATGATTGGCAAATGCTGCATCATAGTAAGCGGCCACAGCCCTGCGGGCGGCATTATATTCATCCAGGTGTTGCAGTTTAATATTTAAGATAGCGGCCTGGATAGAATCGAGACGGCTGTTACAACCTACTTCGTCGTGGTAATAGCGTTTGCTCTGCCCATGATTGGCAATACGTTTTAATTTTTCGGCTAACGCATCATCATTGGTGAAGATGGCGCCACCATCCCCAAAAGCACCTAAGTTTTTGGAGGGATAAAATGAGGTAGCGCTGATATGCCCGATATTACCAGTTTTTTTTACGGTGCCGTCCGAAAAAGTATAATCGCAGCCAATGGCCTGGGCATTATCCTCGATAACATATAAATTATGTCTTTGGGCAATTGCCATAATAGCCTCCATGGGTGCAGCCTGACCGTACAGGTGAACCGGCACAATAGCTTTTGTTTTAGGAGTGATGGCTTTTTCAATAGCTTCAGGTGTGATACAGAAGGTATCTTTATCTACTTCCACAAACACCGGTGTTAATTGTAACAAAGCAATTACTTCGGTCGTAGCAATAAAAGTAAAAGAAGGGGTAATTACTTCGTCGCCGGGTTTTAATCCCAATGCCATTAATGCGATCTGCAGGGCATCGGTTCCGTTAGCGCAGGGTATGGTATGTTTAACACCCAGGTATTGTGACAGGTTAAGGGCAAAGTCCTGGACATCCTTACCATTAATAAAGGCGCTGCTATCCATTACTTTCAGCACCGCCGCGTCCACTTCATTTTTTATTTTCAGATACTGGGTCTTTGTATCCACCATTTGTATAGCTCGCATAAACTTATTGCTTTGTTACAATACCTGTTCAAATAACACAATATCAAACAATTAATTAATGGTATTGCGCCGCAAAAGTAACAAAATACAATTAGTTTGAAAACTATACAATACTTTAAAAATAATTACTATATATTTTTTCAGTTTTAATGTAATATATAACTATAAGACACCTAAGTATTTAAATATAAAAAATTGATTTTAAACAAGTTATGAACAACACCGGACGGATGAAGCATCCCTTGTCTTAACTGCCTATTTAATACTATATCATCAGGGCAGCAGCTCCATTACATAACTATCACCGGGCTGTAGAGTAAGGTCCTGCAGACTGATGACCTTACCGGTTACCACATCTTTTAGTTTACTGAAACCAGCTACCCTTTCCTGCATATTAACCCAGTTAGGTTTGGCCGCTTCCTTGCCGGTATGTGATAATACCACTACCGATTGCCGGTCCGTATAACGATAGTACACATACAAGCCATTGGACGGGATGTATTGCATCAGTTTGCCCTGTGTAATTGCAGGCGCTGTTTTTCTGAAGTTAGCCAGCTTACTCATATAAGTATAAGCACTGTCTTCTTTGGGTGTACGACCTGCTGCAGTAAATTTATTCACCTTATCATCCGCCCAGCCTCCAGGGAAATCCTCCCTAACCATGGCATCATTGGGATTTTTAAAGTTTTTCATGAGTATTTCCGTGCCATAGTATATCTGCGGAATACCCCGCAGGGTTAACAACCAGTTGATGCCCATTTTAAATTTGCCCCAGTCTTCGCCTACCACAGAATATACCCGGTCCATATCATGGTTATCCAGGAATAATAAGTTGTTCATTGGGTTCTTATACACAATATCCTGAGCCAGGGTGGTATATAATTTATTCACCCCGTCCATCCAGCCTTCGGCCCTGTTCATGCCCGATAACATGGCAAAGCAGGTTTGGAAGTCGATGATACCATTGGCGTTGTGTTTAAAGATATTGCCCATATTGTTCTGGGTAAAATAGGCGTTGCCGATGACGCTGTTTACCCAGGCCTCGCCCAGTATGGTAATATTGGGGAACTCCCGGTATAAGGCTTTGTTCACCTCGTTCATAAAAGCTTCATCACAGTATTTATAGGTATCTACCCGCCAGCTGTCAATGCCATAGGTTTCGGTTGACCAGATAGCATGTTGTATCAGGTACTTAGCCAGTTCGGGGTTGCGTTGGTTAAGATCGGGCAAATGATCTACGAACCAGCCATCCAGCATTACCTTTTTGTCATAGGCAGAAGCATAGGGATCAAAAAGCACTTCCTCGCGGTGATTAGGGCCCTGGAAAGCCGGCCAGTTATTGATCCAGTCCTTTGCCGGCGGATCGAGGTAGATCCAGTGTTCCTTACTGATATGGTTGTATACTGCATCCTGTATAACTTTAAAGCCGTTCTGGTGTGCATTATCGCAGAAAGCTTTATAGCCCTCATTGCCACCAAAACGTTTATCAATTTCGTAATGATCGGTAAACCAATAGCCATGATAGCCGGCCACATTGTTTCCCCATTCATGCATCATGGTCACATTGTTTTCCAGGATAGGCGTCATCCAGATGGTTGTAATGCCCAATTGCTTCAGGTAACCAAAGTTTTTTTCTATGCCTTTGAAATCGCCGCCATGCCGGTCGTATTTATTGGTCCTGTCGCTGGTATTGGACCGGTAACCGGGAATTATATCATTACCGGGATCACCGTTGGCAAAACGGTCGGGCATGAGCAGGTATACAAAATCTGCCGCTGATACACCCTGGGTACGGGTTTTACCGTTTTGTTTATTTTTTTGTACCAGTTCATAACTAAACTGCAGGCCCTTATCTTTTGGCCCCAGCTGGATTTTGCGCACACCCGGTTTTGCGGCAGCACTGATAACAATATTGAGGAAAATATAATTGGGATTATCCGTACGCTGAATACTTTTCAGTGTCATATCCTCTGCCAGCTGCATACCGGCAGCAGGCATTTTGATCATGGGCACTTTATTGGCCACTCCCTCACCACGCACCATTAACTGCAGGTTATTATCTTTTAAGCCGGTAAACCAGTTGGTAGGATAAAGTGTGGGCTGGGCGTGTAAGCAAACAAATAATATAAAGCTGCTACAGAAACAAAGTAAAAAATGTTTTCTCATAATGATCCTATTTGTCTTTAATACGTAAAGTGAATAAGGCTGCTACTATTAATGATACACCTCCTAAAACTATTGTATCGATAGTATTGCCGCCGAATATATGTTTGGTTAATACGCCCAGGATGGTAGCCGCCAGTATTTGCGGAATAACAATGAAGAAATTAAATATACCCATGTACACACCCATTTTCTGAGGAGGCAGGGATTTGGTCAACATGGCATAAGGCATAGCGAGGATACTGCTCCAGGCAAAGCCTACGCCCACCATACTCAGCAATAGCCAGTCTTCATTTTTTATGAAATAAAAAGAGATCAGCCCCAGGCCACCTGCTATCAGTGCGATCATATGGGTTACAGGACGGGAAAACCTTTTAGCCAGTACGGGCAACAGGAATGCCAGTACAGCTGCAAACAGGTTATAAGCGCCGAATAATACACCTACCCAGTTACCCATATCGTTGTAGGCTTTGGAGGTAGGGTCGGTTGTACCGGATAAATGTTGTGAAAGCGCCGAAGTTGTATAGATCCACATAGCAAATAAAGCAAACCAGGAGAAGAATTGTACTACCGCCAGCTTTTTCATAGTGTCCGGTAAAAAATTAAGGTCGTCCATAATTTCTACAAAACCGCTGGATTTATTACCCCGGTGTAAAAGGCCTGCCAGTATTTGAAATAAACCGAAAGCAGCTATGCCTAGGGATAGTATGTACAGCTCTTTTTCCAGCGGCTGCTCATTATTGAGATTATTGTAATACAGGATAGCAGATAATACCAGCCCCGCTACCAGCCACCATGTACCTTTGTTATAAAATTTTTTAGCCGGCGTTTTAATGTTTACTTCGTTGATGGCGTCTATTTCACCAAATGATTTCAGTTGTTGAGGTGAATATTCTTTTGTTGTAAATACGGTATAGGCAATGGCTCCTAAAAAAACAACCGCTCCTGTTACAAAAGAAATTTTTATTGAATCGGGGATCACACCTTCCGCCGCTTCATTGGCTACCCCGAGTTTGGTGAGTATATAAGGTAATAAGGAAGAAATAACCGCTCCAAGGCCAATGAAAAAACTCTGCATAGCGAAACCGGTGGTACGTTGCGAATCGGGTAACATATCGCCTACAAAGGCCCGGAATGGCTCCATGGACACATTGATAGCGGCATCCAGCATCCATAACATAATGGCTGCCATCCAGAGGCCACCTACATTGGGAAAAATAAATAAGGCCAGGGCTGCAAATATGGAGCCCAGCATAAAATAGGGTCTTCTCCTGCCCCATTTACCCAGCCATGTTTTATCGCTGAAATGCCCGATCAATGGCTGGATGAGTAAACCGGTGATAGGCGCAGCGATCCACAGTACCGGGATGCTTTCGACCGATGCACCCAGGGTTTGAAAAATGCGGCTGACATTGGCGTTCTGTAACCCAAACGCAAACTGGATACCAAAGAAACCAACGCTCATATTAATGATCTGCGCAAGCGATAGCCTTGGTTTGGTGGCTAAAGAAGATGGAGCTGACATGACAATCGTTTAAATTTGTACAGCAAGATAAGGATTAATATGTAAGAAATACACATTAATGAAATGCCTTTTTTTGAATGAGGAATTATGAATGAGGATTGATGAATCAGGATGATGCAGGTTTGTAGCGGGGCGGCTGCCCGATTGCAGCGGAAAGCCCGCTGAAGGTTTGTGCGGTGGGTTGTGGCGGACTTGCAGTGTAAAGCGGGAACCGTTGCTGACCAGGGAACTGCAGCTGAAAGCCCCTGATAACTGCTTAAAACCCATTTACTTCGCTATTTTTGCCAATAAATGGCTATTTTGGCACTCTGTTAGCTATTGCTAGTTAACCGCGAAACGACTTATATGAAGATTAACAACGAAACAAAAGTAGGCTTACTGGTTATTGTAACCCTGGCCCTGTTGATTATTGGCTTTAATTTTTTAAAAGGTAAGGACCTCTTCTCCAATCCCAATACGATATACGCCATTTTTGATGATATTGGCGCCTTGGCCAAAGGTAATGCTGTTAAGATAAAAGGCCTGCAGGTAGGTAAAGTGTATGCAACCGAGAATGTGGACAAGGACGTTAGCGCCATTAAAGTGACCATTGCCCTGGACAAGGATATCAATATCCCGGCAGACTCCTATATATATATTGAACCCAGCCTTTTATCGACCCCCAACCTGGCCATTGTAAAAGGGAATGATAAGACTAATTTTATAAAATACGGCAACGAGATAAAAGCGATGAGCCGTCCCGGTGGTATGTTAAGTGCGATGGCGCCACAGCTGGACCCCATTTTAACCCAGGTAGGACATACGATCGATTCACTGAATCTTATTTTAGGAAATGTAAATTCCATTTTTGAAGGGGATACAAAAGCCAATTTACAAGGCACATTGCGTAACCTGAATAACAGTACTGCTAAACTGGAAGGCATATTAAGTGAAGCCGGTAAAGGTATTAATGCCACTCTTAGCAACACCGAGTCCATTACAGCTAACCTGCGTAAGAATAATGACAGCATCAATGCCATTTTAGGCAATGCCAAGAAGTTTTCTGACGGGCTGGCCAAGGTTGACCTGGATAAGATGGTGAATACTATTGAAGCTATGCTGACTGACCTTAAATCGGTTGTTAATAAAGTGTCAAGTACCGATGGTACGCTGGGCGCTTTAATTAACGACAAACAAATCTATAACCGGTTAAATAATGCCATATTAAGCGCAGAGATATTGATGGATGACCTGCGGGCACATCCTAAACGCTACGTTAATATTTCGGTGTTCGGAAGAAAAGATAAAAGCGGTCCTTTAACTTCGCCTGCAGTAAAAGACACGCTACCCAAATAACCGGTTATATGACCTCACAATTTTTAAAAGGTATTTTTGCGACATTCCCGAAACTGGTATTGTTTGCATTATTACTGCTGTTTTATCGCACCGGTACGGCACAGGTAACCATTGCCGGTGATACCACTAATTTATTACAGATATTAAGTCATACCCGCCAGCTGACCCTGCAAACCGTTGACGACAGCACCCAGCTGACCATTGTTGCCGGTAACGTGAAACTGAAACAGGGTAATACTCTTTTCTTTTGCGACAGCTGTGTAAAGAATGACCGTACCAAATTGTTTGAGGCCTGGGGAAATGTGCGCATTGTAGATGCCGATACGGCAACGGTTACCGCCAATCACCTCCGTTATTTTGAAGATAAACAACTGGCTTTTTTAGATGGCAATGTAAAGTTATCGGACGGTCACGGCGTATTGACCACCCCCGACCTGGAATATGATATGATGACCAATATAGGCATTTACAAAAAAGGCGGCCGCGTGGTAAACGGTAAAACTGTTTTAACCAGTAAGGAAGGCTGGTATTATGCCGACATGAAAGATGTTTATTTTAAAAAGGATGTGGTACTGAAAGACCCTGCTTACAATATTGTTACAGATTCGTTATTGTATAATACAGAATCAAGAACCGCCCGGTTTATTTCCTATACCACTATTACAGACAGCAGCCAGAATGTTATTAAAACCAGGGAAGGGTTTTACAACCAGGTAACCAAGCAGGCCGAATTCGGGCAAAGACCTACTATATTAGATACAAAGGGAAGACGAACCGTAACCGGTGACCGTATTACGCAGAATGATAGTATTTATATGGTAACAGGCCGTGGTGTGATTGTAGATTCGGCACAGGGTGTGACCATTATCGGTGATAAGATTTTCCAGAATAAAACAACGGAAGCCGTACTGGCAACACAAAAGCCCCTGATGATTGTTAAACAGGATAACGATTCCATTTATATAACGGCCGATACCTTGTTTACTGCCAAGTTAACAGCACTGTACGGCACCCAGGATTCGATTGTGGTAGATACCGTTTCGGGACTGAAGATAGCAGCCATTGGTGAAAAGGACAGTACCAACCGGTATTTTGAAGCGTTCCGGAATGTGCGCATCTTTAACGACTCCATACAGGCAGTTTGTGACAGCATGTTCTACTCCTTTAAAGACTCCGTATTCCGTTTGTATGATAACCCGATAGTCTGGGCGCAGAACAGCCAGATTACCGGCGATACCATTCACCTATTTACCAAGAATAAGAAACCTGAAAAGGTGGAAGCTTATGATAACAGTTTTATGGTGAATAAAATGGATACGGATGCTTATAACCAGATAAAATCGCGCCGTATGGATGGCTATTTTATTGATGGCAATATTGATTCGGTACGTGCCCGTGGCTTTGCCGAATGTATTTATTACCTGCGGGATGATGCCGACAGCTCATATACCGGCATTAATGAAACGAAGAGCGATATTATGGACATATATTTCGTGGAGAAGGAACTGGATAAGGTTGTTTTCCGCAGCCAGGTTACCGGCACCATCTGGCCTTTGAGTCATAAAAAGCCCTCAGAAATGCGCCTGGAAGGCTTTCAGTGGCTGGAAGCAAGGAGACCGAAGACGAAGTATGAGATGTTTGAGTAAGAGAGGGTTCAAGAAGTTCAAGGTTCAAAAGTTCAAGAGGTTAGTGAGTAAGGTTAATGGTTGATAGTTAATGGTTCATCGGAAGGTTCAGGAAGTTCAAGGTTCAAGAGTTCAAGGTTCAAGGCCCCGTAATAGTTCAACGTTAATGGTTAATGGTTATTGGTTAAGAGCGTTCAAGAGGTTAGTGAAAAGCAAAATAATTCATCATTCAACATTCAACATTCATCATTCAACATTGATAACTCTTAATTCATAAATCGCAAATCTTACATCATCAATCCAACCCACTCCCCTGGTTTTCAAAATACTTTATCTCTTCTGTAAAGTTTAAAAAAGGATGAGTTTCCTGTAATGCTTTTGCTTTAGCTGCATGGTTTTGGAGGAAACGGCGATGTGCGGCTGTTTCAGGCTGGAATGCCTTGTGATTACGGGCTATGATGAGTTGTCTTACCTCCTGCATTAAGGCCTGGGATGTTTTATCAATACAGCTTTCGGTAAACCGTTGCATTACATATTCCGTAGCCTGGTAATTGGGATGTGCCAGGTCAATATCATAAAAACGGTAATCCCTTAATACATCTATCACCAGTTCGTAAGCAGGAAAATAAAACAGATCGGTAAATTTATTCACCATATGATGTACTGCTTCAAGTAAACGGGCCTTACTGCGGTTATTGGCCACTACCCCATCCCGCAAATGTCGCACCGGGCTAACGGTAAAGATGATCTTTACCTTGGGATTGAATTTTTTTAAGCGGTGATAACAATTATCCAGCAAAGAAATGGTCTCCTCTATCTCCAGCATATGTTTGTTAAACCATTGCTGCGGCGCACGATGACAATTAGCTACTCCATTTTTTAAACCTGTAACAGCACTCTGGCCCGGCGCTGCATCCTGTAAACGATAACTGAAAGAAGATCCCAGGGTAATGATCACCCAGTCCGCTTCCTGTAAAAACCGGTGGGCCTGGTTTTGTGAATCATTGATTATGCCAATGGCTGTAGCCGCATCAATATGAGAGAAGCGGCTATGGTGCGCCCAGCTATTGTATACTTCATTCAGCAGGAACAGTTGTTCCGGCTGGTATTGCCTGTTCTCGATATAACTCATGATACTGCTAACCACACTGGCCGGATCGAACAATATACCGTTTGGATTTTGCAGTACATCGTACTTTAAACCGCCCAACGCATTACCGATATGTTCGGTAAAACAGGAGCCGATCAAAAACAACTTATCGCCATACTTAACCGGTATATCCAGCGGTTTGATATCAATGGAAGCCATGAAATTCATACTGCAAAAATAAGCCTAAGATCAAAGCCGGGCCTTATTATTTAGTGCTGTACCCGGCGCAAAACAAGTCAAGACTGCCCTTAAAAATACATTTTGGACAAGCTATTTTGATTTTTGGACAAATTCCCCGCCGCGTTATTTTTCACCTTTGCATCAGTATCAAATGACAGAGAACATGAAAAAAAATATTTTAATCATCCTTCTTAGCATCAGCGGATTGTACGCCAATGCCCAGCTCTTTAACGACGAAGTAAAGTTTTTATATGAGCATGCAGCTACAAAAAACGACACGCTGCAGTTGTACCAGCTTAAAAAAGAAGAAGCTGCTATTGATATACAGTCAGCAAAGTTTAATTACCTGCCAAAGGTAAATTTTAACGCCACCTATACCCGGCTGAATGACGATATTGTTTTCCCGGAGAACCTGCAACAGTTATTGATGGGAACACAATCCCTGTTAATTAAAGAGAAGCTGGGCCTGGGTTTTAACAGTAGTTTACCCGGTAATATTCCTTTGCAGCCGGTAGATCCTATTCAGCGGAAAGATATTTTTAAGACCACCGTCAGTAGCCAATGGTTGTTATTCAGTGGCTTTAAAATAAGTAACGGTGTAAAAGCTTACCAGCACCAGCAAAGATCATTTGACCATCTTACCCAAAAACAACAGACCAGGTTATGGCTGGATGTTGCGGATGTATACGATAAAATGGCCCTGGTAAACAGTTCCGATGCGATACTGGCCGCCTCTGAAAAAATATTGGATGAACAGACCCGCTTTGTGAATAAAGCCATTGAAAACGGCTTGGCCACCCCGCTGGAAAGGAAACGTATTGAACTGGCACGTCAGAAACTGGCCGTTAAAAAACTGGAGAACGAGACCAGCAAAACCTTACTGCACAGTAAGATGCACCAGCTTACCGGCTTAGGTACCGAAGCCATTGCACAGTTACATCCTACCCTGCAGGCCACACCAGCCATAACAGCGGAGTATGCAACAGTACGTCCGGAAATTAAAGCCCTGAACGAAGGCATAGAAGCCACAAAGTACCAGGAGAAAGCGGCTTTATCGGAATATGTTCCCAAGCTGGCAGCTTTTGGTCAATATGAATTAAGGGAAAGAGACCTGTCCTTATTAGAACCTAAATGGTATGCCGGGGTACGCCTGCAATGGAACGTGTTTGACGGCTTACAGGCCCGTAACAATGCTAAAAAAGCTGCCTTGCAAAGAAGATCACTGGAAGTACAAAAAAGATCGGCAGAGGATATGTTTGCCTTAGCGGACAGTAAACTGAAAGAAGATTACCAGCTGGCTGCGCAAAAAGTAAAATGGAAAGAAGCGGCTGTACAGTTGACGGAAGACACTTATACTTTTATCAACAAACAATACCTCAACGGCCTTACCAACCTGGCCGAAGTATTGGATGCCATCACCGATCTGGAAACAGCAAAATTTGAGTACCAGCAGGCGTTGTACGAACAACGCAGAGCCGCCCTGCAAGCGGCGGACATGAACGGTTCTTTATTAAAAAATTTATAACCGTATTTCATTCAACCACAAACAAAGAAACCTGTAAATATATACAACATGAAAGCAAGATATTTCGCAACAAGTTTATTAATGGGCAGTATTTTATTTACGGCCTGCTCTTCTGATAATAACCGGCCTGCGGCACCCGAAGGAAAGGTAAAGCTGGAAAGCATCACCGTAGCACCCAAGATCGCGGGCAGGATTGCTGCCATTTTTGTAAACGAAGGCCAGGCAGTAAGCAAGGGCGATACACTGGCCATTATTGATGTACCCGAGATAGCGGCCAAACTGGAGCAGGCTAACGGCGCCATATTGAGTGCAGAAGGACAGTTTTCCCTGGCACAGAACGGCGCTACCGGCGACCAGCTGATGCAGATACAAAGCCAGCTGGATGCAGCCGAAGCGCAACTGGTATATGCCGAACAATCTTTTCAGCGTATGGAAAATATGTTCAACGACTCCCTGGTACCTGCCCAAAAGTACGATGAGGTAAAATCTAAATACATTGCTGCCAAAGCACAGGTAAATGCCATTAAGGCAAAACAGAAAGAAGTAACAAGGGGTACCCGCCCTGAGACCATCCGCAGTGCCAAAGGCCAGGTAGAAAGAGCGATGGGTGCCCGTAACGAAGTATTGATCGCTGCCAGTGAGCGTTATATTATTGCACCGGCCGATATGATCATTGAAAGCATTACTTTAAAAGCAGGTGAACTGGCCACACCCGGTTATACCCTTTTTAATGGTTATGATTCCGCTCACCCTTATTTCCGTTTTACGATCGGGGAAAAAAACATCAATGCCTATCCGTTAGGAACGGCAGTTACAGTGATTGTTCCCAATACCGATAAAAAAATAAAAGGCAAAATAGCCATGGTAAAACAGTTACCCCGGTATGCCGATAATACCAGCACAGCACCCAATCGTGCCATTGGTGAGAGCTTTTATGAACTGAAAGTGTTACCGGATAATGCCGCTGAAGCAACCGGCCTGTACAATAACAGCTCGGTATTACTTGACAAATAATTACCCGGTCACGGATTGTAAACGTAAAAACATTTACCATGAAACAATTTATCAGCTTAATAAAAACAGAGTTCCGCCGTATATTCAGCAACAGTGTGCTGGTAGCCATCTTTTTTGGTGCACCGGTATTATATGGACTGATGTTTATACAGGTATATAAAAAGGGGAAAGTGACCGAGATGGCCATTGTGGTGATAGATGAGGACAATACGCCCATGAGTGCAAAGATCATTGATGCATTGAATGATAATGAGAACCTGACGGTGGCCAAAGTACAATTTGATGCGGGTAATATTGCCGCCGAAATGCCCTCCAAAGAGTATGTATCTGTTATTAGTATTCCTAAAGGATTTGAAGCTGATATTTTACAGAAACGTTACCCCGAGGTGATGGTGGATGTTAATACCGCCAACCTGGTAACAGCCAATTTTGCCAGCCGTGCCATACAAACCGTACTGGGAACATTCAGTGCCGGTGTGGAGATTGAAAGTTTAAAGAAGGCCGGTATGGACCATGCTACCGCCTTACAACGGTATGAACCCTTTAAAGTAAACTATAACCGTTTTTATAACCCTTCCGGCAACTACCTGTATTTAATGTTGCCCGGCATATTGGGAACTATTATGCAACAGGTTATTTTCCTGGGGCTGGGACTGGTATTTGCCCGGGATTTTGAAGATGGTTATTTTAATAAACTGGTTAAGACCAGCCGGTCATCACTCTATCATATTTTATTAAAGCTTACCCCTTTCCTGTTACTCACAACTGCCATGTGGATGGTGGTAGGTTCTTTTTATTTTATTTACCGTATTGATATACCGGTATTCTCCATACAGATGGCAGCACTGGTTACCCTGTTCAGCCTGGCCTGTATGTTTATTGGTATGTTGTTTTCACTGGCCATACCCAACCAGTTAAAAGCTACTGAATTATTAATGGTACTGGCTACGCCTTCCTTTATCTTAAGCGGTTATACCTGGCCCCTGGAAGATATGCCTGTACTGATACAGCGATTTGCCGATATATTACCCTTAACACATTTCCTGCAGGGTTTCAGAAAATTATCGGTGTATGGCGGAACCTTCCGGGACATACAGCCCCAGATGATGGCTTTAGGCATCATCACCATTGTAAGTTTTGTACTGATAGCCTTACTGCTGCAGTTAAAAATAAGGAACACGAAAAACCAGGTGGTGACTCAATAACCGGTGCCCCGGCGGTGTGTTGGTTATACAAATTTGTAAACGTTTAGCTGAATGTTCGTTATGAATTATACATTTGTTGAAAACAAGCATATAAGTATTTTGTCGAACACCAGTAAAAATATCCGGACGACCTTGCAACTCTTTGGGCAGGAAGAACAGGATAAACCCTATTTTGTTTCGGAAGGCGCAGGGTTAGTGATGCACCCGGAAGAAGGTTTCAGGGCAGATTTTTATATCTATGCTATTTGTATTGCCGGCACCGCCAGGATATCCTTAAACAACCAGGAGATAGGCATTAGAGCCAATCATTTTTTTGCCGCCATTCCCTCTACGGTGATACAGGTGTTTGAACACAGTGATAACTTTAAGGCGAAAGTGCTGGTATTTGAAAAGAGTTTTCTGCTGAAGAATATACTTGATGCCAGACAGTTAGAGCACCTTGGATTTTTTAGCTTTGATACACTGGCGCATATTGAACTGGATAAGGAAGGCTTCCGGTTACTGAAGAACAAGCTGGATATTATTTACGAAAAGACAAAAGAAGATAGCCTGTTCCGGGACCAGATCATACAGAGTCTTATTTTTAACCTGTTGTTTGAAACCGCCGATATCTTTTTTAAAAACCGGCAGCTAGTGCGTAAAAAAGCCCTGGGCCGGGAAGACGAACTTTTTATGAAGTTCATGAAACTGGTACAGTTCAATTTTAAAACGCAGCAGGATCTTTCATTTTATGCGGACAAATTATTTATCAGTCCGAAATACCTGATTCAACTGTGCAAGAATATATCGGGTAAAACGCCGGGGAATATACTTTCGGAAACACTTATCAATGAAGCCCGGTTATTATTAAAAATGCCTGATAATAATATTTCCACCGTAAGCACAGCCCTGAACTATAGTTCTGTAGCGGCTTTCAGTAAATTTTTTAAAAAACATACGGGGATTTCGCCTTCTGCATTCAGGCAGCAATAAACCCAGGCCGGTTCGGATCAACCCGGGACCGCTCTTAATTACTCACATACCTATTTTTACAGTGGCACAGTCGGGCAACCCAAACGGTTACGGCGGTTAAACGCTTTTTCGCTGCCAAATCTGTAAGTAAGGTGCAAGCCGGTGAAATAATACCAGTCATTTGCTTTGGGGCTACCGCGCTGGTCGCCTTTTGCCGGGTAAAGATCCCCGCCGGGTAATTCATTGCCACGGTAAGCCATTTTAACGGCCAGTGGTCCCCTTGCAGCCAACAGATCAGCCTCATCCACATAATTCCCGCTTACATCGTCCAGGTGATCGGTAAACAACTTACGGAAGCCGATCTCCACGCCCAGGCGCAGGTTATTGGTGATGGCAAATTTTACCCCACCGCCAAAAGGTAAGGCGAGTTGGGTAAGACTATAAGGTTTGCTGCTTTCGTAGCCGGCAATACCCTGCCCTTCGGTACTCAGGGGTTTTAAATATACTTTCTGGTTATCGGAATAAGCGTAGGGGTTAAAGCGGTATACGGCAGCCCCACCCATCAGGTATGGTGAAAAGAACTGGCGCTCGAGGTCGAAGAAATAATACTCGCCTACCGCACTGAACTCGTACAGGGCCGTCTCAAAGCTCAGGTTACGTGCCTGTTGTTCCGGCTTGTCGCTGAAACGGTCAGCCCCGCCCACAACGGCATAGGTAAACCCGGCCCTTAAAGTAAGTTTGGGAAATAGTTCATAGTTGCCGGTAATGCCAATGGCCCCGTTGGTTACTTTTTTAGGAAAAGCTTTTTCGGTGAGGTCGCCGTTATAGGCCGACAAGCCACCAAATACACCCAGACTAAACTTTTGTGCCTGCGCAAAAAAGCCCGTTGCCATTAACAGCAGAACAGAAAGAATACATTTCATAACTAAGAATGTTACCAGCGCAAAGCAAATATAATACCACCTTATACAGGCAATAAAAAAGCAACATGTTACGCCTGCTTTGTAACGTATTTCATGTTGCTTGTATTGTAATGCTTTATAATTTGTTTACAACTCTTCCCAGAAGCCCATTTTGCCGAATTTTTCGATCCGGGTATTGACCCTGTCCTGTGCCGGGATCTTTTTCAGCTCCTGCAGCACGGGTAATAAATAGTTTTTCAGGATTTCGGCTGACTGGTCATAATCCCAATGCGCTCCTCCCGGAGGTTCAGGGATAATGCCGTCGATCAGACCAAAGCCCAGCATTTTATCGGCGGTAAGACGTAACTGCTCCGCAGCTACTTCCTTTTTTTCCCAGGTACGCCATAAAATAGAGGAACAGCTTTCGGGGCTGATCACGGTATACCAGGTGTTTTCCATCATAAATACCTTATCACCAACACCAATGCCCATAGCACCACCGCTGGCTCCTTCGCCGATAATGACACAGATAACCGGCACTTTCAGCCTGATCATCTCGTATATATTACGTGCAATGGCTTCGCCCTGGCCCCGCTCTTCGGCTTCTAAACCAGGATAAGCACCGGGTGTATCGATTAAAGTAATAATAGGCTTATTAAACTTTTCGGCCAGGCGCATCAGGCGCAAGGCTTTGCGGTAGCCTTCGGGATTGGCCATACCAAAATTCCTCAGTTGACGCATTTTGGTATTGATACCTTTCTGCTGACCGATGATCATAACCGTTTCGCCACCTAAATTGGCAAAACCACCCACCATGGCTTTATCGTCTTTTACATTGCGGTCACCAAAAAGCTCCACATATTCATCGCTCATCTTCTCAATATACTTATTGGTATAGGGCCTGTCGGGGTGACGGCTTAACTGTACACGCTGCCAGCTGGTAAGGTTTTTTGTGATCTCCTTTCTTTTTTCAACTATCTGGTCTTCTAATGTTTGTATAAGCTGGTCGTGCTGGGCGCCTATATTTACTTTCTCCTGTCTTTTCTTTGCAATGGCTATTTCTTCAATCAGGTCCTTTATGGGCGACTCAAAATCTAAAAACTGTCGGTTTTCGTTTCTAGGCATAATTAAATTAATAAATAAGGGCGCTAAAATAAAACAATAAACAATACATGCGGTTAGTTTAAAAAACTTGTAAAAATTTGTAAATAAATCTTTTATTTTTTTTGGCGGGAATATACCGGCCCCTTATCTTTGCAATCCCAAAACAACGATACCTGTTCAATAACAGATAAAGTTGCTAAGGATCGGTAGTTCAGTTGGTTAGAATGCCGCCCTGTCACGGCGGAGGTCGCGGGTTCGAGTCCCGTCCGGTCCGCAAAAGCTTCTCAGATTTGAGAAGCTTTTTTGTTTTATGTCATATTATGTTTACCCCTCAAAGGATAAATGTTTATTTACAACAGGAAAAATATTGTCATCGATCTGAAAACTATGTCCGATAAGAATGAACTCGACTGGCGGAAATATGAAGCCATCACCAAATACATTTACGGAGCACTAGGGGCTCAATATGGGATTAAGGTTAAACATGGACCTACTTGTAAGATCAAAGGTAAATCTGGAGTAAAGCATCAGATAGACGTTCTGACTGAACAAACCAACGGAGAGCAGCAACTGCTTACTGCGATCGAATGTAAATACTGGAATAAAAAAGTCAACAAGGATGTCGTTATGAAGCTTTCCCAAATAATGGAGGATTCGGATATAGCGAATGGCATCATTGTTTGTAAAGCTGGCTTTACGAGGGACACACTAACTTTTGCAGAGCACAAAGGGATAAAATTGGTTGAACTGTGGGAAGCTGGAGAAAATGAAGTGAATTTCAATAGGACATTCGAGATTGGCACACTTAATATTAATATCAATGTCATAGGTTCCCGAGCAAACCTCACAAGCATCGATTTTGGCAGCACTACTATTTCTGGTGAAAAACAAATAATGGCAATGTACTATGCCAGGCTTCACGATTCCTTTGGAAGAGAAATTCCCTTTAATATCTATCTGAAGGCATTTTCTGATGAACTGGAAAGTCGTGGTGAACTGTTGAAGATCACCACTATAAATTTTCCTATCAGAAACGACCTATTCTGGAAACTGGAAAACAAGGATATGCCGGTTAAAAAAATATCAATCACCGGATTTTTCACAAGGACCGATACAGATTACCAGAGATCGTTCCTGTTAACTGATCAGGTATGGATGATAATGAAAGAGTTGTTCGATAAAAGAAAGCTAACCTTGTCAAAGAGTGGATTGATATGGAACCTTTCTCCAGAATGAAGAATAATTATTTTTAGCCCTTTGAAGTTCGATACAATAAGCAAAGCTTTTAAGTCTTTATAGAGTAATAATTAAATAATCAGTTCTTCTAAAAAAGTCAATAATGGTATTTGTGTTCTATTGTGGTCCCGTCCGGTCCGCAAAAGCTTCTCAGATTTGAGAAGCTTTTTTGCTTTCTACCCTATTTTGACAAAAAATACGTTCAACCTAAAACTGTCTAAAACTTCTGTTCCAATAATTGTGAGGGGCTGTATCCAAACTGTTTTTTGAAAGCAAATGAAAAATGAGATAAATTCTCAAACCCTATTTCATAAGTAGATATCAACAGGTTTTTTATTTTTTTCGGCAAGTTCGTAATGAGCCAATTCCAGGCGTTTTTTGGTAAGCCATCGTTGCGGGGTAGAATGAAATACGTTATAAAAATCGCGTTTAAAAGTGGTTAAACTTCGTCCTGTTAAATACCCGAATTTTTCCAATGGCATATTGAACATAAAGTTTTTTTCCATAAAAGTTGCCAAATCAATTTTACCCGGCTCCTCAAAATTATTCAGCACACCATCAATATCTCCATCAATGGTCCTGAGGATATTTATAGCTTCATTGATCTTCAACGAAGCTATGTTCCCGGGAAAATTTTGCTGCATCTCAAAATAAGGGATCAACGAGGCCAGGCAACTTTCCAGTAAAGGGTGTTGCTTAAAGCGGATGATTTTTCCTGTATTGCTTTTAGGAGTTGAATGAGTGTTACTGTAAAATTCCCTGAGCCTTTCCGTTGACAAGTGCATCGCAACGGCTTTGTGTGGCAATCCACCTTTAGGATAATTAAAGATGGTTGCCAATTGGTTTCTCGGGATCAGAAAAGTACTTCCTGCACCAAACACAAAACTTTCATCGGCCTGTATGATTTTCGTTTCGCCCGAAATCAACCAAACCAGCAAATGATCATCAAATGCTGCTTCGGTTTTGAACAACTTTCCTTCATAACAAGAAAGCTTAATTTCGGGATTGATATAATTTACCTGGTACTCCATATTTTTTCTGTACTACGTAAAGTTACAAATATCAATTCAGGTCGAATTTTATTCCTGTCATTTCTTCACTCAGCTTCCATAATTTCTTTGCACTCGTTTCATCTAAAGAATAAGCTTTTACACCACCAATAACTGTCACATCAGCATTCAACCGGGCAACATCGGTATTTTCACAATAAACACCGCCCAAATTTTGAAGCAAAGGATTTGTAGCGCACCAAACAGTTGTGGAAGATCCCTGTGGAATGGTTTTTAACGAGGCTTTCACTTCGGGCAATAATTTTCCTTCCGCATCTACATAACCTAATTTTTGAAACAGGTCCAAGGGTGCCTCTCTCGATAATTCGGTTTCACCAACCGCACCGGGACATAAAGCATAACTTCTCACATTAAATGCTTTTGCACGGTTATCTAATTCCAAAGAAAAGAGATTGACAGCGGTTTTAGATTGTCCGTACCCGAGCAATGTTTCATATTCCCTGTGTAAAAAATTAGGATCTTCAAAATTAAAATCTGAAAACTGGTGTCCGCCGGAAGACACATTGACCACCCTTGCCCCGTTTGCTTTTTTTAAGGCGGGGAATAATTTTGCCGTTAGCTGGAAATGGGCTAAATAATTTACCGCAAGTTGCGATTCAAAACCGCGGCTATCTCTGCGCAACGGTACCCACATGATTCCTGCGTTATTGATCAATAAATGCAGCGGTCTTTCTGAGGCTAAGAACTTTTCTGCAAAATCATCAACCGAACCAGTATCTGCCAAATCTAATTGTTCTAATTCCACATGGGCAATTCCTGCCAGATTTCTCCTGGCTTTATCGATATCCCTCGCCGGAACGATGACCGTTGCACCGGCATTGGCAAGTGTTTTTACCGTTTCTAAACCGATGCCGCTATTTCCGCCAGTGACGATGGCGATTTTCCCTTTGAGATCAATTCCTTTGATCACATCTTCAGCAGTAGATTTTGCGTCAAACCCTGAATTAACTGACTGTTGCAATGCTCCCTGGTAATTATGCTGTTCCATTTTTTTAAATTTTAATTGTTTTTTGATGGAACAAAACTAGACAGGGATTTGCGGCTTAACTTTGTTTAAACGTCCTTATTTACTTTGTTTAAAAGTTCATTCAATGATTATGTACAAAGGCTCCCGATCAGCGTATGGAAGAGTCGATCTATAACTTTATCTCTTCCCCCAATAATCAATGTCGCCCTATTCGCCCGTTTATTCTTTGGCAGCTCATCAGTTCTGTTATTGCACATATATTGCTCAGCCAATTTTCACTCATTATTCTTTTACATATCCCGGTTGCAGCCGTATTGGTCTACACAATTTTTAACGATTGAATTAATTCATCTTCAAATTCATAATGGTAGATCATTGTAACAGGACTTCCGGGAAAGGTTCCTGAAACTTCCGTTTTCAATATCTGTTGGGTTGCTGAATACTCCAGGGGTTTCATTACCGCATGGTATTCTTTATTAGCCTTATCTATCCAGCTTTTTATTGCTGTTCTGCCCTTGTGGGTTTTTCCTTCGTCAAAAACCACGGCTGTTTCAGTAAAACAATTTGCATAAGCTGTGCTGTCAAAATTGTTTTGTGCTTTTATTAATTCGGTCACTACTGCCGGTAAGTTCATTGTCTGTAAGTTTTAAAAATTATTAAATGGTCGGAATAGTTCCGCCGTCGATTACAAATTCTGTTCCTGTTAAATAACCGGCTCTTGGTGAAACCAGAAAACCAACTAATTCAGCAACTTCTTCAGGCTCTGCAGGTCGTCCAAAGGGTATTCCACCCAATGCGTTCAGCACAGTTTGCTGGGCTTCTTCAATAGAGATATTCGAATTCAGGGCAATCCTTTCCAAAAACACTTTTACATTTTCTGTCCTGATCCAACCCGGCGAAACGGTTAATACACGAACTCCTTTTGGTGTAACCTCATTTGACAGGCTTTTACTATAATTGATCAATCCTGCTTTTGCAGCGGCATAAGGCAAGGTGGCATCAAACAGGGGCAGCTTACCCTGGATAGAAGCTATGTGAATAATCACCCCACTTTTTTGTTCTATCATCTGTGGTAAAAAACCCCTGTCCAGCCGAACAGGAGCCAGTAAATTAGCTTGCAGGGTTAACTCCCAGTCTTTATCAGTTAATGCCGCAAAGCCACCGGCAGGTGTTTCGGAAGAGCCAAGGTTATTTACAAGAATGTCCAGTTTTCCATAAGCCGATAGCACTTCGCTGACTAGTTTTTCTGCTTCCTCAGCCTTACTTAAATCAGCTGCGATAAAATGCAATTTGCTGTTTTCTTTTTCCGGTGCGTTTCTTGCGGTAATAATAACTGTTGCACCGGCTTGCAAAAGTCTTGCTGCAATTGCTCTTCCGGCCCCTTTTGTTCCGCCGGTTACCAAAGCAATTTTGCCCGATAACTCATTGTCGAAATTAAATTGTTGTCCCATTGATTAAATTATTTCAGGCAAAGTTGGGACTTATGTACCCCTCTTACAAGTACGGCATTACGATTCGGATAGGGATAAAATTTTCCTCTATTGTACAATTTGGAACATAGGTTTACATTTGTGTGATGTATGAAAGAAAACTTTTACCGAACCTGAATTGTGGTTTGGATTTAATAGGCGAAGTGCTGTATGGAAAATGGAAGATCCGTTTGTTGTGGTTTATCAATGAAGGCCACAGGCGTCCGAGTGAGCTGCAGCGAAAAATTCCCGATGCAACCAGGCGTGTGCTGAATATTCAGCTGAAGGAATTGGAAGACCACGAATTGATTACCAAAAAAATTTACCCGGTTGTGCCGCCAAAAGTGGAATACAGCTTGACTGAATTTGGCAAAACGCTGATCCCTGTAATTGCTACACTGGGAAGCTGGGGCGACGAAAATGAAGAACGTTTACGGTCAGTTATTATACAACGTTTAAAATTAGAAAGCTAGTTTGATCTAGAAACCTGAGGTTGGTAATACTATTTTCACCTACACACCACCCTATCGCTTATAGCCTGGTTTCTCCAATTCAACCGGGTCAGGATTAATTGCCACCCACTTTGCAGCCAGTTCGCATAAAAAGTTAAGATCATCGCCATACCCGTTTTTACGTATTCCCGGTATCAGCTGATGTGCATTTTCCATTTCCGCAGCTGGCAATACATTTCCCGAAGACAAATGCAACAGGTAGGCATCCAGCATTTTTTTGAAATCATTATCCCAGTTTCCTCCACCATTCCTGTAGATCTCGTCTCTTACTTTTCCTGAAATACGCACCACCTCACCCTGTACCGTTTTGGCACTGCCCTGTGATGGGACCAGCAATTCCCATAACGCTTCAAACTGTTCTTCCCAGCTTGTGCCCTTTACTTTGATGGGAGAAAAGCCATCGTGCATGATACGCCGCTTCACGGGTTGAACATCATACATTTCGTACAGCCTGTTAAGTGCTTTATCTGTTTCAGGAAGAAAATCCTTATTGAAATTTTCACGATGAAACTCAAAATTTTCACCAATACGGATGATAGCCTCCTTCATCTTTGAAGTTATTGCAATACCTGGCCGGAGTAAGAGTGCTGATATCTCTACCAGGTTCACAAGATCAATATTATTTGCCCTGGCAAGGGCATGTTCAAGAGGCGTTCGCTTATTTGCGTTTAAACTGGCAACATCAGCGTTATAGGCAAGAAGGTTTTTTACCGCTTCCACATTAAAACCACTTCCCGCAGCAAAATGCAACGGTGTATCACCATATTTATCCCTTGCACCAACATTGGCTCCCAATGCTAAAAATACATTGATATTACCACTCCTCATCATGCTGTGATTATGCAGCGCTGTACGTTCATAAACATCCACAGCCTCCAGGTCTGCCCCTTTGTCTACCAGCCAATGAACAAGTTCGTCCGGAATTTGATAAAAGCTAAGTGCAGTTTGTTTACCATACCCTCCTCTTGCATCCAGCTCACAAACATCAAATACCCTCTTCAGGTTTTCGATATCTTTTTCTTTTATTAATTCGTCAAAATTTTTCGGAAGGGTTTTCTTCTTTTTTGCCATACTATTTTATTTTCCGGTGAAATAACAAACTACAGGGATTGATCGCTGGATAGTCAAAATAAAAAAGTAAATACAAAATTTCAATCCCCATTTTTTACAAAGAGGCTACACAAAAATCTTACCACCCTTAATTACCGGGACGCTGGAAGTTTTCGTTCATCCATTTCAGGTTAATGTAACTATTGATGAATTTCAACTGTAAGTCCAGTAATTTTTGCTCGGCCTCGAGTAATTTATTTTCTCTTGTATTCACCAGGAACATGGAGCTTTCGCCATTCCTGAATAAAACCTCTTCTGCGTTCAGTAAACGGCGGTAGTTAAGAATATTTTGTCCGGCAATATCTATCTGCCGTTTGTAATTCAATACTTCATTATGCAAAGCCCTGATCTTAGCCTGTAACTCCTGGCGTTTGAACTCCGTTTCCAGCTGGTTCTGGCGAAGCTTTAACCTGGCTATTCTGTAATCGGCCCTCGCCTGCCGCAGTAACAGCGGTATTTCCAGCTTTAAACCATACTGGTAATTGTCTGTAAATAAGGGGAAGTAATCGGCACGGTATTTTTCTTTGTTGAAAAAATTATACGTAAGATCCGCTTTGGGTAAAAAGCTCTGGAATTTGAGCCTGCGCTCACTTTCCAGTATATTTTGTTTCTGAAAATAATATTGCATGGCTGCATGTTCCTTAATCGCCAGGCTATCTACCTGTACCAGCATCATTAAATAGTCATCATAAGCCCTACTGGCGGTCAGTTGCTCAGTTGGGATCAATATAGATGGAATATCATAAGGCTGCTGATCTTCCGTCCACAGGAACACAGAAAGCTCCTGCGTGGTTTTTACAAATCTGAGTAAGGCCTCTTCCTGTTGTAACTCAAAACCCTGTAACTGTGAAAGTGCTTCAGTGGTATCAATAGCAGCCCGTTCGCCATAGGAAAAGGTTTTACGTATAAAATCCAGTCTTTGCCGGTTAATGGAAACCGTCTTGCTTTGCAAGAGGAATACTTCATAGTTTTTTACCCATTCCCAGTATATATTGTCGGCGTCCTGTAATAACTGGTTAGTCATCAACTGCTGCTCTGCTTCCGTCATCCGGACGGCAAATTTTGCCTGGTCCAGCATAGCCCTTCTTTTATCGTACAATAAATTCTTAGCCAGTGGTAAAGTAACCCCAAACTGGTACAGGCCTCCCCTGGTATCACTGTTATTGAGTTTTTCTCCTTCAAGGTTTGTGTAATTACCGTGGATCTCCACCCCATACCAGGTGGGAATATCAAGACCAACACTTTTCTCTTCGTAATAATCCAACCCGTCTATTGTTTTAGCCGCGTTTTTACCGGATAATACCGGGTCAAAATTTCCGCGGGCAGCTTCTATACCGGCCCTGGCAACCTGATTTTGTAGCCTGTATTTGAATGCCAGGGGATGATAGTTTTTAACAATAGCCAGGAATTGCTGATGCCCCAGTTGCAAGGTATCCTGGCCAAAGGAGAAAAGACTGCTGTGAAGCATACAGAGCCATAATAAATATTTTGCTGTTGCCCTCATTTACCCGTAGTGTTTTTTTCGGTTTTTACTGTATAATAATCCGGTGGAAAGCCATTGATATTTCTCCATAATTCATACCACACCGGCACATCGTTCAAAATAGCAATGGCCTGTACCCCTGCACCTATTTTTATTTGTGCCGGCCAGGGTTTGGTGCCTTTATCTTCCACCACCAACGCTTTAAAAAGTCCGTTCGCATCAATATTACTTTCTACGGCTATTACCTCCCCGGCAAACACACCGTAACTGGAATTAGGCCAGCCGGAAAATACAATGGCCGGAAAGCCATCGAATGCGCACATTACTTTCTGACCAGGTTTAACCAGGGGAAGATCGACGGGTTTCACATAAATCTCTACCGCATAGTTCACATGCGCCGGCACAATGGAACCAATACTCTCCCCGTCTTTGAGTATCTCACCAATACCCGCCTTATTCAATTGAACAATTTGTCCGTCCTGGGAGGCCAGTACATAATATAATCCCTTGCGGATCTTATAATTGGTTACCTGGTTCTCCAGTTTGGCTATATCGCCGGTACTGCTTTCAATCTGTCCCATGCTCTGGAAACGCTCACCCTGTATCTTGCTTAACTTTTCAGCATAATCCTGAACGGTGGCATTTTGTTCCAGGTTCACCGTCACCACTTCCTGCTGTGTTTGTGCAAGTTTGTTTTCAGCAGCTGTTTTTTTAGCCAGGGCGTTCTGATAAGATATGCTTCGTTGCTGGAATTGCGTAAGCGAAACCAGGCCTTCTTCGTACATTTTTTTCTGGCGCTGGTATTGATCTTCCGAAAGCCTGAGCTCGTTACCGGCTGCTTCCAGTTCTGCCCGTTCGGCCTCCAGTTTATTATTGAGCTGGCCCAGCTTAACCTTTAACTGCTGCAGCTTAAGATCCCTGGAACTATTCAATGCGGTAAGCTGGGCTTCTGTTGTACCAACTTTGGCTTCATAGTATTGCCGCACTCCCTTTTTGGCATCCACCTGTTCCTGTGTACGATCTATCAGGCTGGGGTCCATATAACCGTCCTTTACTTCCGTAAGCTGCAAAATGGTATCGCCCTTTTGCACAAAGTCCCCGTTCTTTACATACCATTTTGTAATACGGCCGGGAATGGGAGAATTGAGTTGTTGCGGCCTTTGTTCCTGGTACAGGGTGGTAACCGTACCTTTCGCTTTTATATTTTGTGTCCATGGCAGGAACAAAATAATAATAACCGCCGCCACAAAGAAGTAGAACCAGCGCTTCACCCGCGAATTCCGGTGAACGTGATAAATGTTTTCAAGCGATCTCAGTTTCATTGGTAATTTATTTAATACAGCACTGTCAATTATTGTTTCAATCTCTATGTTCACTGATAACAGTGCCGTCTTTTAATGTCAAAACATTGTCTGCAATACGCAGCAAGGCTTCATTTTCCGATACAATAACAATCGTGCTTTTCTGTTTTAAGTTATTAAGGTAACTGATCATGTTCCGTGCAAATTCTTCATTCATACCATCTATCGGGTCTTCCAGCAGTAACAGCCTTTTATGGCCCAGCATGGCCCGCAGCAATAGTATTTTCTTCCTTGCGCTGAAAGAAAGTTCGGTATCCGTTTCACTGAGTATGGTTAAAAATCCTTCTGTGAACCGGCCGGAAAAATCGTTCATGCCCCATTTCTCTGCCAGCTCAAGTACTTCCTGCGCTCCCAGGTGATCACGGCCCAGGATGATATTATCCAGCAAAGAGCCTTTGATCACCGTCATGTCTTCGAGGTATACACCGGTAACCTCCCTGAAAGAAGATTTATCAAGATTTTTCAGGGGTACTTTATCAAAGAGTATATTGCCGTTCACCGGCTCATAAAACCCCGCCATCATGTTCAGCAATAATGACTTGCCCACTCCCAGCGGTCCGCGTATTACCGTAATGCCATTAGCCGGTATCTGAAAGTTAAGGTTAGTGAGAATGGGTTTCTGGTCACTGAAACGGAACATCACATCTTTAAAAATAATGTTCATCCCTGCATCGGAAGGTGGCATTTCAATCTCGGCCGACAACTCTTCCTCCAGTCCCGTTACTTTTTCCAGTTTCTGCAGGGAAGTGATCACGTCATAATAACTTTCCAGGCTTTTGATCAGTTTCTCTACGGCCATTAAAATGGTCAGCACCACAATCTCTGCGGCCACAAAGGCGCCGATGTTCAGTTCCTGGTTGATGAGCAGGTATACGCCGATACCCAGCATCAGCAGGGTAATCACCACTTTAAACCCCACTATTACCCAGTATTGAAACAACAGCACTTTGAAATGTGAGGTACGTGCTTCCAGGTAATTCACTACCCTTTCATCGGTGCCTGTCAGGTGGGTATTGGCCCTTGAATTAAGCTTGAATGTTTTTACTGAACCGGCAATATCCTCCAGCCATGAAGCTACTTCATACTTCCGGTCACTCTCATCCACACTGGATTGGATACCGGAGTTCATGGAGAACCGGAATATCAGTATGACAATGGCAACCACCATGGCACCAAATAAAAGGAACCAGGGGTGATAAAAAGAAAGCAGCAGGATGCCAAAAACAATCTGGATCAAAGCCGTGGGTATCTCCAGCAATATTTTGGAAATACCTTTCTGCAGGTTCGGTGCATCAAAAAAGCGGTTCACCAGCTCGGGCAGGTAGTATTTTTTGTTGGCCGTAAGATTGATCCTGGGAAGCTTTTCCGCAAAAGCCAGGGCATATTCCACAAAGATCTTTTGCTGTATCTTTTCAATGATTTGCATTACCCTGATACGAAAAAAGCCCGCCAGGAATGTACCCAACACCACAAAAGCGATGAGCAGGTACAATGAAGTAACCATTGTTGCTCCCAGTACAAAACTTACAATAGCCTGTATACCCAGGGGGATGCTAAGCTGTACCAGGCCACTCAATATGGCATAGATATAAATACTGCCAACATCCTTTTTTTCTTTTGTTATGTATTGGAATAACTTTCTACTCTTGATCTGAATATCAGGATTTAATGCCATGTTTAATGTGATTTAAGCGCAGAGAATACTAATTGGTTCAGGTAATCGAATACGTATTTCCGGTGTTCTTTTCTTGATTTGTTATCCGTAAGCGACGGAAGATGTTCACTGAAAAACTGCTGCCCATGGGCCGTTTCCAGTACAGTACTGGCCAAAGATTTCGGATATTTAAAACCCGGGGCCAGCTGAAGAATGATCTCATGAATAAAGTGGCAAAGGCTTTTAAGCGGACTGAAAACTTTTTCCTCATTAATGGCATCTACTTCCTTTACCAGGTAAGCCTTACTGCTTTCTGCAATCACAATAGCGTGTAATTTTTCCAGGTTATAGTCCTGCACCTTCGAAACAACCGCATCATCGTGCATAATAATACGCAGCATCAGCCGTAACTTTTCTTCCGGATCAGCAATATGCTGTAAACGCATTTTTGCCACAAATTCAAGGTAACACCAATACCAGTTAAGGATATAAGTGAGCAGTTTGTACTTGGAAGAGAAATAACGGTAAATCGTAGCCTCGGTGGAATCTATTTTCTGGGCCAGCTTTTTAAAAGTAAATTGTTCAAACCCCACTTCATGAATAAGATGAATGGCATTATTCACAATAGTTTTCCCCAGGTCACTTGACTCAGGATCGCGGAGATAAAGCCGCTCGTTCAGCTTAAACTTCAGTAAGAAATCCATAACCTGTAATTATTAGACTATTTAACCAGACTATTACAAAATTATGTAAAACTACCAAAGTTTAAAGTTAAGCAATCATTAATAATAGTATTACTATCATAAAATAAACCTACTCCCCTCTTTATCTATTGATTATCAATTTCATATATTCTTAGAAGGGCACTCGTTTAAATAAACTTTTAGGAATATATAGCTCCCTCCTCTTTGTACAGTATACAAGCAGCAGTTCCTGCTTTGAGCAATCAAAGCCGGGGAATACAAAAAATTTAATTTGTATTTTTATAGCAAAAAAGGGAGAGAGATTTAGACAATGAAGGAAATATTTGAAACATTCAAACCCCAAAATCCGGTTGTCAAAAAATTTGTTGATTATTATTATATAGATATCAAGCCCACTAATGCCAACACCGAATTTCAATGTTTTCCGCATTTCAATAATACCATTTCGCTTTACCAATCTCATATCCGGTTAAAAAATGGAGCAATGAAATTTGTAGCAGGGCCTGCAAGACCTTTTCAAATTTTTACGCCCATCCGGGATAAAGTACTAACGGTAAAACAAACGGGAAAAGTTTTCAGAATTGTCATTGTGTTCCATCCCCTGGGAGTCCAGCAATTTTATAAGAACGTAAATTTTTCTGATTACATTACAGATTACGCGTTTTTTTCTCCGCAGGAATTGAAAGATTTTTTTTCGACGACAGAGACCACTATGCTGACCGGTTTATTGGATAGCTCACTGGAGAAGAGATTCGAGAGATTTGAGAATATGATCCTTGAAAAATCCATTCAATACATTTTTAATCATCACGAAAACTTTTCAGTCACAGCAATCTCCTGCAATATTGGAGTAAGCAGGCAACACCTCAACCGGGTTTTTCAATCGCATTTAGGTATTTCAGTAAAGAAATTTCATGAAATAGTTGTTTTCAGACAAAGCCTTAATAAGAAGTTGTTTGAAAACCCCGGAAGAAGTTTTACAAAAATTGCCTACGATTTCAATTTCAGCGACCAATCTCATTTCAATAAGACCTATAAAAACCTGACAGCAAATTCACCAAAATCTTTTTTTACAAAAGGGATCGTACTGGGAAAGGAAGACACATTCTGGCACCTGAAACCTTAAGTTGCATGTTCCATTTTTACAAGTTTTTGCCATTCATTGGTTTTAGTTTTGTTGCCTAAATTCTGATCTATGAGGCATTCCCTAACTTTTTTTTGTGGCTTAGCGGGAAAGACGAGGACATTCTCCAATATTGATATAAATAAAACGCATTCACAAAAGACCATTTTTCTTTTGTTGATCATTCAACTGCTCTGTTGTAGTTTTTGTTTTACCCAGCCTTATTCCCAGTTGAGTACTTCCGACACAATAACTATCCGGTCAAAAGTATTCCAAACAGAAAGAAAAGTAATTATTACAAAGTCATTGAAGATAAAGAATGACCTTCAAAATAACTGCATTATCTATATGGATGCAGACGATAGTAATATCAACGGGATATTCCTGCAATCAGCAAACAATTTAATAGCATATGATGAAATACCGCAAAGCTACCTGGTTGGAATTATTCATGAAAACAGGAATACCGAGCTATTAGAAAAAGATAAACTATTAAAGTTCCTTATGGAAGAAGTAATTCCTTTACTGAATGACAAATTCAGTATTGCCAATCAACTTACGATAGCCGGGCATTCCTTTGGCGGATATTTTGCGACCTATGCGTTTATTAAAGAAAATGTTTTATTTAATTCCTGTATTGCCATTAGTCCGGCCTACTGGCCTAATAAAAGTGATGTTCTTGATCTGTTACATCAAAACGTAAATACTATTCATGGCAATTTTTATTTGACCATTGGTGATAAAAGATGGGATGATATTTCTTTGAGAAAATATGTCTTCAAAGTACAAAATATAGTAAAAAAGAAAAGCAATATTTTTTTCAACTTTACTGACTTAAAAGGCTTTAGCCATAATGCTACACCAACAGTTGGTTTTGGTGCCGGCCTCAGTTTTATTTATGACGAATGGGAATGGCAAAAAATCCTGATTGAACAGGAAAGAAACCTGAGATCCTTCCCTGGTTTTTGGGGACATACCGAAATAAAAGCAGATGCCTTGTTTCATTTACAAAGAGTTTCTGAAGCAAAGGTCTTTTATAAAGAAGCATTAAAAAATGTATCGGCAGACAATAATTTACCTGCACAGGAGAAAAAAATAATAACCAAAAGATTAAAGCATAAAATTAAAAGCTGCAGACAGAAGAAGTCATAAACAATACTTTGTTTATATTAATCAATCCTTTTCCGGAGAGTGTTCCAATACTAAAAGGTCATTCATCAGAAAAGCATATTCGCTCTTAAGAAGGCTGTTTATTAAATAGTTTTAGCTATTCTTTCCAGCAGTTCTTTGGTCTTTTTAATACCGGTATATTCATCCAGCTTACTACCCTCGTATTCAATGCCCACATAACCTTTAAAGCCCGATGCTTTCACGGTTTTCATGATCCGCTTATAATCAGTTTCAATGCAGTTACCCGCTTCATCAAAATCGTATGTTTTAGCACTGGCTCCTTTGGCATAGGGCATTAATTCTGCTACTCCTGTATACCGGTCATATTCTTCTGCACAACCATTGGCATCGCGTTTTATACAAAAATTACCAAAGTCGGGTAAAGTGCCTACGTTTTTTTTATTCACCCCTTTCATTACTGCGGCCAGCCATTTACCATTGGAGGAGTAACCACCGTGGTTTTCAACAATAATATTGATACCGGCTTTTTCGCCATATTCCCCGAGGCTGCCTAAGCCATCGATGGCAGCTTGCTGCACGTCCTCCGCACTGCCTTCGCCATAACTGTTTACCCGGATAGTGCTGCACCCTAAATATTTTGCCGCGTCCACCCATTTGTAATGGTTTTCTACCGCCTGTTTTCTTTTAGCTTCATCCAGGTTAGCCAGGCCGCCTTCCCCATCTATCATGATGAGATGGTTTTTTACGCCGTTATCTTTACATCGTTTCAACAGTTCATTCAAATAAGTGTTATCCTTTGCCTTATCCTTGAAGAACTGGTTCACATACTCCACCACGCTGATACCAAATTCTTTTTGGGCAATAAGCGGAAAGTCAAGGTTAGTGATCTTGTTGCTGAATAAAGTTTTATGCAGGGACCACTGCGCCAGCGATATTTCAAAGAATGATTTTTTTACGGGCGAAGCTTCGGCTATAAAAGGCATCGAGCTAAGGGAGCCGGCTCCGGCTGCAATAATTCCCAGTTGTTTCAGGAAGATCCGACGATCAGTAGACATGCAATCTTATTTTAATAGCGGCAATTTACAATTTTAAAAGCATCATCGCTTATTTATCATGGGTTGATATATCCTGGCCAAATTGCAGAATATAACCGTTGTTATCATAAATAGCGAACTCACGCATATCCCATTCAAAATTCTCAATGGCATAACATATTTTCACTTTATCCTTTAAACGCTCCCACAAAACATCTACTTCATCAGTATTAAAGTAAAAGCTGCCGGTGAAAACAGGGCCGTTAAAAGGACGATGGTCATTGGGTTTTGCCAGCATGATGGCCACATTGTCCCGGTATAAAGAAGCCCAGCCCCATTCATCATTCTTAGCCCCTAACACAAAACCAAGCAGGTCGGTATAAAAGCGGATGGTCTCCTCCAACTGGTCTGTAGAGATCATAGGGCATAAAGCTGTTAACTGCATTGTTGTTGGTTTACGGGAGTAAATAGCAATAAAATATGTGCCCTGACAAGGACAGATCCAAATTTACTGAATATTAAACAGAATGGTAAAAGTGGCTCCTTCGCCTTCCACGGCCTCAACAGCCACGCTCATATCATGATAGTTGGCAATAGCTTTTACAATAGAAAGGCCCAGGCCATAACCCTCGCCGGTAGTCTGTCCCGCCCGCTGAAAACGGTCAAATAAAGTCGGAATGGCCGCAGGCGCAATACCCTGGCCGGTATCGGCAATCCGTACGGCGTATTTATCATTTGTAACAGTGCCGGTTATATTTATCTTGCCTGCATGCCGGTTATAACGGATGGCATTATTGATGACATTGAACAGCAGTTGAAACAGAAGATCGCGGTTCACCCGCTGTAAGAGCGCAACCGGTTCCATATTTATCGTCAATTGAATTTCCTTGGCGTTGAGCCTGTCCTGCAACTCCTCAACCACTTCATTCATCAGTTCGGCTATATCCACCTGTTCCGTTAAAGCAAACTGGTCATTTTCAATACGGGAAATGAGTAACAGAGAATTAACGATACGTTTCAGGCGGTTGAGGGTCTTCATCATGGCCACCAGTTTGTCTTGGGCCACATCATCCAGGTCCTCCATCATCAGGTTCTCCATCTTGGTTTGCAAAATGGTGATGGGTGTCAGCAGTTCATGGGAAGCATTCCCGGTAAAAGCCCTTTCCCTTTCAAAGTCCTCATGTATTTTACCCATCAGGTTAATGAGTGACTGGTCCAGGTATTGGAAGTCCGAAGTACTGGTTTTAATGGGTTGCAGGTTTTTTGTAAACGGGAATTGCTGGTTCACCAGCTTGGAACGGATAATAACGTTCAAAGGTTTTAACAGCAACCGCGTGTAAATAAGATCAGCCAGGATGGTCAGCACGATGAGCCCGCCCAGTATGTACAGGGCCATCCGTTGTAGAGGACGGTTATACTGCTCGATAGTAGCAACGGTCTTCCCTACTTCCAGCATGTATTTTTTTCCCTGGTATTCAAATTCGTGGTTCAATACCCTGTAGGTGAGTGTATCGCCTTCCACCAGGCGTTGCGAGGTTTGTATGGTGTCGGCAATGGTCTGGGTTACCGGCTCCAGGGATATATATTCCTCTTTCAGCATGGTATAACTGCCGTAACTGGAATCGCCCTGGAAATAATAATCCAGTCCGTCACGGTCAATAACCTTCAACACTTTTTTCTTTTGTTGCTGCAGGTAATAGTTGGTGTATTGAAAAGCCACCCTGCTCACCAGTAAAGGCAGGAGTAAAACGAATAAGATCACGATGGCCAGTTTGGACAAAGTGACAAATAAGGTGAGTTTAGTAAGCAGTTTCAAATTCAGAGCTTTATTTTATAACCAATGCCGCGTATGGTTTGTAACCATTCCACCGAACCATAAGCCGCCATTTTCTTGCGCAGGTTTTTAATATGAACATCAATATAGTTGGAATCATAATCATCCAGGTCCATATTATTACCCCAGATATGCTCACTTAGCTGCATCCGGGTCAGCGGACGGTTTTTGTGTAAGAGCAAATAATTCAGCAGGTCAAATTCTTTTTTGGACAGTCCCACTTCAAGCCCTTCAAAAAAAACGGCCCGCTGTTGCAGGTCCACCAGGAAATCGCCCAGCATTACTTTAGAATCTGTTAACCCCGATTTTCGCCGGGAAATGGCATGCATACGTGATTGCAGCTCCAGTAAAGAAAAAGGTTTGGGCAGGTAATCATCTGCTCCAAGGTCCAGCCCTTTGATACGGTCTTCGAGATTGCCCCGGGCCGTTAGAATAATATAAGATGCCTGCGGACAATTTTTCTTTGCCTGTTCCAGCACCAGTAAACCATCTTTATCCGGCAGGCCCAGGTCCAGCAAAATGAAATCGTATTGATTTTCCCCGATCAGGGCCATGGCTTGCCGGGCAGTGAAAGCAAGATCGCAGCGATAGGTTTTTAGCAGGAATGCTTCCATCTCCAGCGCCATGGTCCGTTCATCTTCTACAATTAATACTTTCATGCTGCTTTTTAAAACTGGTAATAAAAACTGGCACTCACAAATGAGTTTAACTTCCCGGCTCCCGTTTGTGCCTGCTCCGATAACAAAGATAACTGGTAAGCCAGTTCCACCATATAGTGTGCCCGGTTATAGGCCAGTGGTAATTTAAAGTTATAGGACAACAGGTCAAAACTGCTGGAGACTTTGGTAGTAGTGGTTGGTTCAGTACCCGGCTGACCGAATATGGGCGGTATGGGAATACCCAGTATACTATCGCGGATATTTTTTTCCGTTACATAAGTCTCATAAAAACGTTGCGTACCGGCCGTTACTTTCGCCGAAGGCTGCAGGGTTATTAGATCCCTGGCCGTAATACTGCCCAGGGAGATTAATTTCGTTAACCCGGCAGTTACAAAAACGTCATTGGTCTTACCAAAAGCATAATCCACCTCTGCCGATACGGCCAGCCAATTGGTATAGGTGATGCCCAGGTTGGCATTATTGGCATTGGCTGCCTGCAAAAAAGGTGATAAGGCCGGGTAAAAAGTATGGCTGTAACTCAGATCGAGGTTAAAGCGTTTACCGATATCTTTTGTAAAACCCAGGCCCAGTGCTGATGCGGAAACTACCCGCTGCGAATCGTTGAGCAAACGGTAGGCCATGCCTGTAGCATAGAGACCGGATTTATGATGAAAGACTGCTGCCGCTGCCACATAAGGCATTTTCTCAACCGATTTTTGTCCGTAGTAATCGGCATTATTAACATAAGTGGCGCCAATGGTAAAAGTGGATCTGACCGGCTCAGTACTATCGGCCACCGCCGTGCTGTCCTGCTGGGCCATGCCCTGTAAACTGAGTAATAATATACCGATGGTTATAAAAAGTTTCATGATGCTGGCTTTGATTTAAGGAAGAATGGCGCCGATCTTTTTAATGATCGGTTTGATCACTTTAGGTGGTTTAACCGGGGTAACCGGTATCACCTTGGGTTTGATCTGCTTCCGGGCTTTGGGAACCTCCTTGATGATCTTTGCGTCAACCACTACTATAGGGACATCTTTTTTTACTTCGGGCTCCGGTGCTTTTACCGGTGGTGCATTTTTAACCGGGGGAACCGTATCCGTTAATTCAATACTGAACGGACGGGCGCCGGTAAGTACAGGCTTGCCTTCACGGGCATAGATGCTTGTTGCCAGTAAAAAACCTGTCACTAAAACAAGGAACCGGTAAAAAAAATGTTGACGCTTCATCAGGATAATAAAGGAGCCCGCCTTTGCAGGCAGGCTCCTGCTTTTTTATTTAAGTTTTAATAGGGTGCTGTTTGTTGTGATCAGCTTGTTTTTTATTGCCAGGGGTTTAGGCTGTACCATGGTGCCATTTGACAATAAGGTAGCAGAGCTGGCCTGGATGGTTTTAACGGGCGCTTCTATGCTTTTATTACCCGTGGTTACCGTTTTTATTGCAGCAGGTGATACCGTAGTATTATTAACCAGGTCACCGGTCAGCTGCACCGGGTTATCTTTACCGGCCACTACATTTACATTCGATTGAATATCGGAATTCACCGAGGTCTGCTCAACCAACTCATTTGTTGCCGAAGCTGTTTGTTCCACCTTTGCTTTCGCTTTTTCCTTACCCTGTTCTGCTTTTGCCTTTACTTTACCGGAGGTAGTAGCTACGCCTTCTTTTGCCGCCTCAATGGTACCCGCTGTTTCTACAGATTGATTAGCCTGTACCTGGCCGTTTGCTGCTGCAGACTTCTGTCCGTTGGTTTCAGTTTTTGCTTTCACTTTTACATCTGCCGTTGTTTGAACAGCAGCTTTTTGTGCCATAATGCTTGTTGACAATAATAATGCCGTTGCTAAAATCGTTGTTTTCATAATGTTTGTTTTTAAGGATTAAATAAATCTCAAACTTGACATTACAAACATATTTCGCGAAGATGAAGATAAAATGAAAAACGGGGAATTGCAATTTTATAGCTTGTTAATGAGAGAGATAGAAAATAAAAAAACAGTTACCCTGCTACAGTAATAATGCTAAATCAGCTACATCAATCTGGGTGCAATACTTATCTTTACACCCGTATGAATGTTGTAATTATCGGACCAGGACATCCCCTGCGTGGCGGTTTGGCCACTTTTAACCACAGGCTGACAAAAGCTTTCCAGGATGAAGGACATACCTGTAGCATTTATTCTTTTTCGCTGCAGTACCCTTCGTTCTTGTTCCCGGGAAAATCACAGTACAGCACCGATCCGGCGCCCGAAGGCATTACCATTCATACGGTGATCAACTCCATCAATCCATTGAACTGGATAAAAGTGGGCAACCGTTTAAAAAAAGAAAAACCTGATCTGATTGTTGTACGTTACTGGCTGCCTTTAATGGGACCTGCCCTGGGCACCATTTTACGCCGGGCAAAAAAAAATGGACATACGCGGGTAGTATGTATTGCCGATAATATTATACCCCATGAAAAACGTCCCGGCGATAAACCCTTTACCCGTTATTTTTTAAAAGCCTGTGATGCAGTGGTGACCATGAGTGAGAAAGTAATGGCCGACCTGCGTTTGTTTGATACGGCCAAACCAGCCGCATTGGTAAGGCATCCCCTGTATGATAATTTCGGCAGCATTATATCATCCGCCGAAGCCCGGAAACATTTACAGATCAGCAACCCCGGTAAATTATTATTGTTTTTTGGATTTATCCGTCAATACAAGGGACTGGATATGTTGCTGGAAGCAGTAGCGATCTTAAAAAAACGTAACTCACCAGTACTACCCTTTAAATTATTAATTGCCGGTGAGTTTTATGAAGATGCAGAACGTTACCATAGCCTGATCAAAGATCTGGATATAGCTGATCTACTCATATTAAAGACCGATTTTATTGCCGATAGTGAAGTAAAGTATTATTTATGTGCGGCCGATGTATTGATACAGCCTTACCGCAATGCCACGCAAAGCGGGGTAACGCCCCTGGCCTATCATTTTGAAACACCCATGGTGGTAACCAATGTAGGCAGCCTGGCCACCTTGGTGCCACATGGCAAAGTGGGTATTGTTACGGCCCCGGATGCCGCCGCCATTGCCGATGGCATTGAAACCTATTTTAAACAGGGTAAGGATTTTTTTATTCCCCATATACAGGAGGAGAAAAAACAATACAGCTGGGATAAACTGGTAAATGCCCTGGTACAGTTATAAGGTTGGTAAATATTTTCCGTTTATTATTTTTATAGTTGTCACCCCTGACATACAGCCGTCACTGACCATATTTAGTTTTATGTTGTAAAACATAGCATATGGAAATAATAAAAGACGGTAAACAGGTTGTATATGCCAAAGACAGGAAAGCCTGGCGTAAATGGTTATTGAAAAACGCTGAAAAAGAAACATCGGTATGGCTGGTCCTCTATCATAAAAAAAGCCCTACTCCCGGTGTTACGCTTATTGAGGCAACAGAAGAAGCCCTTTGTTTTGGCTGGATCGACAGTTTATGCAAAAGCCGGGATGAAGAAAGTTACTACCTCACTTTTACCCCTCGTAAAAAGACCAGCAGGTGGAGTAAACCTAATATTGAAAGAGCCGAAAGAATGATAAGCGAAGGCCTGATGATGCCGCCCGGACAAAGGGCTATTGATATGGCCAAAGCTGCCGGAAGATGGGACAAAGAAGAAGATCCCTATCCCTTTTCAATATCAAAGCTGCTAAAGTCGTTGTATACTTCTATTATATAACTATAGTCATTACTGTTCACAAAGCCATCATGTGGTATGGCTTTAAAATCCCTGCGGAAGCCGATGGTCATGGTAAGGCCCCGGCAGGAGAATACCTGCCCGATGGCCCCTGCCGGGATGGAAAGGTATTTTGTATGCGATTTACCGTTCAGGTCAGTAAAATGACTGACTGCTTTTTTAAATTTTACCGCTTTTCCTTTATGGGTGAACAGGTAGGCCTGTATGGGCACAAACTCCATAATATTTTGTTTTACTCCCGGTAAAGTTATTATTTCCCGTTAGTTGTACCCATTTTTTTTAAACAATTGCTATATGGTAAATACAACTATTTTTGTGCTCCTGCAAAGCCCTGCCGGGCAGTATTGCTGCAGCTGAAGTGTACGACCCCGATTTCCCTTCGAAAACCATTCGAAGTCGTCGGGGCAGGCGCAACAGTTGCCGGGCCAGGGTACGGAACGATGATAACATAAAACTAAAATATTCGACCGAGTCATATGATCTACAGAAGTAAAGCGCCCTTACGTATCGGGCTTGCCGGAGGTGGTACCGATGTCAGCCCCTACAGCGATATTTACGGTGGCGCCATTTTAAATGCCACTTTATCCCTGTATGCCCATGCCACTATTGAGCTGCTGGATGAGCCTACCATTATTTTAAGGGCTGTAGACAGGAAGGAAGAACAAGTTTTTGACTTTGCGAGATCACTGCCTATAGATGGTACACTTGACCTGCTGAAAGGTGTATACAACCGTATTCAACAGGACTATGGCATGGATGTGACCGGTTTTCGTTTGTCTACTTTTGTAGACGCGCCTGCCGGGTCGGGGCTGGGCACTTCCTCCACCCTGGTGGTAGCCATTGTAGGTGTATTTGCCGAGTTATTGAAATTACCCCTGGGAGAATACGATATAGCGCATTATGCTTACGAAATTGAGCGCCAGGACCTGGGTTTGGCCGGTGGTAAACAGGACCAGTATGCCGCTACCTTCGGCGGGGTGAATTATATGGAGTTTTACGAAAAAGACCGTGTAATTGTGAATCCCCTGCGTATTAAACAACGTTATCTTTTTGAACTGGAGAATAACCTGTTATTATATTATACCTCCACCAGCCGTGAATCGGCCAAGATCATACAACAGCAAAGTAATAACGTGGTGAACAAACAGGAAAAATCGATTGAGGCCATGCACCATTTAAAACAACAGGCCCAGATGATGAAAGAGGCTTTGCTGAAAGGCCGGTTGCATGAGATAGGTGAAATACTGGATTTTGGTTTTCAGCAAAAAAGAAAGATGGCCGAAGGCATCAGCAATAACCTGATGGATGAGATATATGAAACCGCAAAAAGATCGGGTGCAACGGGTGGTAAAATATCCGGTGCCGGTGGTGGTGGTTTTATGATATTTTATTGCCCGGGATCGAATAAACATGCAGTGATTGATGCATTACAGCAATTTGGCGGACGCCATCGCCGTTATCAGTTTGTAGAACATGGCCTCACCACCTGGAGTATTTAACCGCATATTTGTACCTTTACAGCCATGACAAAAATTAAGGAGATCATACAGGCGTCGATACAGGTGAAGGAACAGTTGCTGGGCAACGAAGCCTTACTGAACAGTATAACAGCCGTTGTGGATATTATTACAGAAGCTTTTACCAGAGGCCACCGCGTTTATTTCTGCGGCAATGGTGGCAGCGCTGCCGATGCCCAGCACCTGGCAGCAGAGTTTTCGGGTAGGTTTTATATTGACCGCAAGGCCTTACCGGCCGAAGCATTACACTGCAATACCTCTTATTTGACCGCAGTGGGAAACGATTACAGTTACGATGTAATATATGCCCGTTTACTGGACGGTATCGGGCAGGAAGGTGATGTACTGGTAGGGTTATCTACTTCAGGTAATTCTAAAAACATCATTAAAGCCTTTGAAGTGGCCAGGGAAAAAGGTATTACTACCGTAGGCCTTACCGGCATGACCGGGGGGCTGATGCAATCCCTGAGCGATCATTTATTGAATGTACCCTCTACCGATACGCCACGTATCCAGGAAAGTCATATTTTAATTGGTCATATCATTTGCCAGTTAGTGGAAGAAAAATATTTTGGCCGCACGGCATAATACCACCTTTATTTATCGAAGCAATGCCTGATACTACAGACCGTTCTATACCCAATTTTAATGGCCGCGAAGCAATTATACTGGCAGGAGGCCTTGGTACCCGCCTGCGTGAAGCCGTACCGGACCTGCCTAAATGCATGGCGCCCGTAGCAGGCCGTCCCTTTTTGTTTTACGTGATTAATTATTTACGCAGCCAGGGCGTGCAACGTTTTATTTTTTCGCTGGGGTATAAACATGAAGTGATACTGGCTTACCTGGAAAAAAGTTTTGCTTCGCTTTCCTATGAGTATGTAGTGGAAGATACGCCGCTGGGTACAGGTGGTGCTATTGCCCTGGCATTGACCAAAGCCACACAACCCGATGTACTGGTGACCAATGGCGATACCCTATTTAAAATAAATGCCGACGAACTGTATAAGCAGCATACCGCTACCGGCGCCTTGTGTACACTGGCTTTAAAACCCATGCAGGATTTTGAACGTTACGGCGTGGTTGAATTAAATAACCATAACCAGGTTATTGCTTTTAAAGAAAAACAACATTACGATAATGGTTTAATTAATGGCGGTTGCTATCTGTTGCAGGTAAAAGGTTTTAAAGCCCAAAGCTGGCCGGACAAGTTTTCGTTTGAGACTGATTTTTTAGAAAAACAATACCCGCAGGCACAATTATACGGCCAGGTACAGCAAGCTTATTTTATTGATATTGGTATACCGGCCGATTATAACCAGGCACAACATGACCTGGCCAAGCCGGCGGTAGAACTGAAAGACCTGGACAGATCCTGGACCATTTTTTTAGACCGTGACGGTGTATTTAACCACGATAAAGTGGGGAGTTATGTATTTACGCCTGATGAATTCAGACTGTACGACGGAGCCCTGGAAGCCATTAAAACCATCAGCGAAAAATTTGGTCTGGTATTAGTGGCTACTAACCAGCGCGGTGTGGGCAAAGGTTTAATGACCCTGCAGGACCTGCATGAAGTACATGCCAAAATGAAAGCAGAGATTGAAGCGGGAGGCGGACGTATTGATCATTTTTACTACGCTACCGATATAAGCAATTTTGACCCCATGCGTAAGCCCAACCCGGGTATGGCTTTTGCCGCCAAGAAAGATTTTCCGCAGATAGATATGAACAAAGCCATTATGGTAGGTAATAACCCCAGTGATATGCAGATGGGCCGTAATGCCGGTTTGTATACGGTTTATCTTACCACAACCAACCCGCCTTACACGCTGCCCCATCCCGAGGTTGACTGGCAGTTTGAGACCCTGGCACAGTTTGCCGCGGCATTACAATAGTGCAGGTACATACTTTTTAGGCTTGCTTTACGTTTAACAGGCAGTTAACTGTTAAAATACACGCAATAAACCGGGTTAATGCGGCTGAAAAAGGCCGGTTAGCCACAGTTTGTGTAATTTTGCTGTTCATTCAGCAGGTAAAGCCCGTAAAAATGCAAAAAGTAAATTGTAAACTATTATCCTTTTCTTTTCTCCTGGTATGCCTCAGCATATTTACCATAGCCAATGCCCAACATATAACGGCAGCGGACAGGAAAAAACTACAGGTGAAAGAGGACTCCCTGGCCGAATATGCCCGGTATTTAATTACCGATACGCTTATGGAAGACAGGATGATATCGGACAGTATTTTTGTTAAAACGCTGATCCGCAGCCTGCAGATAAAAAACTCCTTTTATTACCCTTTTGATTCGGTGATAGGCATATCCAAACTATACGCCCCCGACTCCACCTTCCGCATTTTTACCTGGAACCTGCAATATGATAATTACTACGGACGCCAGCGTGGTGCCATACAAATGCGTACCCGCGACGGCTCGCTGAAATTATTTCCTTTAAGGGATGTTTCGGAGTTTACCGATGATGTGATGGACTCGGCACGTAACCGTAATAACTGGATCGGTGCAGTGTATTACAATATGATTAAAACAGATTATAACGGGAAGAGTTATTATACCTTGTTTGGCTTTGATGGTCATGGTGTACGCAGCAGTAAAAAATGGATAGAAGTATTATACTTCAATGCCAATGGTGAGCCTATATTCGGCGGTGATTTCTTCAGCTTTTCAAGCGAAGCACGCAAACATAATAAGCCGTTCCGTTTTTCTCTCGAATATAAAAAAGACGCCAGGGTACTGGCCAATTTCCTGAAAGAGGAAAATGTGATCCTGATCGATCACCTGATATCAGAATCAGATGAGCCTGATAACCCCTGGACATTAGTGCCCGATGGTGATAATGAAGGGTTCAGGTGGGAAAAGGGTAAATGGGTACATGTAGAAAAAGTATTTGATTACAAAATAGATATGACAGGCGCCGACCCTTTTTTAGGCAAGCCACCGGTGGAAGTACCCATACTGGATAATAAAGGGAACCGCGACGAGAAAAAACTATTGGAACAATCCATTAAGAATAAAGCAAAAGAAAAGCCTCCTGTTAAAAACGATTAACATTTTAACACAATAATCATTTGCTTTTTCCCCTGCGGCTATATCTTTGCAACGCATTTTTAATTTTTTGTACAGGTTTTTCAGAAATATAGCCCTCTGGCTGGTGGCATTCTCCGTGCTTAACACCAGTATTGACTTTAAAGAGTTTATCCCCCTCACACAGGTACATTATGCCGATTCGGATACAGAGGATTATTATGAAATGGAGAGTATCATCGAGTTATTGGTGAGCACTACCACCGATATGGATAACCCTATACCGGATAATACCAGCGAAGACCAGCAGACAACCATTAAAAAAGTAACCACTTTCGATTTCTCTTTTACCCCGCGTAAAGAAAAAAACAATGCCCCGGCTGACCTGGCCACGGCAAAGAAATATACTGTTACACCTGAAAACGCCTTATTACCCCAGGGCTACGCATTAACACTGATACAGCCTCCCGACCCGCCTGATCAATAGCTTTATACATCATGCCATAGTGATCATGTTTATTGGCATGCTCCTTCATGACTGTTTTTAAAGCAACTATACAGCCTGCATTTTCATTACAGGATCATCTACATTATTTTTTGTTTACCGGCTATACAGTTCCCTGAGGCACTGTGTTGGCTACGCTGTTCGGTACCAGGAATGGTATGAACTGTTTTGTCCAAACATGGCCGTAAAAAAGGATCATGTATGCATAACCTGTGCAGGTATATCTATTACCGATTAAATACACAGATCAATGAAACTGATACTTTGCGTATTAAGTTGCCTGTTCGTGGCGGCATTCACCTATGCACAACCCATCGATAGCTTACGCGTAAGCCTATCACAGGCAGAAGAAATATTTATAAAAAAGAATTTATTGCTGGCAGCAGAACAATATAATATTGATGCGGCCAAAGCCCTGGAAATACAAGCGAAACTATATCCCAATCCTGAATTTTCAGCCGACCTGCATGGTTATGATACCGATACCCGTAAAGTATTTTACAACAACAGGTCCGGGCAAAAAGGTTTTGCTATTGAACAATTGCTATTACTGGGAGGAAAAAGAAAACATGAAATGGCACTGGCCAGGCAGAATACCCAACTGGCCGTTCTGGAGTTTGAAGACCTTGTAAGGCAGCTTAAATATAACCTGCGTACTAATTTATACACGGTACATTTTCATTTAAAGACGGTAGAAAAATATAATAAACAACTGACCCTTTTAGATACCATCATCAGCTCTTATCAACGGCAGGCCGAAAAAGGAAATATCCCCCTGGTGGATGTGGTACGGCTAAAATCAACCTACATGAAGCTGACCAATGATAAAAGCGAGGTGTTACAGAATATATTACAGGCACAGCAGGAGCTGCAGGTATTGCTGTTAACAGATCATTTCATTGTTCCGGATCTTGATAATATAAACTGGCAAAACTATACCAACCTGCCGGCACTGGATGTATTACAGCAACAGGCCCTTACCCACCGCAGTGATCAGAAAATAGGTATGCTGAACAAGACCATTGCCGGCCTGGAAGTAAAGTACCAGAAAAGCATGGCCGTTCCTGATCTTACTGCCGGTGCTGCTTATGACCAGCAGGGTGATGCTTTCCGCAACCAGTACAATATTAAACTGGGCATTCCCCTGCCCCTATGGAACCGCAACCAGGGTAATATAAAAATGGCAAAGGCAAAAGAAAAACAGGCTGCTGTGAATGGCGAGCTGGTACAGCAGAACCTCTTTGCCGAAACCCGGGCGGCCTGGTATAATATGGGACGCAGTATCAGCGAATATGATAAAACCACGGCTATTTACAACGAGGACTTTACCCATGTTTTAAAAGGAGTGAGTGATAATTTTTTAAAAAGGAATATCACGCTGCTGGAATTCGTCGATTTTTTTGAGTCCTATAATGAAACAACGGCCGAATTATACCGGGTACAACAGCAACTCATCACCGCTGCCGAAACCATTAACTACGTTACGGCATCACCGGTATTTTAACAGGTTCAACCAACACTTATAAAAGTAAACAAACAATGAAAACAAGTATTCATATATTATTCTTTGCATTGGCTGCAACATTGTTCGCCTGCAAAAGCAAAAAAACTGATGAGCCGGTAAACACCAATATCCTGTCAGATACCATGATCGCCAAAGCGGCTTTTGATACGGTGATCAGTGAAACCGTGAACAGCAACCTCAAGCTCTATGGTAAAATAACGGCCGATAATAACAAACTATCGCAGGTATTTCCGGTAGTGGGCGGTTATGTATCCAAAGTAAATGTAGAGTTGGGCGACTATGTAAAACAGGGCCAGGTATTGGCCGTGATGCGCAGTGAGGAAGTAGCCGGTTATGAGAACCAGCGGCTGGATGCTGTTAACGATATTGCCATTGCAGAAAAAAACCTGCAGGTGGCTAAAGATCTTTTTGAAGGAAAGCTGAGTTCTGAAAAAGAAGTAGTGGCAGCGGAAAAAGAGCTGGAAAAATCAAAGGCTGCCCTGCAAAGGATCAAAGAGGTGTACAATATCTACGGCTTAAATACCGGCTCCTTTTACAATGTAAGCTCCCCTATCAGCGGTTTTATCATTGAAAAAAATGTAACGCCCAATATGCTGTTGCATAGCGAGAATGTTAGTAACCTGTTCTCCGTAGCGCAGATCAACGAAGTATGGGTTATGGCCAATGTAAACGAAAGTGATATCGCCGCTATTCAGCAAGGCATGACAGCCAACATTAAGACCATCAGTTATCCCGACAGGGTATTTACCGGTAAAGTGGACAAGATATTCAACATGCTGGACCCGGAGACCAAAACCATGAAAGTACGGATACGTATTGCCAACGATGACCTGGCCTTAAAACCTGAAATGAGCGTGACGGTTTCATTGCAATACAAAGAAAACAAGCAGATGTTAGCCGTGCCTTCCAGGGCCATCATTTTTGATAAAAGCAAAACCTGGGTATTGGTTTACCGTAACAGGAATGATATTGAAATAAGGGAAGTGCGTATTTATAAACAAACGGATGAAACAACCTATATAAAATCCGGGCTGGAGCCAAACGAAGTGATCGTTACCCAAAATCAGTTATTGATCTATACAGCCCTGGGAGGTTAGGTAACTACTGATATTTTAAATAAGCTATCTGAATACTGATAACTGCAATCCGATGTCCGAAATCTGATGGCTGATATCTGATTTCTGATGTCTGATATCTAAAGTCTGAAGTCTGATGTCTGAAATCTGATGTCCGAAGTCTGAAGTCTATTCTACGCAAACAAAAAATTATCATGAACAAATTCATAAAAAATATAATTGCCTTCTCCCTCAAGAACCGGTTCTTCACCTTTTTCTGGGTGTTGATCGTGGTGATAGCGGGCATATACAGTTACTCAAAGATCCCGATTGAAGCCTTTCCCGATGTAACCAATACACAGATCATTATTGTTACGGAATGGAGCGGCCGCAGCGCCGAGGAAGTGGAGCGTTTTGTCACCACCCCTATCGAGGTATCCATGAACAGTGTACAAAAAAAATCAAGTATACGTTCGGTTACCATGTTCGGGTTGTCGGTTATTAAGATCATATTTGATGACGAGGTAGAAGATTTCTTTGCACGGCAACAGGTCAATAACCAGTTGCGGAACGTACAGCTGCCGGACGATGTAGAGCCGGATGTACAACCACCTTATGGTCCTACCGGCGAGATATTCCGTTATACCTTACAAAGTGATAAACGGGACACCCGTGACCTGCTCACCTTACAAAACTGGGTGGTTGACCGCCAGTTAAGGGCCGTGCCCGGTGTTGCTGATGTGGTGGCTTTTGGCGGGCAGGAAAAGATATACGAGATCAGTGTTGACCCGGTAAGATTACAGAAGTTTAACCTTACGCCTCTGCAGGTATTTGAAAAAGTATCGGGCAGCAACCTGAATGTAGGTGGTGATATTATTGAAAAGAACGGGCAGGCTTATGTGGTACGCGGCCTGGGATTGTTAAGCTCCACCGCGGATATTGAGAATACCATTGTGGATAGTGAGAATGGCAGCCCCGTACTGGTAAAGAATGTTGCCACCGTTAACGAAGCCAGCGCCCCCCGCGTAGGCCAGGTTGGTTTAAACGATAATGATGATGTGGTGGAAGGTATTGTCGTGATGCGTAAAGATGAGAACCCTACCAATGTATTAAAGGCCCTGAAAGAAAAGATCAGTCAGCTTAACACCGAAGTATTGCCAAAGGATGTAAAGATGGTTACTTTTTACGACCGGGATAACCTGATGCAGTACTGTACCGATACGGTAATGAATAACCTGCTGGAAGGTATCATACTGGTAACGGCCATCGTGTTCCTGTTTATGGCCGACTGGCGTACCACGGTGATCGTGTCCATCATCATTCCCCTGTCCCTGCTCTTTGCCTTTTTATGCTTAAAGCTGAAAGGTATGAGTGCGAATCTTATTTCTTTAGGCGCTATTGACTTTGGTATTATCATTGACGGGGCCGTGGTGATGGTGGAAGGTTTGTTTGTGGCACTCGATCATAAGGCGGTCAAAGTGGGCATGCCGGCCTATAACAAACTATCCAAACTGGGTTTAATAAAAAAATCGGGAACAGAGATGGGTAAAGCCGTTTTCTTTTCCAAGCTTATCATCATTACCGCCCTCATTCCTATTTTCTCCTTTGAAAAGGTAGAAGGTAAAATGTTCTCACCCCTGGCCTGGACATTGGGCTTTGCGCTCTTAGGCGCTCTTATATTTACACTGACCCTGGTGCCGGTACTTTGTTCCATCCTGCTGCGAAAAAATGTGCGGGAAAAGAACAACTGGTTTGTTAACCAGATCAACCAGGGTGTTGAAAAATCCTTCCGCTGGACCTTTCAACGCAAGTGGGTGACACTGGGTACCGGCCTGGCCATTATGCTGGCGTCCTTTTTCTCCATGCGGTGGGTAGGCACCGAATTTTTACCGCAACTGAATGAAGGAGCATTATGGATAACGGCTGAAATGCCTATGACACTCTCACTTACCGAAAGTAATAAGATCACCAACGAACTGAAGAAAGAACTGCGTTCTTTTGATGAGGTATCACAGGTACTGTCACAGGCCGGACGGTCGAATGACGGTACCGACCCGAATGGTTTTTACTTTGTACAGTTCCAGGTGGACCTGAAGCCGGCCAAACAATGGAAACGGAAAATATCGCAGGAAAAACTGGTGGAAGAGATGGATAAAAAACTATCGCATTACCAGGGTATTGTGTACAACTATTCGCAACCGATATCTGATAATGTGAGCGAGGCCGTAGCCGGCTTTAAAGCATCCAATGGCATTAAAGTAATTGGTAACGACCTGGTGACACTGGAGAAAATTGCGGAAGAGGTAATTGAAAGTATTAAAGACGTGCCCGGTGTAAAAGACCTGGGCCTGATCCGCAATATCGGCCAGCCTGAGATCAGTATTGAACTGGATGAAGAAAAGATGGCCATTTACGGTGTGCATAAAGCCGATGCACAGGCCGTTATTGAAATGGCGATTGGCGGCAAGACTGCCACTTCCAAATATGAAGGTGAAAGAAAATTTGATATCCGTATACGTTACCAGGAGGAATACCGTAAAACAGAAGCCGAGATCGGTAATATTATGGTGCCTACCATCCGGGAAGAGAAGATACCGATCAAGGAGATCGCCAATATCAAAACCGTTACCGGCCCCGCTTTTGTCTACCGCGAAAATATGCAGCGTTTTATCGGCGTAAAATTTTCAGTACGCGAACGTGACCTTGGCAGTACCATTGCCGATGCACAGCAGGTAGTAGCTGAAAAGATCAGCCTGCCCGCCGGTTACAGCATCAGCTGGACAGGTGAGTTTGAGAACCAGGTACGTGCTACCAAACGTTTAAGCATGGCTGTGCCCATCAGCCTGGTAGCTATATTTATACTGCTGTTCATTATGTTTGGAAATGTAAAAGATGCCGGCATTGTACTGATCAATGTGCCTTTTGCTTTAATAGGCAGTATACTGGCCTTACATATCACCGGCATCAACTTTGGCATCTCGGCCGGTGTGGGTATGATCGCCCTGTTTGGTATCTGTGTACAGAACGGGGTAATACTGATATCGGAGTTCAATAAAAAACTGGCGCAGAAACTAAGCCTGGACCAGGCCATACTGGAAGGCATTAAAGTACGTACACGCCCGGTGGTGATGACGGCTTTAATGGCAGCCCTGGGATTATTACCTGCCGCACTTTCCAGCGGTATCGGCTCCGAAGCTCAGAAACCCCTGGCCATTGTGATCATTGGCGGATTAATCACCGCCACCATACTAACATTATTGGTATTCCCGATCATCTATTGGTTATTCTACCGCAGAACCTATGCACATCATCAATAGGTAATAGCTTTTATCAGCAAGCCCGTCTGCAAAGGCGGGCTTTGTTGTTTGAATGCTTAAAGTGAAAAGCAGAAAGCTGAAAGCAGAAAGCTGAAGGCAGCATACTTACTATGAACTATTTTGCTTTCCCTAACCTCCTGAACTTTGAACTTCTTGAACTCTTCGAGGCTTCTTATGAACCAATAACTATTAACCAATAACGATTAACGATTGCTTATTAACGGCCCTTGAACCTTTGAACTCTTGAACCTTGAACTTCTTGAACCTTCCTATGAACTATTAACTATGAACCATGAACTCCGCCCTATCCCTCTCCTTTTAACTTCTTACGTCTTAAACGGCTAAGCGTTTCCTCGGTAATGCCCAGGTAAGAAGCCACATATTTTAAGGGCAGCCGGTTCAGCAATTCGGGACGGGTATTTAAGAAATGCTCGTATTTTTTTTCTGCGCTCGGAATGCGGGAAATGATAGACCGTTCTTCCGAATCGGAATAATAATCCTCCAGGATGATACGACCCACTACATTCATCTCTAAAAAATTCTCGTACATATACCGTACCGTATCATAGGTCATCACCATCACTTCGCAATCTTCCAGGGCCTGTATGCTTTCTACCACCGGCACCTGCGATTTCATACTTTTTACGGAAGTAATGATCTCATTCTCGGGGTTGATCCAGATGGTTACTTCCTTGCCATCATAAACGATATAGGCACGCATGATACCTTTGAGCAGGAAATAATAATTACTGCAAATATCACCGCTTTTGAGAATGACCTTATTCTTCTTAACTTTTAAAAAATGTGAATTCTCCCTTAAGTAATCCTGCAGTTCCTGGCTGATGGGATAAAGTGAGCGCATAAAATCTACCAGGGCCTGAGCGCCCAACTCGGCCTGAAGATTTTTTTTGTCTTTTTTAATCATAGATTACATCCAAAAATTTAACAAACGGAAATTTAGATACCTGTTTTCAGCTCAGCCATCTTTTTTAAGACATTGGGGGTCTTAAAATCCGTTGAATTCCACCCAGAAAAGTAAAATTGTATGTAAACTTACAGAAAATATACAAATATTTTTTGTTATCAATACATGAATAATTGGTAGTCAGCCTGTAATGAGCAAAAATGGGGATAAATACCGCCTCCTGCTTTTCCGCTTTGCATATTTGCAGCCATATTAAATTTCTTCTTTACCTTGCACCCCATTTCCAGTTAAAAACGGATACGGATCCGTTAAAAAAAACATAGGAACTGTTTTATAAACCCGCTTTTTTTGTACCTCGGTTGAATCGGGTTTTTATTTAAAAAATATTTATGACAAAACAGGAATTACGTAAACAACAAGCCCTGGAATACCATGCAAAGGGCCGCCCGGGAAAAATTGAAGTAATACCCACCAAAGAAGCAAAAACACAACGCGATCTATCACTGGCCTACTCACCTGGCGTTGCAGAACCTTGTAAAGAAATAGCCGCAAATAAAGAAGATGTTTACAAATACACCGCCAAGGGCAACCTGGTGGCAGTGATCAGTAACGGTACTGCCGTTTTAGGCCTGGGTAATATTGGCCCCGAAGCGGGTAAACCGGTAATGGAAGGCAAGGGTGTATTATTTAAAATTTTTGCCGACATTGATGTATTTGATATTGAGATAGCAGAAACCGATCCGGAGAAATTCGTACAGATCGTTAAAGCATTAGAACCCACTTTTGGTGGTATTAACCTGGAAGATATTAAAGCACCCGAGTGTTTTTATATTGAACAGGAACTGCGCAAAAGAATGGATATACCGGTAATGCATGATGACCAGCATGGTACCGCCATCATCAGTGCAGCAGCTTTATTAAATGCACTGGAGTTACAAAAGAAAAAAATTGAAAAAGTAAAGATCGTGGTAAACGGCGCAGGAGCTGCTGCCATGGCCTGCGTATTATTATATGTATCGCTGGGAGCCAAACCGGAGAACTTTACCATGTTTGACCGTACAGGCGCCCTGCACCTGGGACGTACTGACCTGGATGATTTTAAAAAACCATTTGCTACTGCAAAAGGCGATTCCACCCTGGAAGAGGCAATGAAGAACGCAGATGTGTTCATTGGTTTAAGCGCCGGTAATACGGTAACCAAAGCAATGGTAAAATCGATGGCTAAAAACCCCATTGTATTTGCCATGGCCAACCCCGACCCCGAGATCAGCTGGGAGGATGCCACATCAGTTCGTAAAGATGTGATCATGGCAACCGGCCGCAGCGATTATCCCAACCAGGTAAATAACGTGTTAGGCTTCCCTTATATCTTCAGGGGGGCACTGGACGTAAGGGCCAAACAGATCAACGAAGCCATGAAACTGGCGGCTGTAAGGGCTTTGGCCGAACTCACCAAAACCCCTGTGCCGGACATGGTAAACCTGGCTTACAACGAAAAGACCATTACATTCGGACCCGATTATATTATTCCCAAACCGCTTGACCCCCGTTTGCTGGCAACTGTAGCGCCGGCTGTGGCCAGGGCAGCAATGGAATCAGGCGTAGCCCAGCACCATATTACCGATTGGGAAGGTTATGGCAATAGTCTTAACCAACGCCTGGGTATTGACAACCAGGTATTGCGTGTGTTAGGCAACCGGGCACGTAAAGACCCCAAACGTATTGTGTTTGCCGAAGCGGATAATATCAAGATCCTGAAAGCAGCACAGATCGTTTTTGATGAAGGTATCGGCTACCCCATTTTATTAGGTGAGCAGGCGAAGATCAAACAAATTGCTGAGGCTAATAAAATTGACGTTTCTGACATGCCCATCTTTGACCCGCGCAGTGACGAGATGGAGGAAAAAAGAAACCAGTACGGTGAATTATTCTTTAAAAAACGCAGCCGCAGGGGATTCAATGCTTACGAGTCTAAAAAGATCATGAAAGACCGTAACTATTTTGGCTGTATGATGGTGGAATTTGGCGATGCCGATTGTATGATATCCGGTTTAACCAAAAACTATCCCGATACTATCAGGCCTGCCCTGCAGACCATCGGCACCGAGGACGGTGTGAACCGTATTGCCGGCATGTACCTGATGATGACCAAAAAAGGACCTTTGTTCCTGGCTGATACCACTGTTAACTTTAACCCCACTGCCGAAGAGCTGGCCGAGATTGTTTTACTGGCTGCCAAAGAGGTAAAACTGTTCAATATTGTGCCGCGTATAGCCATGTTAAGCTATTCCAACTTCGGCAGCAGCAACTCACCGGAAGCCGCACTGGTTGCAAAAGCCCGCAAAATTGTGAAGGAAAAAATGCCTTCCCTGATCGTGGATGGTGAAATGCAGGCAAATGTGGCGTTTAATAATGACCTGCTGAAAGAAAACTATCCTTTCAGCGAACTGGTGGATAAGGACGTGAACACCCTTATCTTCCCTAACCTGGCATCGGGTAATATTGCCTACAATATTTTAAAGGAAATAGGCGATTCTGATGCGATTGGCCCGATTTTGTTAGGATTAAAAAAACCGGTACATGTATTGCAGTTGGGAAGCTCGGTACACAATATTGTGAACATGGCCCTGATCGCCGTTACCGATGCGCAGATCAAATGTAAATCGAGCACCACCCAGGAGGAAGTTAAAAAATCCAAATGGTGGAAGAAGTTCAAAAAAGTAAGTAAAGACCTGTGATGACCGGATTTGTGCGATAAGCCTCTTTACGATACATAAAATATAATCAAAGCCCTATTATTACTAGGGCTTTGATTTTTAAAATGTGATTGCTGTCTTGTCACTTAATCCGTATTTTTACCAATAAATCATTTTTTTGAATTTAATTACTCACATAGGCCGCTTTTTCCTGATGCTGAAAGGTATGTTCTCCAAACCGGAGAACGGCAAAATGTACTGGAAGGAATTTATGAAACAATGTTCGGATATCGGCATTGGTTCATTGGGCATTGTGGCTATTATTTCTACCTTTATCGGGGCGGTATCCACCATCCAGACTGCCTACCAGCTGGTAAGTCCTTTATTACCTAAAACCATCATTGCACAAATTGTGCGTGATACGGTTATCCTGGAATTTGCGCCTACCCTTACCTGTATTGTACTGGCCGGTGTAATTGGCAGTAAAATTGCCAGTGAGCTGGGCAATATGCGGGTAAGCGAGCAGATAGATGCGCTGGAAATTATGGGCATTAATACCAAAGCTTATTTAATTGCACCCAAGATCGTAGCCGGCGTACTGATGATTCCCCTGTTGATTGTAATAGCCATGACCCTGGGTATCTGGGGCGGACGTGTGGCCGGTATTGCCGCTAATATTTTATCCGGTGAAGTATATGATATGGGATTACTGGACGGCTTTAATCCTTACAACGTTTTCTTTGCCTTATTTAAAAGCTTTGTTTTTGCCTTTATCAGCTGCAGCGTACCTGCTTACTTTGGCTACTACGTAAAAGGCGGCGCCCTGGAAATAGGACAGGCCAGTACCAAAGCCGTGGTGGTTAGCTGTATATTGTTATTGTTTGCCGACTATGTTTTATCGGCCCTGTTATTATAAGGCTTAGTATAAACTACATGATTGAACTGATTGACATAAAGAAAAACTTTGGCGAGAAGCCCGTTATCCAGGGTGTTACTGCCACTATGAATGCGGGGCAGTGTAACCTCATCATTGGTGCCAGCGGCAGCGGTAAAACGGTGCTCATGAAATGTATGGTAGGCCTGTTTGAACCCGACAGCGGTGAGATACTTTACTCCGGCGAAAACTTCACCACCATGAACCTGGAACAGAAAACCGAGATCCGCAAAGAGATCGGCATGTTATTCCAGGGCTCGGCTTTGTTTGACAGCCAGACGGTGGAACAGAATGTTATGTTCCCCCTGGATATGTTTACCAAAGACAAATACGCCAAAAAACTGGCCCGTGTGAACGAAGTACTGGCCCGTGTAAACCTGGTGGATGCAAACAAAAAATTCCCTTCCGAATTAAGTGGTGGTATGAAAAAAAGGGTGGCCCTGGCACGTGCCATTGTACTGAACCCTAAATACCTTTTCTGCGACGAGCCTAACTCCGGCCTTGACCCGCTGACCTCCCTGGTAATTGATAAACTGATACAGGAAATAACCAAAGAATACAATATTACCACTGTTATCAATACCCATGATATGAACAGTGTAATGGAGATTGGCGATAATATTCTTTATATGCACAAAGGCTTTAAAGAATGGACCGGTAGTAATAAAGAGATCATCTTCAGTGATAATAAACTATTGAACGACTTCATCTTTGCATCGGAGTTTTTAAAAGATGCCAAAGAAATGCGTATGCTGGATGAGAACAATAAACGCAAACAAAAAGAAGATTAAACAACTATCCCTTTTAACGTAAGGTACATGCCGCCCGGGCGCCTCTTCCCTGCCCGGCAGCGCTTCTGCCCTCTTATTGATAAAACTTTAGTGCAGGCAAAAATCCCGCCACAGTTGACAATTTGTTCATAAGTATTATTTGTTATTTATCATATAATGAACTTAACTTAGCCCTCTAAATTTATTTCGTTAACCTAAATTTTAAAAGATGAAAAAACTATTGGCCATAGTAGCCATTGCTGTTTTTGCCATTTCCTTCACCTCCTGCAAAAGCAAAGTAAAAGACGAAGATGTTAAAGCTGCTGTACAAACTGTACTTACTGCCAACCCCGACTACAATATGCTGGCAGTTGATGTAAAAGATGGTGTAGCCACTATTACCGGCGAGGTAAAAGATGAAACTACCCGTGCAGGCATTAACGCCTCTTTAAAAGAAGTAAAAGGTGTAAAAGAAGTAGTGAATAGTGCTACCGTAACACCTCCGCCTCCGCCACCAGTGGTAACTACGCCTGATGATACCCTGACCTCGGCTGTAAAAGACGCATTAAAAGACCACGCAAATGTTACTGCCACTGTAGCTGATGGTGTAGTAACCTTAACCGGTACTGTAAAAAATCAGGATGAAAAAAGAACAGTACAACAAAAGATCAGTGCACTTAAACCTAAGAGCATTGCAAACAATGTAACCATTAAATAAACACCAAAAACCTATACAAGATGGCACTACAAGATAAATACAAAGAACTGGTAGATACGGCGAATGCTGCCGGTGTTACCAATTTACAGGTAAGGGAACAGGACGGCGTTCTGTATGTTGACGGCGATGCTCCTACAGGAGCGGTTAAAGACCAGTTATGGACCATTTACGAAAAAATTGATCCTAATTACAGCAGCAACGATCTTATCCTGAACGTAAATGCAGTAGCGGTAGAGGGCACTAAAGTAAAAGTAGTGACCGAATCCAGCAACCTGAACATACGTAAAGGGCCCGGCACCGACCAGCCTATTGTAGGTAAAGCGGCGCATGGCGAGATCATTACCCTGGTAAACAAAAGCAATGACCAATGGTGGCTGGTACGTACTGATGATGGCGAAGAAGGTTATTCTTACGCCCAGTATTTGGAACCCGTACAATAAGCTTACGATACTATAAGGTAAAATGGCTGTCAGTTTATATTGACAGCCATTTTTATTTATCCTTTTTATGAACCTTTTCCCATCCCGATAGTTGTAAATAACCGTGTAAATGAATAGCTTTATCATAGTGTAATCAGCTCAGTGTTGGCTGTTACCAAGGAAAGGTTTAAAAATTATCTATGCGTCGTACCTGGGTGTCCCTCTTTTTCTGTTTGCTCTCGCAGATGGCGTGGTCGCAAAAACGGCCCACTATTGGCCTCACCCTCAGTGGTGGCGGTGCAAAAGGACTGGCGCATATCGGCATACTCAAAGCCATTGATTCCGCAGGATTAAAAATTGACTACCTCACCGGTACCAGTATGGGCGCCGTACTGGGCAGTTTATATGCGGTGGGCTATAGCGGCGATAGTATCCAGAAAATATGTGAGAAAGTGGACTGGGACCTGCTGTTAAGCAACCAGGCTGCCTTACGTAACCTGTACATGGAAGAAAAAGATGAGTACAACAAATACGATATTGAAATTCCCTGGGTAAATAACAGTTTTAAAATATCTACCGGTTTTTTAGAAGCCCAGGAGTTATGGTTAAAGCTGGCCGAGTTATACCACCCTGTTACCGGCATTACTGATTTCTCCAGATTCAGCATCCCTTTTCGTTGTATTGCTACCGATGTAGGCAATGGTGCGGCAGTTGTATTAAAGGAAGGCGATATCGTTAATGCCGTAAGGGCCAGTATGGCCATCCCTTCCGTATTTACGGCCGTTGATTACGATAATAAAAGACTAGTGGACGGTGGCATCAGCCGTAACTTCCCTGCCAGTGACCTGAAAGATATGGGCGCTGACTATATCATCGGCAGTACGGTGGCTGGCGGTTTATTGCCACCCAAAAAAATTACCAATGCCCTGCAATTACTCATGCAGATCGCTTTTTTCAGGGAGGCTGAGGACAATAAAAAAGAAGTACCGCTATGCGATATCTATATTCCCTTTAACCTGGAAAACTATACCATGGGTAGCTTTGGCAGTGCCCAGAGTATACTGGAAGAAGGTATAAAAAAAGGCCGGGAATTATACCCGCAATTCAAAGCGCTGGCCGATTCCCTGAATGCCATTTATGGTGTTCCGGAAAAAACACCCACCCGTTTGCCCAAACCAATGGATATTACGATTTCGGGTGTAGAACTGCATGGATTCAGCAATACCACTACCGGTTATTTTTTAAATACCATGAACCTCAAGCTGAACCATACCTACAGCTATCACGACCTTGCAAAAATGGTACGTAAAGCTTATGGCAGCCGTTATTACAGTCGTATTAACTACCGCCTACATCCGCTGGAGGACGGCACTTATAAAATCAGTTTCGATGTAACGGAGCAGCCCCTTACTTTTTTAAAAGCCAGCATACACTATAACCGTTTCACCGGTATCGGGCTTATTGCCAATATCACTACCCGCAATAAAATATTTTCCAACTCGCGCAGCATGGCCAGTATTAACCTGGGCGAAACCTTCCGTATAAAAGGAGAACACCTGCAATATGTTGGCCGTTCTAAAAAATTTGGATTTACGGTAAAGACCCAGCTGGACAGGCTGGATGTAATGACCTACGAACAGGTACAAAACAAACAGACCGGTATATTTAAGCAGAATATTTTCGAGGTGTCGGAAAAACTGCACTATGCCCCCAGTACCAACCTGACCTTTGGAGCCGGGCATCGCTGGGAGTGGTTACGTTACGCCCCAAGAATCACATCTAATGTGGATTTTAAAGGCGGTAATACCTTCTCTACTTACTTTGTATACCTGCGTTACAATAATTTAGACAGGGTTAATTTTCCCCGCAGGGGGCTTAAGATCGACCTGGAAGCAGGAAGGGTTGGCGGGCAGAACGCTAACTTTAAAATATACTATAACGGCGTAGAGCCATCCGACCCCGATTCAACCCGTATAGATGAAAAGCCTTACCTGCGTACTTCCTTAAACGCGGAGGGATACCTGCCGCTTGCACGCCGGGTAACACTGTTTGGCTCTGCACAAGGTGGTGTTAACTTTAATTATCACCGCAATATCATGAACGAGTTTATCGTGGGTGGTATGAGTAAAATATTCCGCAACCAGGTAACATTTGCCGGCTTACAGGAAGGCAGTATCTACTCTCCTGCCCTGCTGGCTTCGCAGATCGGCTTACGTACCGCTATTTTTCCCGGCGCCTATATTACCGGTCGAGCCAATGTGTTGTTCAACAATTTTATCAGCCGCAGTTACTTCTTTAACTACAAGGATTTCTATTCCGGTTATGCGCTCACTTTCTCCTACAACTTTGCCCTTGGCCCGCTGGACCTGAGTGTGATGTATTGCGACCAAACCCGTCAGGTACAAACCTATATTAACCTGGGCATACCTTTTTAGCATGCAGGATTTGAGGATTTATGATTTAGGATTTAGCGATTGCTCACCAGGTATATGCGTCTTTTAGTTAAATATTATTTTATTACCGGCAGTAGTAATGCTGATCAGCTTTACTTGCGACGCTCCGTTCATCGTTCCGTTCGCTAATCAGCATCCTGTTATGCAAAGGTTTTACATTGGCGGTTAAAACCATAAAGTGTAGGAGTTTTCTCCCGTTGGTCGAAATGACGACAGCCAATAAACAAAATAAAAAAAGACGCCCTGCAGCGTCCTCCTTTAATTTATCAATTGCTTATTGTCCATTGTCAATTGTCACTTGTCCATTGTTTCAAAACCTCGTTCCCAGGTAATGCGGCAACATAGCACGCCAGGTGGGCCAGTCATGTTTATAATCAGGTCCCCAGTTATCCAGTTCATACCAGATGCCTTTATCATACAGTATTTTACCAAAGCGGCCACTGGCATCAGGATCTTCGTAAGCGCCTGCACCGGTCAATATATGGATATGCCCGCTTTTACGGATCTGCTCCAGGGTATGATGATCAGTTAGTTGTGGTATATAATGCTGCGGACTATTAAAATAAACATTATCGTCATAATGCCCTTTGGTGTACTCGGTCAGGTCATACACACCACTCATGGCTATTACACCATTAATTAAATCGGGGCGTTTTAAAAACAGGTTCATGCTGTGCAGGGCGCCAAATGAAGCCCCGCTGATAATAACAGGGGTATCGGCACTGGTACTATTTTTAATAAAAGGTATAACTTCGTTATATACATAACTGTTCCATTGCTGGTGACGAATTGATTTTTGCCAGGGGTCCATATGATTATTTAACCAGCTTTCGTTATTGATACTGTCAATGGAGAAAACCTTTATCCTTCCGGCGTTAATGAACGGGGCAATAGCATCGATCAACTGGAACCTTTCATATTCCAGGTAATCGGCAGCAGCAGTAGGCACAAGCAGTAAAGCAAATCCGTAATCTCCATAAGTAGCAATAGGCATTTCCTTGTCAAGTGACGGGCTATACCATGATGTTAATTCTCTTTTCATTAGTTTCTATGTTATGCCTGAAAATATGTAAAAAACATGATACCAGTTTAGCAATGGTAACTAAAGTTTTAATTTTTATTTACCGGGATCACCACAATACCAACCAGTAAAATAACGTTTTACAAACCGTATTTTTACGAGTTTTTACTTAATCATATACAATCTTAAATAGTTGTAAATCATCATATTAAAATTTTAACAAACAAAACAAGAAAAATACCTAGGAAAAATAAAAAGTAATTATACCTTAGCTATATAGTATTTTTACTGTCGTAGTTCCTTATCCTTGAATAGCCGGTAAAAATTAAGGCAATGACTACTGTAGCTCCCATACGCATTGTACTGGCCGATGACCACGACCTGATGCGTACCACCATTGAAGAAATACTGTCACAGCAAAACCATTTACAGGTTGTGGCCAGTTGTAAGAATGGCGAACACGCCATTGAACAAACCCTGTTACTGCAGCCGCATTTTTTGCTGGTAGATGTAGTAATGAAACAGGTAAACGGTTTGGAAGTAGCGAAGCGTATAAAAGCAGCCCTGCCCGATACCAAGATCATTGCGTTCAGTTCGCATAATAACCCGGCTTATGCCCAGGCGTTTTTAGATCTGGGTGCTAATGGTTTTTTAACCAAAACATCCATAGCAGCTGAATTGCTGATCGCAATACAGGCGGTTAATAATGGTAACCGGTACCTGTGCAGTGAAATAAAAGCTTCTATGCAATAAGTAAGAAAGTCCCTCTAAGTTATACTGTTAACACTTTTTCAAAAGCCTTCCTGGAACTGCCCCTGAAAAACACTTCACCGCAGTAAGTATAACCCAGCCTGTCCAGTATTTTCAGCATGGGTGCATTATCAAAATTGGTATCGACTTTAATACTGAATACATTTTGGGCTATGGCAAAAGGTTCCAGTAAACGGAACAGTTCGGTAGCAATGCCTTTCCCCTTCATGGTATTGGAAACAGCCACCCGGTGTACTACAAAAAAATCGTCATTGGTCAGCCATTTGCCTTCTATGGCCTCATAGGCCGGCTCATTATTTAGTATAACAGCAGCATACGCTATTACAGTATCATCACCGGTTACCAGCACAAAACCATAGCCGTTATCAATATCGGCCTGTATACTTGCGGGATTAGGATAGCCATCCTGCCATTGGGTGCTGCCATCCAGTCTTCTTTGTTCAATAGCCTGTTGCAGGATGGTCCAGATCACCGCACTATCTTCATTCTTTGCTTTTCTTAATCTTATTGCCTGTTCAGTTGATACTGCATTCATTGCACACTTACTTTTTATATTTATCGTGGAGGCCGATACCCTGCAAAATTAACGGAATACTTTTTTCTACACGGGCCAGGTTGGTCTCTTCTTTTTTCGCGGTGGTAAAATGTTCTATATAATCTTTCTGTTTATAAGGCGGAAGCTTGTTAAAGGCCGTTTTTAAACCCTTGTACTTTTTAAATGCTTTCTGTAAAGAGGCAGGAATAGTTAACGCTGCCGATCGCTGAGGTTTCCATGATTTTCCTTCTTTTTCGTTTTTAATGGCCTCCAGTACATAGGCCCGCAGTTTCTTTTTGTCCAGCTCTTTTACATCCGTTATACGCCATTGCCGCAAAGCCTTTGTCTTCGCTTCATTGGCATTCACCAGCACTTTATCCGGATCGGTGAGAAAAACCCCGTTATAAAACCAGATGGAAAAATGATTGGTAAACCCGCCATAACTCACTACATTTTTTCCATTGATGGTATATACATCGCCTCCCCATTTTACGGCTTTCTCCATCTCCGTGTTATCCAATACCGAGATCACCAGTTCCGTTTCTTCCAGCCAGTTATTTGTCCTGCTCATATCAGCCCCATTTGATTTTTGTCCGTTCCAATGATAATGTGATCAGTTTTTCCAATACACCCATATCCAGGTCGGCCAGCTTTTTAAAATAGATACAGGATACGGTCATGGTTACCTTGCCCAGGTCCTTCACCAGGGCTACCTGGTCTTTCTCATCACAGTCCAGTACATACAGGGAAAACTTGTCTTTGCGAGGCGAAAAACCAATCCGGCACATATCTCCTTCCCGGCCGCTGGCATACTTGTAATGGTATTTACCAAAGCCGATGATGGATGGTCCCCACATGGTAGCTTTTTCACCCGAAAGGCGTTCCATTAAGGCAACCAGGGTAAAGCTGTCCTCCACTTTTTTAGGATCTGAACTCCGGATAAAAGCGGCCACATCCATTTTAGTAGCCGTGGTTTTATTGGCACTCATACATAAATGATTTTAACTTTATATACTACGTATACATTTACCCGGCATTTTCATAGGCTTTCTTCAGCCAGCTGATCACTTCTTTATCCACCTCTTTACTATCAGTGATTTTAATTTTATGCGTACACATGGCATTCGGTTTTTCGGCTTCCAGTTTACCGCTTGCCGTTTCTCCCTTCAGGATAAGTCCTATTTCGATCCTGGTTTTGGTAGCCGGCCCAATAGTAGCAAATTGTTTTTTCCGGCGCAGGCTTACATAGGCATTTTTAGGAGCCAGTTCAATATCCTTTCCAAAGGCATTGACCGCTGCAATCAGTTTGTCGTAGATAGGCTTCAGGTTTTCCTTTCCCTTGTACTGACTCACCACCAGGTCGTCAGGGTTTGCAGCCGAAGCAGCATCGGTAGCTTTTGCCCTGTGCCCTACCAGGTTGGCAAAACCATGGGTCAGGCCGTGTTTTTCTTTTAAAAACTTAATGATCTCCCCGTGTTTCGTAAAGTTTTCTTTATTCACAATGGCTATCCATTGTTCCAGGGTTTTACCTGTGTTTTTGTACAGGTTTTCGATCATCGTTTGTATGGCTTTATCTATATCCATGATATCTTGTTCTTAAGCTGTAAAAATAAAGTTCATTATCTCCGGTTTAAAAGTAAAACTGCGAAACGGGTTGTTTCGCAGTTTTTATTTTACTGTTGTGGCTTTTTTGCAGGATCATCATAGTTTACCATCCAGTTAATGCCGAATTTATCGGTCCACATACCAAAATAAGCGCCCCAGAAGGTATCTGCCAGTGGCATGGTTACCTGCCCGCCGGCAGAAAGACCATTGAACAGCTTCTCTGCTTCTGCCCTGGATTCAGTGTTAACAGATAGAGAAACATTATTACCCTGATTAAAATGTGCGGCCCATTCACCACCGGTATCACTCCCCATCAGGATGGTTTCTTTGGAAATAGGCAGGGATATATGCATGATCTTATCCTTATCGGCCTCCGGCATGGTCTTGCCTTCCGTAGGTGGCATTTCGCCAAAAGTGCCTACATAGGGATAATCGCCCCCGAATACCGATCTGTAAAAATCAAATGCTTCTTTACAGTTACCATTAAAAGTGAGGTAAACATTAACAGTTGCCATGGTTGTAGTGTTTTAAAGTATGAGTTGTTGAAAGTGATTTTTAATAGTTATTTTCTGTATTAAAATTATTACAAGTATCTCATCCCTGCTAATTTTTGTGACCAATGGAAGTAACTTTTTACAGGTATCAGGACTTCACGATTTTTTTCCGTAGCTGCATGAAAGGCTTCTCTACCAGCAGGTGCAATGCCCAGGCAAATAGTACACAGCTTGCCATACTGATCACCAGCAACAAGTTGGCATCCAGCTTAAAATCTTCCAGCAAACGATGGGTCATATGGATAACACCTTTATGGGTGAGGTAAATGGCATATGACAAGGTAGCAATGGTAGTGGTGACTTTTGAATGCCATTTGTATAAAAAACTATTGGGGCTAACAGCGCCTGTTACCAGGCAGCCATAACCCAGGGCAATAAGCGGGAAGCCCCATACGGATGCGTAAAAGGTCATTTGGTCCTCGCATACAAAATAAGCCCCGGTTAAAATGAGGAGTCCGGCAATAATGAACAGGTTCCCGTACCGGGTAAGCCGGTTCCATAATCCCGGTACAAAGCGGTATATGGCCGCTATACCCACCCCCACCAAAAGACCATCCAACCGGTTATAAGTGGGATAATAGATGTATTTGTACCAGGTAGCCCAACTATATTGTTCTTCACTGGCAGGCAGGTACAGTGTGTTATAGCTATATACCCTTGCCAGGAAACCCAATAAAAAAAAGACCGTCAGCAGCCACCAGCCTTTACCCAACCATTTTTTTGATTGCAAAAAGATCAGTATTAAAGGCAGGAACAGGTAAAAATGTTCTTCCACGCAGAGTGACCACGCATGGGAGAAAGTGCGGTATACCCGCAGGTCAAGCCCCAGGTTCTGGGTAAAGGTTAAAAACTTCCACAGCGGCGGCAGGCTTTCTTTTTCGCGGAAGAAAGGGATGCAGAAGTACAGGGCCACTGTTACCAGGAAGGCAGGTATAATGCGGAAAAATCTTTTTAAGAAAAAGGTTTTAAATACTATGGTTTGCCCGGCTTTTATTTGTGTAAAAAGCTGGAAGGAAATTAAAAAGCCGCTCAGCACAAAAAACAGGTCTACCCCGGTCCAGCCAAAGGAAGCCGCATCGGGTAACCAGGCCGGTTGACCGCCACTTAAAATATAATAATGAAATAAAAAAACGAGGATGATGGCCAGGGCCCTCAGATGATCGAGTCCATAAAATTTGGCAGCAGTTTGGTTTTCCACCGGGAGTTATGTTTAGCGTTAATTTTTACCTGTTCAAAGGGGACTTAAAGTTAACAGCGTATTGTCAATACTTAAACAATCAGCAGCTATCTTTTATTTATTTTTCTTAACGAAAAGGGCATGATAAAATTTTTAATTAACCGGATTCTTTTCCGCCTGTATTTTCATCAATTGGGTTAACTCATTTTTTGTTATGCCAAGTATATGCCCGCTAGTATCGGACATATCTTTATATCGTACCAGGTCGGCAACAATTTTACTGCTGCCCCAAATGGAAGGACGGATCACCGCAAATTGATACAACTGATCCCCAGGTCTGCTGCTTCGCTGATTAGTGAAGAAAATGGTATCATTTTGCAGGTAATATTTCCCCCTGGTTTCTGTTACCCCAAAACAGCCAACCCACTCCCTGAATGTAAAATCATCTTTTAGTTTAAATATGGAGCTACAGTTAGCAGCACCTTCACCTCCCGCCACCAGCATATCCTCCCCTTCCAGCTTATCAAAATTGATTAACCCGTATGGTTTATACAATGTTAATCCTACCACAATGATCAATAAGCCAATACGATATAACCGCTGCTTATTGACAAACTTTTCTCTAAAAGCAAAGAAAATTTGCCTAAGTAATGCAAATGCCAACAAGGCATATATAAAGGCCAATAATAAAAAGACCGGAATAGCCCAAAGATCAAGCTTTCCTTCCCAATAATAGATTGTATTAATCAGGAGGAAGAAGATAATTGCAGTTAGTACAAGTCCTTTATTATTCAATGGGGTAGCTTTTTGCAGTAAATAAAACTCAACTATTTTTATTTAATCCTCTATCGCCTCAATCCCCAGTCGTTTCAGCTCCTCCAGGTGATCTTTCATTTTTTGCAATACTTCAGGCGGATGTCCCTGCCAGTCCTTTACCTCGCCAATAACCCGGATCGGCTCTTTGGAACGGTAGGACTTAGTGGGGTTGCCCGGGAATTTTTTATCCGTGAGGTTGGGATCATCTTCGATGGTACCCGTTGGCTCCACGATATAGATCCTCCCCGGGCCATCGCCTAGGGCCAGCTCAGCCCCCCAGGTAGCCGCGTCCAGTGTGGCACTCAGGTACACATATACGGCTTTTTTATTGGTACCATAGTTGGAATTAAAACCGGGACCGATCAGGTCGCCTTCTTTTAAACTGGCTTTAGTACCGTGATAGAATGTTTGGGCGTACAAATCAATCCCGGTTACATTATTTGTTTCCATACCCATGCTTTATTTTATTGTTTAAAACCCGTGATCTTAGCAATATTAATGTCTATACCTTCCAATTCGCTATCGGAAGGTATTTGTTTGTTTACCTGAATGCTAAAGCTATCTTTATCGTTTGCCACCTTATACAGTTCCAGGCCTTTTTTAAGTTTACCCTTACTAACATTTTCCTTATAACTGGCAGTTCCGAGGTAGTTTCCATTGACCAGGTTAATTTCTTTTAAAGCTCCCTGGTCACTATCATAATATAATAAGCTTGTATCCAGGAAAATGATATGGGGATTCCGGGTCATGAATGTTTGTCCATCCACCATCTGGGCCGATTGCCAGATACTATCGCCATTGTACAGGTTTATACAGTTAAGCCTATACCTCTCGTCCACATAATAGATCCTGTTATCGTGAATAAAAAGCCTGTCCACCCCAAGTCCTGTGTTTTTACGGAGAAGTGTTTGTTTACGGGCTATATCAATTTTAAAAAGGTTCTGGAGCGTATCTTTTTCATCTATACCAAGGCCGGCAATAAACATATTGGTTTTATCAAAAGCAGGTAAACTGATCCCCAAACGACCTGTTCCATAAATATGCACCAACTCACCGGTATAATAATCATATTCCAAAATACCATTTTCCACTGTCCGCACTAATAAATTATTGGTAACCGGATGGATAGTATGTTCACTAAAACTTCCTTGCGTTTTACTTTCCCATAATATATTACCACTCTTATCAAATTTATAAAGCCCGCCAACAGAAGAACTATAATAAATAAAACTATCTTTTATAATAGGAGCCGTAGACGCCCAATCCGTTACTTTACTTACCCAATCTACTGTACCGGTGGTTAAATTAAGGCAATAGAAATAGTTTTGCCGCCCCACACTTACACTATTACAATATAATTTATCACCGTCTACCACCTTACCGGAAAATAGATTGCTTCGAAAGTCTGCCGGCCAAAAGTCTCCTTTTTTATAAACGATATCAGGTATCTCCTCTTGCATATTACAACCAATAATGGAAAAGAGAAGACCAACAAACAAAATGTAGCGCATGAATAGCCGGTTTTATTTTAAATATACACACCGATTTATTAAAAAAGAAAAAGTATACCTGATAAATACTTCATATTCCTGCTGAAGGGCTGCCCGATGCGCAGGGTTTAGTGCGGCGTGCAACAAAGCACCGGAGCGAAGCGGAGCCCGGAGCAGCGGGAACTGCAGCTGAACAGGGAACGGGACGGTGAAAGCCCAAAACAATTAGCCAATGAGACAATTAGTTAATTTGGTAATTTGGAAATGAGAAATTTTAAAGCGAATTATCCGGGTTATTGCTTTTTTCCGGTATCGGGTATAGGTTACGGTGAATCAGCAGATTAGGCCATGCCTAAATCGGCAAGATTCCCTCGTTCTAATGCGAAAAAGTGGTAATTTTGCGGCCTTATGGAATTAAGCAAAAACTTTGAACCCGGTGCTATTGAAACCAAGTGGAACGAGCACTGGAAGGCGAAACAATATTTTAACAGTACCCCGGACGAGCGGCCTGCTTTTACCGTGGTGATTCCCCCACCCAATGTAACGGGTGTATTACATATGGGCCATACCCTGAACGAGACCGTGCAGGATATTCTGGTGCGCAAAGCCCGGATGAGCGGCTTTAATGCCTGCTGGGTGCCCGGCAGCGACCATGCTTCCATTGCCACCGAAGCCAAAGTGGTACAGATGCTGAAGGAGAAGAATATTGATAAAAATACACTGAGCCGCCAGGAGTTTCTGGAATATGCTTTTCAATGGAAGGATAAATACGGCGGCATTATTTATAACCAGATTGAACGCCTGGGCTGCAGCGTGGACTGGAACCGCGTAACCTTTACCATGGACGAGGATTATTATAAGGCGGTGATAAAGGTGTTTATTGACCTGTATAAAAAAGGACTGATATACCGTGGTGCCCGTATGATTAACTGGGATCCTGTGGCCAAAACCGCCCTCAGCGATGAGGAAGTGGAGTACAAGGATATACAGGGTAAATTGTATTACGTAAAATATGCCGTGGCCGATGCCAACGATCAGCCAACGGAAGAGTATATTGTGATTGCCACGCAACGCCCCGAAACCATTATGGGCGATACGGCGGTATGCGTTAACCCCACGGATGAACGTTACCTGCCGTTTAAAGGCCGCAAGATCATTGTACCGATCGTGAACCGTGCCGTACCCCTGATTTTTGACGAGTATGTAGATAAGGAATTTGGTACGGGCGCCCTGAAAGTAACCCCGGCACATGATATTAACGACTATAACCTGGGCTTAAAACACCAGTTACCGATTGTTGATACCCTCAATGAAGACGGCACCATCAGCGCGGCTGCCGAGCATTTTGTAGGCCTGGAGCGTTTTGAAGCCCGTAAGCAGGTGGTGAACTTTTTACGTGAGAACGGCAGTTTAATCAAGGAAGAAGAATACAGCACCCGTGTAGGTAATTCGCAACGAACCAATGCGGTGGTAGAGCCACGCATCAGCACCCAGTGGTTTGTAAAAATGAAGGACCTGGCCGAGCCGGCTTTGAAAGAGGTGACGGAAGGACGTATTAAAATTCACCCGGGTGATAAATTTTTAGCAACGTATAAGTATTGGCTGGAGAATGTAAAGGACTGGTGTATCAGCCGCCAGTTATGGTGGGGCCAGCAAATACCTGCCTGGTATGATGCGGACGGTAAGTTTGTGGTAGCCGCTACCGAAGCCGATGCCAAAGCCTTATTTACCACCGAGCATGGCTTTACACCGGATAACCTGAAACAGGATGAAGATGTACTGGATACCTGGTTCTCCTCCTGGTTATGGCCCACCGAAGTATTTAAAGGTATTTCCAACCCCGGTAACCCGGAAGTAAAATACTACTACCCTACATCGGTACTGGTAACCGGCCAGGATATTATCTTTTTCTGGGTAGCCAGGATGATCATGGCTGGTATGGAGTATGAACACCAGAAACCTTTCAGCGATGTGTATTTTACCGGCATGGTAAGGGATAAACAGGGCCGGAAGATGAGTAAGAGCCTGGGTAATTCACCGGACCTGCTGGAGCTGATTGATAATTATGGCGCTGATGCGGTTCGTTTCGGCATTATGATATCGTCCCCTGCCGGTAACGACCTGTTATTTGATGCCAGCAGCTGCGACCAGGGTAAGCTTTTTAATAACAAGATATGGAATGCCCTGAAGCTGGTAAAAATGCTGGAAGGACGACAAAGCCCAGATGAAACCTATCGCAATGAGGCCACATTTGCCATTGACTGGTTCCGCAGCCGCCTGGCTGATGTTAAGGAACAGGTAGAAAAGCTGTATAAAGAGTTCCGATTAAGCGAAGCCTTGAAAGTTATTTATGGTTCATTAATATGGGATGATTTCTGCAGTTGGTATCTTGAATTCATTAAACCAGGTTTTGAGCAACCCATATATACTGAAACCTATCGTCAGACCGTAAGTTTCTTTGAAGAGCTGATGCAGTTACTGCACCCTTTTATGCCCTTTATTACCGAAGAAGTTTATCACCTGTTACAAACGCAGGAGGATGACTTATGTGTGAAACAGTTTACATTTAATACACAATCCGATAATAGCGTAATGCAACAAGGAGAGCTATTAAAGGAAAGTATTACGGCCATCCGTGATGCCCGTACCAAAGCCTCCTTAAAACAGAAAGAAGTTATTACTTTACATATAAAAACAGAGACGGCTGACGATTTCAAAGCTTTTGAGACAATCCTCGCCAAGCAGGTAAATGCCAAAGAAGTAGTATATGTATCGCAGCTGGTACCGGAATGTATTAACGTAGTATTACACAAACACACTTTTTATATTGCCACAGAAACCGTTATTGATACGGCTCCGCAAAAAGAGCAGTTGCAAAAAGACCTGGCGTATTACGAAGGGTTCTTGGCTTCGGTAGAGAAAAAACTGTCCAACGAAAAGTTTGTACAAAATGCCAAACCGGAGATAGTAGCAGTAGAGCAAAAGAAGAAAGCCGATGCAGAAGAGAAGATTAAAGCAATCACCGAGAGTTTAGCGGCTTTGGGATAAAGATCATAAAAAGTAAAAAGTAAAAAAGCAGACCAATTGAGGTCTGCTTTTTTAATGCGGTTAAGTTTTTATTAAAAGGGTTAGAACTGGGGTTGACCGATGTGCCACTCTTAATCATGACTTATGAATTACTCACTACACTTAGGTACTTACTCTTAATTGTTAAAACAGTTACATCAATTCTATTCCGTTAGATAGTATAAACCCTTGGTATTTTTTATAATTGTGCATAAATACAGTTCCTCATTTTCTTATAAAAAAATAACATCGGTAATTAGCCCTTAATTTTGCACACTTTAACTGAAAAATTATAAAGCCGGTGAATAAGGCTTTGTGAATATTATTAACATCCAATCCAATATCTTTTATGAAGCCATTCTACGCTTTATTTTTTGTGCTGTCCGTTAGTGTAATGTCTGCCCGGGCCCAGTTCTCCGGTAGTTATGCGCCTTCCCGGTGGCAGACATTTTTATCGCCTGTATCAAACGGTTTTATCGATTTTTCCGGGACACCTGCCAGTATCAAGATCACAGGTAGTGATAATCCGGGTGGAACCATTACGAATAATGTACTCACCCAGGTGAGTGTTCAAACAGTTGCAGCAGGTGCCTGGCAGTTTTCCTGGACCTATCAAACCTTTGATTCCTTCAATGATGCCCAATATGATATTGCTTATGTTATTATCAATGGGGTAAGAACCCAGCTATCGAATAATACCGGAGCTGTAACACAGAACGGCACCTATATGGGAACCAGCATCCCGGCTAATTCAACCATTGCCTTTTTAATTGACGCTACTGATAATATTGAAGGCAGGGCCGAATTAACCATATCCGGTTTTATTCCGCCAGGCGGGATTTCTACTTTGCCCGTAAATTTTAGTGCAGTGAAAGCTACGTCTTTCGACCAAATGGTGCGTATTGACTGGTCCACTGCCTCAGAAACCAATAACAGCTATTTTGAAGTGGAGAGATTACAGGAAAACAATAATTACACAAGTATTGGTACAGTAAAGGCGGGCACCAATGGCAATAGCCTGCAACATTATTATTTTGAAGATAAACAACCGTTGCCGGGCACCAATTATTACCGGGTTAAACAGGTAGATATTGATGGCAAGTATAGCTATTCCATAATAGTGCAGGCAAAATGGAATAATGATACAGGCATAAGAACATGGGGGAACCCCGTAAATAATATTTTGCAGGTGCAGGTACCAACCAGTAAACCGGTTGCACTGCAATTGTATAATATGACCGGTAGCTTAATAAATACCTGGAACATCAGTAATAACCAGGTACAAAGTTTTGACATTTCACACCTCGCCGCTGGTATGTATATGCTGAAAACAAGTGATGGTACTATGACCAAAAAGATCATTAAAAAATAAACCGTTTGCCGGTATCAAAATAAGAAAGCCCATTATGTAATGGGCTTTCTTATTGTTAAAACGCTTTTCGTGTTTCAGTGTTCTGGGTACCGCCGGCACTTATTTCCGAAGAGCCAAAGACCTTGATGGTTGATTTAATAAAATCTTCTTTTTCGGCTTTATAAATATTATCTACATATTTCTGCGGGTTGCGGTCAATATAAGGGAACCAGGTACTGTGCACCTGTATCATGATCTTATGGCCCGGTTTAAACGTATGCAATACATCCTGCAGGCGGATATTGACATCCGTTGGCTGACCGGGCACAAAAGGCTCCGGTTTTTCAAAGCTGTTACGGAAACGGCCCCTGAATACCTCGCTGCGTACCAGTTGCTGGTAGCCGCCCATGCTGATATTGGCCGGGTTATGCTCGTAGTTAGGATGATCCTGCGGGTATACGTCGATCAGTTTTACAATAAAATCGGCATCGGTGGTACTGATGGCTACTTTTAGTTTAGCCAGTATTTCACCGGCAATGGTAACAGGGTCGGTTAAAGTATCGGTTTCAAAAGTCAGTACATCGGAGCGGGTTGATGCCTGGCGCTGGTCATCGCTCATAAAACGGCGTGGGGTAAAGGTAAGCGCCTCGGTTTGCGAAGTATAGGGAACCGGTTTAGCCGGGTCGCTGATATAATCAAACACCGCATTTTTATCCAATGGTTTGTTGACCGATAAACGGCCATCGCTGCCAAAGTATAAGTTCACCGGGGGAATATCTGTTGGCGGCCACTGTTTAAACTTCTCCCACTTTTTAATACCGGTATCATACATATAGGCTTCGGGAATTTCCGGGTTGCCCACATCTTTTAAATAGTATTCAAAGAAGGGTTTTTCAATGTTTACCTGGTAGAAGGTAGAGATGCTGTCGCCAAAGTAAATATGGTTGTGAATGGATTTACCGGTCTCCCTGGCCCAATCGCCATGTGCCCAGGGGCCCATTACGATGGTGCTTTTGGCCGTGGGTGTTGTTTTTTCAATGGTCTTGTAAATATTGATGGGGCCATACAGGTCTTCCGCATCAAACCAGCCGCCCACGGTCAATACGGCGGGCTTTATATTTTTTAAGTGTGGCAGGATGCTGCGTTTTTGCCAGAAAGTATCATAGTTAGGGTGATCGATGATCTGTTTCCAGAAAAAGTTATCACGGTGAATACCTTCGGTAAAAGTTTTTAGCGGACCCTGTGCCAGGTGGTACTGGTAGCCGTCTTTTGCATTGATCTTAAAGAAACGGCCCAGCTCCTCATCAAACCAGTTTTTAGAGGTAGTGTCTTTTTTCTGGTAGCCGAATACCGCAAAAGCGCCGGTATAACTTTGCAGGTAAACACCGTTGTGGTGAAAATCGTCAAAGAAGAAATCGGCAATCGGTGCCTGTGGCGACACCGCCCTTAAAGCCGGATGTGCATCGGGCAAAGCTGCCGCGCTGTAAAAGCCCGGATAGGATACACCATAGATACCTGCACGGCCATTATTGCCCTTTACATTTTTTACCAGCCAGTCAATCGTATCCCAGGTATCGGAGCTTTCATCAATATCTTTTTTATTCTTCGGGTTATTGCCGGGGATATTCGGGGTCATATTGTTGTACAAACCTTCGCTTTTATAACGGCCCCTTACATCCTGGTATACCAGCATATAACCGCTTTCAATTAAGTATTTTGAAGGATAATTACCACCCCGGAAATTAGCATAGTTAGAAGCGTTGTAAGGCGTACGGTTGAGCAAAAAAGGATAGGTCTTGGTTTTATCCTTTGGTACATACACAATGGTAAACAGCTTGATACCATCGCGCATGGGAATGTGAAAGCTCAGTTCCTCATAATTGTCTTTAAAAAAATTACTACCGGTATTGGTCTGCGCCTTGGCCAGTACCAGGCTGCCAAGCAATACCATCATGAATACATATTTCATATACTTAAGTTTTAGAGATGCCGGTTATTCCTTATTACCCGTTCGTGGATGATCAATATGCCTATAAAAGTAAATCATTTGAAGTAGATAGTAGTTATATAGATATTAGTATATAGATAGTAGTATTTAGATAATAGTATATAGACCCGGAGGCAATTAAGTAAACAAAAAAGCCGGGAGCATTTCCCGGCTTTTTATATGATCTGTTTTTTTAGAATGCTTTTTTCAGTTCGTATTTTTCCACGTAACGGTCATTCAATTGTTTTTGTTTATTATCCAGGTCAATTTTACGCCCCTGGATAAAGGCTTCGGTCACATTGCTGGTACGCATGTCCAGTAGATCACCGCTGCTGATCACGATATTGGCATCCTTACCTACTTCCAGGCTGCCGGTTTTATCGGCAATACCTAATACTTTGGCAGCATTTAAAGTGATGGCCTGTAAGGCTTCTTCTTTGTTTAAACCATAAGCGGCAGTAGTACCGGCATTAAAGATAACGTTACGGCCACGGTTGTGATCATCCTCATCGGTTAAGGTGTACAACACACCGGCTTTATGTAAAGCCGCCGCTGTTTTGTAAGGCTGGTCCACATCATCATCCTTCATGGTAGGTAAACGGTGGGCCTGGGCCAGGATAACCGCTACATTGTATTTTTTCAGCAGGTCGGTTACTTTATAACTTTCGCTGCCACCTACAATTACCAGGTCAAAACCAAATTCCTTTACAAAATCGATAGCTGCCAGTATCTGTCTTTCGGTATCGGCGTGTGCATATAGTTTTTGTTTTTTGGCAAACAGTTTTTTGGTTGCTTCAAATTTCAGGTTGGTCTCTGTTTTGGTAGGATTAGCCAGGTAAGCTTTTGCTTCGCTGAAGAAGGTTTTAACTTTCTCCAGTGTTTCCAGGCCATCTTTTACCGGGTCAGGTGCAGGACCACCGGCATTGGGGCCACCACGGCCGCCACCGCCACGAAAGCTGGGACGTGCCATCAGCGATGGGAAGTACAAATGCATACCGCCATCGGTCAGGTAGGCCGCTTCCTGGTAGCTCCAGGCATCTAATTGTACTACAGAAGAAGTACCCGCCAGTAAAGAACCCTGCGGTACTACATTCGCAAATAAGATACCGTTGGAACGCAGGGTATTGATCACCTTTGAATCGGAGTTATAGGCAACAATGGAACGCACATTGGGGTTCAGGTCGCCGATCTCCCTTACATCGTTACTGGCACGGATAGAACCCGTTTCCAGTAAGCCCGTTTTGCTGGTAGGCAAAATAATACCGGGATAAACATGTTTACCGGTAGCATCAATCACCTGTACATCATCTACAGGAATAGCCAGGTTGGTACCTATTTTTTCAATTTTACCTTTATTAACAATGATAACGCCGTTGTTGATCACCTGGCCGTTACCTACGTGGATAGTAGCATTTTTAATAACCACCAGTTTTGATTGTTCTTTGGCCGGCAACACGTTTGCCTGTCCAAAAGCCTGCGTACAAAACAAGCTCAATAATATGATGAAATACTTTTTCATATTGTAAATAAGTTTAGTCGTTTAAAATTCTTCCGCATCAATTACCAATAAACCATGATCGTGACCATGATCCATACAGCTATGCATGATGGTGTAAGTGGGTTGTGCGGCTGTAACGGCTACACCGGCACGTTTTTCACCATTCATTTTACGAACCAAACGCAGGCGCTCGGCAGCTACATCTTTCTGTAATTGTTCATCTTTGGCACGGTCAAAATAAACAGTACCATCAACAATAGTATACAAAGATTTAGCATAGATACTTAAAGGATGATCGCTCCATAACACCACGTCACCTTCTTTACCTACTTTAATACTACCTACCCTGTCATCAACATGTAACATTTTGGCAGGATTTAAAGTTACCATTTTTAATGCTTCTTCCTCGGTTACACCACCGTATTTTACTACTTTGGCCGCTTCCTGGTTCAAACGACGGGCCATTTCGGCATCATCTGAGTTAATGGCTACGTTAAGGCCCACTTTCTGCATGATAGCGGCGTTATAAGGGATCGCGTCTTCCACTTCCACTTTATAAGCCCACCAGTCAGCAAAAGTAGAGGCATTGGAACCATGCGCCAGCATTTTATCGGCTACTTTATACCCTTCTAAAATATGGGTGAATGTATTGTATTTATAACCCATTTTATTGGCCATATCAATAGAACCTAAGATCTCGCTTTGTACATAGGAGTGACAGGTAATAAATCTTTTCTCCTCTAAAATTTCCACCAGGGCTTCCAGCTCAATATCACGGCGCGGTGCTACCCTTGTTTTTTTATCTTTTGCATTGTTATAGGCAGCCCAGGCTTTCTGGTAATCTTTGGCACGGGTAAATGCATCTTCCAGTACCTGCTCCACACCCATACGGGTATCCGGGTAACGCACATTACCGGTTGTGCTGCTGGAACGTTTTACGTTTTCACCCAAGGCAAATTTTATCTGGCCGATCCAGTTTTTAAACTTCAGGTCTTCGGCATTTGCACCCCAGCGTAATTTAATTAACTGGGTCTGACCACCAATTACATTGGCCGATCCGTGTAAGATATGTGAAGTGGTTACACCACCGCTTAACTGGCGATAGATGTTGATATCATCAGGGTTCAGGTTATCAGCGATACGTACTTCAGAAGTTACACTCTGACCGCCTTCATTAATAGAGGCAGCGGCAATATGCGAGTGCTCATCAATAATACCGGCAGTAACGTGTTTGTCGGTACCATCAATTACACGGGCGCCGCCTGCGGACAGGTTTTTGCCAACACCGGCAATCTTACCGTCCTTAATCAATACATCAGCATTTTTCAGCACCCCGTCTTTTTCATTGGTCCAAACGGTGGCGTTTTTAATCAGTATCGTTTCCTGTTTTGGTTTTTGATCAGCAGTCCAGCCAAATGGCTCCATCGGGAAAGTAAGAGCGCCTAAGGCAGGAGCAGCGGCTCTTTTGGCAGCCGTATCAACTTTAGGAGCTTCAGCCGTTACCAGGGAGGCAGTCCAGCTTAAAGGGTTTCCTAAAGAATCGGAACCAACACCATTCCATTCGTCACCACTTACAAAACCGGATAATTTGGTAGCGGTAACCGGTAATTCCTGGGCACCTCCGCGGCCACCGCCACGGGGAGCACCTGCACCCGGTGCACCTTCACCACCCGGACGCTGACGCGCAACTGCCGGGGCAAAGCTTAATTTAACCTGTTTGCCATCAAAGCTGAAACGGGCATTCAGGGTATCTTTGGCATATAAACTGGCCGCATTAGCGCCGGTTACTTTTAAATTGTAGTTTTCTACACCAGTAGGCGTAGTTACAGCCACTTTATACAGGCCGGTGATCTGCGATACATCCGGTTTTACTTCATATTTAATGCCCTGTACATAGTTATATAAAATACTTGTTTTTTCATTTAACAGGGGTCCCGAAGTGATCAGGAAATTGGCCAGCTTACCGGCATCCAGGCTACCTACTTTATCATAAACACCCATTAAAGTGGCGGGGGTTTTAGTTAAAGCCTCAATAGCTTTGGCTTCGGATAAGCCATATTGAATGGATTTTTGCAGGCTGCTCCAGAACTGGGCCGGGCTGCGCAGATCGGCAGTGGTCAACGCAAAGTTGATACCTGCTTTTTCAAAAGCGGCCGCATTGGTAGGTGCCAGTTCCCAGTGTTTCATATCACTTAACGATACATAAGCCGCATCATTGGGATCTTCCACATCCTGCGGTTGGGGGAAGTTGAGCGGTACAATGAAAGAAGCATTAGTCTCTTTCATATCCTGGATACGCTGGTATTCGTTACCACCGGCTTTAATAATATATTGTACACCAAATTCGTCACCGATTTTATCGGCACGCAGGTTATTCCATTTATCATTGGCCTCAAACACCTGGGGCAGGCTTAAATTGTCATTCCAGGATTTCAGGGTAATATTCAAACCTTCGCTGGCCGGGTTCGTTTTGTACCACTGTGCATCCATAAAAGTTTGACGTAATAAAGCGATGGTTCCCATCATGGAGCTTGGGTAGCTTTGAGTAGATGTTCCTTTACTGAACGAGTAATGGGCGGAAGCTTTCTCTTTTACAATTACCAGGTTTTCTTTCTGGCTGGCCAGTGTTACCACGGCGCCGGTACCACGGGCAATACCATCTCTAACATGGGTAAGTACGGTACCAAACCCCGCATCACGTAGTTGTTTCGCTTTGGCATCATCCACGGCAAAAACACGGTAAGCATCCGTTTCCGTTTTTAAAGCCTGGTTCCAGCCGTAAGGGCCTTTTACATTGGTCTCCATCTGGGCTGTACGGCCAAATCCGCCTGCGATACTTGGTCTTTCAGCAGCCGGGATACCATAGTCTGCGTACATATCAATTAACGAGGGGTAAATGAACTTACCCTTGCAGTCAACCACTACGGCGCCTGCGGGGGCAGCCAAACCGGCCCCTACCTGTACAATTTTACCATCTTTAATAACCAGGGTACCATTTGAAATGGTAGTAGTACCATCTTTCACAATAGTGGCATTGGTAAAGGCATAATAACCATGGCGGGCATCGTTCACCCCGTTTTCGGGGAACGTGGGTTGCGCAACAATTGATAACTGGATCAACAGCAAGTTCAGAAAGGCAAAGAAAAACTTACTGCGAGGACTGATTTTTCTCATTTGCAGATTTTTTTTACGTATTAGACTACTTTTTTTCAGAAATCCTTCGAAAATGTTAAAGTTTAAAAGTATGAATTTAGCCGGAGAAGACAATCCACATTTTATGAACGGCACAGGACAGTTGACAATGGACAATTGACAATGGACAATTGACAAGTGACAATTGAGAAGTGACAATTAACAATCAGGGAGGAATGATTAAAACGAAAAGATATTAGCAAACAGCAGGTAATAGACAACAGATAACGGATAACAGGCTATCAATAGCCATCAACAGTATCCACATCATTTATAAAGACGGATCAACAAATGATGAGCCCGGCTTGAAAAGACTATCGGCCCTAAATAAACTATTCAATTAATTTTACCACATGAAATCTATATTCCCGGCTACTTATTCTACCCTTTGCCCGCTGGCATTAGCCACATTCATCTCAGAAAAATACCCGTTGGGAAATGTCCAATGTAAATTCCTGGTCCGGGGAGTGGGTGATACTTACCTGGTAATATCACCGGAAACCCGTTTTATACTGAGGATCTACCGTACCACCCACAGAAGTTTGCCGCAGATAAAAGAGGAAGTGCAGTTATTACAAGCCCTGAAACAGGCCGACGTATCGGTATCCTACCCGGTTGCTGATATTGCCGGAGAAACAATTATTAAACTGGAAGCAGCGGAAGGGGAAAGATATGGCGTATTGTTCAGTTATGCACTGGGTGAAGTGGTCAGGTTATTAAATGAAACACAACTGCGCAATCTTGGCCATGAAATGGCAGGTTTTCATATTGTATCTTCAACCATCAAATTAGGTAATGCCAGGTGGCGTTTCGATCCTGACACCACACTCTTCAAGCCTTTAGAAAAACTCCGGCTGCCCTTTGAACAAAACCCCGAAGCATATGCCTGGTTAAAAGAGACAGCAGGTCATGCTGCTGAAAAACTATCGCAACTCTCTGCATCCGGTTTTGCCGAAGGATATTGCCACTTTGATTTTCTTCCGAAAAACTTCCACTTCCGGGATAATGCCGTTACCTTTTTCGACTTTGATTTTATGGGTTATGGCTGGCTGGTGAATGATATAATGACCTTTTGGCAACACCTGGCTTTGGATGTATATACCGGTCGGATGACACAGCAGGCAGCCGATGATGCCTACCAAACTTTCCTTACCGGATATCGTGCAAAACGTGCTGTTAGTGAACAGGAATTAGCGGCAGTACCTTATCTATCGCTGGGATTTTGGCTTTTTTACATGGGCTTTCATACTACCCACGACCAGTTCTATACCTTTAGCCAGCCTGTACACTTAAAATCGTATACCGGTATATTAAAACATATTGTAAATACTTATTGGGATAAGCCATAATTTTTAAATTGTCAACTGTCATTTGTCCATTGTCACTTGCTTGTTGTCAATTCTCTCTCGTCACTGCCCCGTTCTTCTTCCTGTATTCAGTAGGCGACATACCCATTAACTTGGAGAACATCCTGGAAAAGTAATACTGGTCTTCTATACCCAGTTTGGCCGCCATTTCCTTTACCGACAAGGTACTGAAGGATAAATACTGGCAGGCCTCCTGCACTTTTAAATGGTTAAAGTATTCAATAGGCGAATAACCGGTCTGCTGCCGGAATAAAGCGGAGAAATAAGAAACCGATAAGTTAACTGCCTGGGCCAGTTCCTGCAAAGTGATCACCTCCTGTATCTTACTCTGCATATATTTAATGGTGATATTAACGGGATTGGCCACCGTAGCGGCCGCATTATTATTGAATTTATCCTCGTAGATCAGCGATGACAGGAAATGATAAAAGGTCATATTCACATACCGTAAATTATCGCTGCTGTACCCATTGGCCAGGTTATTATATATTTCTTCGAACAGCTTTATCCGGTTTTCATTATAACTGATATGCGGCCGGTAATTCTGTAAGTGCTGCTGTAATAATCCTACCACATGATCTGAAATATGTCCTTTAAAGTGTACCCAGTAAATTGTCCATGGATTATTTTCGTCAGCACCATATTTATGTGCTTTATTGGCGGGTATTACAATAAACTGCGAGGGTGAAATATGCACCTTTTTTTTATCCAGGCTTACCCAGCCCTCTCCTTCCACGCAATAGATAATAATATGCTGCGCCACACCCTGGGTACGGTCAACATAGTGGTGATGCGCCTTGGGATAGTATCCTATATCGGTGATATAGATATGTTTGGTAATAGGGTCTTTGGTTAAAAAATCGGTGCCGATCTTTTTAGGCACCACAATTAAACGCTGCCCGTCAAAGCCCGCTCTTTTTTTGATCGTTAATTTCATGGCAAACAATTTATCCGGTGCTGCAATTTAGGAAAACCATAAAATAATCCATCATTTTCGTAAAAATCGCTATTCTGTTTCGTTATTCTTTGGTCGACATTTGGTTTCTTAATTAGCTTGTCAACCATACTACAAATGAGTAAAACGATTGCCATGAAAAAGATCCTGCTGTTAACCGGCATGATGTTAAGCCTGCTGCTGCATACTGTGGCACAGTCAAAAACCATAAAGGGTAAGGTGCTCGATGCCGAAACCAAAACCCCTTTAAGTCCTGCCTCTATCAGCCCCGTGGGTAAAGCCAATGCCGTAACCACCGATGACCAGGGCAATTTTAGCATTACGCTTGAAGAAAAAACCATCGTCATCGTCAGTTATGTGGGCTACGAATCAAAAAGCGTAACCATTTTACCCACCGATACCAATATAGAGGTATTACTGACCCGTGATGCGGGCTCCCTGGATGATGTGGTAGTGATAGGTTATGGTAAACAAAAGAAGAAAGACGTAACCAGTGCTATCTCCTCTATTTCCGGTAAGGAGTTAAGGGAGTTGCCGGTTACCAATATCAACAGCGCATTACAGGCGCGTATACCCGGTATGCAGGTTACTTCTGCCGGTCACCAGCCCGGGGCAGGTACCAATGTACGTATCAGGGGCGTAAATGCCATTAACGAAAGCTCAGGCCCTATTTATGTAGTGGATGGTAATATCGTTTCCTACGATATCCGCGAGATCAATCCCAACGACATTGAATCCATTGATGTATTAAAAGATGCATCCGCCGCCGCAATTTACGGTTCAAGGGCAGCCGAAGGGGTTATCATTATTACCACCCGCAGGGCCAGTGCCGGTAAAACCACCGTCAGTTACGATGCGTATTATGGCCTGCAGAAAAGGATCAACACCTATAATTTTGTAGATAATATTGATGATTATGTACACCTGCGCCGCAAGGGTTTAAGCGACGAAGACCCTGTTGCCTGGCCCATGACACCCGACCTGGATACCATTTTGTTCAATGGTGATGAGCGGCGCAATATGGCTGCCGGTCACTGGACCGACTGGGTTGGTGCTATTACGCATGTAGCGCCGCAGCAAAGCCATACCCTCAGTGTATCCAATGGCTTTGGTAAAAACAAATTCTATTTAAGCGGCAACTACCTTAACCAGGATGGTATTATCAAAGGCTCCAACTTTGAGCGTATCTCTGTTAAAGCCAATATGGAATCGGAAGTAAGTACCAAATTAAAAGTAGGCATTAACTCCAACTACTCGCATATTAAAAACAACCAGGTAAGTAATGAAGCTTTTTATACGGCTGTAACCATCAGCCCGCTAATGTCTATTTACGATTCCCTTGGTAACCCTTCTGCCAATATTGATCCCAGCAGCGGCAATTTATTATTCAACAACCCGGTTACGCTTACCCTGGCTCCGCAGCAAAACGTGGACGATCGTTTTATCGGGAATATTTACGCCGAATACAAAATTTTAAAAAACCTGCAATTCCGCAGCAGTTTTGGTATTGATGTATACAAAAACCAGCGCTTTGAATACTATCCCCGCACCACCAGCACCGGCTTTGGTAAAAAAGGTATTGCCAAGGTACAGAACTTCGGCTGGCGCGATTATTTATGGGAAAATACTTTAGCTTATAATTTTAACATAGGTACCGATCATGCTTTTGATATGCTGGCAGGCGCCACTTACCAGAAACGCAGGCAGGAATGGAATTTTGAAGAAGCATCCGGCTTCCCAACCGACCAGTTAACCTATAAAAACATGAGCCTGGCCAGCAACAGGGATGTTATTGCCAGCGACTATGATGTATGGTCGGTGGGATCACTGTTAGCCAGGGTGATCTATAAATTTAAAAACCGTTATATACTCAATGGTACCATTCGCCGCGACGGCTCCTCCCGTTTTGGCCCGGAGAATGTGTATGGTTATTTCCCATCAGTAAGTGCCGCCTGGCGTATTATTGATGAACCCTTTATTGGCTTAAAAACCCGTTCGGTGATCAACGATGCCAAAATACGTATTGGTTATGGTACGGTGGGCAACCAGGATATACCTATTGATGCCATCTTTACACAAATGATCCCGGGCGCATATCCCTTTAACGGTAACACTCAGACAGCAGGCTTCCAGTTAGGCACCGGCCAGGAAGGTAATCCCTTCTTAAAATGGTCCAGCCAAAACCAGTTTAATGTGGGCTTTGATGTGGCGTTTTATAATTCACGCCTGCAACTCACATTTGATTATTACAATAAAGATATCCGCGACCTGCTGCTGCAAAACTACCTGGCGCCTTCACAGGGCTTTGACTTCAAGTGGATCAATGTAGCAAAAATGAATACCACCGGCATTGATCTTGGTTTTAAAGCATCCGTTGTTAAAACAAAAAACTTCGACTGGCAAATGGATATTAACTGGTCAAAGTATAAAACAGAGATCAGGAAATTATTACCCGGTGTGGATTCATTAAGCCCTTACCTGAAAGTGGGTGAAGCACCTAACAGTTTAATTGTGGATTATATCTACGATGGCCTTTACCAGGAAGGGGATAACTTCTCTTTAAACCCCGATGCCCGTCCCGGTGATGTACGCGTGGTTGACCTGGATAAAAACGGCATCATTAACCAGTACGACCGTACCATTGTGGGCCGTACCATTCCCAAAGGCTGGGGCGGTATCTGGAACTATGTACGTTACAAACAAATATCCATGACCGTATTTGCCAATTACACTTACGGGCATGATATTAATAACAAAGCTTACCAGGATTATCTATACTATTCCAGCCGTACAGCTACAAGAACGATCAAAGAAGGTTTAAACTACTGGACACCGGAGAATACCAATACCGATGTACCCCGTCCCAACCAATTCGGCCGTTCGCTGAGAGGCTTGCCTGGTGGCACTTCTAGCTTCATGGTGCAAAAAGGCGACTTTATCCGCATCCGCAATATCACGCTGGCTTATGATGTTCCTTCCAAATTGCTGGCAAAAGCAAAGATCAATTCCCTGCGGGCCTATACCCAGGTAGTAGAACCGTTTTTGTTCACCAAATACAAGGGCGTTGACCCCGAGATTGGTGCCAACCAATACGATATCTACCCGCGTTACCGTACTTTCCTGCTGGGCATTCAATTAAGCTTTTAATTTTTAAAACAACGCATTATGCTTACCATAAAATTTTTGAAACATATACCCATAAGCACCGTGTTGCTGACAGGTTTGTTTTTTACCGCCTGTAAAAAAGACCTGCAGTTCACACCCGAAACTTTTTTATCACCCGAAGAAGTATATAAGGATGAGAATGGCTCACGTTCCGGCATTATTGGTATTTACCGCAAGTTCATGGAACTGAACAGCGGCGACTATTACTTTGTGGGCATTGTGGGTACCGACGAAGGCAAGACCAGCTCCTTTGTCCCTACCTGGGGCGGCTACTGGCAGCATTACGATGGCATTAACAGTTACAACAGTTTGTTAACGGCACAAAACCAGCTGGTGCAGGGTTTGTGGAGCTCCTGTTACAAAGGCATCACCAATGCCAATGTAGCCATTAAATTCATTCCCGCTTCTTCAGCATCCGATGCGGTGAAAAACGAACTGCTGGCCGAAGCAAAATTCTTCCGGGCCGTATTTTATTTCAGGCTGGTACAATTCTTTGGTGGCGTTCCTTTACCCACTGAAGCTACCGATGCTGCGGCCGATGCCAATGGTGGTAAACAACGCAGCAGCGTGGAGGATGTATATGCTTTAATTATTGATGACCTGAAATTTGCGGCCGAACATTTAAAAGCAAAAGGCACCGCAGCTGTGGGGCATACCAATAAAGAAGCAGCGGCTACGCTGTTAGGCAAAGTATACCTCACCTTAAAGGACTATCCCAATGCCAAAAACACCTTGCAACCTTTAATGAACCTGACCAATGTGGCCCTGTTACCCGTGTACGCCGACCTGTTTGATGAAGAAAAGGAGAACAATATAGAATCATTACTGGAAGTGCAGTTCAGCAACGAGAACAACAATACCACCGGTCATGCCAACACGTTGGGCGGCTGGCATATTGCCAATACCTATCCCGGCGGTGGTGGCCATGTTGTGATCCCTACTGATTATTACAGTAATAGTTTTGAAACCAATGATGCCCGCAGGGATGCATCCATACGTTATAAATTTTATGATGCCAATGGTAATGAAGTGGATTACTGGTGGTGGGCCGATGTAACCAAACCGCATGTTAAAAAATTTGACATAACGAAAGATAAATCCATCAACAGTGGTCTTTCCTCCCGTAATTTATACTATTTGCGTTATGCCGATGCCATACTCATGTATGCCGAAGCTTTGAACGAAAACGGTGAAACGGGAACGGCCCTGCCCTACCTGAACAAGATCAGGAACCGGGCTACCCTTCCCAACTGGGAAACCGTATTGGGACATACACCCAGTCAGCAGGAATTACGCGATGAGATTTTAGAAGAGCGTATGCGTGAACTGGGCTTTGAAGGCTGGCGCTGGTGCGATTTAAAACGTACGGGCAAACTGATACAACAAACAAAAACCTATAACCCGGATGCAGCGCCTTATATCACGGATAAAAACCTGCTCTTACCTATTTCGTCACGTGAGTTTGAATTTAACCGTTCTTTAAAACCATCCGATCAAAACCCGGGTTATTAAACCTTAAATATATTTTACCATAACGCTGTATTGTAATGATTGTAGTAAGTAGACTATTTGGGCGTGTCCCTTTTGCTGTCAAAAATAACCTGCGCACCATTTCCTGCTTTTTGCCGGCAAAAGGGCCGGGCTGCTACGGGGTACGCTTCGCTTCCGTGCTGCGGCTATCGCCTGCGCACCGGCTCGTTCCTCGCCGCCCTTCGCATCCCTCACGCAACCTTATAACAGGTCATTACTGGTTACAGCTGATAGGAGTTATTACTTTCCTGTTCAGCAATGTAATCCTTCAGGCACAACAAAAATCGGAGCAGGATGGTATATTAACGGTAGCTAACCCGCATGCAAAAATTATCGTCAACACAAAAACCGGTAAAGTAGATTACCAGTTTACCAACGGCACCGTGTTTAATAATACCATTGCTTATGTGGAAGATGTAAAACAGGGCCTCTTCATCTCAAGTGATTATACACAACATCAATACAGCATTGATGATATTAAAGATCCGCTGGGCAAAGGCATTTGTATTAACCTGGTACACCAGGCAAACAATAAGCCCGTCAAGTTGACCCAGTATATCACTATTTATGAGCACCAGCCTTTTGTCCTCATCAGCAGTGAGGCGGAAGCGGTAAGCACAGGTGGCATCATTGAAACCAGGAATATTTCGCCTTTCAGTATTTTACCCGCAACAGGCGGAAAGATCTGGTTAGCCAAAGAAGGTAATTTATTTACGGACTATCCTTATGATAATGACAACTGGGTAGATGTCATCTCACAAAAATGGCCAGGAACCCAGGGTACTATCAGCGGCATGAGTTATGAACTGGCTTCTGTTTACAACGAGCAAAGCAACAGTGGTTTTGCGGTGGGCAACCTGGTGCATGATTTCTGGAAAACAGGGATCCGTTATGGCACCGGTACCAATAACCGTCAAATAGATTCCTTAATTATTTACGGAGGTGCTGCCACCAGGGATAATAATGCCCTGCCCGACTCTTACGGTGGTAAAGACGGTACGCATGATGTTATTCCACATGGCACACAAATAGGTTCATCGGTTACAGCTCCCCTGCTCTACCTCGCTGCATCGGATGATATCCGTAACGATATGATGGGTTATGGCAGAACCGTTCAGCAGGTCAGTGTCAGTAAAAAATGGAAACAGGCTGCTCCTTTTTACTGGAACAGCTTTGGCGTGGAGGGTGTACTGGGTTATGAAAAAGTGATGATGCCCCTGGATGTGGCCAAGGTATCAGACTTTATTCATTCACTCAGCAACTTTAATAAAACTACCAAACCGGTATTAAGTATCGACTCATACGACCAGGATATTTACAGCACCGAAGTACTAAAATCAGTGAGCCGTTATGGTAAAAAGAAAGGCCAGCAGATGGGGTTTTATTTTATTCCCTTTGCTTTATGGACGTGGAAAAGTGGTATACAGGATGCTAAACTCAATCTCACAGACCATCCGTTGCGGGAAGTAATACTGTTGGATGATAAAAACAACTATGTCCCTTATAAAGATGGGGACTGGGGCGCTTTCCCTATTGATCCCACTCACCCTTATGTAAGAGAATATATCATCAAACAATTATTAAAGGCCAAAGCCATTGATGCCAAATTTTTAAAGATCGACTTTTTATCGGCCGGTGCACTGGAATCTACCAGGCGGTATGATCCTGCCATCCGCTCCGGCAAACAGGCTTATAATTATGGCATGAAACTGTTGCAGCATTTAACCGATTCTATTTTAGGTCCTGATATTTTTATTACCCAGGCCATTTCGCCTCTATTCCCGCACCAGTATGCTCATACCCGGTTTCTATCTACCGATGTATACTCGCATTTACGTAACGACCAGCCGGGCTTTCCCCACTATGGCAGCACCAGCGCTTCCATGATCAGCGCTACGCATTTCTGGTGGACACAGGGTACCTTATGGCCTTATACCAATATGGATGTGATCGTGATGAAGAACTTTCAAAAGAATAAAGATATCAGTGAGCAGGATGTGAAAGTACGGCTATTCTCCATGATGGTATTGGGCAGTGTGTTTGGCGATGGAACCGATTACCGTAATAAGCTGGCAGCGGAAAGAGCCCGGAAGTTTTTAAACAATGAAGCAGTCTGCGCTTTTTTCAGCAAGCCCAAAGCATTTACACCCTTGAACTTTCCCATAGGTAACGGACAGTCACAGCAACTCCGTTTTTATTTACGGGGTGATACCGTCTTATTATCAGGCTTTAATTTTTATACCGATAAAACTTATACCGCAACCTTTGAGCAAACCGATGTAAAATGGCCGGATGGCAATTACAAAGTACTGGAACTGTTAACAGGTAATACTGTCGGCACTATTAAAAACGGGCAAACAAGTTTCAGTATAGAGGTACCGGTTAAGGATGCGGTGATGCTGAAGCTGGTGAAAGAGTAGATAATCTGGCAATGAGTTGATTGGGAAATTTGATAATGAGCGAGGCGTATGGCCTGGTTAGTGAAACACCAACCAATGCCGTGGTTGGTGTCGGTTGCCATGGTTCGTGTCTCACGAACCATAAAAGCTGATAAGCGATAAACAGCCGAAGAGTGCGACGCAACAACAGCCCCATCAAGGGTGGGACGCCGGTAACATAAACATAAAATTATTAAACAGGAGGATATATCATGAGTGTAAAAGCGTGGACAGAGCAGGTAACCATTCCAACCTATAAAGTAGGCGCACCGGAAAAGAACCCGATGTTCCTGGAAAAAAGAGTATACCAGGGAAGCAGTGGCGTGGTGTACCCGCATGCGGTTATTGAAAAAATTGCCGATGAAAAGGAAGATGTGACGTACACTGCCGTGTACCTGGAAAATGAATACCTGCTGATCATGGTATTACCCGAGATCGGCGGCCGCATACAAAGGGCTTATGATAAAGTTCAGAAACGTGATTTTGTATATTATAACCAGGTGATCAAACCGGCGCTGGTAGGCCTGGCTGGTCCCTGGATATCGGGAGGTATTGAGTTTAACTGGCCGCAGCATCACCGGCCCAGTACTTTCAGTCCCGTTGATCATACCATTGAAGAACATGAAGATGGCAGCAAAACCGTTTGGGTGAATGAAACCGAACTGATGTTCCGCACCAAGGGCATGGCAGGCTTTACCCTTTACCCCGGTAAAGCATACCTGGAAATAAAAGGACGCCTGTTTAACCGTTCGCCTTTTTCGCAAACCTTTTTATGGTGGGCAAACCCGGCAGTAAAAGTGAATGAGCATTATCAATCAGTTTTTCCGCCCGATGTTTATGCGGTGTTCGATCATGGCAAGAGAGATGTATCGGATTTTCCCATTGCTACCGGCACGTATTATAAAGTGGATTATGCACCGGGCACAGATATATCCCGTTACAGCACCATCCCCGTGCCTACATCTTATATGGCCATCCGTTCCGGTTATGATTTTATCGGCTGTTACGAACATGATACACAGGCCGGCATGTTACATGTGGCCGATCATCACCTGTCGCCCGGTAAAAAACAATGGACCTGGGGCAACGGCGATTTTGGTTTTGCCTGGGACCGTAACCTTACCGATGAGGATGGACCCTATATTGAACTGATGACCGGTGTGTTTACCGATAACCAGCCTGACTTTTCATGGTTACAGCCCAATGAAGTAAAAAGCTTTGAACAATACTTTATGCCATATAGCCTGGTGGGAGCTGTAAAGAATGCTACCAAAGAAGCCATGCTGAATATTGAACATAACGCCAATAGCATTACGTTAAAAGTATACACAACGGCCATATACGAGGATGCAGCGGTTAAATTATATAACCATGAAAACCTGGTAAAAGTATATACCGGCAGCATATCACCGGAAGCTGTTTTTACAACTGTGTATGAACACAGTGAAGCTGTAATACTGACAGACTGGAAACTGGAAGTAACAGACAAAGAAGGAAACATATTGGTAGCCTGGCAGCCTGAAGCAGCTACTGAAAAAGAAATTCCAGTTGCAGCAACAGCAGCAAAACAACCTTCCGAGATTGAACAGGTGGAAGATCTGTACCTGAACGGCCAGCACCTGGAACAATACCGCCATGCCACTTATAACCCGCTGGATTATTATGAAGAAGGATTAAGAAGAAGTCCGGGCGATATACGCTGCAATAATGCGGTAGGCTTATTATTATTACGCCGCGGGCAATTTGTTAAAGCGGAACCTTATTTCCGCAAAGCCATTGCCACCATGACCAGCCGTAACCCTAACCCTTATGATGGCGAAGCCTATTATAACCTGGGCTGGTGTTTACTGATGCAGGATAAGTTAACAGCGGCCTATGAGGCTTTTTATAAAGCCACCTGGAACGATGCCTGGCAACACAACGGCTTCCTGGCGCTGGCCAGGATCGCCGCAAAGCAAAATAAATTTTCATTGGCTATTGAGCATATAGAAAAATCACTGATCCGGAATTATCATAGTCATACTGCCCGGCATTTAAAAGTAATACTGCTCAGAAAAACAGGTAAACTTGAGGAAGCGCTTGCTGTCCTGGATCAGTCAACAGCCATTGATCCTTTTAACAATGGTTGTCATTACGAACGGTACCGGCTACTTGTATCAGGCGGACATAAAAATGAGGCAGAACAGGCATTACAAAAACTACAGCTCTCCTTACGCAATAACCTGAATAATTACCTGGAATTATCGCTGGATTATGCACACGCAGGCTTTTACTCCGAGGCGATTGCCATCCTGGAATTATTTGCTGCCGGCAACAATACGGTATCACCTCTTTTATATTATTATATGGGCTGGTATGCCATACAGCTTGGCAATACACAAGCCGCTGATGAATATTATACACAGGCACAACAACAGTCACCCGCAGGTTGTTTTCCTAATAAAATTGAAGAAATAGTTATTTTACAGGCAGCCATCGACCGCAATCCCGGTGATGCCACTGCACTATACGCCCTGGGGAATTGCTGGTACGATAAAAGACAATATGCAGAAGCGATTGACAACTGGGAAAAAGCCACCATTGCCAACAGTCATTTTGCAACAGCATTCCGCAACCTATCGCTGGCTTATTACAATAAACAGAAGCACGTTACAAAAGCCTTAGCTTATTTAGAGAAAGCTTTTGCACTGGACACTACAGATGCCAGGGTATTGATGGAATTAGACCAGTTATACAAAATAACGGGTAAAACATTTGCCGAACGTTTGCAACTGCTGAACCAATACCCTGAATTGATCCGTGACCGTGATGACCTTTATTTAGAGTTGATTACCCTGTATAATAACCTGGGCGATTATGAAAAAGCAGGACAATTACTTGGTGCGAGAAAATTCCATCCCTGGGAAGGTGGCGAAGGGAAAGTGGTAGGCCAGTTTTTATTATGTTATACGGCGCTGGCTAAACAAGCCCTGGAGCATAAAAACTATGAACAGGCCATTACGCTATTGCAACAACTGGAGAAATACCCTGAGAACCTGGGCGAGGGAAAACTCTATGGAGCCCAGGAAAATGATATACACTACCTTTTAGGCTGTGCCTACGAAGGGTTGGGTAAAGCAACAGCAGCAAACAGTTATTTCCATAAAGCCACCATTGGTATCAGTGAGCCGGTGCAGGCTATTTACTACAATGACCCGCAGCCGGATAAGATCGTTTACCAGGCTTTGGCCTGGCGTAAGCTGGGCAATGAAAGTCAGGCGCAGCAGATATTTGAACGCTTTATCAGCTTTGGTATCCAACATATGAACGACGATATAAAGATTGATTATTTCGCTGTTTCCCTACCCGATATGCTGGTATTTGATATTGATATTAACCAGCGTAACCGCATTCACTGTACCTATTTACAGGCACTGGGATACCTGGGACTGGGTGAGGAAGCAAAAGCCGTAACGTTGCTGAATGAAGTTTTACAAACTGACCGTAACCACCAGGGCGCAGCTACCCATTTACAAATGCGTCCTTTCTTTACATCAACCAAAGCGCCGGCATTTACCCTGTAATAAATAAGCTATGTCATTAGTAACCGTACCCCTTACCCTGGCTTCTTCCTTATCGGTAACAATAACCGACAGGGAGGAACTAAAACTGGTAACACTGGATAATGGTCGGATCAGGGTACAACTTAGTAATATAGGTGCCAGCATCCTGGCCATTCATGCACCCGATAAAGCCGACAACATAGATAATATTGTTGCCGGCTTTGCCGATCCCGAACAATACCGGGTAAATAAGGATTATTTCGGATGCACTATCGGCCGTTTTGCCAACCGCATTGCCTATGGCCGGTTTGCATTAAATGGTACCACTTATGCTTTACCGGTTAATAACGATAATAACCATTTACATGGGGGTATACAGGGCTTTAGTCATAAAGTATGGACATTGGACAAAACCATACAGGATGAGCAACAATGTGGTGTTGCCTTTACGTATCACAGCGCCGATGGCGAAGAAGGTTATCCCGGAGCATTAGAGGTAACCGTTACCTTTATCCTGGATAACAGTAATAAGTTATGGATACAATACGAAGCAAACACTACCCAACCTACACCTGTCAACCTCACCAATCACACCTATTTTAACCTTTCCGGTTTTACACAACCCACGATACTCGATCATCATTTATGGTTGAATGCAACTCATATTACGCCAAAGAACGAGCACAATATACCTGACGGCACTATTGAATCAGTGAAGGATTCTCCTTTTGATTTTACCCGGGCAAAGAAATTAGGTACAAACATCCATGAACTGGTTACCGACCAGGGTTATGACCATAATTTTGTGATCACCGGTGATAAGAATGCATATACAAAGGCTGCAGTACTATCGGATGATAGTTCAGGCCGTGTAGTAACCATATACACCGATAAGCCGGGTATACAGCTGTATACCGCCAACTCATGGGATAGTTCTGTGATTGGCACACAAGGCCTGCCTTATGAAAAACATGGAGCTGTGGCTTTAGAAACACAATATTTCCCGGATAGTCCTAACCGGCAAAACTTTCCGGATTGTATTTTACAGCCAGGTCAGTTATATTCGTTCACCACCATTTTTGAATTTTCTCTGATATAGTTACCGTTTAATAAAACAAAACATTATGCCTGCAACAACATATAACAACCGTTACATCCTGGGTATATCTTTTATCTCAGCCCTGGGCGGTTATCTTTTTGGCTTTGACTTTGCCGTTATTGCAGGTGCATTACCTTTTCTGCAGGCACAGTTTGGGCTGGATGCTTACTGGGAGGGTTTTGCCACCGGCAGCCTGGCCATCGGGGCAATGATCGGTTGTGGTATTGCCGCTTCGGTGTCTGACAGGTACGGTCGCAGGGCAGGTTTACTATTAGCAGCAGCCATCTTTACCCTCTCTTCCCTGGCCATGGCACTGGCTACGGGTCGCGATATGTTTATCGCTGCCCGCTGTATGGCCGGCATAGGCGTGGGCATGGCTTCTATGTTATCACCCATGTATATTGCCGAAATAGCACCGGCACACGTGCGCGGAAGAATGGTGGCCATCAACCAGCTTACGGTGGTTATCGGCATCCTGGTGACCAATATCATTAATTATACACTGCGCAACAGCGGCGATGATGCCTGGCGCTGGATGTTTGGCCTGGGTGCGGTTCCCTCTACCCTTTTTATTATCGGTGCCTTGTGGTTACCCGAAAGTCCGCGCTGGCTGGTACAGGCAGGTAAAACAAACCAGGCCACAACGGTATTATCAAAAATCGGTGGCAGCCTGTTTGCCCAAAACTCGGTACAGGCCATTCAGCAGTCGTTACAGGGAAACAGTAAAATAAACTACCGCAGCCTTTTACATAAAGCGGTTTTACCCGCAGTGCTTATTGGCATTGGCCTGGCTGTATTCCAGCAGTTATGTGGTATCAATGTGGTATTCAATTACACGCCACGCATATTTGAAAGTATAGGCGCTTCGCAGGATGACCAGTTATTACAGACCGTCTTTATCGGTTGTGTCAACCTGGTATTTACCGTTTTAGCCATGTTACTGGTAGATAAACTGGGACGCAAACCACTCATGTTATTGGGCGCAGCGGGGTTAACTGTCCTGTATATTATTGTTGTACAGCTATTGGGGGCAGGCTCTGCCAGTGTTTCCTGGTTTTTGTTAGCGGCCATTGGTGTATATGCCATGTCATTAGCCCCTGTTACCTGGGTGCTGATCTCCGAAATTTTCCCCAACAAAGTGCGTGGGGCTGCCACATCGGTTGCTGTGCTCAGTTTATGGGCTGCTTATTTTATCCTGGTATTTACCTTCCCCATATTGTTCGAAAAATTTAAAGACAGTACTTTTTATATCTATGCAACTATTTGTGCATTGGGTTTATTATTTGTCTGGTTCAAGGTAAAAGAAACCAAAGGTAAAACCCTGGAAGAACTGGAGGGTGTGATGGGCGGGCATTAAATATTGGGCTTGTTTTTCAGTTCTTACCCGCAGATGAACGCTGATGGGTTGCGCAGATGTTCGCAGATTATATAAAACCTCATCTGCGAAAATCTGCGGTGTAATTTTTCTGCGCCAATCTGCGGGACAAAATATTTATTCCACCGGCCTCACCAAAATATTCTTTTCAAGGTAAAAGAAACAAAAGACGTAAAACCCTGGAAGAGCTGGAGGAGTGATGAGTGTTACAGTTTGTTACCCGCAGATGAACGCTGATGGGTTTCGCAGATGTTCGCAGATTATATAAAACCTCATCTGCGAAAATCTGCGGTGTAATTTTTCTGCGCCAATCTGCGGGACAAAACATTTATTCCACCAGCCTAGTCAAATATCCTTTTCAAGGTAAAAGAAACCAAAGGTAAACCCCTGGAAGAGCTGGAAGGTGTGATGGGCGGGCATTAAGTATTGGTTTGTTTTTCAGTTGTTACCCGCAGATGAACGCTGATGGGTTGCGCAGATATTCGCAGATTATATAAAACCTCATCTGCGAAAATCTGCGGTGTAATTTTTCTGCGCCAATCTGCGGGACAAAACATTTATTCCACCAGCCTAGTCAAATATCCTTTTCAAGGTAAAAGAAACCAAAGGTAAACCCCTGGAAGAGCTGGAAGGTGTGATGGGCGGGCATTAAGTATTGGTTTGTTTTTCAGTTGTTACCCGCAGATGAACGCTGATGGGTTGCGCAGATATTCGCAGATTATATAAAACCTCATCTGCGAAAATCTGCGGTGTAATTTTTCTGCGCCAATCTGCGGGACAAAATATTTATTCCACCGGCCTCACCAACACATCCCTACCCCAGCTAGCATCAGGCATAGCCCCCATCGTAAACACCAGCTCCCCGCCTTTTTCAATAGTACTGTGCTGTATATAATTGTACAAATAAGGTTTACCATTTAAGGTGACCGATTGGATATAAATATCTTTATCTGACTGTTTCTTTGTTTTAATGATAAACTTTTTTTGTCCTTCCAGTTGTATCGTTGCCTGCGCAAATAAGGGACTGCCAAATATATATACGCCGTTTGCCGGGTTCACTGGGTAAAAACCCAATGCACTCAGCGCATACCAGGCCGACATCTGGCCACAATCTTCATTACCTGCATAACCGGCTGATGTTGTAGTATATAACTCGCGCATGATCTTGGCCGTATAGTACTGTGTTTTAGCAGGCATGCCTGCATAACTGTACAGGTACGCCACATGGTGACTGGGCTCATTACCATGCGCATACTGACCAATAAAACCCGAAGCGTTGTTATTGATATGATCCGATTGTTTGTCAATGGTAAAAAAGCTGTCCAGCTTTGCTGTAAATGTCTTATCGCCACCTACCATTTCTATCAGTCCTTTGATATTTTGAGGCACATACCAAAAGTACTGCCAGGCATTTCCTTCGGTAAAAGGATTGCCGCCATTGGCGCCGTATTGAAAAGGATCGAAATCGGGCAGCCAGTTACCTTTATCATCCTTTGCCTGGAAGAAATTGGTTGCAGGATTAAAAATATTCTTATAAAACTGTGAACGTTTTAGAAAATACCGGTAGTCTTCATTTTTATGCAAATGTTTGGCCAGTTGGGCTAAGCACCAGTCATCATAAGCCATCTCCAATGTAATAGATACTGATTGTGTCTGGATATTCTCCGGCATGTAGCCATATTTTTCCCATACATCAAACGGTGCATTCAAATGCGATTGTAAAGAGGATTGTTTTACAGCCTGGTAGGCTTTCTCTTTATTAATACCCGGTATATTCTTCAACACCGCATCTGTAATAACCGGTATGGCATGATTGCCGATCATACAATAATTATCCTGCCCCCATAATTGCCAGATAGGGAGATACCCATACACTTCATACTGGGCCAGTAAACTGTTGACAAAATCGGCTGTACGGCTTCTCTGAACCAATGTATACAAAGGATGTACAGCCCGGTAGGTATCCCATAAAGAAAAAGTGGAGTAATGTGTTTTACCGGCAGGCAGTTGTTGCGTGGTAAAGTTGGCAGCCATAAACTGTCCGTTAACATCGGACAAGGTATTGGGTTGAATAAAAGTGTGGTAAAGCGCCGTATAAAATAGTTGCTGTTGCTGCTCAGTACCCGTTACTGTAATTTTCTGTAATTCCTTATTCCAGTTTTGCCTGGCCGCCTGTTTTATCGTTTCAAAATTCCAGCCGGGGTTTTCTGCCTGCAGGTTTGCTTTTGCATTGGTTATACTTACAGGTGATAAGCCAATTTTAACCAATAAAGGCTGTGTATCATTTTTAAATTGTAAATAGGCTTTTACCCCGGTGCCGTTCACCACATTGGTGGCATTTTTAACATGGCCGCCATCTGTTAAAACCGTTTTAATGACCGGCTGCGAAAAACGTGCATAAAAATAAACTTTACGAAACTTAGCCCAGCTGCTTACGATCCTATATCCTTCAATAGTATAAGCATCCACTACCCTGATCTGCGCTTGCGTGATCCTGAAATTCCAGCTCCCTTTATCAGCAGAGTGCATAAGGTCTATTACAAGATTACGGTCACTGCCTGCTGTATAAGTGTATTGATGAAAGCCTGTTCTTGTAGTTGTGGTAAGTTCGGCATTTACCCCGTAATCCTTCAGCCTTACCTGGTAATACCCGGGCCGGGCTTTTTCATCTGTGTGCGAAAAGGATGAGACAGGTTGCTTACCGGTATACAGTTCACCGTTAAACGGCATTACCAGTATATCAAATAATTCGGCCACTCCCGTACCACTTAAATGCGTATGACTGAAGCCATAAATTTTATCATCGTTGTAATCATAACCAGACGCAGTGGACCAGCCGGGTTCAGCCCTTGTATCAGGACTTAATTGCACCATACCGAATGGTGAAGTAGCTCCGGGGAAATTATTACCGGATAAGCTACCGTTAACGGCGCCTGTTCCTATAAAAGGATTGACATAGTCTACAGGTTGCTTCTGTTGGGCATACAGGGAAAAACTGATCAATAAAAAACAATAACAGGATAGCAATATTCTTCCGTTGTAATCTGGTCGCATAGCCGGGCAAGTCGTTTGATGAATTAAACAAAAATAGCTCCCTGCAACACATGGATAAATGGACAAAGCGACTAACAGCATGGACAATCAAACCCCGTTTTTATACTTAAAAAAAATACAGAACTAACTCTTGTTCCGGCACTTATGTATACCGTCAACAACATGTTAAAAAAAATTGGCATCAATATTGAATAATGAGGCATGTATTGCAATACAACATATTTTAATCCTTAAAAATTTCTAACTAATGAAAAAGATACTAAGTGTATTGGCAATTGCATTGCTTACCGTAAGCCTGTTTACTTCCTGTAAAAAAGACGATGATCCTGCAGATAATGATTTATTTGTAGGTACTTATCGCGGCAGTGTTTCTTATAATACCGACGGTGAAACCATTTCAAAAGATAATGGCTCCGTAACCGTGGTAAAAATAGGTAGTAAATATAATTTTGCATTTTCAGACGGTATTCCTGATATCACCGGAGTTGAGTTTGCAAAAGAAAATGATAATACCTATATCAATATAGGTGGTGACGCAACCAGCTATATCAGGATCAACGCTTCCACTTTAAAAATTTTATACGTTAAAGATGGTAAACGTTGGGGAGCAGATTGTACCAGGTAATTGTTAAATTATGATCGATAACACCAGAGGTCTGTTATATAACAGCCTCTTTATAGATAATCTCATGAAAGGATAATCTGTATAAGAAAGGCCCGGTTAAACCGGGCCTTTTCTTTATTTCTTTTTCTGTTGTGTTTCACGCATTTTCTTTTGCTGTTCCTGCATCTCTTCTAACCGCTGCTGCCATTTGGATTTCTCTTTTGGCTTTTTACGGTTCTCTTCAATTTTCGCCAATATCTTATTATGGTCAATAATATAATTCTGGATAACAAACTGCAATGCCAGCGTAATTAAGTTAGATACAGTGTAGTACCAGGTTAAGGCCGATGGCAGGCGGTTAAAGATGAATAATAAGAATACCGGGAAGATATAAGGCATCCACTTTAACAGCGGGTTGCTCTGATCAGGCGACATGCTCATACTGTAGATAGAGATCAGTAAACTGGTCAGTACCGCCGTAATAGTGAACAGGCTTAAGTGATCACCCAACAGCGGGATATGGAAGCCAAATTTAATAGGCGCATCAAAGGCCGATAAATCGGTAGCCCATAAAAAGTCGGCGCCACGCAGGTCAACACTCGAGTTAAAGAAGCTATACAGGGCAAAGAAGATGGGGATCTGTAATAAGGCCGGGATACAACCTCCTAAAGGATTAACACCCGCTTCCCTGAACAGTTTCATCTGCTCCATGCTCATCTGCTGCTGATCTGAACCAAATTTCTCACGCAGTTTCGCTATTTCGGGACGCAATGCTTTCATTTTAGCACCACTCAAATAGCTCTTATAGGATAAAGGAGAAATTAATAAACGTATGAATAAGGTAAGTAAAGCGATTACCAGACCAAAGCTGCTTACAAAACTTTTAATAAAGTTCCATACCGGTAATACAATATAACGGTTGATGGGTTCTACAAAAGCGTATGGTCCCTGGCCCAGGTTCACCAGGTCTTCAAACCCCTGGCCTTCTTTTTTCAGGATCTTAAAATCAGAAGGGCCGTAAAATATTTGGAAAGGGATCTTTGCTTCATTACCGGCCGCTACTTTCAGCTTCATATTAGCGGTAGATTTTACCACAGTTGGATCATTCTCTTCAGAGGGTATGGTCCATTCCATTTCACCGGAAGCAAACTTATCATTGGCCACTAAAAATGTATTAAAGAAACGCTGGCGTACACCGATCCAGTTTACCGGGCCATCATCAAACTTGATGCTGTTACGGCGGATAATGGTATGGTAGTCAAAATCACCATTCTCTACATAACCGATCTGCGTATTCTCTCTTTCAAAACCAAGTGCCGTTTCCTGCTGGTGAGCAACATACTGCCAGGTCAGGTTCAGGTTACCCTCAGTTAATAACTGTCCGGGCTGGTTTAATAACACATCAAAGCCGATCATATAATCATTGGGTTTGATGGTATAACGATGCGTAACCGCATTTACTTTATTGGCACTGTCGCCGGTGCTTAAAGTAAAGCTGATGGTTTGTAAACCTTCTGCCAGTTTTTCTACCGTGCCGGTTTCAAAAAACAGGTTTGCTGTTTCGTTGGTTTGATTGGCCGCTGTATTGATACGGTAACTGATCTTATTGAATGCATCGGCCGACAGCTTAACGGGCAGGCTGTCAATGCCTTTAAATTTTTTCAGTTCTACACCTACCGGCTGCCCCCCCTTGTTGGAGAAGGATATTTTAAATAATTCGTTTTCTACCGTGGTGATCGTTTCTGTTCCGTTAGCCGCTTTATCAAATTTACCCGCCTGGGCAATTTTTTGCTGCGAATCGGCTACCGCCTGCTGCTGGCGTACAATGTTTGAATCTACTTTAGGCTGGTTAGCTCTTATAATTGAATCCTCACGGGCTTTGTCTATACGAGCCTGGCGCTGGTGCTCCTGCTGTTGTTTATGATTGTAGTAAAAAAATAAAAAGAACAGTATGGCCAGTAACGAAAAGCCAATGACGGTATTACGATCAAATTTCATTTTTAGTTATTTAATGTCTACCACCATTGCACAAGACAGGGGTGGTATTTTTAAAGGCGCAAAGATAGGGAGTTTGGACGTAGGTTTTGTGTCCAAATGAAGTTTGGCAAATAGCCTAAACAAGTGGTAAACAAAGCCTTTCCCGTATTTTTTCAGGGAAAGGCTTTGCTAAAATTCTATTGCTTAGTTATTTATGGTCTCTGAGGGTTTACTTACCGATCCGGCAGTACTTTTTTCCTGCCTTTCTTTGGCAGCCTTAATAAAGCTCACAAAGATAGGTTGCGGGTTTTCTACGGTACTTTTCAGTTCCGGGTGGTATTGTACGCCTATAAAGAACGGGTGTTCAGGTAATTCGATGATCTCTACCAGGCCTGTATCCGGGTTTTTACCGCTGGCTTTCATGCCCGCTTCTTCAAAACGGCTTAAATAAGAGTTGTTAAACTCCCAGCGGTGGCGGTGACGCTCGCTGATAGGAGAATAACCATATATACTGTGAGCCAGTGTGCCGGGCTCCAGTTCGCAGGGATAAGCGCCCAGGCGCATGGTGCCGCCTAAAGCTTTTACTTTTTTCTGCTCTTCCATCAGGTCAATAACCGGGTCTTTAGTATCGGCCACCATTTCGGTAGAGTGAGCTTCTTTTAAACCTATTACGTGGCGGGCAAATTCAATCACCGCCATCTGCATACCCAGGCAAATACCAAAGAAAGGCAGGCCATTTTCACGGGCATATTTAACCGCCGAAATTTTTCCCTCTACCCCACGTAAACCAAAGCCTGGGGCTACTAATAAGCCATCCAGCCCGGCCAGTTTCTCCGCCGCGTTTTCATCGGTAATATATTCACTGTGTACATTTACAATCTGCACCTGGCATTCATTGGTAGCACCGGCATGTACAAATGATTCCAGGATGGATTTGTATGCATCCTGCAACTCCAGGTATTTACCGATAAGACCAATGGTTACCTTGCTTTTAGGATATTTCAGCTTGTCCAGTACCTCTTTCCATTTATTCAGTTCCGGCTCTTTATAAGAGCTGATGCCAAATTTTTTAAGACAGATCACGTCCAGTTTTTCACGCAGCATCAATAAAGGCACTTCATAAATGGTAGGTGCGTCTATCGATTCAATTACTGCCTCTGGTTTTACATTACAGAATAAGGCAATTTTACGACGGATCTCCGGTGTTAACGGCCTTTCCGTACGGCATACAATAATATCCGGGTGTACGCCTTCCTGGCTTAACATCCGTACACTATGCTGTGTGGGTTTGGTTTTTAATTCTTTAGCCGCTTTCAGGTAAGGGATCAGGGTCAGGTGAACCACCACGGTGTCTTCCTCCGGCAGTTCCCATTGTAACTGGCGCACGGCTTCAACAAAGGGTAAACTTTCAATATCACCCACGGTACCGCCAATTTCCGTGATCACAATATCATACTCGCCATTCTGGCCTAATTGTAACATCCGGCGTTTGATCTCGTCGGTAATATGCGGTACTACCTGTACGGTTTTACCCAGGTAAGCACCTTCCCTTTCTTTATTAATAACAGTTTGATAAATACGGCCCGTAGTAACATTGTTTGCCTGGGAGGTAAAAATGTTCAAAAAACGCTCATAATGTCCCAGGTCAAGGTCGGTTTCAGCCCCATCCTCGGTTACATAACACTCTCCATGTTCGTACGGGTTTAAAGTGCCCGGATCCACGTTAATATACGGATCAAATTTCTGAATAGTAACCCGCATACCCCTCGCCTGCAGCAGTTTTGCCAGCGAGGCCGCAATAATTCCTTTACCCAACGACGATGTAACACCACCCGTTACAAAAATGTACTTAGCCATAAAATTTATTTCAATACAAAAAATTCAATAAAATAAAAGCCCATCCGTATTACTACGACCATTTAAAAAAAAGCTCAAAATTCAGGAAAATAAGGCCTATCTAACAGACCTACAGGATGTTATTAACAGGAAAAAATCTGTGAGGTCATGCAAAGCTACAGTATATTATTTTCCTATAAAAATTTAGTTGGGAAAAAGGGAAATACAGATTTCAGAATACAGCTATGTAGACGGCAGACTGGATGAGTTTTGAATGATAGATGTAGAATGATGAGTTATGAATGATAAATAAGCTTGATGCTCAATAAAATATACCTGCAGCTACCCTAAACATACGATTGCATGTTAATAATCCGATTATTAATTATTAATTCCTAATTCTTAATTAATAATTATCGGCCCTACATGTCATTGGTTATCTTCCGGTAACTGGCCACTACCCCACGTATTAAAGAGGAACTGAAACCCCTGTGTTCCATTTCGTTCAGGCCGGCAATGGTACAGCCCTTGGGCGTGGTTACTTTATCAATTTCATATTCGGGGTGGTTACCGTTTTTCAGGAGTAATTCGGCCGCGCCTTTTACGGTTTGCGCAGCAATGAGGGAGGCCGTAGCCGCATCAAAACCAATTTCAATACCGCCCTGTATATTGGCACGGATATAACGCATGGCGTAAGCAGTACCGCAGGCACCCAGTACGGTAGCCGCATCCATCAGCTTTTCGTCAATATTTACAATTTTACCCAGGGTAGTAAAGAGTTCGTTCACCAGTTTTTGCTGTTCGGCTGTTGCCCGCAGCTGGCAGATACAGGTAATACTCTCCTGTATGGCAATGGCAGTATTGGGCATGGCGCGGAAAACAGCAATTTTACTTTTACCCAGTACTTCGTCAATATCATTTACAGAAACACCGGTTACTACCGATATTAATATTTTAGGTTGTTTTAAAGCTGTTTTAAATTCCTCCAATACCGCCTGTACCTGGAAAGGTTTTACAGCCAGTATAATTACATCACTTTGTTTCACAGCAGCCACATTATCCGATGTAACCGCTACGCCCAGTTTTTTAACCGCCTCCGCAGTGGCTACATTCCTTTTAGTCACGGTAATATCAGCAGGTCTACTGAATTTACTTTTTACCAGTCCCTGTGCAATGGCAGTACCCAGGTTACCGCCGCCGATGATGGCTATTTTACCTGACATGAGTTTTGTAATTAATAATTAGTAATTAAGAATTAATAATTGAGGACTACCAGAAAACAATGTGACAATTAGTGAATTTGAAAATTTGCCAATGGATTCCCTTTCGATCAGAAAACTTGTTTTAACTGATGCAGAGTATGTAGATATTAGATTTTAGTATACAGACAATAAAATTATCATCTATTATCTACATACTATTATCTACATACTATTATCTACATACTAATATCTATATACTAATATCTACTCCTACACTTTCGCCAGCTTTTTACCAATGGCATTATCGTAAATATTTTTCCAGCTGCTGATGGTTGCCCAGTCCTGCTGATCCACCAATACCTCGCCGTTGGTAACCACACCCACTTTAGTGAAAGGCGTACCCTGTACCGCTTTTTCAAAAGCTTCCTGTTTATCAGCACTTACCGATACCACCACACGGCTCTGGCCTTCGCCAAATAACCAGGCATCGGTACGTATATCTTTAGTAGTGTTCAGTGTAAATCCTAAACCACGGTTAAAACCTGCTTCACATAAAGTAACAAATAAACCACCCTCACTTACATCGTGTGCAGAGGCAACCAGCTTATTCTTGATCAAAGCACTTACACTTTGCTGTAAAACAAACTCCTCGTCTAAATTGAAATAAGGTGCGGTTGATTTGGTTACACCATGAAAAGTATGCAGGTATTCGGAACAGCCCAGGTCGCTGGTAATATTGCCCAGTACATAGATCACATCCCCGGCCTGTTTAAAATCCAGGGTCATTTTATCAGATATATCTTCCAGCATACCCACCATACCAATGGTTGGTGTAGGGTTAACCGGTCCGTCGGGGTTTTGGTTATAAAAACTTACGTTACCGCCTGTAACCGGGGTATCAAATTTGCGGCAGGCATCACCCATACCTTTAATAGCATTTACAAACTGGTAGTATACTTCGGGGTCGTAAGGGTTACCAAAATTTAAACAGTTGGTCACACCTAAAGGACTACCACCACTACACACAATATTACGGGCCGCTTCGCTTACAGCGATCATGGCACCTTTATAAGGGTCCGCATATACATAACGGCTGTTACAGTCGGTTGTAATGGCTACGGCCTTGGTTGTATTTTTTATAGCTACTATTGCCGCATCCGAAGGTTGGTTGGTAGAGGAATTGGCAATACCTACCATGCTGTCGTATTGATTATATATCCATTGTTTGGAAGCAATGGTGGGTAAGCCCATCATTACTTCAGCCACCTGCTGCAGGTCCTGCGGAACAGCAATATCATCGGCATTGAATTTTGCAATCTCAGCAAGGTATTTAGGCTCAGTGTAGGCACGCTCGTATTGCGGAGCGCCACCACCCAGTACCAGGTCATGTGCCGGAAGTTCAGCCTCCAGTTCGCCATGCATATAAAACTTCAGTAAACCATCATCGGTTACTTCACCAATTACGGAGCAAGGCAGGTCCCATTTTTCAAAAACAGCTTCTACCTCGGCTTCGCGGCCTTTCTGGGCTACCAGTAACATACGCTCCTGGCTTTCGCTCAATAACAATTCCCAGGTTTTCATATTAGCCTGGCGGGTTGGTACTTTATCCAGGTCAATACGCATACCCACGCCACCTTTGGCGCTCATTTCTGCGGTGGAACAGATAATACCTGCCGCACCCATATCCTGCATGCCTACTACGGCACCGGTCTGTATCACTTCCAGGCAGGCTTCCAGTAATTTCTTTTCCTGGAAAGGGTCACCCACCTGTACGGCAGGTAACTCTTTGGCACTTTCTTCCGAAATATCGGCCGAAGCAAAAGAGGCGCCGCCAATACCGTCTTTACCGGTGGCACTTCCCACAAACATTACCGGGTTGCCCAGGCCTTCGGCAGTGGCCGAAACAGTTTCGCCGGCTTTTACAATACCCACGCTCATGGCATTCACCAGCGGGTTGGTATGATAGGACTGATCAAAATAAATTTCGCCACCTACCGTTGGAACACCAAAACAGTTACCGTAATGCCCAATACCATGTACCACACCGGCCAGTAAATGTTTGGTTTTATCTTCTTCCAGTTTACCAAAACGTAATGAATTCAGGGCCGCAATAGGACGGGCACCCATGGTAAAAATATCGCGGTGAATACCACCTACACCGGTAGCAGCACCCTGGAAAGGCTCAATGGCCGAGGGGTGATTATGTGATTCGATCTTGAAAACTACGCCCAGGTTATCGCCAATATCCATTAAACCCGCATTCTCCTCACCGGCTTTCACCAGCATTTTACCACCTTCACGGGGCAGGGTTTTTAACCATTTGATCGAGTTTTTATAGCTACAGTGCTCACTCCACATACCGGAAAAGGCGCATAACTCGTTAAAATTGGGTACACGGCCCAGTTTTGTCTTTATCAGTTCAAATTCCTCTTCGGTTAACCTTAATTGCTGCGCTGTTTTAGCTGTAATTTCCATTGTTTGTGAAGTTGTAGCGTTAATTGAGCTTTTTAAAAAGAAATGCAAAAGTACAAATGATGAGCGAATGGGCGTAAACAGTTATTAACTTTTTACACATACTGAGGTTTTTTATTATACCAGCTGCGGTTTTTCATGGCATCTTCGTTGCGTCGCAATCCTTTTATCGTCCCATTCACCAGGCAACTGTTTACAAATCCCTGTTATAAAATACTTTACTGCCCACAACACTTACCAAATAATATAATTACTTTCGTTCGTTTAAAGCGTTTTTCTTGGAGCATTTGCTTTTTGCCACATACCTGGTTCTATTTGCCTGGCTGGTAACCAAAACCACCTTTTTTGCCAACTCGGGTTTAAGTAAGGCCCAGTTGGTCATGCTTTTTTTAATAAAGGTGCTCATGGGCATTTTTTACGGCTGGATGGGCATTTATTACGATGGTTATGCCCGTATGCTCGATACCTGGCTGCATCACCAACATGGTTTGGAAGAATACCACCTGCTTACCTCCGATCCCCTGGGTTATATCCAGAGCTTTACACACGATCCCTACGAATCATCCCAGGGCGTGGGTAAATTCTTTGCTTCTTATAATTCTTACTGGAACGATCTGAAAGGGGTCATGTTCGCCAAGATCCTCTCCATTTTTGACCTCTTCAGTTTTGGGGAATACTATGTGAACGTTATTTTTTATAGTTTTTGTTCCTTCTTTGCGCCGGTAGCTTTCTTCAGGGTAGCCAATGATCTCTTTCCCGGTAAACGCACCACCAATATTATTGCCTGCTTTTTAGTGCCTTCCTTTGTATACTGGTCCAGCGGCATTCATAAGGAGGGCTTACTGGCCGTGGGCATTGCCATTATTGTTTACCATGTATACTTTGGTCTTAAAACCAATACCTGGCCGGTTAAAAGATGGTTAGCTTTTGCCATTGCCTTTATCTTACTCTTTACCTTACGTAATTTTATCCTGGTGGTATTATTGCCGGCCTTGCTGGTATGGGTAATTGCCAGTAAACTAAAACGCGGGCAGTTGCTGTTCTTTACCGGCGCTTATACTTTATTTATTGTCCTTTTCTTTGGCCTTCGCCTCATCAGCAGTTCACTCGATTTCCCGGCCGTAGTAGTGGAAAAACAAAAAGCTTTCATCAACAGCCCCGGCAATACCTCTATTGATATTACCGCCATGGAAGCTACTTTCAGCGATTTTGTAAAAACCGCCCCGCAGGCTATTTCCTTTACCACCCTTCGTCCGTTTCCTTCCGATGCCAACCATATATTATCCCTGGCAGCCGTGGTAGAAATAGTAGTGATCTGGTTATTACTATTCCTGTTCATCCTGTTCCCGGATATAAAAAATGTAAACCGGCCTTACCTGTTGTTTGTACTATTCTTTTCTATTACTTTTTTACTGGCCATTGGTTATAGTGTAAATAACCTGGGCGCCATTGTGCGTTACCGCAGCCTGATCTTTCCTTTATTCATGGTTCCCATATTATCAGGCATCAACTGGCAGCAGTTAAAAACCAGGCTAAACATATAAATATATATTTTTTATAATATATACTTTTACATTCAAATACGCATCAAAATAAACTAACACTTGTATTTTTTTGCAACTTATTCTCCAATTTTTCACAATTATGCTATGCATTGTAAAAAAAAATTTGAATTTATTAAATAATGATGTTGTTTTGTACAAAACACAAAACATATGTCCCTTCGTTTTCAAGCAATTTCCAACATCTCCGCTGCAGAAGATGCCAACCCTGGTAATTCGGGAAAGATCACAGGCAGTTTTGGCAGTAATGTATTTACCTTAAAAACAGCCCGTGAGTTTTTAAGTGATGAGGCTTATAAAAGCCTGGTTTCCTCTATCAAAAATGGTCAGAAAATTGACCGTGTCATGGCTAACCAGATCGCTACAGGTGTTAGGGCCTGGGCCGAAACCAAGGGTGTTACCCACTACACACACTGGTTTCAACCTTTAACCGGCAGCACAGCAGAGAAACATGACTCATTTTTCACCTTGAAAAGTGATGGCACTCCCATTGAACAATTTGAAGGCGACGCTTTAATACAACAGGAACCCGATGCTTCTTCTTTCCCCAATGGCGGATTAAGAGCTACTTTTGAAGCCCGTGGTTACACCGGCTGGGATCCAACTTCCCCACCCTTTATCATTGAGATCGGTGCAGGTAAAACCCTGTGCATCCCTACTATATTTATTTCTTACACCGGCGAGTCATTAGACTATAAAGCACCCTTGTTAAAAGCCATCGACGCTTTAAACAAAGCCGCTGTAGATGTATGTCATTATTTTGATAAAAACGTAAGCAAAGTAGCCCCTACCTTAGGCTGGGAGCAGGAATATTTTGTGGTGGACGAGGGCTTATTCAATGCCCGCCCCGACCTGGTAATGTGCGGACGTACCGTATACGGTCACAACTCTGCCCGTAACCAGCAACTGGAAGACCATTATTTTGGTTCTATTCCTGAGCGTGTATATGCTTATATGCGTGATTTTGAAAACGAATCTTATAAACTGGGTATTCCTTTACGCACCCGTCACAATGAGGTAGCGCCAGCCCAGTTTGAGTGTGCCCCTATTTTTGAAGAAGTAAGTGTGGCCGTTGACCATAACTCCTTATTAATGGATGTAATGGACCGTGTTGCCCGTCGTCATAAATTACGTGTATTACTGCACGAAAAACCATTTGCCGGCATTAACGGTAGCGGTAAACACAATAACTGGAGTATGGCCACTGATACCGGTGTTAACTTATTAGCGCCCGGTAAAACGCCAAAAACCAATTTAATGTTCCTTACATTCTTTGTAAATACCATTAAAGCGGTACATGATTATGCCGATATTTTAAGAGCTTCCATCGCTTCTGCCTCTAACGATCACCGTTTAGGCGCCAACGAAGCCCCTCCTGCTATCATCTCTGTATTCATTGGCCAGTACTTAAGCAAAGTATTAAACGATGTAAAAGAAAGAGTGGGTGATAATTTTGACGAGCAGGATGAAAGCATGCTGAAGATAGACATTCACAAAAGCATTCCTGAATTATTATTAGATAATACCGACCGTAACAGGACCTCTCCTTTTGCCTTTACCGGTAATAAATTTGAGTTCCGTGCCGTAGGTTCTACCGCCAACTGCGCCAATCCTATGACCGTGCTGAACACGATCATGGCCGCAACCCTGAAACAATTTAAAGCAGATGTAGATGCTTTAATTGAAAAAGGTGAGAAAAAAGAGATCGCTATCATGCACGTGATCCGCGAGTACATTGTAGCGAGCGAAAAAATTCTTTTCGAAGGCGACGGTTACAGCGAAAGCTGGGAAAAAGAAGCAGAAAGAAGAGGTTTACCCAATGTAAAAACCACGCCTTTAGCTTTAGACGCCATGGTGACCGATAAAGCCAAACAACTGTTCCATAGCTGTGGTATTTACAGTCATTCTGAACTGGAAGCCCGTCACGAAATTGAGCTGGAGAAATACATTAAAAAGATCCAGATCGAAGGCCGTTTAATGGGCGAGCTGGCTACCAGTCATATCCTGCCTCCTTCTATCCGTTACCAAAACCTGTTAGCTACTAACATTAAAGGTTTAAAGGATGCGGGCCTGACAGAAGCAGCATTCAGTAACCAGAAACAAATTTTAGACAAAATTTCCGAGCATATCAATAAAGCGAGCGACCTGGTAGAAAAAATGATCGAGGCCCGCAAAATATGCAACAATATGGAAGACACCCGCACTAAAGCAATCGCTTACCAGTCGCAGGTGAAAGATGCGTTCTTTGACGCTATCCGTTACCATGCCGATAAACTGGAATTACTGGTAGACGATCAAAACTGGTACCTGCCTAAATACCGTGAATTATTGTTCTTAAGATAAGTTCTATTTGTTTTAGTATAATAAAACCCTGCTCCGGCAGGGTTTTTATTTTTATGGCATCAGCCGCATCACTACTATCATCGTCTGTTGCGATCCGATAGGATCGGGATTTAATTTATTTCCAGTGTAAATGAATTAAATACTCACTCTTGTACTGCATCAATGCTATTGGCCATTGTGCAGTACCCCGTATTTCAATCGAGGTCATTCCGTTCGTTAATCAGCAATTAGCAAGTTATAAAACCGTATTGTTCTAACAACAATACAAAATATATAAAGCTAATACATTGGTTTTCATCATCTAATTTTTATTGTATATTGTGTTTACTAACGCCAATACAGGTGTTAGCAGCAAATTTATGACAGACCTTAACTATAAAGAGATAGGTATATCTGCAATACGCTCAGCATTTAGCGCTGTTCCGTTTGCAGGACAACTTTTAAATGAAGTTGCTTTTGAATATCGTGGAAGGATTAAACAAAACAGACTAAATAAATTTACAGAGTTATTGACTGATTTTTTTAGCCAGAATCAAGCTATTGACCTTGAAAATTTAAAAACAGAGGATTTTAGTGATTTATTAGAATCAGTTTTACAAAGAGTTGTCAGGACAAAATCTGTTGAGAAAATGAATAGATTTAAAGACATTTTAATTACCAAAATTCAAAATCCGAACATTGAAACAGATAATGCCGAAATATATTTAGACTTGGTTTATTCTTTAAATGAAGATGAAATAAATATTCTTAACAACCATCAAGTATTTGACAAACACTTTGATAAGGACAAAGAAACATTAGACGGACTTGAACACGACCTATTATTAAGCAAAGACTCATTAGAGCAAGAAGCAAAGACAAAAGAGAAAGGTTATGTTAACAATTATGACAGAGTCGCACAAGACATTCAAGAATTACAACAAACAATAAACGACAGGAAATTAAAACTAAAAGCGTTGCAGCAATTTAGAGAGCCTAAATTTTATGCTTTAACAAGCGACCAATTTTTATATTACAAACAGAGTTTGTACTCAAAAGGCTTACTTATTGACAGCGGTATTGGTGCTATTGGAGTAAGACCCTTTCAAGTTATGAGTATTACTGAATTTGGAAAAGAATTTATAAGCTTTGTAATAAGACAATAAAATCTGCTGTTAACAAGGGGTTTGGCGTTATTGGGGCAGAGGAATAAATCATCAGCATTTTGTTCGCTATTGTGCTTCAGTTCCAGGCGGACGTTATAAATTTGGCTAATGAATAAAACATCAGCAATATTGCAATTATTGAGCTTCGGTTTAGGCGTACGAATATAAAATCCCCAAACAACGCCAAGCCCTGTTAGTTAGCAGCAATTATAATATACCTTAACTATTAATGAAAAAAGAAATTTTAGAAAAACTTGAAAGTGCTACCCTCTTATTAATAACTTTCTTAATTGACGGAATTATAGTAATTTTTTTTGGAGCACTTTCTAAAGGAGTGCCATTTATATTAGAAAAAGTTTATGGGGAAAAGTTTAGCAAAATAGACAATAAAGCATTAACTATAGTTTATGATTATTCTAAGTATATTTTAATTGCTTTTTTTGTAATTTTTGTTTTGACACATTTGATTTTAGAAATCAAGAAAACATTGAAAAAAATATTAGAATGAGCAGAACCGAGATAAAATATAGATTTAGTTACAATTTGTACTTATACAAGATTGCACTGCTTTGTTCAATTATTATATTGCCATTGATTATTGCAGCTCTATCTAATGATGTTACACTATCCTATTCAATAGGAGTTATTTCTTTTATTCTTTTTGTAACTATTTATAATGTCAAAAAAAGCAATAACAATAGAAAAAGCGACATTACAAAGAAAGACACGATTATAAATGAAAAACTGAATGAGATTGACTTACTTATGCAAGAAGTAAAGCATCTAAATTTAGAACTTCATCAAAAAAATAATGACTTTTTATCATTTAAAAAGTCATTTGAATACAAATTTGAATTGGAAAAAAAGAATATTGAGCTAAGAACCTATCAAGAAAAGGAACTACTAGCTAATCAAATGTTTTTTTTATCTCACGCTTATGAAGATTTGATATTGAAAAATAGAATGTATAGTGAGACATTTAATATTTTTCTTAAGGACTTTGATAAATATTCCAATGACTTCTATAGAAACAGATACTTATATGAATTGTTTCAGAAACTAAATGAAGAAAATCAACAATTAGTTATGTCAAGAGAAAAATTGAATGATTATATCGAAAAATATTTGAAACAAGAATAACCGCTGCTAAAAAGGTATTGCCAAAAGCGAGGCAGACGTAATACTATTTTAAATTGTAGTGCTAAAAATCCCCACTTTCGGTAATACACGATACTTTGTGCGTAATTATAACTAAGATTCAATATGAAGATATTTAAGCAATTTCTTAAAGAGTTTTGGATTCAATTTTTGATAAGTTTGGCTTGGGCTTTTTTCTCAATAAGAGATATCGCAAGTGATAAGAATATTTATGTTGAGTTCATCAAATATTTTGGATCTTGTTTTTTTCTGACAAGTTGGTTTGGTGGACAATTATTACGTATTGTAAAACAACAAAAACTTGAATCAAATTTGGATAAGATTACAAATCGAATGGAGCACGTGTCAGATAATTTAGAAACTGTTTATAAAGATATTAAAGGGTATGCAATCGGCGGAGACAGTTTCTGCTATATGGATGTAAGAAAATTGGAAGAGAAGTACGTGATAGGGCTAGTTCATCAAGGAACTTACCCTTTATATGATATATCCTTTTCATTCCTAAATATAAATAGCAAAGATCCAAAGGATGAGGATATCACTAAACGTAATTATCGGGATGTTGGAGATTTAGCACCTGGAATTGTCAAATTGATTGACGATGTTAGTTTTGATGACAACCCAGATAATTATATCAAATACAAAGTCAATTTTTATTGCAGGAAAGGACATTTTGTGCAAGATATCCGAATAGTAAAATTTGAGCAAAGATGGTATACAGCTACAAGAGTGCTCGAGGGTAACAAAGAGATATTTCGTAAGCTGCATGAAAACTACCCCTTAACTGACCCTTTCAAATAATTACGTACAACAATAGGCTTACTAACGACCCGATGACAGAAGGATTATGGGCGACATAACAAAGCCAAGCAAAAGCTATTACGTTGGAGTTTTGATTTAGCTTCAACTTCATCAATTTAAACAACATTGTACCCAACTGAAGGAATACTAATCGGTTCGTCAGCAAGCCCTGGATGTTATTCCCCAGTATATTTGCACCTTTGTTGGTATTGCATGTTTGCCTGTGTGACTGCAAAATCACCAATAATTTGTAAAGGCTCATTATCTCAACTGTTGAAGAAAGTTATACGGCCCAAAGGCTACCCGATGCGAAGGGTTCAGTGCAGAACAACGGTTTTTACAGGTGCACCTGCCTAGATACCGTGAATTATTGTTCTTAAGATAAGTTCTATTTGTTTTAGTATACTAAAACCCTGCTCCGGCAGGGTTTTATTTTTTATGGCATCAGTTGCATCACTACTATCATCGTTTGTTGCGATCCGATAGGATCGGGATTTAATTTATTTCCAGTGAAAATGAATTAAATACTCACTCTTCAACGTTCCGTTCGCTAATCAGTAATTAACAAGTTACAAACCCGCATTGTTCTAACAACAATACAAAATCTGTAATGCTAATACGTTGGTTTTCATCATTTACTTTTTTGTATATTGTGTGTGATAACGCCAATATAGGTGTTGGCAGTAATTTTATGACAGAACTCACTAACGACATTGAACGAGAATTATTGAAAGCTATGGACAATTACAAAACCATTGCTCAATTGCTTATTGACAAATTAATTACTGAAACAGACCAACCAGAAAAAGCAGAAATTCAAGCTGGCCATTATTTTGAAATACAAAATGCAGATTTATTGAATGGACAAGAAAATTTATCTGACAATTGGTGGTTTGATGTTCACGGCGAACATTGTATGTTTAAAAATTTGACAACAGGACAAATTCTTGAGGTTTCACTTGGGGACAAAGAAAGTATAGCTAATCTTGACCCATACTTCTTTTATGATTTCCTTGAAACGACAGATGATTTTAAACACTTGACAAAATACTTCAAAAATCCGTTTAATGACACTTTGACCTTTTTTGAAAAACTAGTAAAAGAACAAAAAATGATGAATGTTTACGGTGTAAATTTTAGAAAAGTAATCGGGAAAAATGACCGAGAATAATATTTTATAAAAATTAATGGACACTTAGAATAAAAACTACTGCCAACAATGGTTTTGCAATAGTAGGGCTGAAGTTCTTCGATTGAGCATTGTGCAAGGTTCAACAGCAGTAATTCAATTGAACTTTTGTATCACCCCCCGCCTCCTTCGGCAAGCCGCGAAACGTTAGATGAAATTCTTTAGACACACTTTAAATTTGATAATTAAGATTTTTCTATGCAAAAACTTTGGTGTTGGAGATGTAAAATGGAAGTAACTATGTGCTTGACGAAAATGAATATGCTATTGCGGATGAGTTGTATGGAAAAATGATTAGGAATGTATCTGCAAGTTCTCGGGAAGAGAGAAACAAAGAAATAGTAGATTATTATTTTAATTTAACAGGCGAAATGGATACTAATCCGAATTCAATTATTCATCACAGAATTGCTCTCTATGGACCACCATGTGAGAATTGTGGTAAACCATATCGGACAGCAAAAGCATCCTTTTGTGCTGCGTGTGGACATAAAAAAAGAACCTAATACATAGTTAACTTCACTCTTTTAAGCAATGTCATCCAAGTATTATTTCTTTTACCTTGAAATAGCATTACGAAACCCTAAGTATAAATATATCTATGCTTTTGAAAACGTTTCACATATTCTAACCAAAAAGCTAATCGAAATTTTTAAAATTGATATAAAAAAAGACCCATATCTTTTAAAAGGATATTTCTTAACAAAAAACACCGTGAGTTATTGTTCTTACGATAAGTTCTATTTGTTTTAGTATAATAAAACCCTGCTTCGGCAGGGTTTTTTATTTTATAAGGAAAGCCACTATTGATTATTGACAAAAGAATTGATCTCACTATTCATCAATACCCAATTGTTTACGAAAATCCAGGTTCAGGTTATATTGTTCTTCAACAGGTATAGCTTTCCTGACATTTTTATGGATGTCCTTTCCTTCTTCTGTCCAGAGAAAAGGATAAAAACTAAATACCTTATTTCCATCTAACACCGCAACTTCCTCCCGCCAGTTTTCCCATCTCATTCCTTTGTAAAAATCATCAAGGTCATTATTGAAACAAAAATGCAGGAATTCGGTATAGCTAATATCCAGCGGTTCATATTCCAGGTTATCCGGTGAAAAATAATAGATTTTTCCTGCGTCCGGGCCCAAACCACCCCCATTCAATAAAAAATAACCGCCAACTGCATCGTCAGCAACCAGGAGATAAGCCGGTGCATCTCCATATTCCTTAAACGTTTTCCCTTTGTTCCAGCCCGGCAATGACCGGTTCAGTTTTGCACTCCCCGAACCGAGAATCCGGATCCAGCCATTATCAATCAGCAGTCCTCCCGTCTGATAAACAATAGCACCCATCGGCGAACGGGTAGTTACCTGTATTTTATGTAAAGCATCTTTGGCCTGTACTGTATCAACAGGTAGCACTTCAACTTTATTTGTGGCGGCATTAATCCATTCTTCAACCAATGGCCATCCCGGATCAGTTTTGTTGATCAGTTCTTCTACAGGTTTCATTTTGTTTTGTCCCATTGTTATTAACGTAGATAGTGTAAACACTATGGTTATCCAAAAGAATCGCATATTGTTTAATTAAAAAAACAATCAATATTGTTATTCGTCATCTGGCTGCCAAAACCTTACTTTCTGAAAAATTTAATCTGCTCGAGTCTTAAGAGTGCCTGCTCTTAGGGTTGTCTTTGCCCTGTTCTTCAATTGAGTTCACACTTAATATCACCCCTTCATTAAAAGTCTGATAACTTTTATCCTTTTTGTTTTCGCCACAGGAGAACAATACAAACGCCATACACAGGCAGGAACATATTGCAGAAAATTGCATCAGTAGTTTTTTATTCCGTTAAAGCATTAAAAAAGTATCACAGCTATTTTGTCCCAAATATTTTTCCATTGAAAGTATGTGTACAACATTGACAAAACGGAGTTAAATACTCCGCCTGTAAAGCAGGATTGGTTAATTGTAAAATATTATTATCATCAATATACATCCCGGAAAAATAAGAAGACGGTCCGACCCTTACATAATCCTTTTTCTCATTTTCATCTAATGCAACGATCCAGAATATCGGGTCTGTTTTATCTAAACGTGATTTTGCTTCACTAAAAACATCATCCCAATTTGAACCCACTTTTGATAACAAAAATTTAAAAAGTGGTGTGTAATCCAGCCCCCGTTCTTTTCCACTATACATGGTCCCTTTAACCTGTTCAAGTGTTTCTCTTTTTTTATTTCTTGCGTATTTAAAATCACCCCCTTTATTGTGGGCAACACCTCTTGCCCTGGTATTTACTTTTCTGTAAAGCGGTTCTTTAAAATTGATATTGTTCATTTACGGGATATTATTTCCTTTTCAAATCAGTAATTAATAATTCATTCGTTTGCCTTAGTTTTTCAACTAACTTTTCTGTCTCCGAAATTTTAGGGTTTTGTTTCAGTTGTTCATATTCACTGGTTGTAAGGCCTACGATTTGTAAAAAACTTACTTCGCCATGCGGGGTATTTATTTTACCCAATTCCGGATCTGTTACAAAAGCTAATGCGGTAATATCCGTATCGTAATTTAACCGTATAGGACCATTAGCAGGAATAAAATGAAATTCTTCGAACCATTTGCCCGATTTAAAAACATATTTGGCCAGGTTTTGAAGCAGGTTACAGGCCCAGTGCAAATTATCCTCTTCCGTTTCTTTTTTTAACCGGAATGTGAGTTCAAATCCATACTTGCTAAATTCCGCACCGGCCTGTTCTTCGTCGTAATAAAGTTGGGAAAAACCATAGGTAACATAATGAAAATGATCGGCTTGTTTTTTACTCTCATACACACTAATACCATCCAGTGGCTCTTCGCCACCAATAGCATAATGTAAAACCGGTGCAAAATGTTTGGGCTCCTGGTCAGGATAAATTTTTATTAATGCTTTATCAATAGCGTCCCAACCCACTGTATCATCCTCGGTAAATTGTTTTTTGTATTCTTCTTTGTTCATTTTCGATTGGTGTTTTATGATTATTTCTTAAAAATATTAGCAATCAAATTTAAGCATACCCAAATTCTAAAAAAGATCCAATTTTGTACATATAGCTATAAAAAAGCTATCACTGTTCAGGCAAATAGCCATATCATCCGACATAAAAAGAAATAGTTTGACTGAACATGAATATTTGTTCATTTCTGCAACCGGCTCAGGGTTTCCCTCGAAACACCCAGGTAATGTGCAATCATCGTTTTGGATACCCGTTGAAACAGGGCCGGGTATTGCTCCAGCAACAATTCATATTTTTCCCTGGCCGAGTTTTTCATCAGTGATAACACTCTTTTTTGTAGGGCCACAAAACCACCAAAGGCTTTGGTTGCAAAAAAACGGTTCATAACCGGAACCTGTTCACACATTTTCCTTTTGTTCTCCATTGTCAGCGCCAATACCAGGCACGGTTCCAGGGCCTGAACATCCACCTCACCGGAGGTCTGCAGCTGATAAGCCGGGTAATCGGATACCCACCAGTTTTCCATAGCAAACTGGATAATATGCTCCCGCCCATGTTCATCAAACATAAAAGCTTTGAGCAGGCCTTTTACCACCAGGTATTCGGCTTTTACTTTTTTACCGCTCCTGATCAGCAACTCCTTTTTACCAACAACAACCGGTGTAAAAAAACTTTGTACCCGTTCCAAATCGGTATCCGATAACCTGACCTCCTTTTCAACATGTTCACGTAAAAAAGCAGCATATTCCATTTTGTAAAAATACAAAACGAAATATGCTGCCGAAATTGTTTTAATTAAATCTTATTGTGCCTGTAACCATTTTACCATGGCCTCTCCCACCGCTTTGGCCGACTGTGGATTTTGCCCGGTAATTAAGCGCTCATCCACCGTTACATGCTGCTGCCAGGGAGCTGATTTTTCATATAAGCCGCCATGCGCTTTCAGTTGATCTTCCAGTAAAAAAGGCACTACGCTGGTCAATTTTACCAGGGCTTCTTCCTCGTTGGTAAACCCGTTTACTTTTTTATTTTGTACCAGGTAACTGCCATTACTTAACTTAATATTTACCAACCCTGCCGGGCCATGACATACAGCTGCTACCAGTCCATTGTTTTCATAAATTGCAGCGCCAATAGCTGCAATGGCTTCATTTTGCGGCAGGTCCCACATAGCGCCATGACCACCCGCATAAAAAATAGCTGCATAATCCGGGGCATGTACGGCAGCTGGTGTCAGGCTGTTTGATATTTTGTGCTGGTAAATTGAATCCTCCCAAAATTTTTTATTCACCGGATCCTCCAGGTCAAAACCATCAACCGGCGGGTTACCGCCTTTAGGACTTACAAAATCAATTTCATAACCGGCATGGGTCAATACTTCCCAGGGATGCGATACCTCACCCAGGTAGTAACCCGTTTTTTCACCCGTATTACCTTTGGTATCGTGGCTGGTGACTACAAATAAAATTTTCTTTTTCATTGATTTTTCGTTTAAAGTATTGCCGCCATTATTAGCAGATTGACACCCTGTTAATAAGGCTGCGAGTATGATTAAAAAGACAGACGTACAGATCAATATTGCTTTCATGCTTGCTGTATTAATTGTTGAGTTATTATTTATTGCAAAATTGATTGAATGAGCAGAATAATACCTGTGAGTTAAGTCACAAGTTTGGATATAGGTAAAGTTTAAAGGCTGCCCGATACGCAGGGTTTAGTGCGCAGCACCGCAGCGACAGCGGAGCCCGGAGCAGCGGGGACTGCAGCTGAATAAAGGACGGAACGCTGACAGCTCCAAACAAATACAATAATTTGAAATGGATATTTATCTGCTTCTGCCGTATGCAAAAACATATGTTTTTTTATATACTTTTTTATACAATTACTCACATTTTGGTTTGTAGATTATATACTTTTGCCGCATGCAAAAAATAGGAATTTTAGGTGGTGGCCAGCTGGGCCGTATGTTATTACAGGAAGCGGCCAATTATCCTGTGGAAACTTTTGTGATGGAGAACGACGAGCAATGCCCCGCGGCCCATTTATGTGATCATTTTACCAAAGGCGATATTAAAAATTTTGACGACGTATATCATTTCGGTAAAAACCTGGATGCCATTACCATAGAGATTGAGAACGTAAACACCGATGCCCTGGAAAAACTGGAGGCCGAAGGTGTAAAAGTATATCCCAAACCATCGGTGTTAAAAACCATCAAGAATAAAATTTTACAGAAACAGTATTACCAGCAGCACCAGATACCCACCTCCGATTTTATCGTGACCCAAAACCTGTACGAACTGGAAGCGGCCGCCGATTTTTTACCTGCCGTGCATAAAATTGGCGAAGGCGGTTACGATGGCAAGGGCGTACAACTATTGCCCGATACCGGCAGCATTGCCAAAGGTTTTGATGCGCCCTCGGTACTGGAGAAGATGGTGGACGTAAAAAAAGAAATAGCCATTATGGTAGCCATTGCCAATGACGGCAGCGCTGCTATTTACCCGCCCGTAGAGATGGTGTTTGACAGCCGTTTAAACCTGCTGGATTTTCAGTTATGCCCGGCCGAACTGGATGAAAAAGTATTATGGAAGGCCGAAGCCATTGCCCTTTCGGTAGTAAAGAATTTTAAATCGGCCGGTATTTTTGCCGTAGAACTGTTTGTGGATATGAATAATGATGTACTGGTGAACGAAACCGCCCCCCGGGTACATAACAGCGGTCACCATACCATTGAAGCACATTACAGCTCACAGTTTGATATGTTATGGCGGGTGATGCTGAACTACCCCCTGGGTAATACCGATGCCGTTTTACCCTCCGTAATGGTAAATATCATCGGGGCCGAAGGATTTTCCGGCAAAGTACAGTACGAAGGCCTGGAGGAAGTACTAAAAATAGAGAATGCTTTTGTACACCTGTACGGTAAAAAAGAAACCAAACCCGGCCGTAAAATGGGCCATGCCACGGTAATGAGCAGGGAAAAAGCCGATCTGTTATTACAGGCCGGTAAAATCAAGCGTTCGCTGATCGTAAAATCATAACCATTCATCCCGCTTATTTACCGCTCATCAACAGATAATTCTGCTAATAACAAGGATTTTAGCCTGAGTACGTCTAATTATTGATTGATATTCAATTATCTTTATCCCGGCTGGGTTTCCGTCATTTCCCAGGAAGATGACCGCGTTCCGGCCGGCTAATACGTAATAAAGACTACTACCATTCATGCGTTTTGAAACAAAAACAGCGAAAGCTATGCCCTGCCGTTTATTAACGTGTTTTACGGCTTCTGTTATTTTATTATCGGCATGCGGCGAAAAAAAAGATAAAAAGCCAGCCCCTGCCGATGCCAAAAAAACGGCCATTCCAAAAGTTGATGCTTTCATTGTACAGACCCGCAGTTTTGCCGAGTCTATTGAAGTACCGGGAACCATTATTGCCAACGAGAGTACCGAAATTCAACCCGAGGTATCAGGCCGTATCATTAGCCTGAATGTGGCTGAGGGTAAGTATGTGACCAAGGGTTCACTGATTGCCAAATTATACGATGCCGACCTGCAGGCCCAGTTAAAAAAACTGCAGGTACAGCTGCAGATAGCCAATACCAACGAAGAAAGATCAGCTCAATTATTAAAAATACAGGGCATCAGTAAAGCCGATTATGATGCCAGCCTGCTGAATGTAAATAATATTAAGGCCGATATAGATATTATACGTACCAGTATTGCCCGTACTGAAATAAGAGCACCCTTTAACGGAAAGCTGGGCTTACGCAATATCAGTCCCGGCGCCTATATTTCACCCGCAACCATTATTGCCGTTATTAATAAAGTTGACCAGCTGAAGCTGGATTTTACCGTGCCGGAAAAATACACTTCACAGATTAAAGTAAACCAGCTGGTGCAGTTTAAGTTTGAAGGCAGTAACAAAACTTATGAAGCGCGGGTAATGGCCAGCGAATCGTCGGTGACCGAAACCACCCGCAGTTTAAAAGTAAGGGCCGCCATACAAAGCAAGGACGATGTGATTTTACCCGGCGCTTTTGCCAAGGTACAATTGAATTTTGCCCCCGATCCCAATGCTATTTTAATTCCCACACAGGCAGTGGTACCACAGGCCAGGGGTAAAAAAGTGATCCTGTACAAAGGCGGCACGGCCAGTTTTGTGGATGTAAGTACCGGTGTGCGGGATTCATCGTATATACAAATAACCGAAGGACTGAAAGCAGGCGATACCGTGGTGGTGACCGGCCTGTTAAGCACCAGGCCCGATGCTAAAATAGGTATCAATAAAATTATTAACCAATAAGTTTTAGGGTACGGGCTGCAGTTCCCTGGTGCGCCCCGATGGGGCGTTTGGTTGTAATCAGGTGATTGTTCGCAATTCATTCTTTCAGTGAAAGAATGAATGAGAGCCACACTTGTACTGCAGTACTGCTATCAGCTTTTTTGATCCTTTTCACAGGAAGCTGCATAACTGTAACAAGTGGACAGGTTGGTTCATAAAAGCAGCCTGAACAAATGTTCAAATTGACTAATTACCAAATTATTCTTTAATGAATATATCTGAGTTAAGTTTAAGACGCCCGGTACTGGCAATAGTAATGAATATTGTTATTGTCGTTTTTGGCGTTATCGGCTTTAAATTTTTAGGTGTGCGGGATTACCCCGCCATTGACCCGCCCAATATTAATGTAAGCACGTCCTACCCCGGCGCCAATGCCGATATTATTGAAACCCAGATAACCGAACCCCTGGAAAAAGCCATTAATGGTGTGCCGGGCATTAAAAACATGACCAGCAGCAGCAGCAATGGCAGCAGCCGGATCAATGTGGAGTTTGAACTGGGTACCGACCTGGAAACTGCAGCCAATGACGTAAGGGATAAGGTATCGGGTGCACAGCGCTCCTTGCCTACCGACCTGGAAGCGCCGCCCGTAGTATCAAAAGCCGATGCCAGCTCCGATGCCATTTTATCCATGACCGTACAGAGCGATACACGCAACCAGTTGCAGATAACAGAGTATGCCAATAATGTACTGGTAGAAAGACTGCAGACCATACCCGGCGTAAGCGGTATACAGATATGGGGCGAAAAAAGATATGCCATGCGTATCTGGATAAACCCGGTACAGCTGAATGCCTATGGCCTTACCGCCAATGATGTGCAGGTAGCCCTGAATAAAGAGAACGTGGAACTACCCTCCGGTAAAATTGCCGGTAATGCCACCGAATTAACCGTAAGAACTTTTGGCCGCCTGAATACCGAAGAAGAGTTTGGCAACGTGATCATTAAAAACGTGAATGGCGCTGATGTAAGGGTAAAAGATATTGCCGAAGTGGTACTGGGCCCGGAGAATGAAGAGACCATGCTGAAAGAAAGCCAGGTACCCATGATTGCCCTGGCCGTTGTGCCGCAGCCCGGTGCCAACTATGTAGCCATCTCCAATGAGTTTTATAAAAGGCTGGAACAAATTAAAGTAGATGTACCGCAGGATATCAAGATCAATATAGCCCTGGATCAGACACGTTTTATCAAACGTTCGGTTTTAGAGGTGGAGGAAACCCTGATCATTTCTATTGTATTGGTGATCATTATTATATTTTTATTCTTCCGGGACTGGATAGTGGCTTTCCGCCCCCTTATCGACATCCCCGTATCGCTGATCGGCGCCTTCTTTATCATGTACATGATGGGGTATACCATTAATGTACTGTCCCTGCTGGCCATTGTACTGGCAACAGGCCTGGTGGTGGACGACGGTATTGTGGTAACGGAAAATATTTATAAAAAAATGGAACAGGGCATGGGCAAATGGCAGGCGGCCCTGGAAGGCTCCAAAGAAATTTACTTTGCGGTTATTGCCACTTCCATCACCATTGCCGTAGTGTTCCTGCCTATCATGTTCCTGGAAGGTTTTGTGGGCAGTTTATTCCGCGAGTTTGCCGTGGTGGTAGCAGGCGCCGTATTAATCTCAGCCTTTGTATCACTAACCCTGACACCGGTGCTGAATGTGAAGATGAGTAAAAAAAATCCGCACAAACATTCCTGGTTCTATAATAAAACGGAACCTTTTTTCCGGGCCATGGAAAATGGTTACCGTAAATCGCTGGAAGCCTTTATGAAAGTACGCGGGGTGGCCTTTGTCGTTATTTTGGCCTGTGTGGTCATCTTTCTTATCCTGTTTAAAAATATACCGTCGGAACTTGCGCCCATGGAAGACCGCAGCCAGTTCAGGGTACAGCTTACTACACCAGAGGGCACATCCTTTGATGCGATGGACCAGTACGTAAACAAGGTATCGGGTTTTATGATGGATTCGGTTCCGGAGAATAAAATTGTTCTATCCCTGACGGCACCCGGCTTCAGCGGCGGTAATGTTAACACCGGCAATGTTCGCCTGATGTTGACCGACCCCAACGAAAGAGACCGTTCACAACAGGATATTGTGAACATGGTGAACCGTAACCTGGGCAAGTTTAACGAAGGCCGTGCTTTTGTCATACAGGAGCAGACCATACAGGTAAACCGCCGCGGCGGCCAGCCGGTACAGTTTGTGTTACAGAATAATAATTTTGAAAAGCTGACAGCCATCCTGCCTAAGTTTTTAGAAGAGGCCAATAAGAGCAGTGTATTACAGCAGGTAGATATTGACCTGAAGTTCAATAAACCCGAGTTAAGGGTATCTATTGACCGTTTAAAGGCCAGTGAGCTGGGTGTGAGTGTAGGCGATATTTCGCAGACCCTGCAAATGGCCTATAGTAACCGCCGCCTGGGTTATTTTACCAAAGATGGTAAACAGTACCAGGTAATGGGCCAGGTAGACAGGAGCAACCGTGATGATCCGGATGACCTGAAAGCCCTTTTTGTGCGTAATACCCGGGGTGAGATGATCAGCATGGATAACCTGGTAACTGTGGAAGAAGCCAATACGCCGCCCACTATTTTTCACTTTAACCGTTATAAATCGGCCACCATTACAGCCGGTTTACAACCGGGTAAAACGCTAGGTGATGGGGTAAAAGAAATGGACCGGATTGCCAAAAGTTTACTGGATGAAACTTTTTCCACTGCATTGTCCGGCTCTTCCCGCGATTATGCCGAGAGCAGCAGCAATACCTTATTTGCTTTATTACTGGCATTAGGTTTGATCTTCCTGATCCTGGCAGCCCAGTTTGAAAGCTTTATTGATCCGTTAATTATTATTACCACCGTACCACTGGCTTTTGCCGGCGCCTTTATTTCGCTGTGGCTATTCGGACATACCTTCAATATCTTCTCACAAATTGGTATGATCATGCTGATAGGCCTGGTAACCAAGAATGGTATTTTAATAGTGGAGTTTGCCAACCATAACCGGATGACGGGCATGCCTAAAACCGAAGCAGCTATTTATTCAGCTACGCAAAGATTACGTCCTATTTTAATGACCAGCCTGGCCATGGCCCTGGGTGCATTGCCTATTGCTTTATCTCTAGGCGCTGCGGCCACCAGCCGTATTCCGTTAGGCGTGGTAATTGTGGGTGGTATTATGTTCTCGCTGGTACTTACACTGTATATACTACCGGCGATGTACTCTTTCCTGTCGGGCAAAAAGAAAAAAAGCGAGATGGATACCCTGTATCCTTTACCGGAAAACAACCCGGCTCCTGTTAATACCGGTGAGCAAAACAATCAATCATTAACCGATATATAAGTGTAAACATGGTACCTATAATTGAAGCACGATACAATTACCATTTATCACTAAGCAAAAAGTTTCGTCCCATGAAAATGGCAAAATATTTTCTTCCTTTCTTTATTACCTGTATCAGTGTTACTGCTACCCGGGCACAGGATGATTTATTAACCCTGGAGGAAGCCATTGCTACCGTATTACAGAATAACTATGATATACAATTAGCCAAGAACGATTCCATTATTGCCGCGCTGGATTATAAATACCGTAACACGGTATTTTACCCCACTTTAAATGGAGTGGCCGGTACCACCTGGAATAATAATAACCAGCGCCAGACCCTGGCCGATAATTCCAAACGGGAACAGAACGGCATTCGTTCGCATAACTGGAACGCTTCCCTTGCTTTTTCCTGGACCCTGTTTGACGGCTTAAGAATGTTTGCCACCCGTGATAAAGCTGCCGAACTGGTAGCTGCCGGCTCCTATATAATAAAAGAGCAGATGGTAAACAGTATTGCCCAGGTAGTAAATACCTATTACAATATTGTGCGCCAGAAACAGCAGATCATTGCCACCAACGAACAAATAGCACTGAATGAAGAAAGGGTTAAATTGGCGCAGTATAAATTAGATATTGGCACAGGAGCCAAACCCGATGTATTGCAAAGCAAGGTGGACCTGAATGCCCAAAAAGCCATTAAACTGGAACAGGAAACACTGGTAGTTCAGTTAAAAGAGCAGCTGGCCCAACTGATGAACGTAAAGACCACCACATCTTTCCAGGTAGTGGACTCCATTCCGCTGAACACCGAAATAGGTTTGGGCAATGTACAGGAGGCGGTAGAGAGCACCAACCCTACCCTTTTATTGCTGCAACAAAATATCCGTATATCCGAATTTGAGTTAAGGGAAAGAAAGGCAGACCTGTACCCCGACCTGACCTTTAATGCCAATTATATTTTTAACCGTACCAATAACCAGACGGTGATCAATCCTTTTTCGCCTTTATTTAACCAGTCAACAGGTTTTAACTATGGTCTTAACCTGGCAGTACCCATCTTTAACCGTTTTGCCACTAAACGTTTGATCAAACAAACGGAGATAGATATGCGTAACCGCCAGTTATTATTCGAGAACCAGCGATCGCAGCTCAACCTGGCTGTTATTATTGCCTACCGCAGTTACGAATTGCAGAAAAAAGCATTGGCCCTGGAAGAGGAGAATATATTACTGGCCCGTGAAAACGTGGACATTGTTTTTCAAACCTATAAACTGGGCGCTGCTACACTGGTACAATTACGTGAAGCCCAAAATAGCCTTGAAATGGCCAATAACCGTTTAATAGCTGCCCGCTATGCACTTAAATTATCCGAAACGGAGTTATTACGATTAAAGGGCGATATCATCCGCTAATACAGCCGCGATCATTTTTCATCCTCGTATTTTTCCAGCTGGATCAGGTATTGATTAAACAGGCTGTTGAGGTTACTCTTTTTGTATTCCTCAAACCACATGATCCCTGAAGCCTCGTGTTTGCTTACCAGTTCTTTACCCTTAAGCGAATAGGGTCCGGCAACGGCCAGATAGTTTGTTGTGGTGGCATTACCCTCTTCATCCTCCTCGGCAAAAGCAACAATAAAGCATAAGAACTTTTTCTCTTCACCTTTATATTTTACTGTCCGCTCTTCAAGGAAGGTGATTTTTTCGGCTTCTATTTCATCATCTGCGGCCAGGTCATAGATCTTTGATTTTGCCAGTTCTTTCCGGTTTAGATAAACTTTAGGTAACAGGCTTTCCTTTTTCTGCTCAACTAAAAACTCGTATAAGGGCAGGCGGTGATAATCGTCCTTTGCCAGCAGTTCAATTTCTTTGGCAGCAACCGGCTTATTATGTTTTAATAACACTTTTACTGCGGCAAATTTTAACTCCCGGTTTTCAAACTGTAAAAACTTTTCTGCCACTTTGTTACTCCTTTCATTATCCAGGTAAGCAAGCAATGCCAGCAGTTGTACATGGGAATAAATATCTTCTTCCACTTTTTCTTTGTTCAGCTCATATGCCTCTTCGGCCAAGGTAATAATATCATCCTGGTAAGGTAATATGATGGCCGGGTCTGCAACTTTATTATCCAGTACATCGTTCAGCGATTCAACTATATAAGGCCAGAAATTAGGGCGTTTAATTATTTGTAACAGGTCGGGGTATAAAGTAGCAGTAAGTGCCAGTGAATCATACATTCTCAGGTAGATATAATCCTCCTCACCCAAAGTGGTGGATGGTAATAAAAGTAATCTTTTTAATACGGTATAACTGGCTTCGGTTTTGATGTTTGAAAGATGGTTAAGCAAATGGTATTTTAACTTCTTATCTTTTTCTCCCAGATCTTCGTACCCTGTATTAATATCGGCAACCATGGTGTTCGTAGTATCCAGTACCGAAATGCGCTGCAATAAATAACTATTCATACCAGTATGCAAAGAATCAATATCTGCATAAGGGTACAGGGCCATTTGTTTTAATACCGGCAGGTCGGCCGGTGTAAAGTTGATCGTCTTCACCCATGGTAAAATTGCCTCTACCTCAGCGGCATCGGCAGTAGCCAGTTTCTTTTGTAAGGTTGCGATATTGGAACGGCTCCTGTCAACCGGCTTTAACGGCTCAGTAACGGTAAAGCTTTGTAAATAATCCAGCCTTTTATTGAGTGTATCCCGGGAGGATATAAAACCATATAGCTCATACAACTCATTACCGTTCAGCACAAGTTTTACTCTTTTAAGTATCTGGGTGCCTTCTTTAACCACAATAAACGATGCCTCTTTTGTATTGCCTTTATCTGATACGGTATAGTTTATCAATGAATCGTTCCAGCTGGTAAAAATATCGCTCCTGTTTGACAGGAAAGCAGTGTCCGACTGCATCCAATACCAATCCGGAATAATTGTTTTATCAATATTAACGGTATACCCGGTAAGTGAATCGTAGAGTTCGTAAGACGCTGCTGCCCGGATATTACCATTGGATTGGTCAGCATAATCAGCGGTCCGGTCTTTTATTACTCCCGATGTATGAAAAGAAAAACCAACATTATCGGGTTTAACGAGGGTAGTACCTGCATTTTTATACGGCAGCAGTTTAAACGCATTTAAATAATGGTCAGCCATAATATCGTTCTGATCACGTGGCTCGTAAGTAGTGAACAAGTAATAAAAAATGCCGCCCCGAAGTACCAGTTTATACTTTACCATCATTTCCTGGCCTTCCATCTGGCCGGCCACTGTTCCGGAGAATGCCGGGTAGCCATCCATAACAGTAAATGAACTGTCCAATAAGCGGGAAGGTTTGAACATGGTTGAAAGGTTATCCTTCATAGCTAAAAACAAAGCCGTATCCAACTGGGATTGGTAATAACCGGGATTGTACATTAATACACTGGCGCCATAAACGATCTGGTTTTTGGCATCCAGGCCAATCCAGGAATATTCTGTCCTATCCTCGTCTACCGTTTTCTTCGGTTCCTTTTTAGCCAGGGAAACGATAGAAGTGGAAAAGCCGAGGCTTTCGTCCGCCAGGTTCATCCAATAACTATCCGTTCCTTTCTTCTCCAGTTGTTTGGGGTCATAAGCAAAAGATGAAAAGAAAAAGTTAGCATCCGGACTGCTGAGATCGTCTTCTTTAAATGCCATCACCGCATTTAATACCACCACTTTTGCATCCAGTTCAATTACCTGTCCTTTCATCACCCCGCCGGCAAAGGATGCCAGGAACTCTGCTGCCGGCATGCCTTCAATGACCATTTCTTTTTTTTGCAGTATTTTCTTTTTCCCGCTTTTATCCTTATTTAACCCGTTAATGATCCGTTGTATCGCTTCTCCCTTTTTCTCCCCCTGTATGGGGGTTTGCAGCGACATATACATTTGCATGGCAGCCATATCAAAGTACATGCTCATATCCATCATCATGCCCGCCCCGTTGGTTATACGTTGTGCTTCGCCCGGCATTTTAACCAGGTAAACACTATCCTCGTAAGCCAGGGTTTTCCAATAATTTTCCTGGGAAATTTCGGGCAGGTCCTCCGGCATTATCCGTTTGGTAGAAAATACCGGGGTAAGGGTAAAACCTTTATCCCGCAACAGGTTCACCACTCCTTCATCGCCCGGCAGGTGTGCCGCCCCTACTGCAAAAAAAGTGCTTCGTACAGCGGATAAACTATCCATACGGTAAGCCATTTTTTTATTACGCCTGATCATAACAGGATCCATCTCCCTCCCATCCCGGTAATACATCTGCTCAATAGAATCGAGCCTGTTACCCAGGTATTGACGGATGAGCCAGTCCATCTGCACAGCTAAATGTTTTTCCTCGTATAAAAGATTACTGATCTGTTCTTCCAGGTTTTGTACGCTTGTATTTTCCTGCTGCTGATCTTCAGGGTCTTCCACCCCACCAATCCATTTCCCGTTTTTCCTCGCAAAGCCCAGTAGCCAGGCATCTAAAAAGGTAGGCATTTCCCCCTTTTTAAGTATGTCATTTTTGCGGGTGTTTTTATATGTTTTGAGGTCCGACACCGTTATTTTATCCCCTTTGATCTTTAATAGTTTTTCCAGTTTGGGTTTATAATATTTCCAGGCTTCTTTATCCAGCAGGTTTTTCAGCAGTACTTCTTTTGGTTGTTCAGGTGCTGTCAGCCTTTCATCCTCGTAAGTATTGACAAAAGAGGTCATCATTTCGTTACCCAGTGACAACATTTCTACCTCGGCCGCCAGTCCTTTGGTATTGGCAATGGCCGCATGAACAGAATCGCCCAGCTGAAAAACCCGTTTATCGGTGATATGTATAGTACCATACAAATAGGATGGCTCTTTGAGACCATTACCCGTAATACGCCATAGTAACGCATTATCCAATTTATTTTGGGCTGAGGTATGATTTAAGAACAGGAAAGCGGTAATAATAAAAATGGTGGTGGCAGATCTGTACATGTATGTTATTTTGGTGCTAATGCGCCACAAAATAGCTGCTAATTGTAAAATAAACAACAAAGAGAGCGGGGAAAACACCGTAAGACTGTTATAAAGACCAAAAGCTGCCGGATGGCAGCGATATCTATGTAAGGTTTGGAAGGAATGAACGGGGTGAAATAATAATATTGTGTATTATTTAATATAATCCTTAGGAAGCTGTTTTATTTCTTCACTTACAAAATCTTCGATATTCACAAAGAAGGTTTTATTGTTGACCTGGTTTTTGCGGGTGGTTTCGTATTTATCGGTCAGCTCCTTTGCCAGCCGGTACATTTGTTCGGTAGCAGTACGGTCCATCATTTCACTGAATGTTTTGGGTATTTCATCTTCGTGCAGGCTTCTGATATAACACAAGGCTTCCACCACTTCAAAATGTGTTTTTTGCCAGGAGTCAAACCCATTGGGGAATACCGGTTCAGACATAGTTGAATTTTTATATGGTCAAACAATACTACAATTTATAACTTTCGCAAGAGCTGAACAAATGAAAAATTGAACCCCAACAAGCGACAACCGGTATCACTATTACAGGCTGCAAAAAACCACTTGTTAAAACAGGCTTATATTTGCAGCTAACCAATTTTTGTGTTCATGAAAAAACCGATAAAGCAGGTTTATCAATACATTCTTTATCTGTTAAGAGAGCGGCTGAGCCGGGTACAGTTTATTATGATAGCGGCGGCCATTGTTGGTTTAATATCCGGCCTGGTAGCGGTTGCCTTAAAAACACTGGTGCACTATTTACAACATTGGATAGAGAGCATTCCCCTGTCGCCTTTTGCTTATTTGTTTTTCCCCTGCCTGGGTTTACTGATCACGGTATTTATTATCCGTCATTTTTTTGGCAGCAAGATTGAAACCGGCATTGCCATGGTATTACGTTCCATTGCCCGCCGTTCATCCTTTATACCTTTACGCCATACCTACCAGCATGTGGTGACCAGTTCAATTACGGTAGGGTTGGGTGGATCGGTGGGTCTGGAGTCACCCATTGTAGCAACAGGTTCGGCCATCGGCTCCAATATCAGCCGTATCAGCGAGCTCACCTATTCTGAACGTACTTTGTTAATTGCCTGCGGGGCAACAGCCGGTATAGCCGCTGCCTTTAATGCGCCCATAGCCGGTTTAATTTTTGCCATAGAGGTATTACTGGCCGAAACAATCGTGAGTTATTTTATTCCCCTGATCATTGCTTCGGTTACCGGCGTACTTTGTTCAAAGATCATCTTACAGGAGTCCATACTTTTTAATTTTACCCTGAAGCAGACATTTGATTATAAGAATGTACCTTTTTATATTTTATTAGGCTTAGCCTCGGGTTTCGTGTCGCTTTACTATGCCCGTATTTTTAAGTATACCGAACATAAGTTGCACGACTGGAAGGTGAATGCTTACAGTAAAGCCATTGCCGGTGGTTTGTTATTGGTGGCCTTGTTCTTTTTCTTCCCACCGCTTTTTGGTGAGGGCTATGAAAATATCAAGAATATTGCCAGCGGGAACAGTGTGAGCATCTCTGAAAAAGCAGATATTTTTACTTTACTGGGTGAGAACTGGGGATTAATTGCCTTTACCGTACTTATATTTTTATTAAAACCGCTGGCGGCTGCCATTACCATTGGCAGTGGCGGTAACGGTGGTAATTTTGCCCCTTCCCTGTTCACCGGCGCTTACCTTGGCTTTGCTTTTTCGCGCCTGGTGAATAATACCCCCTGGTTTAAAGTGCCTGAAAGTAATTTTAGCCTGGTGGGTATGGCCGGCGTGTTAAGCGGTGTAATGTATGCGCCCCTTACCGCTATATTTTTAATTGCCGAGCTGACCAATGGGTATGAATTATTTATTCCCCTGATGCTGGTATCCTGCATGTCCTTTTTTATTGTAAAAACCTACGAGCCTTTTTCTATGGACACCAAGAAACTGGCACTGGAAGGTGAGATATTTACCCACCAGAAAGAAAAAAACATTCTTACTTCCATTGATCCCAATGATATTTTACTCACCGATTATGAGCCCCTGAACGGCGATGCACCTTTTTCAATACTGATAGATGAACTGAAGAAAAGCGAGAAAAGCATTTTTGCGATACACGATCAGAAAAAACAATTTATCGGTGTGATTGAACTGAACGATATTAAACAAAAGATATTTGAACCCGAGTTGTTTGAAAGAACCCTTTTGCGTTCTCTGGCAAAGAAACCCGCCGCCATTATATTACAAAGCGAGGATAATATGCATAGTATTATGGAAAAGTTTGACAAGACCCAGAGCTGGTTTTTGCCTGTGCTGGATGGACAAAAGCGATTTGTGGGCTTTGTATCCAAAACCATGTTGTTCAATAAATACCGGGAAATACTTTCACGTAAGGAAGATTTGTACGAGTAAGTCAATAAGCTGCTGTTATGCAAGAACTATTTAACCATATCCGGGGCTATTACCAGCTAAGTGATAATGCATTACATGTTTTATCGGATAGTTTTGAAGAAGTGGTATTCAGCAGGAACGATTTTTTACTGGAATCGGGCCAGGTATGCCGTCATCTTTATTTTATTAAACACGGTGCCGTACGGGGTTATTATACCCTGGATGGTAAAGAGATCACCCATTGGTTTGGCTTTGAGAACGATTTTGTAACCTCCTTTCATAGTTTTATTACCGGCCAGGCTTCGGTAGAAAATATCCAGCTGCTGGAAGGCAGTATTTTATGGAAGATATCAAAAGATAAATTAAACAGCCTGTACAATGCACACCATGAAATAGAAAGACTGGTACGTATTGCTTACGAAAAGTATTATATACGCCTGGAAGAGAGGTTTGTGAATGCCCAGTTTAAAACCGCTGCAGAACGATACGAAGGCCTGATACAGCAATCGCCGCATATTATTGAAAGAGTACCGCTGGGTTATATCGCCTCTTATTTGGGCATCTCGCAGGAAACCCTGAGCCGCACCCGCAGCCGGCTTTAACAATTTAAAAACGGGTATTTGACTATTGTCAAAACAGGACCCGGTCCCGCCTTTTACATTTGGTTCATAAAATAAAAAAATATGAACCCAACCAACACATTACGTCCTTCGGCCGCCTTTATCGGTGCTTCCTGGGTGGCTTTACTTGCCGGTATTATTGCCTATAATGTAGGGCTGTGGAATGCCCAAATGGAGCTGAACGAAAAGGGTTATTATTTTACGGTATTGATGTTCGGACTTTTTTCTGCCATATCCGTTCAAAAAGCGGTAAGAGACCAGTTAGAAGGCATACCGGTAACCAATTTGTATTATGGCATTGCCTGGTTCACCACCCTGCTTACCATTGTATTGTTAACCGTTGGCTTGTGGAATGCCGACATTGAAAGAAGTGAAAAAGGATTTTATGCGATCTCTTTTGTATTAAGTATGTTCTCGGCCATTGCTGTACAGAAAAACACCCGCGACCTGAAAGCTGCTACCGATTCCGAACAACCCACCTCACATGCCAAACCTGAGCCTGGTGAAAACAGGTTTTAACGCTTTTTCTTACTGTAACATATTCATTAAACCATGCAGCAACACTGGCATTACCGGTGTTGCTGTTTTTACCTGTATACCTGTTCCCTTTCATTATATTGGCATGATTGCTGTGAAGAAAGCTTGTCTGTTAAGTAAATAACCGGTCAGAATAAATACCTGTTTTACAAAATGTTCACGTTGTTTTACTTACCCGATTACAAAATTGATTAATTATATTTACACACCTAAAAAATACAATTATGCCCTCAAAAAATAACCCCTATGTATTGGCTGTAATAGCTACAGTAATATTGGGTAGCTGTGGTAATCATAAAAACGGGGTCACCAATAATAACGGTGACAATAATGGCGATACATTACTGCCTCCTGTTGAAACCAAGAAACCAAATTCAGATTATAAACCTGCCTTTACCGGCCAGACCCGGATAAACGGTGTAAAAACAAAAACACCTTACCAGGTAGATAAATTAGCCGATAATTTAAACAGTCCATGGGCAGTTATTCCTTTACCTGATGGCCGTTTACTGATAACGCTGAAGGGCGGACAGATGCAGGTGCATGATGCCAATGGCGGGCTGGTAAAAAAGATTGAGGGCTTTCCGGCAGTAGAAAGCGGCGGCCAGGGCGGTATGTTGGATGTTGCTTTGGACCCGGCTTTTGGTACGAATAAAACCATTTACTGGTCTTTCTCTGAAAAACAGGGCAACGGTAATTTAATGGCTGTGGCAAAAGGTGTTTTAAATGAAGCGGCCGGTAAAGTAGATAACCCTGTTGTTATTTTTCGCGCCACACCCAGCCTGCAGAGCAGCCTGCATTTCGGCTCCCGTTTAATTTTTGATAAGGACGGGCACCTGTTTGTAAGTACCGGCGAAAGATCAATATTGGCGGGCCGGGTACAGGCACAACAGTTGAATTCGGGTTTGGGAAAAATATTTAAAATTACAACGGAAGGTAAGCCGGCACCGGGTAACCCCTTTATTGGCCAGGCCAATGTAATGCCTGAGATATATGCTTATGGCGTGCGTAATCCCCAGGGACTGGATATACACCCCGTAACCGGTGAGTTATGGGAGAACGAATTTGGTCCACGTGGCGGCGATGAGATCAATATTATTAAACCCGGTAAAAACTATGGCTGGCCGGTGATAACATACGGTATTGAGTATGGCGGTGAGGCCATTGGCACTCCTCCCATCCAGCAAAAAGAAGGAATGGAACAACCCATTTATTACTGGGACCCTGTATTATCGCCCAGTGGTATGAGTTTTTATAAAGGGAATGCGATACCCGAATGGGAGAATAATTTATTTATCGGCGGATTAAGCAGCCAGCATATTGCACGCATTGTTATTAAAGACAATAAAGTAGTGGGCGAAGAAAGGTTGTTAACCGATGTGAACGAACGTTTCAGGGATGTGGCTTATAACGATGGTAAATTATACGCAGTAACCGACGGCGGCAAATTATACCGCATCAGCAAGAAATAAATCTCCTTATTGTTGTAAGGCAGCATTAAAGTATTTCATATATGGCACTTAGGAAAGTAAAGATCAAAAAGGTTTTCATTTTTCTGAGTGCCATTTTTATTATAGTGAATGTAATTGCTTATATGCATGCCTATAAGCTTACGCATTTCACCCATGCCTCCTCGGTTAAAACCCAAAGCCCTGATAAACTCAGCTGGTTTAAAAAACTAACTACCTTATTTACCGGTGTAAGTAACCCCAGGCCGGTTAATACGGCTTTACCGGTACAACCATTTGAGACTATTGTTCTGCAAAGCAATAAAAAAATTGAATGCTGGCTCATCCGCAATGACAGCGCTAAAGGGACCGTGATCATTTTTCATGGTTATGGTGGTCATAAATCATCCATGCTGGATAAGGCAGATAAGTTTTTGGCATTAGGCTATAATACTTTACTGGTCGATTTTATGGGAAGCGGCGGATCGGAGGGGAACCAGACCACCATCGGCTTTATGGAAGCTGAACAGGTATATACCGCCTGGCAATACCTGGTTAATAAGGGTGAAAAAAATATTGTGCTGTTCGGTACATCCATGGGTGCTGTAGCTATTATGAAAGCTGTTCATGATCACAACCTGCAACCGCAGGCTCTTATACTGGAATGCCCTTTTGGAACCATGTACCGGACGGTAGCTGCCCGGTTTAACAATATGAACCTGCCGGCTTTTCCCATGGCCCATCTGCTGGTTTTCTGGGGCGGGGTTCAAAATAAGTTCTGGCCATTTGCACATGAGCCCGTTGCCTATGCACGCAACATAAAAAGCCCTGTGTTACTCATGTATGGAGAAAAAGACAAAAATGTAAGCAGGCAAGAAACAGAGGATATATACAACAATATCAGCTCACCCAAAAAACTGGTCACCTATCCCCATGCAGGACATGAAAACTATTTAAAGCAATATGATAAGGAATGGACCAGTGATATAGGTTTGTTTTTATCAGGGCTTGAATAAATAATCCCCGCCGGTTATTATTGGCCTGATTCCAGTTTATCCAGGTGTCCTTTTAATATTACCAGTTTTTCCAGGATAAATTTATTAACGATCGATTCATCAATATTATGCAGCCGGAATTTTTCTTTGCCGTTTTGTTTGTAGGCATTGCCGTAGTTTACCTGCCCGGTACGGATGGCGTTATCCGGGTTTTTGCTAACGGTATGTAAGAGCTCTTTAGGGCGCATTTCCACATCCCTGATGCCATTATATAAAGCACCGGATACCACCGGGTCATGCGTAGGCCGGCTGGGAACATTATAGTATACCAGTTCATCCTCGTTCCTGCTCAGCAATAACAAACTGCTTATTCTTTTTTGGGTGGTATCGGATAAAACCAACCGGGCATCAAAAACAAATACCTTTTCTACCGAGGTCTGGGCTATTTTTTCAAAGTTATCAATTTCAAGGGCCACCGTATAAAGTGCCTGGCAATTAAAGCAAAACTCCTTATCCTTTAATTGTACCAGTGTTTTTTCCAACACTTCAGTAACCACATCGATAGTGGACGGTTTTTTCTGCCATTCGGCAGGTATCACCAGGTTATAACGCTCTTTATAAAAGCCTTTCTGCGCCATTTTTTTTCGGCCGTACAGGCAAACAACAGTGAACCAGTAAGGAGTGAAATTAACAGGTAGGTATAAATTCTCATAAATCCCGGTTTATCAATTGAGGCTAATAATAAAACAGTGTGCCTTACAATTTACACCAGGATATTAAAATAACTTGTTAAAAACGGAGGTTTAACATACCTGTCACAGGCTATTAGAATGCCTGCGGGTACAGGGCCCTGGCCTTTGTGTAGGCTTTTTTACGTACATCAAACTGGGCCAGGCAACAAACAAACATACAAACGGCAAAAGCGGTAAAAATGATATTAACGACCTCGATATGAACCGTTGCTTCTGTTAACCCGGGTACGAAGTAAAAATAAAAAACAGGCACCTGTAACATCCAGGATAAAACATCGGCACCTCTGCCCTGCTGCAGGAATAACAGGGAACGTTTAGGTTTTTTAAATTTCACCAGGCTATAGATACTGATACCCAGGCCCAGCAACGATGCCAATACAGCGTAGAGCAGTAAGCCATCCTGCGGATTGGGAAACAGGCCAGACTGTAAAGGCAGGTATAATAACAGGAAGATGACGGCCGTAATGATAATACGGGGAACAGTAAACCAACTGGTAAAGGCTTTACGCCATTGTTTACTACCCGATTTTTGTAATGCTACCATTCGTTCCGCCACTACAGGGGCAAAACCCGAAATGCCAAAGCCCGCATACACCTCGTTCAACGCCTTGTCAAAATCCAGTGAAGGATTTGCTTGCAGCTTGGCTTCAATAGCTTCGGCCAGGTGATCTACCAGTTCAACCTGCAGATCGTAATAACGCACATAGTGTTTTACACAAAATTGATGCAGGTATTGTACCTGTTCGTTTGTTAACATATCAGCCCAGTTTAGGTTGAAGCAATAACTGTAAGGTGTTTTTAAATTGTTCCAGCTCCGCTACCGCCTTGCTCTTTTGTTTTTTACCGGCTTTGGTAAGCGTATAATATTTCCGCACCCGGTTACCAATGTATTCCATTTGAACCTCCAGTATACCCTCGCCTTCCAAACGGTGTAACAGCGGATATAAGGCGCCTTCTGTAATGACCAGTTCACCGGAAGTTAACTCCTTTACTTTCTGCGTTATTTCATAACCATACATTTTCCCGTTCTCCGCCAACAGCTTGAGTAAAACCGGCTCCAGGCAACCTTTGTATAAAGCACTTTTATTCATATTGTACAGCGTATTATTTTACAAACATACATAAAATACAAATACATTTGTAACTTATGTATTTATTACTTATGTATTTATTACTTATGTATTAGCTTTCCACTTGCTCATTAAAGCCATTAAGCGGAAAGGCTGCCGGATTGCAGCGGCACCGACCTGTAAGGATTACTACCTGGAAAAAGGTATTGCCGGGAGGTACAGCGGAAAGCCGGGACTGCAGCTGATAGTGGTACTACAGCTGACAGCCCCGGCTCTTTACTTATATTTATTTTACTTCGAAGTCTTTAAGTTTATAGGGGTTGAGTCGTCCTATTTTCATTAAGGTTAACATGCCGCCCATCACAAATTGCAGGAAACGCCGACTATACCAGCGGTATACGGCTTCGCCGGAGAAGATACGGGTGAGGTGTTTTTGTATATGCGGCCCCAGGAAACGCCCGATGGCTGAATCCATCCTGTCGCTGCCCACTTTTAACAGGTTGAACAGTTGCCCGCTGTACCATTTGTCTACCAGTTGCTGCCATACATACAGCTCCCGCATTTGCTCTTTCTGGTATTGGGCAAAAGCGCCGTCCATATCCTTATCAATTGCATCGGCCAGGCGGAAAGCACCTTTAATGGCTAGGAATAAACCCGAAGAGAAAATAGGATCCAGGAAGCCGCCTGCATCACCGGTGAGTACCCAGTTACGGCCATACATTTTTTTACTGATAAGCTGGTAGTTATCATACTGTACCACCCCGGTTACACGGGTGCCTTTACCGGCAAATTTTTTGAGAGTGGGCTCGCTTTGTATATAGTTATCGTAACGCTCCTCGCGGGTAGCGCCATAGTCCTTTAAATGTTCAGGGTTGATCACCACGCCTACCGAAGTACGGCCGGGTAAAGGGATACGCCAGTTCCACCCTTTTTCCAGGCGATGCAGATGGATATTAAATGGCTCGATAGGTTCGGTGCCGGTCATGTGACTGAATAAGGCTACGTCCTTACGTTTACCGGTACGGGTAGGAATATCCAGCAAACGGCTGATGGTACGGGAGCGGCCGCTGGCATCTACAATAAGATCGGGCTGGCCATTGAAATAGTCGCCGATAGCGGCAATGGTATCATCGCTGAGTTTCAACTGATCGCCATTACCGGTTTTTTCAATTTTTGCTACCTGGTTAAAAAACTGCACGCCTTCTTTTACCGCCAGGTTGAAGACGGTTTTGTCAAAGTCCTTCCTGGGTACGTTATACGCATAGGGCGGCAAGGTACCCTGCCCCATACTAAAAGGCGAAGTGGCTTCCTCCTCTTTATTGATCCATACGGAAGCGCCGGGCTTGTAGGTACTGTAGGTTTTCATTTCCTCCTCAATACCCAGCTTTTGTAAAAACGGCATAATGGCCGGAACAAGTGATTCACCAACGATGATCTCCGGTCTTTTTTCGAGGTAAAAAACAGCGATTTTATATTTGTTTTTTCGTTGTAATAAGGTAGCCAGCGCACAGCCTGAAGGGCCACCGCCAATAATTGCAATGGTTTTTATGCTTTTCATGCAGAAGAGATTTGGTTGAGGTCTTACAAAAACTATTATTTTTTTGCGTGAGCAAAGGTAATAGCTGCATTAATTCCTGCAATAAAATTTTAGCCTGATAGCGGCTACTGGTTATCTTTTTTAGAAGAGGGTTGCGGCTTGGTAAGGTGCTTGAAGCGGCTGAAGGTTTCGGGTTTGATATTTAAGTAGGATGCCAGGTATTTCTGGGGCACCCGTTGTATGAGGTCGGGGTTTCTTTCCACAAAATGCAGGAACCGCTCTCTCGGTGTCATTTTTACCATCTGCATCTGCCAGCGGTCTTTAATGATCATGGAAAAAGTAATGATGAGCCGGCCCAGCCTTTCCATATGCCAGGACGAACGGTACATTTTTTCCAGGTCATCGTATTTGATAGTGATAAAAGTGGTAGGTTCAATGGTCTCAATAAAGTATTCAGAGGGTTTACGGCTATGGAAGGATTCCTGGCTGAGTATCAGGTGCCCTTCGGCCGATATCTGGGTATTGATCTCCTCCTCTCCTTTTTTATAGTATTTGCGGGCCAGCCCCTTGACAATGAAGTTGAAATCATCCTCCACTTCCCCGGCATAACTGACTATTTCTTTTTTGTGGAATTTGCGGACCTGTATGATAGGCACAAGATGATCCTCGTACTCCTTTTGTGTAACCGGAGCAAACTTATTCAGGTAAGTAAAGAAATAAGATAAGGCATCCATACCAGACAAAAGGTACAATATTATTTGATTCAAATCAATTTTTTGTGGATTTTTTTTATCAACTTCACAGGATTGTTAACCCTATCAAAACTATTACATTTGCAAACATTCAAATATTAACCTGTAAAATTGATCAGAACTATGTCGCAAAAGATTAAAGTAGCTAATCCAGTAGTTGAGCTTGACGGTGATGAAATGACCCGCATTATCTGGAAGTTTATTAAGGATAAATTGATATTACCATACGTTGAAGTTGATATAAAGTATTATGACCTGGGTGTAGAACACCGTGATGCCACCAATGACCAGGTGACCATTGATTCGGCTGAAGCGATTAAAAAATATGGTGTAGGTATTAAATGTGCTACCATTACACCCGACGAAGCCCGCGTGAAAGAGTTCAGCTTAAAGCAAATGTGGAAAAGCCCTAACGGTACTATCCGTAATATACTGGACGGCACCGTATTCCGTGAGCCTATCGTTATTAAAAATATCCCCCGCCTGGTAACCAACTGGGATGCCCCTATTATTGTTGGCCGTCATGCTTTTGGCGACCAGTACCGTGCTACCGATACCGTAATTAAAGGCAAAGGCAAGTTAACCATGACCTTTACACCCGAAGGCGGTGGTGAAGCACAGACTTTTGAAGTGTATAAATACAAAGGCGATGGCGTGGCTTTGACCATGTACAATACCGATGAAAGCATTTACGGTTTTGCCCGCAGCTGTTTTAACATGGCCCTGAGTAAAAAATGGCCTTTATACCTGTCTACCAAAAACACCATCCTGAAAAAATATGATGGCCGTTTTAAAGATATTTTTGAAGAAGTGTACCAGAATGAATTTAAAGCCGATTTTGATGCGGCAGGTATTGTGTATGAGCACCGCCTGATTGACGACATGGTTGCCAGCGCCTTAAAATGGAATGGTAATTTTGTATGGGCCTGTAAAAACTATGATGGCGACGTACAAAGTGATACTGTTGCACAAGGTTTTGGTTCTTTAGGCTTAATGACCTCTGTACTGGTTACGCCTGATGGTAAAACCCTGGAAGCAGAAGCTGCCCATGGTACCGTAACCCGTCACTATCGTGAGCACCAGGCCGGCCGCCCAACCAGCACTAACCCTATTGCCAGCATTTTTGCCTGGACCCGTGGATTGGCTTTCCGTGGTAAATTAGATGGTAACCAGCCTTTAATTGACTTTGCCAATGCCCTGGAAGCCGTTTGTATTGAAACCGTAGAAGAAGGTAAAATGACCAAGGACCTGGCGGTATGTATACACGGTAATAAAGTAAAACACGGTGAGCATTATTTATATACCGAAGAATTTTTAGATGCTATTGATGCCAACCTGCAAAAGAAACTGGCTCAATAGATTCAAAAGGAAAATAAAAATTAAAAGCTGCACTGATTACAGGTGCGGCTTTTTTTATGCGTTGGGAATGAGAAATTATGAATGTTGAATTATAAATGATGAATTATTTTGTTTTTTACTAAGCCCTTTAACCTTTGAACGCTTGAACCTTGAACTTCTTGAACGCTCTTAATCTTCCTATGAACCATTAACTATGAACCATTAACTATGAACCATTAACTTACACTATCTTTGACCCCATAAAAGTTTCCCCTATGGCGCTTGCCTCCAATTTAAACTTATTACCCGATTTCCGTCTTTCGCCACGCATTGACCAGGTAGGTGTGGAAGAAAGGGCAGCACGTTTTACCACCCGCAGTATTAAGGCCGACTCCAAGCTGAACGGCTTATTGCTGGTATTAAATATGATTGACCTGACCACACTGGAAGGGAAAGATACCCCCGGCAAAGTAAAACAGCTTTGTTATAAAGGTATGCACCCGCACGATGCCATACCCGGCCTGCCCAGTGTGGCGGCCATATGTGTGTACCCATCCATGGTAAAAACGGCCAAAAAAGCACTGGAAGGTTCGGGTGTAAAAGTAGCTGCTGTGGCCACTGCCTTCCCAAGTGGCCAGGCGCCCCGTGATGTAAAGATCCGCGATACCAAATTTGCCGTAAGTGAAGGTGCCGATGAAATTGATATGGTGATCAGCCGGGGTAAATTTCATGAGGGCGAATATAATTTTGTATTTGATGAAATAGCCGCTATTAAAGAAGCCTGCGGCAATGCCCGTTTAAAAGTTATACTGGAAACCGGCGAGCTGGGTACTTATGATAAAGTACGCCGTGCCAGTGATATTGCCATGCATGCCGGCGCCGATTTTATTAAAACCTCTACCGGTAAAATACAACCTGCTGCAACCATGCCGGTAACCCTGGTGATGCTGGAAGCCATCCGTGATTTTTATTATAAAACAGGCAAGATGATCGGCATGAAACCTGCCGGCGGCATATCCAAATCAAAACTGGCCCTGCACTACCTGGTAATGGTAAAAGAAACCTTAGGTAACGATTGGCTGAATAATGAATGGTTCCGTTTTGGTGCCAGCAGCCTGGCCAATGATGTGTTGATGCAGATTGCAAAAGAGAAAACAGGCCTGTATCAAAGTGCGAATTATTTCAGTGTCGATTAATTTTCGTTATTGGTTATTAGTTAAACGTTAATTGTATGGGAAATAACACAGCCTGTTTCATTAATTATAGAAGATAGCTGATTAGCGAACAAAAAGTTGAAGGGTGCGACGCAACAAAAGCTGATCAGTGTTAATGTCGCCTGTATCAAAAAATAATATTCAATTACATTATAGCATTATGCCAACAGCAAAAAAAAATACTGTAAAGAAAACCGCTGTAAAAAAATCCAACACTATCAAATTAAAATTTGATACCGATTGGACCTACGCTCCCGCTCCGGAGAGTAAAGCTGCGGCTACCATTAATAAACAATACAACTTATTTATTGATGGCAAATGGCAGCAACCAACATCAAAAAAATACTTTGGTACCATTAACCCGGCTACCGAAGAAAAATTAAGCGAAGTGGCCGATGCCAGTGAGACCGATGTAAATAAAGCCGTTACTGCAGCCCGTAATGCTTACGATAAAACATGGAAAAAATTACCGGCTAAAGAAAGGGCAAAATATATTTTCCGTATTGCCCGCATGGTGCAGGAAAAAGCCAGGGAACTGGCGGTGATAGAAACTTTAGACGGTGGCAAGCCCATCCGCGAAAGCCGCGATTTTGATATACCCACGGCTGCCAACCATTTTTTTTATTATGCCGGCTGGGCCGATAAGCTGGAATACGCTTTCCCTAACCGCAGGCCACAACCCTTAGGTGTTGCCGGGCAGATCATTCCCTGGAATTTCCCTTTATTAATGGCTGCCTGGAAAATTGCGCCCGCCTTAGCTACCGGTAATACCGTAGTACTTAAACCCGCAGAGACCACGCCCCTGACGGCTTTAAAACTTGCCGAAATTATACAGGAAGCTGACCTGCCACCCGGGGTAGTGAATATTATTACCGGTGCAGGTGCTACCGGCGCTGCGTTGGTTAACCATCCCGGCGTGGATAAAATTGCTTTTACCGGCAGCACGGAAGTAGGGAAAATTATTCAAAGAGCTACTGCCGGTACCAATAAAAAACTGACATTGGAATTAGGCGGCAAAGCAGCCAATATCATTTTTGAAGATGCCTCGATTGACCAGGCAGTGGAAGGCGTGATCAACGGCATCTTTTTTAACCAGGGGCATGTATGCTGCGCCGGCAGCCGTTTGTATGTACAGGAGTCTATTGCGAAAGAAGTGATCAAAAAATTAAAGGACCGCATAGAATCTTTAATCGTTGGCGACCCGATGGACAAGAACACCGATATCGGCGCCATCAACAGCAAAGAGCAGTTAGCCACCATTCATAAATATTTAACCATCGGTAAAAAAGAAGGCGCCGAGATCTACCAGAGCAGTTGCCCCATTCCTAAAAAAGGTTTTTACTGCCCGCCTACCCTGTTCACCAATGTGGCCCAGAGCAACCGTATTGCCCAGGAAGAAATTTTTGGCCCGGTACTTTCCATCCTAACGTTCCGTACCGATGATGAAGTAATTGAAAAAGCCAATAACACACCCTACGGCCTCAGCGCCGGCGTATGGACCGACAAAGGCTCCAAAGTATTCAACATGACCAAACGCCTGCGTGCCGGCGTGGTATGGGCCAACACTTTCAACAAATTCGACCCCACTTCCCCCTTTGGCGGTTATAAGGAAAGTGGCTTTGGCAGAGAAGGCGGGTTGCATGGGTTGGAGGGGTATTTAAAGTTTTAGAGGGTTCAAGGGTTCAAGGGTTCAAGGGTTCAAGAGCTCAAAGGTTCAAGGGTTCAAAAGTTCCAGAGGTTCAAGGTTAAAATGTTATTCATATGGCAACAATAGAGAAGTTTGAAGATATTTTATCCTGGCAGGAGGCCCGGACATTGAATCAACATATTGGCCAATTGATTGATAGCGGCAGATTCAAACAAAGTTTCCGGCTTATCAACCAGATCGAAGGGGCCGCAGGGTCAATAATGGATAATATTGCGGAAGGATTTGAACGAACCGGGAACAAAGAATTTATCCAGTTCCTCTATATCGCCAAAGGCTCCTGTGGTGAATTACGGTCACAGTTGTACAGAGCCCTGGACAGAACGTATATAAATGAAATGGAGTTTGACCGTTTTGTCGCGCAAAGCAAAAAAGTGAGCAGTTTAATTCAAAAACTCATTAACTATTTAACAGGCTCCGATAAAAAAGGAGCAAAGTATAAAACAACTAATTAATGTTTCATTAGGTTCCAATAACCTTGAACTTTTGAACATTGAACATTTGAACCAAAAAAGTACACAAATGGAAAAGAGATTAGAAGTGTTAAAAACCTACAAAATATATATCGCCGGCCAATTCCCCCGCACCGAATCGGGAAGGTTTTATGCGGCGAAAAATGCGGCAGGAAAGCAACTGGCCAATATGTGTTTAAGCTCGCGGAAGGATTTCAGGAATGCGGTAGTAGCGGCCCGCGGTGCTTTCAGCGGCTGGAGCGGCCGTGCGGCATTTAACCGCAGCCAGATATTGTACCGTATTGGCGAAATGCTGGAAACACGCAGGGCGCAGTTTGTAGATGAACTGGTACAGCAGGATCTTTCGGTGGCACAGGCCAATGCCGAAGTGAACCTGGCGGTTGACCGGCTGGTGTACTATGCCGGCTGGTGCGATAAATACCAGCAGGTATTCAGCGCCGTTAACCCGGTAGCCAGCTCTCATTTCAACTTCTCGGTACAGGAGCCCACCGGTGTGGTGGCTATTATTGCCCCGCAAAACAGTTCATTACTGGGATTGGTTTCGGTAATGGCACCGGTTATTGCCAGTGGTAATACCTGTGTAATACTGGCATCGGAACAAAAACCTTTATGTGCGGTAACTTTTGCGGAGGTATTGAACAGCTCTGATCTTCCGGGAGGCGTGGTAAATATATTAACCGGTAAAATACCCGAACTGGCCAAATGGTTTGCCGAGCATATGGATGTTAATACAGTGATTTACTGCGAAAAAGATACGGCCAATAAAAACATGTTCCGCGAAAAAGCGGCTGTAAACTTAAAACGCCTGCATTTTTACGACCAGGTAGACTGGAACAGCGAAGAAGGACAATCACCCTACTTTATTACCGATTCAACCGAAATAAAAACCACCTGGCACCCGGTAGAAAATATTGCCGGAGCCGGCGGCGGTTACTAAGATATCTCAACAATTGTTTAACGGGGCAAATGTAAAATTCTGGTTACATTTGCCCCGTTACCGTTAACCCGGGCAACCAAATGGCCTTAACCGGCATCTTTGGTAAGGTTTTTGGGTTAAAACAAACCATTATGACAAAACAAGTTATCCTTATCGCCTTATTTTCGCTCTCCTGTTTGTTTGTACAAGCGCAAACCATTACTACGGTTGACAGTGGCAGCGTAACTATTCATAAAGATCCGCGTTTGGACATACTGGTAAAAAAACAGGCCCAGATCAATGAAGTGACCACCCGTGACTCCCGTCGTACCGCCAAAGGATACCGTTTACTCATCATTCGAACCAATAACCGTGATGAAGCTATTGCGGCCAAAACCAAGGTATACAACTACTTTCCCGAGTTAAAAGCATACATGTTTCACCAATCGCCTTACTACAGCATCCGTGCCGGTAATTTTAAAGACCGTAAGGAGGCTGAAGCCTACCGTTTAAAATTCAATAATATATTCCCGAAAGGTGTATTTATTATGAACGATGTGGTGGAAGTTAAACCAGACAGGTTAGAGGAAGAATAAAATGAGTATCTTCCCTTGAACTGTGGTACCACCCAAAAACATATTAGCATTATATATTCTGATTTTGCTTTACTCCTGTAAAGTACCTAACACAGATAATAACACAGGAACCACCTCCATTACACAAAACAGCTATAAGGATAGTTTATTAAACGAACTAAATGTCAACATACGGTTTATTAGCGACAGTTTATTAAACAAGAAAGTACAGTTGGTAGCAGACTTAATTAATAAATACCAGCAGGATAGTTGTGTTATTCTTACCTATAAAAACAGCGTTCTGAAAGAAAGTTATGAAGGCATTAAAGTTCTGGGAGATATTAATAATGATAAAATCCCGGATACTGTTTTTGTCTTACCTCCCTTCAATTTTTGTGAGGAAGGAGAGTCATATTATTTTTCTGACACAAATTTGCCAAGACTGTTTACTGAATCATACTGTTGTCATCCGGAAAACTTATTTTCCATTGGAGACATTGACGAAGATGGAATAGCAGAACTTTGTATTTTCCATTCCAGTTGTGTAAGCCGGTTCAAATCATTGAGAGCCTATACGCTTAAAAACAATACCTGGAAAGAGATTGGACATGTCACTTTTGATATCAACTTTATGAAACCGGACAAAGAAAAAAGGGTTAAAAAAACCGGAAAAGGAAAGTTTGAAATGCTGGAAATTGTTGACGCCCCCGGAACCAAGGAATGGAAAAAATTCTCTTTCTAAATATCCAGGGACAGTTTATGCTTTAAATACGCTCTCATTACCAAATTTCCAAATCATCAAATTTCCAAATTACCAAATTGTCCCAGCTTCCTGCAACAACACTTCCTGTAAACTGTTTTGTTCCAGCGTGTACACCTGCCCCCTGCCCTTCCGGATGAGTTTATTAAAATACCCGGTGGTAGAACTTTGCGGATATTTAGTCAATAAGAGTATACTGAGTATCACACCCGATTTTTGTTTTGCCTCTAACAATTTTCTGGTTGCTTTATCCATTTCAAAAGCACCATCAGTAATGATCATCAGTTTGGTCACACCCGCATAAAAGCCAATACTGTCGATCAGTTCATACCCCTTTTCAATAGCTTCTCCCGCATTGGTAGCGCCCTTGGTCTGCAGCCTGTTGATCTTATTAGTGATCAATGGCAGGTTATTACAGGCAATAAAATCCAGGATCACTTCCGGCTTACGGGCAAACTCGATCACCGAAATACGGTCCACTTCTCTTTGTAATGAGACAAGATATAAAATCGCCTTTTTGAGGCTATCCAGCCGGTCCTGTTCCAGCATAGAGTTGGACACATCCAGCAGGTATACAGTATGATTGGGCTGTACCTGTTGCAAACGGGTAGCAGCGGCTGTACGCATCACCGTATCGACTCTTACCGGTTTTTCCGTTTGTGTTACTGCAACCTCTGTTTCCGAAGGTTGCACCAGGCCAAAACGGTACCCAATGCGGGGCTTTTTCAATAATACATTCTGAGCCGTATCCAGGCCCACATCGGCGGCCATTTTCATGGAATATTCCAGGGTGTTGGAAATAGCCAGCCCATCTGCACTCTCGATAAACCGGTTATAATAATGTATCATCCAGTTATACCGGTTTACAAATGCATTATAATTATTCACGCCCCTTTGCAGCTGTTTATTGTGATAAACCGTATCGGTTTTAAACCAGAAGATGGTGGACGGCATATTGCTGTAAAACATTTTATACCGGGAATGCGGGAACGCACCATGGCTCAGGTAATTATAACCGTAGGTATTGCTTAAATACAAACTATCTTTTTGTTTTCCTTCTTCGTATAAAGCCCTTAACCGGCTGTCGTTTTGCAGGCGTAGGCCATCATCATCCGCATACAACTGTTGTTCCCACTGTTCTAACAGGTTTACGCTCTGTAACAATTCCTTTTGTACTGTTTGGATAATTGCCTGCGTGGCAGCGGGCTTTAACTCCGATTTATAATAGTTTTCAATGGCCTGGTATAAATGATCCGATGCTTTTTTATACCCGTCAAATAAGGGTGTTAGGCGGTCTATTATTCTTAGGGCTTGTATAAATCCATCATCGTTATCAAATTTTTTCTGGTGTATATAGGTCACCAGTTCTTTAAAGGCATTCACCATGCTATCCAGCTGCACATCAAAAGCGCGGAGCGCCGATAATACAGCAGGGTTGTTGAGTTTGTTGCTACGGATGCCCGCATCCATCACGTTTTTTGCCCTGTACAGCGGGAGAAATGTAGCCTCATAATCATTGATAAAGCCTTCTTTATCGGGTTTTATTTGCGGGAATTCGGCATAGGAGCCCGATTTAAGCCGGGCAGTAGCGCTGATCTTACTGTACCAGTAATTAGGTGAGCGCTTTTTTATATTGACCAGGTAGGCCTGTGAAAAATTAAGCAGGTCAAAATACACCAGTTGATTGATCCGGCTGGCCTCGTCCATATAATCGATCACCGTGTTTAAAGTCCGTACCGTTACATTACGTTTATTTTGAGCAAACAAGAGCCCGCTCAATAACACCATCATCGTGGTGACCGTTATTTTTTTATATAGAAAAAGGTACCGGAACATATAGCTGACAATAGGTGATTTAACAACGGAGTGACTTACCTGTCGCACAAAGTTAATATGCCGTGTAAATATGTAACCGCAATTCGATGATTTGTTGGTAATTTAGTTCTTCATCAAAGCAGCATAATTTAAAACTGCCCCTTTGCCCTCATGATGCAGCAATTGATCCAGCAACAATGGTTGCCTATTTCTTTACCCGAAGCCTGGCAGTTTTTTGCCACGCCAAAGAACCTGAACCTGATCACCCCGCCTGAAATGTCCTTTGTCATTAAAAACGATTTACCCGATGAAATGTATGAAGGCCTGCTGATACATTATACCATCCGGCCATTTCTGAATATACCCTTTAACTGGCTCACGGAGATCACGCATATCAGGCCGCAACAGTATTTTATTGATGAACAACGTTCCGGACCTTACAAATTATGGCACCATGAACACCATTTTAAAGAGGAAAATAACGGCGTATTGATGACCGACGTATTGTATTACGATATCGGCAAATCAATTGCCGGGCGCATTGCAGGCAGCGTATATGTGCACAAACAGATAAAAAGAATATTTGCCTACCGTACCAAAAAATTAACCGAAATTTTTCCTGAACGGTAACCGGGTATATGTAGAGACAGCATGCATGCTGTCTCTACATATACCCGGTTTAAAACCATATTTTATTGTAAATAGGCCCCTTTCACCGTATTTCCATCCACCTCCACGTAAATATGATCTTCCATGGTGGTGGCCAGTTCCATACCCACATAATCGGGATAAACAGGGAATGAATTATGGTGCCTGCCCACAAGGGCAAGGGTCTGTATTTTTTTAGGATGCCAGTTCAGCAGGGGCTTCAGGGCATACAATAAGGTACGGCCGCTATTGGCCACATCATCCACCACTATTACTACTTTATTATTATAATCCAGTTCAGGACTGATCAGTACTTCTTCCGGCTGGCGCTTGTTCAGGCTGATGTTAGCCAGGTGCAGGGTAAGGTTATTATCCAGTTGTTTCAGCAGATCGTGCATGGTACGGGCCACAATAGTCCCTCCTCCGTCAATACCGGCGATGATCAGCTCAGTTTCCCCGGCATTATTTTCCAGTATTTCCAGGGCCATGCGCTGCATTTTCTTCAAAGCCGTTTGCTCCACTAAAATATAGTGTTTATTTGCTGTCATAATCATTTACCTTTATCAGTATTGCGTTAAATAAACTAACAAGCCGTAATTTAGCAATTGTAATTACAAGCGTATGCAAATTGTGCAACAAATTTTATTTATTCTTTTAGCAGGCGGTGCCGGATTATTCTTTTTTACCCGTGCTAAAAAAATATACCGGAACATTTTTTTAGGTGCAAAAGAAACCATTAACGACAATAAAGCGCAGCGCTGGCGCAATGTATTGCTGCTGGCTTTCGGACAAAAGAAGATGTTCCGTAATCCGCTGGTCGGGGTATTACACTTTTTTGTGTACGCAGGCTTTATCATCATTAATATTGAAATGCTGGAGATCGTGCTCGACGGCATTTTAGGCACCCACCGTTTGTTTGCGCCTTACCTGGGTGGTTTGTACAATTTTCTCATTAATTCTTTTGAAATACTGGCCGTGCTGGTAATTGTGCCCTGCGCCATTTTCCTGATACGCCGTAATATCATCAAGCTCAAACGCTTTATCAGCAGGGACCTTGACGGATGGCCACGCAGTGATGCCAACTATATCCTGGTTACCGAGATCACCCTGATGTTATTATTCCTTTTCCTGAACGCATCGGACACTTTACTACAGGCCCGTGGTGTAGAACATTATGCGGCCCACCCTACGGGTAATTTTATTGTTTCGCAGTATTTGCAGCCTTTGCTCACCGGTTTAAGTGATAGCGCCCTGGTAGCAGTAGAACGTGGCAGCTGGTGGTTACATATTATCGGGGTACTGGCTTTCCTGAACTACCTGCCGTATTCCAAACACCTGCATATATTACTGGCCTTTCCCAATGCCTGGTATGCACGCCTGCAACCACTGGGTAAAATGGATAATATGCCGGCTATACAAAATGAAGTATTGTATGCCATGCAACCCGAGCTGGCACCCACCGATGTGGATGCTAATGCCCCCGTGGTGAAATTTGGCGCCAAAGATGTATTTGACCTGAGCTGGAAAAGCCTCCTGGACGCTTACAGCTGTACAGAATGCGGCCGCTGTTCGGCTGCCTGCCCGGCCAACCAGACCGGAAAACTGTTATCGCCCCGTAAAATAATGATGGATACCCGTGACCGCCTGGAGGAAGTGGGCAAGAATATTGACAAAAACGGCGAGTTCCAGGACGATGGCAAAAACCTGTTCAGTTATATCTCTATCGAGGAATTAAGGGCCTGTACCACCTGTAATGCCTGTGTGCAGGAATGCCCGGTATCTATTTCGCCCCTGGATATTATTTACGAAATGCGCCGCAGCCTGATCATGGAGGACAGTAATGCCCCCCAGGAGTGGAATTCCATGTTCAGCAACGTGGAAAATAACTTTGCACCCTGGAAATTCAGCCCCGATGAAAGAGATAAATGGGTAATGGAGAACTAAACACTGTAAATAGCAGCCCTTCCCAGATAAAACCGGATACCGGGAGCATCAAACTATTATTAATTGTTAATTACTAATTATTCATTATACTAATCCCCCGGGCAAAACGTTTACCAATAAACCACCAGCTACTTATTAACTAACCTGAACTATTGCAATCAAGCATGGTTTTTGATTATAGGAGCCCATGATTAAAAAAATTGTCCCGCTTTTTTCTTTATTGTTTATTGCAGGCTTTGTACACGCACAATCGGTATTTGGTTACTGGTATGGTATTGCCAATGTAAAATCAAACGGATCGGCCAGTAATTACATGATGGAGCTGATCATGCAGCCGGAGAAGGGTTATGTAAAAGGCGTATTGAATTATTACTTTAAAAATACTTTCCGCAGTTTACAGGTAAAAGGTAATTATGATGCCAACACCCGGCAATTAAACCTGTACAATATTCCCGTTACTTATTTCGGCTCCAATATAGCCATGGAAATTGATTGTATGATGAACCTGCGGGCTACGCTACGCGTGTCCAGGGCAGGCTCCAACCTGTCGGGTTCTTTTGTCAGCCTGCCGGAATTTAAATATACCTGTAAGGAGATCATGTTCAACTTTGACCTGAATACCGATGCCAGCCAGAAAGATTCGGTATTGCGGGCCATACGGGAATATAAGGAAACGCACCAGGTATGGCAGCCTAATGAAGATGATACCACTGCCAAACCCGCCGCTACCATTGTACAGCGTAAAGTGATCAATTATGTAGTGGAAAATGATTTTAAACAAAGGGCCATTGATATAACCGATGAGATCACGGTGGATAGCGACTCCATTGCTGTTGACTTTTATGATAATGGTGAGGTAGATGGCGACTCCATCTCGGTTTTCTTTAATAAAAAACTACTGGCTTTCTCACAAAAACTCACCACCCAGGCCCTGCATTTCAACCTGGTATTGGACAGCCTGCTGGAAGTAAATGAATTAAGCATGTTTGCCGATAACCTGGGGAGTATTCCGCCTAATACGGCCCTTATGATCATCAGGGATGGAGAGAAACGTCACCAGGTAAGGCTTACCAGCGACCTGACGAAAAGCGGTACCATACGGATCAGGAAAAAACCCAAACCAAAGACAGAGTAAAATAATAGTATAAATAAAAAAAACGGTTGATAATATCAACCGTTTTTTTATAACAGGTTATGGAGAGTTTACTGGCGTTTACCCTCCAGCATCGGTACAAAGGAAAAATCGGAGAAACGTTCTTCCGACAAACTGCCATCCGCATTTTTGGTAATACGCCGCATCTGCTGCACATCGCCTACCCCCAAAGGTATAACCATCATACCGCCGGGTTTTAATTGTTCGATCAGTTTCGGTGGAACAATGGGTGCCGCTGCTGTAATGATCACCCGGTCAAAAGGACCATAGGTAGGTAACCCAAGAAAGCCATCTCCGTAAAAGAATTTGATATTGATATACTTTTTTAAGAAGGCAAAGAGTTTATTGGATTCAAACAGTTTTTTCTGTCTTTCAATGGTAAATACTTTTACGCCCATCTCTGCCAGTACCACGGCCTGGTAAGCACTGCCCGTACCGATTTCCAATACCTTCATATTGGGTTGCAATTGTAAAAGCTGGGTTTGATAAGCTACTGTAAAAGGCTGCGAAATGGTCTGTCCCTCACCTATCGGGAAAGCCCTGTCTTCGTAAGCCACATCATCAAAAGCGGAATCAAGAAAAAAATGGCGGGGAACATTACCAATTACCGATAATACCTGCTCATCGGTAATACCTTTGGCACTGATCACATCAACTAATTTACGTCGTAATCCTTTATGTCTGTATTCGTCAACTGTAGGTCTCATAAGAAGAGTACAAAGTTACGACAGATAATCAGGGAAATAAACAAAAAACAGGCTTATTTATGAACACCTAAAAAATTATATATCAAATCCTTATAATGAAAAGGCCGGACAATATGTCCGGCCTTTTTTAGCTGTTGTAAGGCTGTTATTCTTTTACAAAAGAAGCAGTGAATGTTTTTTCCTTACTTCTTAACTGGATGAAGTATAAACCGTTGGTCAGTTTATTGAGCTGGCCGTTCAGCTGGCTGTTCAACTGTACTGCCGCACCGGTATTTTGTAGTTGTAATTTACCATCTACGCTATACACTTTCAGGTCATATACGGTTTCGTTATTGTCCAGTTGCAGGCGAATGGTATGACGAACCGGGTTAGGCGAGATAACAATTTTGTTGGTCACTGCCGGTTCATATTTTACTGTTACCACTTTACTGTAGCTGAATTTACCGTCAATATCCACCTGTTTAATCCGGTAACAATTATTACCTGTTAAAGGCGCTTCATCATTGAACCAGTATTGGTGTGCGGTGGTAGTGGTACCGTTGCCGTTTACTTTACCAATACCTGTAAAATTATCAGCGCCGTTAGCACTGCGCTCAACAATAAAGTAAGCGTTATTGGTTTCCGAAGCGGTGATCCATTCTACTGCCACCAGTTTTTGTTTTTGTATAGCCTGTACATGGGTAAAGGTTACCGGCAGTACTTTTAATACATCAAAACGGGCAAACACCGGTAAGTGGTCAGATGCGGTTGTTGCGTTATAAGGAGCCACATAAGATCTTGGATCCTCTATATCGGCAGAAGTAGCAATATACCTTGGCAACAGTTCATTGGATACGATCATATGATCGATCATACCACCACTGCTGGGGAAGCTGGTCCTGCCGGCCTGGTCAAGTGCCAGTGTTAACGGACTATATTGTGCGGCATCGGCCAGGAACGGTGTGTATGAAGAAGGTTGACCGGCTGCAATAGAGCCATTCAGCCTGTCGTTAAAGTCGCCCAGGATCATTACCTCATCATTAGGATACTGTGCATCCAGTGAATCTTTCAGCACACGGATATCATATACCCTGCGGTTATAATCGGCAATAGCGCTACCCGATTTGGCATGTAACACCACTAATCTTATTTTCTTGTTAGCACCATTGATATTGGTGTTGAAAGTAGCAATGAACGGTAACCTGCCCGAACTCCAGAAACTGGAAGCCGTACCGGTAGGATAACCGGTGATCGGTTGACCGGGAACGCCGTTTCTCGCATCATTATAGATCTGTTCAAACATCACCCTTGGAGGTTCTGTTGTAGACAGGGTCATGGTATTGGTATTATAAATAAAACCAATTTTCTGTGGCGGAAAGGTTGGGTCCGGCGGGTTGAAGGAATAAGACCAAAGCGGTGAAGTTAGCGATGCGTAACCTGGCAGGTTACTCATTAAGGTGGTCAGTGCAGCATCGTTGGACATTTCCTGGAAGCCGATCACATCTACGTCCAGGCGATTTAATACCGTGGTAATATTATTTACCTGGGTAGTTACCTCAGCCGGGGTAGCATTGTTGTTGGAATTAGAACCAAAGAAACTCAGGTTATACGTAGCAATATCCAGGGTTTCTGCTTTTGGATAGGATGAACCTGTAACACTTACTACAGGTTTGTTTAAGCCTGTAGCCGTAACCGTTACATTGCCTTCAATTTTCAGTGATTTTGTACCCGGTGCAAAACGTACATAGAAGCTGGTGCCGCTGGCAGCCACCGCCTGTGTAATAACTACCGAAGGGGTAAAAGTTGAATTATCCAAAGATACCTCGTAACCTGCAGGTGCAGTAACGGTATAATTGCTGCTGCCGCCTACGGCTTGCAGGTTTACGGCCTGACCAACAGACTGGTTACCTACCGATACTTCGCCAAAGCTCAGTACACTGGGGCTTACACTTAACAGGCTCGACTGGTCAGTGATCGCAATATCATCTACCGACCAGCGGGCAGCGCCCAAAGCTGATGAGGAAGTATATACAAATGCGATACGTACATTGGAAGCAGCTTTATATGCTGACAGGTCTATATTATCAGACAAAGTCCAGGCGGTTGTGGCCGCACCCGGAGGTGTCGGGAAGTTAGCATTGGTGATCTCTGTCCAGTTGGCTACATTGGGAACACTTACGCCATCGTAAGTAGTAGATACATATAATTTCAATAAGGGACCGGAGAACTCACCACGGCTATAGAAACTTAATACCGGCATATTTACAATGCCTGAAAGGTTCAGAACAGGCGAGATCAGCCAGGCCTCATTGGTTTGCGCAGCGCCTCCGCTAAAGCCATTCACATCTACCCCGTTGGTACTGTTACGGCCATACTGGCTGCAACCCCATTTCTGCACACCGGCGCTATTGATAGATAAGAAGCCGGAACCGGGAATGCTGGTAACCGTACAGGTATTGAAATTAAAGCTCAGCTGGTTGGGATCAACTCCTTCCCCGCTTACAGTAACATTCCTGGTGAAGGCATCGGTACTGGTATGTACAATAGTGCCGTTTACCACACCTGTTGCTGTAGGCGCAAAACGTACATACACGGTTTGTGGTGTACCATTGGTCGGGGTCAGGCTTATGCTCGGTGTGAAAGTGGTATTATCAGCAGAAACAGTATAGGCACCGGTTGTGGTGATCACCAGGTTACTGGTAAGATTGGTACTGTTTACCGTATAATTTAAAGTATTGTTGGCACCTACATTCGTAGCAGGGAAACTTAAACTGCTCACAGAGGTACTGATGGTTTTATCAGTAGGACTTTGCCAGTTCAGTGTGAAATCATCAATGGCCGAAGAAGGTCGGTTACCGGTTCCTGATGAACCTGTAAGCGCAGCAATACGAATGGTTACCACGCCGGCAATATCATCCAGCGCACTGCCAAAATCTACATGAATGGGATTTACACCAAAATTGCTGCCACCCGTTGTTAAGTTACCGGTAACAGATGCCGGTGTTACAAAGCTGGTTGGGTTTAAACCAATACCATATTGCACGGCCCAGGTGGTTGTTCGGGGGGAGCTGGCATCTAAGGATTGTAATAAAAAGTCTAAAGTAAAGTTTACTTTATTGGCAGTGTTAGCGATCTGGAACACAAATGCGGCTCCCGGATCTGTACCACTTACCTGTCTTACACCAAAGGCCCTGTCAGTAACAGGAGCATCATCAACGCCTGAACGATAGTTTTTAAAACCACCGCCTGTATTGGTCCAGTCGTTGGCCGCAGTAACGGTTGCTGCAAAAGCAGCCACCGTACCAATAGCCGTATTGGTTGAACCGGTACGGGCTGTGATACCAGCTGGTAACCCAGCTCCTACACCGTCAAAGTTTTGTACATAAGGCGAACTGGTCAGGTTAATAACACCTACACCCGTGCCGGCGACAATTACCTCCTCATTCTGTGCTCCGTTTGTACTAATGATAAGTGTATCGGTTGATAAGCCGGTAGCAGTAGGATGAAAACGTACAAAAATAGTACGGCCTGCACCGGTTAATGCCGCATCTGTTTGCGGAATGGTAACGCTGTTTGAAAAATTAGTATTATCGAGTGATACACTGAAATCAGCCGTACCTGTAACCGTTACATTACCGGTTAAATTGGCACCGGTTACGGTAAAGGATTGTGACGCGGAATTTTGTCCAACCCCCACTTCACCAAAGCCGATTGTACCGCCGGTACTTACCGTTACTAAAGGAGCACTGGGGTCAAAGCCTTCCCCTTCCAGGGTAACCGTTTTTGGACCGGCGCCTGTACTGGTAATGCTGATAGTCCCCGCATAAGCCTGTGCCGCAGTAGGCGTAAACCTCACATAAACTGTTTGGTTGCTGGAAAAACTAGCAGGCGGTATAGTAAGGCTGGTACTATAAGTACCGTTCTCCGTAGTGCTGATCGCAAAAGGAGCTGCGGTATTCAGTGTAACATCAGCAGTCAGATTACTACCTGCCAGGCTGAAGTTCTTTGCAGAAGAAGTTGTATTGATATTGGTAACACCCAGGTCCAATGTAGCAGGTGTAGGCGTTAGCACCGGGGCTGTTGCCAGTGTAGCCGTGATCGATAAGTTATCAATACTTATTTTAGGGCGGCTGCCGCTGCTACCATTGGCATCACCATTATGATAATAAAAACGTAATTGAGCGGTGGCGCTGCCGGAAAAAGCAGCAGGCAGGGCAATACTGGTAATGCTGCCGCTACCGGCAACATTATTGGTAGCTACATAAGGTAAATTGGTACCAGTTAATTCTGTCCAGGTGGTACCATCTGTAGTAGCATATAAACGTAATGTACCCACCCTGTCACCGGTGCTGTTAAACACAGTGGCAGCATCAAAACTAATGGTGCCGGCGGTGGTACCTGTAAAATCAAGAAAGAGGTCAAAACCCAAGGAATTGTTATTGGCCGTAGCGCCGGTTACCAGAAACTGAATGTTTCCGGTTCCTTTTTGTACCCCGCCGGAAGTGCCTGAAGCAAAAGCCACGGCGGTGGTGGTGGCAATACGTGTGGCAGAAGGAATAGTACCGGTAGTATTCACCGGGTTACCTTTCCAGGGTGCAGAGCCAATGCCCGCACTGAAAGTGCCGTTGGCAGCCGCTGCAAATGTCCAGTTCGCAATGTCCGCGAAGTTTTCTGTGTAAGTGGTTGACGGCTGTGAAGCCATAGGAACCGGCGTTTGGGCAAATGCACCAAAACAGGCTGTCAACACTTGTAGAACTAACAAGAGTAAATTTTTTCTCATAACTAGGTATTTTTTATAAAAGCCAATCCAGGCCGTGTGACGACGGCTAATAACTGTAAGGAGCAGTTATTAAGATTTCAAAACTAAGGGCTACTACTCAATGAAAAACAATTGTTAATAAATAACAATATTAACTTTAGGTTAGCGACTAAACCAATTGATTTGCAGCCTTTTCTAAAATCTGGCCTTTTTACTTAATATGTTTATAAAATAATATTTGGTTAACTTCGTTGTTTTTAAAAGCATTAAATATGAAAACAAAATACTTTGCGCTGGCAGCTGTGGTGGTAATGTTAGCTGCTTTATTTACCTCCTGTGCCGCTTCCCGTAAAACCGGTTGTCCCGGTAATCCTACTTCTTCAGCAAGGTTCAGGGGCTAAAACTAATTTGGTTATTTAAATTGATCCCTTATTTTTGCATCGCAAATGATTAATAACATCCATACACATCATCATATCGCACTACCCCATAGGTAGGCTGTGAGGATGTATGGTATACATATAACATATTTCTTAAGCTTACTTCGGTAGGCTTTTTTTGTGCCGGTACCTGAATAAGAAGCGGAAAGCTGAAAGCTTAAAGCCTAAAGCGGAAGGATAAAAGCGGAAAGCACCCAACAGTAACATAAAAACTAAAACATACTCCCTCCGGGGAACGGGATTATCAATTATGAACAAAAACATTAGAATTGCGATTCAGAAATCGGGCCGTTTACACGACGATAGTATGCGCCTGCTAAAGGAATGTGGCATTGATGCAGGCAATAGCCGTAACCAGTTAAAAGTGACCGCCACCAATTTTCCCGCCGAGCTTTTCTTTTTACGGGATGACGATATTCCCGAATATGTACAGGACGGTGTAGCCGATATTGGTTTTGTAGGTGAGAACGTGGTACTGGAAAAAAACAAAAAAGTAAACACCATCGAAAAACTGGGCTTTGGTAAATGCCGATTATCCATTGCCGTCCCCAACAAAAAGAAACTAAAATCGGTGCAGGACCTGGCCGGCAAAAAAATTGCGACCAGTTATCCCAATATCCTCTCGGCTTACTTAAAAAAACAAAAGATCAAAGCCGATATCCACACCATCAGCGGATCGGTAGAAATTGCGCCTAAAATCGGGCTGGCCGATGCTATTTGCGACCTGGTAAGCTCCGGCAATACCCTCTTCAGCAATGAGCTGATAGAAACGGAGACCATCCTGCAATCCGAAGCAGTGATCATCAGCACACCCGGCCTGGCTGCCCCACAACAGCAGTTATTACAAAAGTTATTATTCCGCATACAATCGGTAAAACGTTCCCGTAACAATAAATACGTGTTGTTAAATGCGCCCAACAGCCAGGTAAAGAATATTTGCCAGTTGTTACCCGGTATGCGCAGCGCCACGGTGTTGCCTTTGGCCGAAGAAGGCTGGAGCTCCATTCATTCCGTGATCAATGAAACCGATTTCTGGAACATTATTGAAAAATTAAAACAATACGGCGCCGAGGGTATCCTGGTTATTCCTATTGAAAAAATGATCTTATAAAGATGATAGTCTATAATTTCCCGGCACAAAAAAAATGGGCGGCGATCTGCCAGCGCCCCGCAGCCGATGCCTCACAACTGCAGAAGACGGTGGGCCGTATTCTGCAACAGGTAAAACAGGAAGGTGATAAAGCCATTACCGATCTTACTTTACAGATAGATAAAGTAGCGATTAAAAAGATCAGGGTAAGTGCTGCTGAAATAAAAAAAGGTGCTGCCACCCTTTCGCCTGCTCTAAAAAAAGCCATCCGCCAGGCTGCTGCCAATATCAAAAAATTTCATGCTGCCCAGGTAAACAATAAGCCGGAGATCATTGAGACCATGCCCGGCATCCGATGCTGGCGCGAACCGGTGGGCATTGAAAAAGTAGGCCTGTACATCCCGGGTGGCTCAGCTCCTTTATTCTCTACCGTTTTAATGCTGGCCATACCCGCAAGGCTGGCAGGTTGTAAAGAAATAGTATTGTGCACACCACCGGCAAAGGACGGTAGTATACATCCGGCTATTTTGTACGCAGCCAATCTTTGCGGAGTGACCACTATCTGTAAAGCAGGCGGCGCCCAGGCTATTGCGGCCATGGCTTATGGTACCAGGCAGGTGCCTAAAGTTTTCAAAATATTCGGTCCCGGTAACCAGTATGTAACAGCGGCCAAACAAATGGTACAGCTGGAAAATACGGCTATTGATATGCCTGCCGGCCCTTCGGAGGTATTGGTGATCGCCGATAAAACAGCTAATCCTTATTTTGTAGCAGCCGACCTTTTATCCCAGGCCGAACATGGTCCCGATTCGCAGGTGATAGTTGTGCTTACAAAAGACGTAAATCCCGATACCATTAAACAGGCCATTACCGATCAGCTGGTAACCCTGCCCCGGCAGACCATTGCGCAAAAAGCACTGGACAACAGCAAAATTGTGGTGGTGAATAACCTGGATGAAGCCATTGCTTTCTCCAATTACTATGCACCCGAACATTTAATACTTGCCTGTGATAAAGCGGATAAACTGGCTAAAAAAGTTACAGCAGCCGGTTCGGTATTCATTGGCCATTATTCGCCCGAGAGTGTGGGCGACTATGCCAGCGGCACCAATCATACCCTGCCTACCAATGGTTTTGCGGCCATGTACAGTGGCGTATCGGTAGATAGTTTTGTAAAAAAAATAACCTACCAGCAACTTAGCCGGGAGGGACTGCAAAAAATTGGTAAAACCGTGATGACCATGGCGCAGGCCGAAGGACTGGATGCACATAGCAATGCCGTAGCCATCAGGCTATAACGTTATGTGGAAGTGTATTTTTATAATGTTACCAGCTGCAGTGCTGCTATCATCGCCGGTTGTGTCACTCACTGCATCGTTCGGTAATACTATTCAGCATATTGCCGGTGCAGGTTTCATTACCAAATCAACAAATTATCAAATTACCAAATTAAAAAAATGGATTTTAATATAAACAACCTGGTAAGAGACAATATACAACGCATGGCCCCCTACTCCTCGGCAAGGCATGAGTTTACAGGTGAGGCCACAGTATTTGTAGATGCCAATGAAAATGCCTTTGGCTCACCGGTGCAAGGTACCGATGCCTCGATGTATAACCGTTACCCCGATCCTTCACAATGGCAGGTGAAAGAAAAGATCAGCCAGATCAAAGGCGTACCCGCACAAAACATTTTTTTAGGCAATGGCAGCGATGAAGCAATTGACCTGTTATTCCGCATATTCTGTGAGCCGGCCCTGGATAATATTATTATCTGTCCGCCTACCTATGGCATGTACGAAGTATGTGCTGAGATCAATAATGTGCCGGTAAAAAAAGTAAACCTGCAACCCGATTTTCAATTGGATGTACAGGGCATTGCCGATGCCATTGATGAAAATACCAAGCTCATCTTTATCTGTTCGCCTAATAACCCAACCGGCAACAGCATTAACCGTAATGATATCGAAATACTGTTAAACAACTTTGATGGCCTGGTGGTGGTGGATGAAGCCTATATCAACTTCTCCCGTCAGAAATCGTTTATAGCCGAATTGACCGAGTATCCTAACCTCGTGGTACTTCAAACCTTGTCCAAAGCCTGGGGACTGGCAGGGTTAAGACTGGGTATGGCTTTTGCCGGTACCGATATCATCAACTATTTTAACAAGGTAAAATACCCTTACAATATTGGTGAGCATACACAGCAACTGGTATTACAGGCTTTACATAAAGTAGAGCAGGTAAACGAATGGACCAGGACCACCGTGGAAGAAAAAGAGAAACTAAGCAAACAGTTAAGCGGGCTGGCCGTGGTAACCCGTGTTTATCCCTCCGATGCTAATTTTATATTAGCCCAAATGACGGAGGCCGATAAAATATTTAAATACCTGGTACAGCAGGGCATTATTGTACGCAACCGCTCTTCCGTTATCCTGTGTGATAATTGCTTACGTATTACCATTGGCACACCCGAAGAAAACAATACCATTATTAACGCATTGGCAGCATACGCCTGATTGTAAAAAAAATGACCATGAAAAAAGTTTTATTTATTGACCGCGACGGAACCCTGATCTGCGAAGCCCCGCCCGATTACCAGTTAGACAGTTTTGAGAAATTAAAATTTTACCCCGGTATGTTTACCTGGATGCGTAAAATAGCGCAGGAACTGGATTATGAATTAGTGATGGTAACCAACCAGGATGGCCTGGGTACGGCACAATTCCCCGAAGATACCTTTTGGCCCGTGCACAATTTTGTGATGAAAAGCCTGGAAGCAGAGGATATTCATTTTGAAGCAGTATATATTGACAAAACCTTCCCGGCTGAAAATGCCCCTACCCGTAAACCGGGCATTGGTATGCTGGTAGATTATTTAAATAACCCTGATTACGATATTGCCAACTCTTACGTGATCGGTGACCGCATTACCGATGTACAGCTGGCCAAGAACCTGGGTTGTAAGGCCATCTGGATCAAAGAAGATGTAAACCTGGGTGGCGCGGAGATACAGGACAGCGTAGCCGCCTTACAGGAAACCATTGCACTGGAGACCCTGAGCTGGCAGGTTATTTACGATTTCTTAAAACTCGATCAGCGTATTATTCACCATGAACGTAATACCAACGAAACCAAAATAAGTATTGATATTAACCTGGATGGTACGGGTAAAACCAATATCAGTACCGGCCTGGCTTTTTTTGATCATATGCTGGACCAGGTGGGCCGTCACAGCGGTATTGACCTGGCCATAACTACAAAGGGCGATACGCATATTGATGAGCACCATACTATTGAAGATACGGGGATTGCCCTGGGCGAAGCTATTGCCAAAGCCCTGGGTAATAAAATGGGCATTGCCCGTTATGCATTTGTATTACCCATGGACGATTGCCTGGCACAGGTGGCCATTGATTTTGGCGGCCGCAGCTGGATTGTATGGGATGCTGCTTTTAAAAGAGAAAAGATCGGTGATATGCCTACCGAAATGTTCTACCACTTCTTTAAATCCTTCAGTGATGCAGCCAAACTGAACCTGAACATTAAAGCGGAGGGTGATAATGAACACCATAAAATAGAAGCTATTTTTAAAGCCCTGGCCAAGACCATTAAAGCTGCTGTTAAACGCGACAGCACCAATATGCAATTACCCAGTACAAAAGGATTATTATAATGAAGGTTGTTATTATACAATACAATGCCGGCAATACCCAATCCGTTAGTTTTGCGTTACAGCGCTTAGGCATTGCCCCCGTGATCAGTGATGATCCGGATATTATCCGCACGGCAGATAAAGTTATTTTCCCCGGCGTGGGCGAGGCCAGCACGGCCATGCATTACCTGCGGGAGCGTAACCTGGATAAAGTTATACCCGGCTTACAACAACCCGTACTGGGCATTTGCCTGGGTATGCAGCTGCTCTGCGACTTTTCAGAAGAAAACGATACTACCTGCCTGGGCCTGGTTCCCATACAGGTAAAAAAATTCAGCAGCCCTTCGGAGAAAGTGCCACAGGTAGGCTGGAATACTATTTACAACTTACAGGAACCTTTATTTACCGGTATACCGGAGCAAAGTTATATTTACAATGTGCACAGTTACTATGCGGAGCATAGCCCCTACACCATTGCAACCGGCAACTATGTACATGAATATGCGGCCGCTATCCGGAACAATAACTTTTTCGGCGTACAATTTCATACCGAAAAAAGTGCGGTTATCGGAGAACGCATACTTAGTAATTTTCTACAACTATAAACCCTAATTTTGTTTTCATAACAGCAGCTCATGTTTATACGTATTATCCTTTTTTGTTTACTTCTTTTACCAGCATTGGGATTACAAGCCCAGGAAAAAGATATCATAACCATAAGTGATTCTTTAGTAAAGGTAGAGAGAGACGCTTCGTTCCCAGGCGGAATAAATGGCTGGGCAAAGTTTTTAAGGGCAAATTTAAATGCATCTGTACCTGTTAATCAAGGAGCACCTGCAGGAAGATATACTGTAGAGATACAATTTATTGTGGACAGGGAAGGCAACGCTACCGATTTTAAAGCGCTTACCGCATGGGGTTATGGTATGGAAGAGGAAGTAATAAGGGTACTGAAAAAAACAGGCCCCTGGATACCCGCCCACCAGGGAGGCAGAACCGTTAAAGCGTTTCGTAAACAACCGGTAACTTTTTTAACCCGGCTTGATGATGTTGATATCACCACCACCACGCCCAATACTTTATATTCCGGCATTGATAATACCGTATCAATTGTTGCTTCCAATATAAAACCTGAGGATTTAACAGTAACCGTCTCAAAAAATGCTACTATTGAAGGGGTTGGTAATGACCGGTATAACGTTAAAGTGCTGGATACAAAGGAAAGGGTTGTATTTACTATTAAGGACAGTAAAAAAAATAAAATAGCAGGGCAATACAGTATTGAAGTAAAAGCTGTTCCGGAGCCTGCAAAATAATTCCTTTTAATCATTAACCATGGTGATAAGAATTGTCATATGTTTTATTTTTTCATTTCCAATACTTTTTTTGCATGCCCAGGAAAAAGTAGAGGTTATCATCAGCGATACTTTATTGAACCCCGAAAAAGAAATTTTCCGGCCCGAAGGACAAGCCAGTTGGGAAGATGCTTTAAGAAAAAAAATAAACCCATTAGTACTTATGGAAAATGGAGCTCCTAACGGAAGATATACTGTAGCTATTCAATATGTATATGACAAAGAGGGTAATTTATCCGACTTAAAACCGATTACATCACAGGGCTATGGTATGGAACAAGAAGTTATAAGAATTCTTAAAAAAGGATCTACACGCTGGACTCCGGCTAACCAAGAAGAAATTAAAACCAAGAAAACTTATGGCAAATTTATTGTTACATTTATTAAAACAAATGAAAGTTATAATGTTATAACGACTACACCCCATACCTTGTTTGTTGGCTTAGATAATCCGGTTACAGTGACGGCACATAATGTAAAGCCGAAGCGTATTAGACTTACCGCTTCAGAAAACGCGACCATCAGGCGAACCGGAGATTTTACTTACACCGTAAAAGTAAACAGTCCCAATAAAGCAATAATTTTTACGTTAAAGGATAGAAAAAAAGTATTAAGTACTCATACAATAAAGACAGCACTTTTACCTGCTCCAACCAAGTAAACTTATCTGAATTAGGGCTAAAATGTATAAAAAAGCCCAAAAACATTCCTGCTGTTGAACGGAGCGTCGCAAGGGACGATCAACCGGGATACTACAGCTGGTAAACACCAAAAACATTGCATTTTTAACAATTAACAATGTTATAAAAGCTGTTCAACCCACCTAAAACATAGCCTTGGCATACTTTATGAATTTTATACCATAGCAAAAATTGCAGATCATGAAAAAGTTATGGATACAACTCATATGCCTGTTTACTGTATTGACCTTAAGCACCTCTTTTTTACAGGCGCAGGAAGATGATAAAGCGAAAAATACCCGGATCGTTAACGAGAAGAATTATATTTTCAAGGCCGACCAGGCATTGCCAATGCGTGGACAAAGCCGTATGCTTACCAACGAGTTTGACCTGGTGGTAACACCGGACACGGTGATTTCCTTCCTGCCTTATTTCGGCCGTGCTTACCAGGCACCCATCAACCCGCTGGATGGCGGCATTAAATTCACCTCTACCGACTTCAGTTATAAAAGCAGTGCCAAATCAAAAAAAGGTGGCTGGAAGATCACTATTGAACCCAAAGATGCCAGCGGTATTACCGCACTCAACCTGGAAGTTTTTGATAATGGTCAGGCCACATTACACGTGACCCAAACCCATAAAGACCCTATTAGTTTTTCGGGTTATATTGTTGAAGGAAAACCAAGAGAGAAGAAAGCGTTTTAACAAAACAGGTAACAGTTTTATACATTTCGTTTTTTTATAACACTTAAAAAAACAGGATTGCCCTGTAATAAAGGCGATCAAACACACTAACACTCATTAGTGTGTTTTTTATTTTGTTCACATAATGTTAGTGTAACAGGCACACATAGTCCTTACAAAATCTTACATTTGGGACTTCCAAAAGTTAGTAAAAAACAAAACAGGCTATACATACATTAATTTTATTATATGACAAATAAGTTGGGTGGCTCCCTCAAAAAAATTGGCGTATTAACATCGGGAGGTGATTCGCCGGGCATGAATGCCGCTATCAGGGCGGTGGTGAGAACGGGCTTATACCATGGTTTAGAAGTATTTGGCATTATGCGGGGCTACCAGGGTATGTACGAAGATGATATTTTCAGCATGGATTCCAGGTCGGTAGCCAATATTATTCAACGGGGCGGAACTATTTTAAAAACAGCCCGTTGCAAGGAGTTTTTTGAACCCGAAGGACGTAAAAGAGCATTTGAAAATTTAAAGAAAAGAGGCATTGAAGGCCTGGTAATTATAGGCGGTGATGGTAGTTTCCGCGGTGCGCAGAAATTCAGCAACGAATATGATATTCCCTGTATCGGTGTTCCCGGTACCATTGACCGTGATATGGCCGGAACCGAAGTAACTATTGGTTTTGATACGGCCGTAAACACCGCCGTACAGGCCATTGATAAAATACGCGATACCATGGATGCGCACGACCGGGTATTTATAGTGGAAGTAATGGGCCGTGATGCGGGTTATATTGCCCTGCACAGCGGTATTGCCACCGGTGCTGAAAACATCCTGATCCCCGAAACCAAAACTGATATCGAAGCCATCATACATGGGCTGACAGAAAAAGAAAAAAGACAAAAGCTGGTAAACCTGATCGTAGTAGCTGAAGGAGAAGAATTTGGCGGAGCCGATGAAGTGGCCAAAGTAGTAAGACAACGTTTACCCAAGGCCGATGTAAGGGTTACCGTACTGGGGCATATCCAGCGTGGCGGTTCACCTACCTGCGAAGACCGTTTAGTGGCCAGTCATATGGGTTATTACGCGGTGGAAAGTCTTTTACTGGGCCGTAAGAATGTAATGGTGGGTGTTATTAATAACAAAATTCATTATACCCCGCTTGATAAAGCGGTTAAGGAAAAACATAAGATCGGCCAGGAATGGATGAAGATCGTGAAGATATTGGCCAGCTGATTTACAGAACTCTATTTTTTCATTGCACGGAAATAAAAACAACACAATGACACAAAAAGCTTCAAAGTATTACCACAAGGAAATGGACAAGGATGCGGGATTAGCGCATAGGGTGCATAGAACAAAGATTGTAGCAACAGTAGGTCCGGCCTGTGATACTTATGAAAAATTATTACAACTGGCACAGACAGGGGTGAATGTTTTTCGTTTAAACTTTTCGCATGGTACCCATGAGAATAAAGCGGAGATCATACAACACCTGAAAAAAATAAACAGTACCCAACCTTATAACGTAGCCATACTTGCCGATCTGCAGGGCCCTAAGTTAAGGGTAGGTGAAATTGAGAACGGCGCTTTACCTATTGAGCCGGGCGATATACTCACTTTTACCTCTACAGAGAAAGTAGTGGGCACCAAAGAAAAGATCTATATCTCCTACCCTAACCTGCACAACGATGTGAAAGTAGGCGAAAAAATAATGATCGACGATGGTAAACTGGAAGTACTGGTAGTGGATATTACGCCTGCCGGTGATATTAAAGTACAGGTTACCTACGGCGGCATTTTATTACCCAAAAAAGGAGTTAACCTGCCGGATACAGCCATTTCTTTACCGGCCATGACCACGAAAGATTACGAGGATTTTGAGTTTATCATGACCCAGGACCTGGACTGGCTGGCCCTTTCCTTTGTTCGCCGTGCCGAAGACATTATTAATTTAAAGAACCTGGTAAAAGAAAGGAAAAGCAATATTAAGGTGATGGCAAAAATTGAAATGCCATCTGCCCTTGCCGACCTGCGTAATATTATTGTTGAATCAGATGGTGTGATGGTAGCCCGCGGTGACCTGGGTGTTGAATTACCGGTAGAAAAAGTACCGATGGCCCAGCGTGATATCATCCGCAAATGTATTCACCGTGGTAAGCCCGTAATTGTGGCAACCCAGATGATGGAAAGTATGATTGACCGCGTAAAACCCAACCGCAGTGAGATAACCGACGTTGCCAATGCCGTGCTGGAAGGTGCCGATGCCGTAATGCTGAGCGGTGAAACCGCTACCGGCAAACACCCTCACCTGGTGGTAGAGACCATGCGCAAGATCATTATGGAGGTTGAGAACACAGAATACCGCTATGACCGTGAAGAGGACCTGCGGCCACAGTCCCACTCCCCTTCTTTCCTCAGCGATGCTATCTGTTACAATGCCTGTAAAATTGCCAACGATATTTCGGCCAATGCACTGATCGGTATGACACAAAGCGGTTATACGGCGTTCATGTTAAGCAGTTACCGTCCTAAATCGCCTTTATATATTTTTACCAAACGTAAACACCTGGTAAACCAGTTATCCTTGAGCTGGGGCGTAAGGGCATTTTATTACGATGAAGAGAACAGCCTGGATGAAATATTTTTTGACCAGATTGAAATATTAAAAGAACGCGGCTTTGTTAAAACCGGCGACCTGGTGGTGAACACCGGCAGTACGCCTGTTCACGAACACAGGCCTACCAATATTTTAAAAATTACCAAGGTAGAAGAAACTACCGCTGAGTAATTATCAGGTAACCGGCTGTACTATGTGTAAGACAGCCGGTTACCATAATTTTTTCTCTGTTGCTCGCAAACAATACAGCTGTAACAATGGTAACTCATCATTAACCCATTTCAAATGGATAAAATAATTTTCACCGAGGAGTTTTGCCAGCCGGAAAATTTATATCCGTTTACCCTTACCCGTCATTTACAGGATATAAGAGTGGGTATTTTAACCATCCGGGAAAAATGGGAAAAGCTGTTACAATTACCCTCCTTCAATAAAAGGGAAGCCAGTTACAAGGATAATTCCAATGCTATAGACCTGGTAGATGCTGTACAGGATGGAGATTGTTATCTTATCCACGGTAATGTATTGCCTACACCTGCTTTGATACAAGCCGTACAACAACTGCAGCATGGCCAGGTTATTACCACCATTGACGGCCTGCATATTATTTACAAACTCAGCAAACAGGATATTAATGATCAGCAGCAGATAAAGGTCAACCAGTCCATACCTTTTCACCAGCCCCTGCATATAATACAATACCCCTGGGATATTTTTCATAAAAACGACTGGGCCATCCGGGAAGATTTTACCCTGCTCACGCACCAGGCTACCTCTCAGCCACTGCCGGCTTTTGTACAGGTACAACAGCCCGAACAGGTTTTTGTGGAAGAAGGCGCTGTTATCGGCGCAGGTGTTATCATCAATGCGGCAACCGGCCCCGTTTACATTGGTAAAAATGCCACTATCATGGAGGGCAGTATCATGCGTGGCCCTTTTGCCATGGGTGAAAACGCCGTTGTTAAAATGGGGGCTAAAATATATGGCGCTACTACTATTGGTCCGCATTCCGTTGTGGGCGGCGAAATAAAAAATGTGGTACTCTTTGGTCATTCCAATAAAGCGCATGACGGCTATTTGGGTGATGCCGTTATTGGCGAATGGTGTAATATAGGCGCAGGCGTATCCGGTAGCAATGTAAAAAATACCGCCAACGATGTGTTTATCTGGCTGCCCAATGGTAAACACAATGCGGGTAAAAAATGCGGGGTACTCATGGGCGATTATGCAAGGGTAGCCATTAATACTTCTATCAATACCGGTACGGTTATCGGTGCGGGGGCCAATGTATTCACCAATGGGCTTACACCTAAATTCATTCCTTCCTTTGCCTGGGGTATTGATGATACCATTAAATATGACTTTGATAAAGCACTGGAACATATCAACAACTGGAAAAAACTCAAGGGCAGCAGCGTAACAACCGAAGAAAAAAATTTATTACACTATATTTACAACCATATTTAAGATACATACTAATGAGAAAACAAATTGCCGCTGCAAACTGGAAAATGAACCTGACGTTTAAAGAAGGTGAAACTTTATTAAATGAGATATTAAGTGCCAATGTAGCTTTAGCACCACACCAGCAAGCCATTTTTGCGGTTCCGTTCCCCTACCTCACCATGGTCAAAAGCCTGACCGATGAGGAGAAAAACTATTTTGTAGCAGCCCAGAACTGTTATAACAAAGCATCAGGCGCTTATACCGGCGAGGTTTCGGCGGCTATGTTACAATCACTGAATATCCGTTACTGCGTGATAGGTCACAGTGAACGACGCGAATATTTTAATGAAACCAATGCGATACTGGCCGAAAAAGTAAACATTTGCCTGGCTAATAATATCATCCCTATTTTTTGCTGCGGCGAGCCATTATCGGTACGTGAAGAAGGAAAACAGAATGACTTTGTAGCCGTACAGTTAAAAGAATCTTTATATCATTTACCGGCGGAAGACATTAAAAAAATTATCATTGCCTATGAACCTATCTGGGCTATTGGTACCGGTAAAACAGCCAGCACCGAACAGGCACAGGAAATACATGCTTACCTGCGTTCCAATATCGAAGCGCAGTACGACAGCGAGGTAGCCAATACTATTCCTATTTTATACGGAGGCAGTGTAAAAGCATCCAATGCGGCGGAAATATTTGCCAGTCCCGATGTGGACGGTGGCCTGGTAGGCGGCGCTTCTTTAAAAGCTGACGAGTTTTTAGCCATCATCAAAGCTTTACAATAAACTATAGCATACTATATATAGGAAAGCTGCCTGTTAAGTAACGGGCAGCTTTGTTATTTTACAGGTATATACAAAATATGGTGCCGGCAATGTAGCTTTACTATAATTTTAATCATGCAGGTTGTAATTTTTGAAACAGAACATTTTGAAGCCGTATACCCGGTGATACACTTCTTTGATCGTACCGGCAATACGATCACAGTCTGCTGTTATCAAAATACCTACGACCAGCTGCAGCATATGCTGGGGGCTGACAGCAGCCGTTATACCTGGATCATCAAACCAGAAGCCAACAGTAAGATCAGTTTTATTTACCGCATATTCCGGTATACAAAACAGCATTCCACAGATATTTTATGGCTCAATACCGTTTCCAATAATTTCCTGTTTTACGGTTTGCTGGTAAGGTTTAGCCCGGCCAAAAGAGTGATCCTTACCGCCCACATGATCAATAATCTTTTTGTAAAAGGCAGCCGGGGTTCTTTTAAAAACCTGGTACGTTATTGGGGTAAACGTTATATGATGCCGGCGGTGAAAGAGTTTAATGTGATCAGTACTACACTGGTACCGGCATTACAGCAATTTGCTCCGCAGGCCCTGGTCCATTGCCTGCCCGGAAGTATTTATGAAAAAGGATCTGTTCCGCCGGAGGAACCCTCTTTCAATACATTACGATTGGTTATTCCCGGCAGTATTGATAAAAAAAGAAGGCATTACGAAACCATCCTTCAACTGGCAGAAGAGTTACATCATCAACATATCAGCACTGTTATTACCCTTTTGGGTAAACCAATGGGCGATTACGGGCGCCAGATTATTCAACAGGCCAGGCAGCTGCCAAAAGGCTATGTTTCCTTTATTACCTATGAGGATGAGGTAGCGCAAAATGAATTTGACCGCCGGATCGGGGAAGCACATTTTCTTCTTTCGCCCCTGATCCAGACCGCTCTTTTTGATGATGGGATTAGCGAAACATACAGCAAAACGATCTGCTCCGGTAATATATCAGACATCATCCGGCATGCAAAACCCTTTATCCTGCCAGCGCATATAACACTGGAAAGCGCATTGGCGCAGGCAGGGTTCAGGTATAACCATACCGTGGACATTATTAAGTATTTAACGGGAATGGTACAAAACCCGGCGTTATATCATGACTGTGTATTAAAAACAGCAGAAGCTGCAGGGTATTATACGTTAGAAGCAGTGAGAGAACGTAACAGTGCCCTTGTATAACCCGAACAACCCGGTTAATTTTATTTTCTGTTTGTAGAGCATATAAAACTAAGTTTGCATTAAAAAAAGAGCGTTTGGCCAAAGTTCAAAAAAACCTGCTGCTTAACCTTTCCTTATCACTCAGCCAGGTAATTTTTCCTTTATTCACTATTCCCTATGTAGCCAGGGTACTATCACCCGGCAGCATTGGCCAGGTGAGTTTTGCCGACTCCTTTGCCTTTTATTTTACCATTATTGCCGAGTTTGGTATCCTGACTTACGGCGTAAGGGAAGTAGCAAAACACAGGAATGATCCTACCCGGCTCAGTCAAACAGTGAGCGCTTTAATATCATTGCATGTATTAACCTCCTTTATTGCCATCCTGTTGTTCAGTTGTTTTGCTTTCCTGTTAAGATCTCATTTCCCTGATCCTAATATTTTATTCCTCTCCTATTTATACCTGTTTGCGAATGCCTTTGCCTGCGAATGGTACTTTTATGGCCAGGAAGCATTTAACTATATCGCCCTGCGGTCTATTTGTATCAGGATACTCGGCATTATTGCTATTTATATCCTGGTACAATCACCCGATGATTACCTGCTGTATTATGGTATCATTGTTTTTTCTTCCGTTACTACCATCGGTCTGAATTTTTACCAGGTGGTCCGGAAACGCTTATTCCGCTTTGATTTTAAAGGGGGGATCAAATATATCAGGCAGGTGTGGACCATTAACCTGGTGAGCATGTTATATGCCATACCCATGTTGCTGGATAACGTGGTAATGGGCATTGTAGCTTCGGCGGCTACAGTAGGTTTATATGCGTTTACCGTTAAAATTGTACGCATCTCCGGCTCGGTGGTAACTGATTCCCTACTGGTCTTCTTCCCTTCCGTTGTATCCTTACAATCGCAGCACCACCAGGAGCAGCTGAAGCAGCAACTGTTGTTCAGCATCCGCCTGATCCTGCTGTTTGCAACACCTTTGAGCATTGGTATATTTTTACTGGCCGGCGATATTATACCCGTTTTTTTAGGCGACCAGTTCACCGCTGTAGTGCCCAACCTGCAGTTACTTGCCCTGTTTCCCTTTATTAAAGCGGTGAGCCTTTACTACAGCAACCCAATACTGCTGGCAAGTCACCGCGAAAAAAGTTATCTCCATAATCTTATTGTCAGCTGCCTTTTATTCTTTGCACTGGCTTTTGCGGGCGGTTATTATTACGGGTCCATGGGTATGTGCCTGGCCTTATTGATCTCGGAGACGGTCTTGTTATTGCTTAACCTGGCATCGGTAAAAAAACAACCCGGCGACCTGCCCGTTTTTTCAGCCAGGTTCTTTTTCATCGCCATGGGTCTTTCCCTTTTCTTTTACCCGATTGTGTATGGCATTAACCTGCTGAACCTACCTGCCTTACCAGGTTTAGCAGCAAAAGTGATCAGTTGTATACTGTTTTATCTCTTTGTTGTATTTGTAGTATGGAAACCTTTTGGACCATTGTTTGGCCGGAAAATGAACACCGGCAATAAAACGGAAGGAAATGAACAGGCAGACAAAGCTTAACTGTTCCAGATCTTCCAGCTCTCTTCAGCCTGTATAACCAACATATCGGCGCCGTTCTGAACCTGTGCCCCTTGTTCTTCTCCTTTACGCAGGAAAAGGGTTGCTGCCGGGTTGTACACCAGGTCATATAAATGGTGACGCGCCGTTAATAACGCATAAGGTATTGGCGGGGCTTCTTCTGTATTAGGATAAGTACCTAAGGGTGTAGTGTTGATAATGAGGGTATGCGACTGCATCAATGCCGGCGATAAATATTCGTAACCAATGGTATTATCACCGGGCCGGCGGGATACATATTGATAAGATAACTGCAGTTGTTGTAAAGCAAAAGCCACAGCCTTGGCCGCACCGCCGGTACCTAATATCAATGCCTGTGTATGATGGGGCTGTAATTGTTGCTGCAGTGATCGCTGAAAACCCAGTACGTCAGTATTATGGCCTACCAGTTTACCATTTGCAATATGAATGCAGTTGCAGGCTTTTATCTGCTGTACGGCCGGCGATTGTTCATCCAGGTAAGCCAATACCTGTTCTTTATACGGTATAGTTACATTAATACCTTCCAGCGCCGGCTCCTGTTGTAACAGGGCGGGCAACTGGTCAATATTTTCCAAGGGGTATAACTCGTAACGGCACCCCGCTATATTTTCCTGTTCAAACTTCTGGGTAAAGTATTTTTTGGAAAATGAGTGTGTTAAGGGATTCCCGATCAAGCCAAAGACCCGCATAACCGTTTATTTATTATCCAGGAAGAAATTAAAAGTATCGCCGCGTAAACCAATACGCATGGCCTCTAAGGCGATCATCTCTGTAGGTGCAATATTACCCAGGTTTACATTACAGCCCAGCAGTTCAATAAAGTAAAGCTGCTGTGCTTTCTGGGGAGCTTCCCATAAAATTTTATCCTTGGGTATTTGTGTCAATATTTCCTGTACCAGGCCTTCCCTCACCTCACCGGAACCCCTGTAAATACCTACGTTACCGGCCTCACGGGCTTCCGCAATAACATAGCTTGAACCGGCTTCCAGCTCAGCACGCATTAACTCTATCCATTTATAAGGGGGAATAATATGCTGAGCATCCTTACTGCCCACTTCACTTAATACGGTAAAATGTTTGGTCAGTTTTTCAATATACCCGCATTTTTCAGCGTGCGGAATATTGATAGAGCCGTCACTTACTTCCACGTAAGTAATGCCCAGGTCTTTACAAACCGCTATATAATCATCAAACTGGTTACGGATCAGGAAAGCTTCAAATAAAGTACCTCCCAGGTAAACGGGAATATTGTGACTCTGGTAAACAGCAAGTTTTTCTCTCAGGTTCGGCGTAACGTACGAAGTGCCGAAACCCAGTTTTAAAATATCTACATACGTGGACGAAATGCTAAGAAAGTTTTTAGTTTCCTCAATGCTTAAGCCTTTGTCCATCACCATGGTTAATCCGTTACTCCGAGGCTTAGCCGCCCTGTCGGGCATTTGCGATAAATTAAAATTCATGCTACTGCTTTACTTACTTTTCAGTTAATGGCGCAAAGATAAGCGGTTCATAAAAAACTCCTTACCAATCCGCCCCATATTCCTTTATTTTTTTCTTTTATACTTAGCTATCAGGTCCAGCATACTGTTGTTCTGCAACAAACCGGGCTCCAGTGAAATGATCTTTTTCAACAGTTTAGGCGATTGCTCCAGGGCATTTTCCAATAGCAGTAAAGCCTCTTTTGTTTTGCCCAGCGCAAAATGTATCACGGCCTGGTAAAATACAAATACCGTTTTTTTACCGGTGGCCTCATAGGCTATATCGGCCTGTTCCAGGGCCTGGTCATAGTATTCGTTCTGGTATAAACATTTGATCAGGGCTTCCCAGCTGGCCACATTTTTTGGACGTAACCTTACTGCCGCCGTAATATACTGTATGGCATCTTTTATAAAACCCAGCTCCTGCTTACACTCGCCCAGTAATAAATGATACTCGGGGTGATTGCGGTTGATACGCAAGGCTGTTTCCAGTTGTTTAACCGCATTCTGGAACTGCCCTTCATTTACATAGGTACAGGCAATTTTATAAAACAGTTTGCTGTCCTCCTGGTTCAGGTGGGTGGCTTTACGGTAGTAAAACCTTGCCTGCGCATAGTTCTTCAGCTTATCATAACAATGGCCGATGGCCTCGTAAATAACGTCCTCCGGCTTGCTAAGCTCCAGCACTTTCTCCAGGGCCTCAATAGCATCTTTGTACTTTCTTAAACGGATATAGGCATCGCCCATATTCCGGTAGGCATAATCAAATTTCTCTTCAATTACAATGGCGTACTTGTAGGCGTCAATGGCTTTTTCGTAAAGCTTTAATCCCTGGTAGGCAGCTGCCAGGTTAAACCAGGCCAGTTCATTGTAAGGATAGTTATCAATAATTTGTTTATGCAGGCGGATGCCCTCCTCATTACGACCGGTGAAGTCTGTCCAGAAACAGATCTTATACAGTGCCTCTTCATTATTGGGGTCCTGCTTCAGTATCATCTTCAGGCAGTCAAACACCTTGTCAAAATCCTCGTAATCATCATACACATCGGCCAGCTCAAACAGCAGTTCAATACGCTCTTCGCCATCAAATAAATGCAGGGCTTCTTCCAGTAAGGAAACAGCCTCCTCCTGGCGGTCAAGCGCCAGCAGCACATCGGTCTTTAATATGTACAGGTTAATATCATTGCTGTCCAGCAGGGCCGAAAATTCCAGCACTTCCAGCGCTTCATTATAACGGCGGTTGCTTAACAATACATCCGCCTTGCGTATTAATAAACTGGACGAATATGGATAACGCTCCGTAGCCAGTTCTGCAGCTTCCAGCGCAGCTTTATTATCTTCTTTCTCTTCAAAATAGCTGATTATTTTTTCAAAGGCTTCCTCCTCAATAAACGAATGACTACGCCCTTGTTTCAGGTTATCATAGTTTTTCAATAACTCAGCCAGTACGTCACGATCTTCTTCAAAAGGGTTACTTTTCATTTGATGGAAGTTTAAATGGTGAAATAATAACTAACAATCAAGTGCATACACTCCAAACAGGTATTCGCTGTTACACAGGTACGTCCTGTCAGACAGCTTTACAAGCGGCACACTACCCTTTAACATAAATCATGTGTTCCTTGTTTTGCCCGGTTAATTCCTTACTGTTGTAACAGGCGGCCCAGGCGGCTCCGGCAACTGTTCTTTACTGTATAAACGATTTTATAACAGCAGCGGTTGCATGGCCGGACCTATTTACTAAAACAATAATGAATATGTAAAGAACTGATAATCAAATAAAAATAAAATATCCCGGCAAAAATACCGGCTTATTTGGATAATCAAAATTTCATGCCGTTTTAACCGTAAATCCGGCTGTTATCAACATTTTTTATTCGCTTTAAGTATCAACAAGTTAACCCAAAAAATGGTTTATCCGGGTGCTTTAGTTTTCCCCATTTGTGAACATCTTTTATACATTTTTTTGGCCCACATGTAACAATTTCGCTATTCAGGCGTTAAAAGAATATTAAAACTTTCCGCGCAATTACTAAATATTATCATTTTAATTTGTTAATTTTGCACTTAGAATGAAATCTGTACGTCAAATATCACTATATACTTTCAAAAGACTGGCTGTAGGTACTGTCATGGTACTATTTGTTGCCGGTGCTTTTGCATCCTTAGGTGATGGCCGTGCAAAAAAGGTTGATAATAAACCAAAACGCAGTTTATTAACAACAGATTTCACCACTACTCATAACGGCGTATTTACTTTACGCACGGGCTACTCTTTCCGTGGCAATGAAGTGATCAACTTCAACAATACCAAACAGTACATGCAGCTGAACACCAATGTTGCTTACCGTAACGGCAACAGTGTTGTGGTATTACCCATGAAGAAAAAAGTGTTACTGAACAACAAAGTAACCTTTAATCCTAACAGCATTTCCCGTTAATTTTTCAACATTTTATTTTACCTTTTATTAGCTCAGCAGGCAATCCTGTGTGTAAGGGTTACTATATTGTACAATCCTGCAGGATATGTTGCTGATACTTTTCAAAACAACATACTATGTATAACAATACCACATTGGCTACCCGGCTAAGAGAAGTAATGCTGAACGGCCGGTGGATAGCCAATACCAACTTACAGGAACAGTTATTAAGCATAAGCTGGCAACAGGCCTCCCGGAAAACAGGTAATGTAAACACTATCGCCCTGCTCACCTTTCACCTTAATTATTACCTGGAAGGTCTATTACAGGTTTGTAAGGGCGGTCCGCTGGAGATACGTGACCAGTATAGCTTTGATATGCCCCCTATCACTGGTGCTGCAGACTGGGACACACTGGTACAGCGTTTTTTAACGAATGCCGAAAGTTTTGCAGCTGCCGTTGAAAGCATGCCCGAAGCCCAGTTACACCAGCCCTTTGTGGAGGAGAAATACGGCACCTGGTTAAGAAATATTGAAGGGGTGATTGAACACAGTTATTATCACTTCGGGCAGGTTTCTTTATTAAAAAAACTGACTGGGGAAAGCTAAACAACAATCGGCTCTCATGCCGATTTATGCCTCAACAAAATTGTTTAGCCAGAACATGCGACCCCGCTGGGGTCGGGATGCTTTTACTGTCTGTCCTATAAACCTGTTATCCCTCCGGGATAAATACAAGTTCAATACACTTGCTTACATCATGCCGACGTGAGGACTCTCTCCCGGATTACGTCATGCCGACTACAAGTAGGCATCTGCTGCCAATAAATATTCACATAGTTGAGGAGGCCTCTCCTTCGTCGGGGTGACGTATCCGTTGATGCATATTATCTGCTATCAGCGAATGATGCCGCCGGCATCACAGATTTATAAGAGCCGCATCCCCTGTTAACCGCGCCCCCGGAGGGGTCGAACCTTAGCGGTGGTTTTATTAAAAGCCGCATAGCATTACTGCAGTTGAACGGAGCGTCGCAACAGTTGCTCCATCAGGGTACTGCAGCCGGTACATAAAACAACAAACCCTTCTGAAGCAGAAGGGTTTGTTTATCTCATAAAGATCTGTATGATTAGATCACGAAACCGTTAGGTATCACCGCTCCCTTCTTGATCACTACAATACCATCTTTAACGGTATACAGACTGTGATCAATAGGCTCCAGGTGTGTACCACCATTAATGCGCACATCATCGCCGATGCGGCAGTTCTTATCAATAATGGCATTTTTGATATAACAGCGGTTGCCGATGCCCAGGGCAGGCTTGCCCGTTATCAGGTCGCTCTGTATATCTTCCAGGGTTTCGTAATAATCACAACCCATAATATAACTGCTGTTCACCGTAGTGCCGTGGCCAATGCGGGAACGTATGCCTATCACGCTGTTCTCAATACGGGAGGCATTGATAATGGTACCTTCTGCTATCACCGTTTTTTCCAGTGTTGTACCGCTTATTTTAGCCGGGGGCAGCATACGGGCACGGGTATATATGGTATTGGTATTATCAAATAAATTAAAATCGGGCAGGTCGGCCGTTAAGCCCAGGTTGGCTTCAAAGAAGGAATAGATATTACCGATATCGGTCCAGTAACCATCGTACTGGTAGCTCACTACTTTTTTGTTTTCTATTGATTGCGGAATGATCTCTTTACCAAAGTCAGTCGCATCGGCAAAATCATCCTGCAGCAGGTCAAACAACAACTTACGGTTAAAAATATAAATACCCATCGATGCCAGGTAATTACGTCCCTGCGCCTGCATGGCATCGCCGGTATCGCTTACCCACTCGGGCAATAGTTCTGCTTTGGGTTTTTCAATAAAGGAAGTAATATACCCTTCCTCGTTCGATTTTAAAATGCCGAACTCCGGCGCTTCCCTGCTGCCAACCGGTATGGTGGCAATGGAAATATCAGCGCCCAGTTTTTTATGGTTCTCCAGCATTTTATGAAAGTCCATCTGGTACAACTGGTCACCCGATAGTATCAATACATACTCACTATTAAAAGGCGACAGGTGACGCAGGCTCTGGCGCACCGCATCGGCCGTACCCTGGTACCAGGTAGGGTTATCCGGTGTTTGCTCCGCCGCCAGTATATCAACAAATGCAGCACTGAATGCACTGAAGTGATAAGTGTTCTTAATATGCCTGTTTAAGGAAGCGGAGTTGAACTGCGTTAACACGAACATACGGTTGATGCCCGAGTTGATACAGTTGGAAATAGGAATATCCACCAGGCGGTATTTACCCGCAATGGGTACCGCCGGTTTTGACCTGCTGGCTGTTAAAGGGTATAACCTCGATCCGGCTCCTCCGCCCAGTATCACCGTTAATATTTCTTTTGAAATAGACATAGCAATGTATAATTATAAGTTAGTGGTGCAAAAGATAAGTAACATTATTAATTAAACAATCATGCTCCTGATTATTTTAATTTTTGTCACCTGCTTTATTTGTGAATGGACTGGTACACGTCAATATACTGTTGTGCTGAGGCATCCCAGGAATGATCAATGGTCATCATATATCCCCGCATCCACTCATATAAATCAGGTTTATTCGTGTACAGGTCAATGGCGCGGCCTACAGAATAAATAATATCACCCACACTCGACTGATCCATCCTGATGCCATAACCTTGCCAATCACCAAAATCCTTAATCGTATCTTTTAAACCGCCCACACTGCGCACCATGGGTACCGTGCCGTAACGTAAAGCATACATCTGGTTCAGGCCGCATGGCTCTACCCGGCTGGGCATCAGTAAAAAGTCGGCGCCCGCATATATCAGGTGGCTCAGGGGCTCGCTGTACCCTATATAAGAATTAAAGTAGCCTTTAAACTGGTTCTTCATTTGGTCCAGTTGTTCTTCCAGGTGCGTTTCACCCGAGCCCAGCACCAGGAAATTGGCCCTGCCATGGTGCTGGTAAATGGACTGGCTGATGGCTTCCGGCAACAGGTCGGCCGCTTTCTCCCCTACCAGCCGGCCAATAAAGGTGATCAGTGGTTTATCAGGGTCCAGGCCAAACTGGTTACATATCTCCATTTTGTTTTTCTGTTTGCCTTTCTGTACCAGCTCCTGGCTGTAATTCTTGGCCAGGAAATTATCGGTCTGCGGGTCCCATACTTCCGTATCAATACCGTTTAATATGCCCAGGCTTTTACCCTTCTCATACTCAAACAGGTTTTGCAGACCATTGGCCGATACCTTCAGTTCATCCATATAACTATGGCTTACGGTGGTCACCTTATCGGCACATTTTACGGCCGCCGCCATCGGGTTAATGGTATTATCCCAGTCCAGCAGGCCCCAGTTCCAGCTGTCATAAGCCGGTATATAATAATACTTATCCCAGGATATCCAGCCCTGGTACTGCCCGTTATGCACGGTGAACACCGTTTTTACCGGGGCCAGTTTATTACGAAAGGCATAACTGTATTTACACATAAAGGGTATCAGGCCGGTATGATGGTCGTGGCAATGGATCACATCGGGCACATGTTGCCAGCGGTTCACCCAGTCGCACACGGCTATCTGGAAAGCCAGGAAACGCTCGGTATCATCATCGTACCCGTAGATCTTTTCCCTGTCCAGCAAGCCGTTAATATCTACCAGGTACAGGTCAAAGCCCAGCTTATTGGTCTTCTCTCTTATTACACTGTAATGAAACCAGTGCGATCCCAGCTGCTGCCCGCCTTCATGTACCAGCTCCCACTGGTTGGCATATAAAAATTTAGTGCGGTACATAGGCATCACCACTTTGGCCACATGCCCTAATTCATTCTGGTATTTGGGTAAAGCGCCCACCACATCACCCAATCCGCCTGCTTTGGCCATGGGGTAACATTCGGCGGCAACATGTAATATTTCCATAAGTTATAGTATTATACAAGTATTTTAATTTCTTTCCATTGCCTGGTGCAGGGGCTGTCAGCTTCACCCTGCTATCGGCCATATACCGGCTTTCCGCTGCTACTCCGCCACCATCCTGCGCCGCCAAACCTTCAGCGGGGTATCCGCTGCAATCCGGCAGCCCTTCAGCTGTATCACCCGGCCCGGCAATATAAAACAGCTTTACCGGTAAAGTTCTTATCGTATTCATCCTTCTTCCCCTGTTGTGCACGGGCTGTAACGGTTTTCAACGCCTTACTTATTAAAACAAAAAATGCCGGTCACAGGTTGAAAAAGGCACCCCGGTAATCCCCCCAAAAAAATTACACAAACGTTTAACCTTAAACAGATTATAAATATGGTGGTTTTAATTTTCAAAATACCACTTTTTTATGAGCTAACTAAGAATTAAAATTTTTGGATAGCGTATTTCTGATTATTTTGGGGTCTTAATCTTTAAAATAGATACTTGCTATGAGTCAAAGTTCACAACAACCTACTAATTACGGGGCATTAAGCACCTTGATTACGGTTTTCTTTTTCTGGGGATTTATTGCTGCCGGAAATAGTGTCTTTATTCCTTTCTGTAAACATTATTTCACCTTAGATCAATTTCAAAGTCAGCTAATTGATTTTGCATTTTACCTGGCATATTATATTGGTGCACTAATCTTGTTTGCGTATGGAGCAAATGGGGGTAAAGACCTTGTAGGTAAATGGGGCTATAAAAAAAGTATCATTTATGGGTTACTCTTTTCCGCACTAGGTGCTGTGGCTATGATTATTGCAGTAAATGCAAATCTATATGCGGGTATGCTTGTTGGCCTGTTTATAGTAGCATTAGGGTTTTCAATACAACAAACAGCTTCACAACCCTTTGCCATAGCATTAGGTGATCCTGCTACAGGTACAAGCAGGGTAACTTTAGGAGGCGCTGTAAATTCATTAGGTACGACCATAGGTCCCATTATTGTTGCCATTGCGCTTTTTGGTACTACTGCGGCTATCACTGATGAAAAAATTGCTTCTCTGGGACTAAGTAAAGTAATTGTGTTATATATATGTGTAGGTCTGCTTTTTGTTGGTGCAGCGGCGCTGTTTTTCTTTTCTAAAAAAGTACCAGCCGGAATAAATGATGAAAAAACTGAGAAAGCGCATAAAGCGCTTCGTTCCTTACTCATTTTAACAGGATTGCTGATTATGGCCTTTGTACCGGTATTTACCAGCTACAAAAGCAAAGAAGCATTACAAATTGTTTCATTAGAAAACAATGTTGCACAAAATATAAAACTTGCCGACTCAACATTGGCACAGTTAGCGCCCAATTTTGAAAAGGGTCTGTTAAAGAAAAAAACTGAGGCAATAAACGCTAAACTTGACTCTTTATCTCAAGCACTGTCTGCTCAAACTGGTGCACAGGAAGCTATCAGCACCGTAAAAAGTATGTCAGAAAATAACATTCGTTTAAACAATGAAGCTGCTGAGTTAAAACATCCGTTAGAAAAATATCGCATGTACTGGTTAACCGGCGCTTTGTTAGTACTAGTTATCACATTACTCGTTTCCAATTCCATGGCCAAGAAAAAACCTGAAGGTTGGGGTGCTATGCAATATCCCCAATTAGTATTGGGTATGTTGGCCATTTTTGTATATGTAGGTGTGGAAGTAGCAATTGGCAGTAACCTGGGTGAACTGGTTAGGCAAGACGAGTTCGGAGGCCTGTCTTCTTCTGAAGCTACTCCTTACATTGCGATGTATTGGGGCAGTATGATGATTGGTCGTTGGGCTGGAGCTATCGGAGCCTTCAACTTAAAACACAGTACCAAAATATTATTACAGTTTGTAGTACCCGTTGTTGCATTCATTTTGGTTTTAGCCGTGAATATTGCATTTGGATATGATATGCAACCGCTATATTATTATATAATCTGTGTGTTAATCTTATCGGTTGCCTTTTATTTCAGTAAAGATAAGCCGGCCCGCACCTTATTGTTTTTTAGTGTATTAGGAGCCGCAGCAATGTTAATTGGGTTATTTACCACAGGAACAGTTGCCATTTACGCTTTTCTCGCAGGCGGTCTTTGTTGTTCAATTATGTGGCCTTGTATCTTCTCTCTGTCAATTGCGGGTCTTGGAAAGTATACCACCCAGGGTTCGGCCTTTTTAATTATGATGATTTTAGGAGGAGCTGTTTTGCCTCCCATTCAAGGTAAACTGGCTGATATTATTGGAATACACCAGTCCTATGTTATTGCCCTGCTGTGTTTTGTTTACTTAATTGCATTTGCAGCAATTGTAAAAGGCATTTTAAAAAACCAAGGAATAGATTATGATGCTGCTGTAAGTGGAGGCGGGCATTAATTTTTATTACAAATAATTAATTACGTAGTTAATATGTCACTTTTAGATCTATCGAACGAGCTGGCCATAGGCATTGATATCGGCGGCACCAATACCAAGTACGGGTTAGTGAACCACCGCGGCGAAATACTGGCGCAGGGCGATATTCCAACCGACCGCAGCCCCGATGTAAACGAGTTCATCAATGACCTGCATACCGCTTTAACCCCCATTCTTGCTGAGTTTAATGCCAAGATCAGGGGTATTGGCGTGGGAGCCCCCAATGGTAATTATTATACCGGCACTATAGAATACGCTCCTAACCTGCCCTGGAAAGGCATTATTCCCCTGGCCCAGCTAATTGGCGAAAAGTTTGGTGTGGATTGTACCCTCACCAACGATGCCAACGCCGCGGCTGTCGGTGAAATGATGTACGGTGCAGCACGTGGTATGAAGGATTTTATCATGATCACTTTAGGTACCGGCGTGGGCAGCGGCATTGTGGCCAATGGTCATTTAATATACGGCCATGACGGCTTTGCCGGCGAACTGGGTCATACCATCATCCGTCCGGGCGGCAGGTTACACTGGTCTACCGGCGCCGAAGGTTCGCTGGAAGCCTATTGTTCCGCTACCGGTATTACCCTTACGGCCAAAGAAATGCGCCAGAAATACAAGGACTCTTTACTGAATAATTATAAGGAAGAAGAGATCAACTCTAAAGTGGTGTACGAGTGTGCCGAAAAAGGCGATGAAGCAGCCAAGGAAACCTTCCGTTTTACCGGGCAGATACTGGGCGAAGCCCTGGCAAATTTTATCATGTTCTCCTCACCTGAAGCTATTGTATTATTTGGCGGGGTAATTAAAGCGGGCGATTATATTTTAAATCCTACCCGCGAATACATGGAGAAGAATTTATTACCCATTTTCCGTGATAAAGTGGCCCTGGTATTCAGCGAACTGAAAGAAGCCGATGCCGCTATTTTGGGAGCGAGTGCATTGGCCTGGGAGAGTTAGTGAATATTGATGCTTTAAGATTGTATAAAAACGAAGCCGTTGAAATTTTTCAACGGCTTTGTTTTTATAAACACCATAGGACCTATAAGGTTTTAAAAACCTTATAGGTCCTATGGTCCTTTACAACCCTTGAATCCAGTTGTAAATATAAGTGGCGGTGTCCTGCCAGTCGGGCAAGCCCACTACAAAGTGATTGTGGTTATCAAATTGTTTGAATTGGGTAATGGAGTTTTTATCGCTGTAACGTTTAAAGTTCCGTTTGTTTAAACTGGCCGGTATAATATTATCCTGGCCGCCGGCTAAAAACAACAGGGGCGCATGGGGCTTTTTAAAATCAACTTTTGCCGCCAGGGTCAGGCCACCCCTTGCCGCTCTTTTTGATTCGGGTATGGTGTTTTCATTATAGGCGGCCTGCTGCGCTTCCAGCGACATACCATTTACAAATGCGTATTGCCAGGTTTTAAACGACATCAGGTAGGTTTTATCCAATGACGTGAACAATCCTAAAGAACGCCAGCCTGCTTTTAAAAAACTGAACTCGTAAGGTATTACACCAAAGGGAGGCACGGAATGCACTACTACGGCGGCTGCGGCCAGTCCGCGGTTCAGTAATATCTGGGTAACCAGGCCACCAAATGAGTGACCGATAATGATAGGTTTTTCGGGTAAGGTTTTAATCAGGTTCTCGTAAGTAGCTACAACATCTTTAATGGTAACACGGGCCAGCGCTGTATCGTTGGGTTTGCGGTTACGTACTTCAGCCGCAGTACCTTCTTTATGCGGCCAGGCTGGTGCATAAGTGGTATAGCCTTTTGATTCGAAATAGTTTTGCCAGTTGCGCCAGCCTAAATTAGTTACAAAAGCGCCTGTTACAAATACGATTGTTTTGGATTGAATTGTTTGCATGATTATTAGTTTTTGAGGTTTTTAAAGTTTTATGTTCCGATTTGATAACACAAAGCTCTATTGCAAAAACCGCAAAAACTTTAACCTGGGTTAAAATCAACTCAGCGCCCGGAAATTCTTTTCCTGATCCGGCTTAAGGAGGGTCCCTGTATACCCAGGTAGGAGGAAATATGGTATAAGGGTACGTTATTAAAAATATCGGGATGATCATTCACCAGTTGTAAATACCTTTCTTCCGGCGTACGGAACAGGAACCCCTCGGTTCGCTGCATGGAAATACTAAAGGCCATTTCGGCAATGATACGTCCCAGCCTCTCCCATTGGTGCGACTGTTTATAGAGCGCCTGTAAATGGTTGATATGGATGTACAGCACCTTCGATTCGGTCATGGACTGTGTAAAATAATTACACGGCGCCTGGTGAATAAAGCTCTGGAACGATACCACCACCTGGTGCTGCGAAAAGAAAAAAACGTTTTTATCCTCCCCCGTTTTATCATCAATATAATAGGTCCGGAACACGCCCTGCAGAATAAAACCAAGGTGTTTACATACCTGGCGGTACTCATTGTAATACTCGTTCTTTTTAAAGGCTTTCAGTTCCCAGTGATCCTGTGATAAGGCAAAATGTTCTTCATCCACGCCGGCAACAGCCTGCAGGGTTTGCTGTAAAACATTAATGGGATCGGGGGCTGTGGTGGTAAGGGTCATGCCATGAAATTACTGTATCCGGCAGATAAAGTAAACAGGTGACCAATATTTTCCGGCCTCATTCTCGTCTTTTTATTGTTTTTAATACAACTGTTTGTATATAAACCGGTATTTACAGTAAAAAATGCTGTAAAAAAGTCCTTCCCCGGTGGTTTTGAGGGGTGCAACAGCTTAATTTTTCTTTTTTGCACGGGTATAGAATGTTAACTTAGCACCGCTAAAAAAACAAAATATTCAATATGAGTAAGTACAGAGCCGGGGTATTATTTGGCGACGAGCTGGAAGCCCTTTATAATGATGCTAAAGACAATCAATTTGCCTTACCTGCGGTTAACACCATTGGTACCAACACCATCAATGCCACTTTAGAAACAGCAGCAAAAGTAAACTCACCCGTTATCATACAGTTTTCCAACGGCGGTGCACAGTTCATTGCCGGTAAAGGCATGCCTAACGATAAATTACAGGGTAATATAGCCGGTGGTATTTCCGGTGCTTTACATATACACAATGTAGCCAAACATTACGGCGTACCGGTAGTATTACATACCGACCATGCCGCTAAAAAATGGTTACCATGGGTAAGCGGTTTAATTGATGCCGGCGAACAGTTTTTTAAAGAAAAAGGCCAGCCCCTGTTCAGTTCGCATATGCTTGACCTGAGCGAGGAGCCTATTGAAGAGAATATACACACTTCCGTTGAGTTCTTTAAACGCATGCAGCCATTAGGCATGGGTATTGAAATTGAGCTGGGTGTTACCGGCGGTGAGGAAGATGGTGTAGACAACAGCGATGTGGAAAATGATAAATTATATACCCAGCCCGAGCATGTGGCTTATGCTTTTACCGAGCTAGGTAAAGTAGGTAAATTATTCACCGTAGCGGCCGCATTCGGTAATGTACATGGTGTATACAAACCGGGTAATGTGGAACTGCGTCCTGAAATTTTGCATAACAGCCAGCTGCATATTGAAAAAACCTTAGGCACTGGCCCCAAACCTGTTTATTTTGTATTCCATGGTGGCAGCGGCTCGCCCCAGCACCAGATCCGCGAAGCCATTGGTTATGGCGCTATTAAAATGAATATTGATACCGACCTGCAATGGGCTTTCTGGGAAGGTATTTTGAATAACTACCAAAAGAACGAAGCTTATTTACAGGGCCAGTTGGGTAATCCAGAAGGTGAAGACTCCCCTAACAAAAAATACTACGACCCCCGCGTATGGTTACGTAAGGGTGAAGAGAGCTTCAGCAAGCGTTTGGAAGTAGCTTTTGAAGATTTGAATTGTATTAACCGTAATGCGTAATTAGGTTAGTAACTTATAATAAAATGGCCGCTGTACAGCGGCCATTTTTATTTTTTTATTATCGCCAGAGGCGATAGAATAGTGTTGCGAAGCTGTAAGCTTCGCACAGCAGAGGATTACCTTCATCCAATACAAATGCCAGTTAAACATAGCCCGGATAAAAAAAGCCCGAATGAAGATTCATCCGGGCTTACCAAAACTAGCTGCTTATAGAGAAAAGTTTATTTTACAAATTCGCTGTCATACAGCTCCAGCCAACCTGAACCGTCAAGGTTCCAGGTTTCCTTTACCGGTATCCGCAGCCAGTAGCACAACTGCCTGGTCACGTCTACCACCTTAGGTAAAAAAGTTACATCATTAGGTCCGGGTGCAGGCATTACACAGGGATTTTCTTCTACACCTGCCCATTTATAGTTACCCATCAGGCCAAAGGTATAGGCCTGGTTCTGGGGCCCTTTATTAGAAAAGCCCATGCCATATCCGTCATCACAAGGCCAGTAACCTATCAGGTTAGTATATTTAGGATGTTGGGTAATATCCTGTAAACACAGGTTACTTACAATTTCCTGGTCGGTTAAAGCCGTATTGAAAATGCGGATATCTGCTACATTAAAGGTAGGCGGTGCATAACCGGGATCGGTTCCCCAGCCAATACGTATGGGTTCGGTATTGGTAATGGTCTGATAGATTGCTCCTGATCTCAGTCTTACCCTGTCCAGCGGATCAGGGTTTCTTATACCATCGGTAAACCTTTTTACCCAGCGCTCCTGTATACCGGCCACAACCGAGTCATAGATCACCACCGTTAAAGTATGCCATTTTTTGTCGTTTAACACAATCCCGGATACTGCTGTCTCAGGCCTTCTTTCCGTACCACCTACTCCTCTTACACTAAAGCCCCAGGTAGCACCACTGCTACCAGTGTAGAAAGACCATCCATCGCTTACAAATTGTTTCATTTTAGAGAAGAAATGCGGCCAGGATCCAGCCGCTGTAGATTGCCTGAATTTTAATTGTATGGTTTGTTGTCCTAAACCAATATTGAAGCGGCCATCACCATCGGCCATCTCTGCTTTAATGGTGGCTGCATCCCTTCCGCTTAACGCGGCAGAGTTAAAGCTGCTTGTGGTCAGTTCCTGTTTTTTAATATTTTCATTGTAATATAAGGTCAGTACATCCGTTTCTGCAGCAGTACCACCCCCATAGCTATTACCCAGGCCTCCATGTGTGGACGTTACCACCACCAGCCATTCTTCCGTTTTATTATAATTAGGACGGGCTTTTAATGCGGTCATGATCTCCCCGATATAACCATCAATTGTAGTTACGGCTGCGCGGTAGGTAGCATTGCCGGCACTGAAGGCACCGGTTATGCCCGCTTTGCTTACACCATTAAAGTTAAGCACAATAATATCGGCATTCCGTTTGGTCAGTACACTGATAGCAGAATCCTTTACCACCTGGTCATTGCTTACCGCCATTGCATTGTTCAGCAGTTCACCGCCCAGTTTATTGGTCATATTGGCCCATGGTGAAATCAATACCGATGACAGGCTTGCCCTGGGTGTAGTAAGAATACGGGAGAAAATAGAAGGATAAGACGGTGGCTGCGCGTCATGCGGGTCACTGCCGGCCGGGGCAGAATAGATAAAAGTACTGTCCTTGATCTTATGTTTACTATAAGACACACCGGATATCAGCGTTTTCCAGGTAGCCGCATCGGTGGTAACCGGCTCGGCCTTGGTTTTATAGCTGAACTTACTTTTTTCCAGTAATTGCTTAATGGTTGGAGGATCAATTGTTTTTGCTTCTGTTCCTACTAATCCATCAATGGCAATTAGTAACAGCTTACGCTGGCTGTTTACACCGGATGAAGTATCCTCTTCAAAATAAGGAGGCGGGTCTGCGTATTTTTTACAACCGCCTGCAAAAAGAACTACCACAGCAACCGTACAAAGAATTGTAAAAGCTGAGAGCATCTTTTTATTAATCATCTTAATCATAACAATTTCATTATAGTTATAAAACATATATCTTAATATATTACACCAACCTCAGCCAATGCGGCAAAGTTTGTTCCGTCATAAACATCTGTACTGGCAGGAACAGTTGCCCGGAAATACCTGAATCTTTTGGTAGGTATCGGGAAATCCTGCTGGTTAGTAACTGACAAAAGTGAAAAAGTAGTAGGACTTGAAGGATTGGTACTGTTGGGTAACATCTCCCAGTTAGTTCCATCCATACTTACTTCTATTTTTATATTTCTTATATTCCTGGTTAAACTCTGACGTTGTGTAAAATAAAACCCATTAATATTAAATGGCAGCTTCATATCAATGGTAAAAAAGTGTGGCGGAGCTGCAGCTGGTGAGGATGACCAGTTAGAATGCCAGTAGGTTCCGGGGAACCCGTCCAGAATGGTGGCAATTGGTCCGTTATTGATACCATTGGAGCTTCCTTCACCTGAAGTTTGTTCAGAACTGAATGCCGTAATTGACCAGTTTGTCCTGCTGTAAATATTCACCTCTGTATCACCACCCGTTCCCGTTAACGGATTGTATTTCCATAACTCTTTTGTATAATAAGGATAGCCTTTAGCACCTATTTTATTAGCGGAAACATTACTGATCTTAATGCCCCAGCGGTCAAAGAACAGTGTCCAGTCCAGTTTAGTGGCATCACAGATGGTCTCATAGAAAAAGTCTCTTTTGTCCTGGTCGTTATTTGACTGGCGTATAGCCCTTCTGGCTACCTGGTACATCTTCGTGATCAGTGAATCGCCATTCGGGTATTTAAACATGATCTGCAGGAAAGGAGTAAGACGGGCAAAAGGCGTATTGATATTCGCATCCGTACCATCAAAATCTTTTGTACCTGATGCATTGGCAAATGCTAAAGCCTTCGGTATATCAGTTGGTAAAGCGGGGTGAGCCTGGTTAAAATAACCCTGCAGTTTGGTTTCACGGCAGGCAAACAGGTTACAGGTCACTTCACCCAAAGAGCCCCAGCTCCAGTAACGTCCCTGCTGGTTATTATGTCCAATTTCATGCATAATACCCCAGGATATACCTCTTGAAATTCTTTGCTCATAATTAGTGATCTCGGAAAACCATTCATAGTCATTGGTAACCACTACCGGGTAACCTGAGTGCCCGTACCCTACCGATGGTTTAATGTCCATCACAACACGCCAGGGTAATAAAGGCGACTGGTCTCTTGCATCAGCCGGGTTATCATTCAACCCTTCCCAGTCATAGTAATTTCTTTTGATCACTTCATTCCACCTGTTCATTAAACGTACTACATCAGAGATAGGACGATTTAAACAGTATTCACGCGGAACGGTGAAGATCACATATTTGGATCTCAGCTCCAGCCAGGGAATACAGCTGGCCTGTAACTGTGCATTCCAGTCAGCATGTGTCATGCCGGACTCTAATACAAAGTCAGGCATTTTTAATACGTTGGTAAATGTTAAATTAACCGGGGTGCTGATAGGCCTGATAGCGGTAATATAAATAGGTCCGCCATATAGGTTCCGGTAATAATTACGTCCGGGAGCCAGTTGCGCCACAGTATACAAAAGTGCATCCCTGGGAGCATCTATCACACTGGCCAGGTTATCGGTCCATGCGCCGATCTGGATAGATAAAGAGTTGATACCAACCGGTACATCCACAATCAGCAATTCACCCGGAGCCACATATAAGCCCGTACTGAATAAAGGTTCGGGGGGCTTACTGATACGTAATCCTTCTGTTACAAATGAGTAATTAAGGTTAAAAGTTTGCGTATAGTTTACCAGCCTTGGTTTTTCGGCGGCATTACAAACCAAACCGGGAAACACGCTGGCAGCTGCAAATTTAGATACATCAATAAACTTCAGTGATGTATCAACGGTGATATTCGGGTCAACTTCTCCTCCCCTGTCATACCCATCTTCAAAACTATACTTGTTTTTAATACACTGTGTAAAAAAAGCCACAGTAAATACCGTTAAAACAATACGTTGTAATAAAGAATATTTTTTCATTTCCGATGTTTTATAGTCAATTACTGTTTGTTCTATAAGTTGATATAGTTAGATATCCAGCTTCTTCCTTTCAGGTTATAGGTAGTGGTATTAATTCCCATCCACTGCATCACCTGTAAACTGATATCAATATTATTGGGTACAATTTTATAATAACCTTCATCGCCGGTAGGGCAAAGATTCTGGCTCACTTCATCGAATTTGGTCCATTGTACCGTTCCTCCGTTAGCCGAGTTAATCAATCCCACACGTCCGTTGCCCGATACATCAACAAAGGAGTTGGTAGCAGTATTTAACTTTGCTTTCACCGTTGACCAGTGACCGATTAAAGTAGCATAGTTAGGGTGATCGGGAGGTATCTGGTCAAAACAATCGTATTTATTAATAGTAGTAGGCAATACCCTGGATTTCCAGATACGCACATCCGTCATCTGCATGTCCACATAAGCTGTTGAAAACACCTCGGGGTTAAAGCCTAATGTTACCGGAGCTGTAGAGGTTATGCCTCCTGCTGAAGTTAAACTACCGCTGGCTGCCAGGTCACCGTCTTTATAAAACTCGGCTCTGAACACCGCACCATCGCGGTACATTACCATAGCAATGGTATGCCATAGGTCGTCGTTGATCGATCCTGCTGAAGAACCGCCTATTTGTATATTGGCAGTACCATTTGCAAGATATGCTGTAAAACCGTTACCGTTTTTGAATATAGACCAGCCTGCTGTACTACCGGTACGGGCCGTGGTTTTACTCAAAATCGGAGGAAAACTATAACTATAGTTACCACTTGAATTTTTATTGAATTTTACTTTTGCTTCTACGGTTAAAGCACCGTTTTCCACGTCAAATAAAGTTTGATTGGTTTCACCGGGTTTATTCTGAATAATCACCCTGGTACCACCAGGTGCAGCAGTAGGAATACCATATAATCTTAAAGCGGAATCCTTAAAAGGCGAAAAGCCACGGCTGGAGATAGGTTTGGGTACAAATTGAGGTGCGAACTTAGGCTGGTACATAATGGTAAAAGTATTGCGCCTGGAATCCCCGTAAGCCGACAGATCTGTAGGAACAGCAGCAGTAGCCCCACCTTTGTTCGAAGTAATAATTACCAGCCAGTTCTCATGTTTGTAATTATCCCTCTTTTTTACCTGCTCTACCAAAGCACCGATATAAGTATCAACCTGCGTAATTGCACTCATATATTGCGCAGTCGTATTTTCAAAACCATAAGCTGCACCTGCGATAGCCACACCATTATATTCGACAAATACAAGAGAGGAAGTACCGGAGCCTAATTCCGTCATAGCAGCTGTATGTACCGCTGCATCTGTTGTCAACTCCTGTACCTGTGTAGCATCAGTCAGCAGGTTGGTTTTTAAAGCCGGGGAGCTGACAATAGCCGTTGTTTTTGCAGCAGGTTTTGCCGCTTTAATTCTTGACAGGAAAGTAGGATAAGCAGCCAGGTCATTACCTGAAAAGTCATTACTGGTTACCTTATGCTGGGCCGAAGTAGCTCCTGTTAAAATATTGGCCCACCCTGTAGCATCTGCTATCGGCGTACCAACATTATTGTATTCGGTCAGGGCATTCCACGAGTATATTGCATTATCGCTCAGGCTAACCATATTGGGAATATTGGCAGCACGTACCGCCTCACCCCTGGCACCGTTCACCACTACCAGCAAAACCTTACGCTCCATAGTGCCGGTTAAGGTAGAATCTACAATGTCATTATCAGTAAGCTTATTAGGAAAGTCTTTATTACAGGAAAAGAAAAAAGCTACAGCCGAAAACGACATTAATCCTAAAAACAGCCTGTACATTTTTTTATGATTAATCGTATTTAACATATCAGCAATATTTGGTTGAATCTTATTTACAAAAATTATATTATTCTTTATTGTCTCTCCGCGTTATAACCTGCGCATTAAGGTTGTAGTTCCAGGAAAACGATACTCCTTACACTGGTATTATCGAAACGGGAAAACTGTCCTACCAGCACTACTCCTACATTATCCGAAGATGACCTGGTTTCATACATTTTAATTACCGTCCCCTCAAAAGCGCCCATATTATTATATCCAACCGCCAAAGAACCATCCGGGTTCAGCACGGCAATCCCCGGCCTGCCTTTCCCGGCATAACGTTTAAAACTGCCGGTGATGATATAACGGCCATCATTTAAACGGCCACCAAAACTGATACGGCCACCTTCCAGGTTTCTTAAATTAAATGTATTATCAAATGAGCCGTCCGTATTTAATACGACAATACCATTTGCCGGGCGTCCGTTAAAATTGCGGAACTCCCCTACTACCACCAGTTTACCTGCAGTTTCATTATACGTTACTCCTGTTACAACACCATCAGCACCGCTTCCGGTATTGAACGCATTATTTAAAGAGCCATCACTTTCATTTACACAGGCAATACGGGATGCAGCAGTGCCATTATAGGTTGTAAATGAGCCCACGATCACTATACGGTTACCGGGTATTTGTACCGTCCCGCTGATACTGCCATTGGCAGCAGGTTTACCACGGTGCAAAACAAGATCGTAGTTAAAGGTTGAGTCAAGGGTACCATCAGCATTCATACGTACCAGGCCCGAAATATTCCTGATATCAATTAATTTATTATCGCGGGTAGACCTTTCATAGAAATAACTTACATAATTGCTAAAGTTTCCTACCGCTATATATTGGCCAGTACTGGTTACAAAGGTTTTTAATACCGTTCCCAATACACCACCGTTGAAACGGGCAACGGTATCTTTGCTGTCCTGCGGACGTAAAACCGGCTCCGGGTTTACTACATCAATGGAAACCGAATCCAGCGCCATCGTGCTAAGTAAAGTGGTAATACCGTTCATACCCTTCCTTGTATTATACTCGGAGAATGAACCTGAAACCAGGTAACTGGCCGTACCACTGCTCAACTTCGTAATACTGTTTAAAAAACCCGAAGAGGTACCCCTGGTAACAGCATCCTTGTACGTTCCGGTATTGGATATCTTAACCAGGTTAATAATAGGTTTGGCTGCAGTAGCCGCATTGGCATAATTATCAAACAGGCCTGCCAGGATATAGTCATTGCCATCCGGTAATATATCGGTGATAATACCGGTAGAGGAACCAGTTAATGCGCCTGTGTAACCATTAAAGGCCGGGTCTATCAATAATTTACCTCTCACTATAAAATCAGGTCCGAAAAAATATTTATCCTGGTATTTTATATATAAAGTGCTGGTTATAGCATCAGCAGGCACTTTAAAAGTTACCAGGCTATCTGCTACTGAAATCACCTGTGCCTCCAGCTCGCCCACATAAAATTTAAAATTGCCTTCTTTGCCTTTCAGTCCCCTTACTTTAACAGCTACTATGCTACCTTCACCCCCGCGTGAAGGGGAAGGCAGTCCGCTCAGGAATTTAATATCCTCAAAATTGGAAGGAGGATATACCGAGGTTTTTTCAATATCCTTGGAACAAGCCATCAACAGTCCCGCAACAGCAAGAAAAGTTAACAGGCCGGCGCTATATCGGTTTATACGTTTCATGAACATAATATCTTTTATTTCAAACTGATTTGCTATATCTTTTAAGAGGTATCGTATTAGGGGTTACCGATACCATAATCCAATGCCATATTTACAAAGTCAACCAGGTTAAAGCCAAAATAATGCGGTTCAACATAAAACTGGTTCAACGTGGTTTCATACTCTGCAATTACATGTACAAAGCCATTATTTGTTTCTATATCACTGCTGGCCACCCTTCCGTTTAACCAGAAACCGCCCAGGTCTGTCTGTGAAACAGGATATGACAGTACCAGGTTCCTGTATCCGGCATATTGAATACCACTGGCATTACCATATTCCACACCAATATTCATAAACCGTCCGGTATAAGATTCAAAAGTCTGTCCCGGGAAAACGATTTTATTGGTTAAATCAACCTGCGGGTAATCCACCAATGATCTTTTTTCTTTAAAAATATAGTTGCCCAAAGCCCAGCGCCATACTTCGGGTTTTATCTGGCTTAATTTTATTACTGTGTCACGGCCGGTACTGAACAACAGGTCATTCAGTTCCCTGATCGTTCTTTCAATACAAGGAGCAGAAGGCGCAAAGAAGGTCAGGTTCTCTGTTTCCAGTGCATTCTTAAAGCCAGCCAGGTTAATGATCTCTAATAAGGCTTTGTTGTTTACCGGTTTTGACTCCAGGTAAGCTACCGTATGACCATTGAACTTACGGTTGGTTGTACCGCCGTCCTCGTAATTACTTTTATTACAGCCCATCAACAGCAAGGCAGCTAAAGGAAACGATACCAATAAATATTTAAATACTTTTTTCATAAACAAAGGCCAATTTTAAATTGCTTATTACCCTTAATATTATTCTACCTCCAATAATTGTTATATGTAACAGCAGGGTTATTTACCCTTACCGCATCCGATAAAGGCCAGGTCCAGGCCCCTGCCCGGAACTGCTCTGTTGTTAACACCGTTCCGGAATAACTTAAATCCCTGTTCAGGATGTTTTTAGTCCGCACCAGGTCATAATAATAATGCGCTTCCCCGATCAGCTCCCTGCATCTTTCGTCCCAGATTTCTTTTTTCAGGTCGTCCATTGATGAACCTGAATAAGGGTCTGCACCGGCCCGGGCTTTTACAATATCCAGGTTGGTGATAGCCGGTCCTGTTTCTCCTACGGCCGCATATGCTTCGGCCAGTAATAAAAACGCATCAACGTAACGGAATAAGATCTGGCTGTCGTCAATATTTAAAACTGATTCGGTAATAAAGGTGTTTGCGTATTTTGTTAAAGAGAACTGCCCGTTAGTACTGGTCCTGTTCTTTAACCAGTTGGTGGTACGTTTATCCGATCTGCCGGTAGGAAATACTTCATTTAAAAATGCCGCATCCCAGTACATGTAGGTATTTTTTAGAGCACCATTCGTTAATAAGAATTGGGTAACGTGATCCGATATGAACGACCAGCCGAAACGTTCGCCATAGTTAATATTCTGGGGAATTTCAAAAAGACCTTCTTTGGAACGTCCCCTGAATATCTCCCTGTATCTTTCAAAAGGTAATAATTCGTAAGCACCATCGTTTTGTGTGGTCAGCTCAATACCAAAGTTTATAGCATCACGATAATGCTGCTCTGCATGCAGGTCGTCAAAACCGGCCAGCCACATTTTCATATGCATTAATAATATCAACGCTCCGCCACGCATACCACGTACAGCCCTTCTACCCGGGTCAGTATAGGTCCATGGAAGGTCCTGTTCTACAGCAGCCAGGTCAGCAACACCTCTTTTTAATACCTCACGCATATCCATACGGCTTAACGGAGTAGTATTATTGGCATTGGTATAGTAAGGCACATCACCCCATAAACGCACCATCATGAAATAAGCCAGGTTGCGCATCAGGGTACCTTCTGCAATAAAACGTTTCTTTTCCGCTTCCGTTAATACTTCTACAGTAGGCACTTTCTCAATTAAAATATTAGCAGATGCCACTACTTTAAAGAAACGGTCCCAGTTAAAAAAGCGGGTTGTATTAAATAAACTGTTCCAGTTATTTACACCGGGATAGGTCCAGGTGGTTGCGTTTAAAAATAAACGCAGGTTATTATTTCTTAAACCGCCTATATAGGTACGCTGCCAGCCCGCACTTGTATTTTCTACAACCGGCGCCATACGCATATCACCGGTGAAAGGGAAAAACGGGAACTCATCGCTTCCTGCCCCTGACTTCATGTTGGACCTGAAAGTCGCAGCCCTGAACGATTCAAACAAACCATTGGTATAGTTATCTACATCTTCGTAGGTTTTCCAGAAGTTGTTTCCAGACAGGTTGCTCGGCGGATCAACATTTAAAAACTTTTTACACCCTGCCGTAACAAGTATAAAAGAGATCAATAAAAGCCTGCTTATATTTTTCATAACGAATAATCAAAATGGTTATTAACTAAAACTGAACATTCACACCAATAGTATAACTTCTCCTGTTGGGATAACCGTTGGAATAATCACGTCCTAACTGTGATACCAATTCCGGATCGGGACCTTTATAGTTTGAAAAAGTATACACATTGTTTGCTGTAAAATATACGCTTGAAGAAGTGATACCCAACCTGCTGGTATATTTCCTGTCAATATTGTATTTAAGGGTAACCTGGTTGATCTTCCAGTACGAGCCGTCTTCCAGGAACAGGGATTGGTCTGTTCTGTAAGTGTTCAGTGTAGACGCCCTCAGGTAATCGAAAGGATTAGGGTACTGCGCATTGGAAGTACCTACATCTTTACTGTTCTCAGAAGGACGCCAGTAATCATACCCGTCAATAGGTACCAATGCACTTGGCGTAGCAGGGTTATAGTAATTCCTGAATGACTCGGCCAAAGCTCCGTTCAATACATCACGACCCAGGGTGTAAGAAGCAAATACAGTTAAAATAAAGTTTTTGTACTCAACGGTTGAGTTTAAACCACCCACAAAGCGTGGAATAGGATTACCCATGGTCACTTTATCCTGGTCATCAATCACGTAGTCACCGTTAATATCTGTCCAGATAGGATCACCTGCCTGGAAATAAATACCGGAGTTCGCATTACCATACTGTAAACGTTTACCGGTAGCAGGATTTACAGGTACATCTGCAGTGCTGCCGTATACCCCTCTTGTATGATAGATGAGGTTAGAAAAAGCATTCCGGCCTAAACGTTTAATCACCGGCATATAGGTTTGAGTAGCTCCGTCATAAACCTCATCCAGGCGCTGACGTTCACCATCCGGTAATTTGGTCAGCACGTCACGGTTGTAAGCGCCGTTAAATCCTACTGTCCATTTGATATCTCTTTCTTTTTTGAATACGCGGAAGTTTACATTCCACTCAAACCCATAGTTCACCTGGCTGATCGCATTTAAACGGATCTCGTTAAAGCCGTTCACATTGGCCAGTTTAATATCGGCCAGCTGGTTGTCCAGGGCTTCATAGTACAGGTCAAACACACCATCGATCCTGTTATCAAACAAACCTAATTCCAGGCCCAGGTTCCATCTTTCTTTGGTCTGTGGTTTAAATTTATCATTAGGTGCATATCCCCAATCGGTATATACTGTAGGATCATTATTATATAAATTACCCAACCTGTAAACACCATACACGTCAAATATACTTCCGGTAGGTACTATATTTCTACCCCAGCCGCCGCGTAAAGAACCATAAGTCAGCCAAAGCGCTTTATCAAAGATCTTTTCCCGGTTAAAGTTCCAGCGACCGGTTAAGGAAGGGTTTTGGGTATAACCCGTAAAAGGGCCGTTGGTGGATGTTCCGTCAAAGCGATAAGCAAAATCAAGTACATATTTTGTATCGTAGTTGTAAGAAATGGTACCACCATAACCATGTATCCTCAGCTCGTTCACATTATTGAGTGTACCGCCTTTTGAAGCAAACCAGTTGTACCCTAAAGGACCATTAATATAGTCGTTAGCCGTTTGATTTAACTGTATGGCATTGGCCCTGAAGCTCTCGGAAGTAACTTCATTGAAAACAAAAGTGGTCAGGTTATGGTTGCCAAATGAACGGATAAAGTTCAGTGAGCTCCTGTTGTTGATCGTGTATTTCTTGTCGTTGTAACTGTAATATTGTGACCGGTTGTTATTCAGGAATGATGGCCTGAAAATATCGGAGTTACCTGTTGTTAAACCATAACTTAACAGGTTTTTAAGCTGGATACCTTTAAAGGGTTCATATTGCAGGTCCAGGTTAACCATCACGTTAATGGATTTGTTATCGTTATTTACCTTTTTGCCATTGGAAGCCTCATTAAAGTCGGCATAATAAGCAGGAGGTAATAAAGACGACAGGTTTACGGCATCACGTAAGCTGGTTTGCTCAAGGCCCAGGCCACTACCATTGTTCCGCTGACCCAGCGATGCCCTTAAATTGGTGATCATCCTGAACTCGTTAACGGGCTGGTACAAACCATCTAAACTCAATGTATAACGTTTAAAGCCTGTATTACGCATAATACCCTCTTCATCAAAGTAGTTCAGGTTGGCTTTATAGTTAAAGGTCCTGTCACCACCGGAAATACGTACGTTATGGGTCTGATTAAAAGTAGTTCTGAAGAAAAGGTCCTGCCAGTCAGTGGAATTATTGTAATAAGGATTCAAGCTATCGGCCAGGAACGGGCGACTGTTGATCAATCGCATGGCATTGGTATAGGAAGTATCGTAATCCAGTATCTGTTTGATCCTGATCTGCCTTTCGTCACGGCCGCCCAATATTTTACGCTGTGCAGGTGCGGTATTCATAAATACACTGCCTGAATAGGCTACAATCGGCACTTTCGATCTTCCTCTTTTGGTAGTAACCACAATTACACCATAAGCACCCCTTGAACCATATTGGGAAGTAGCACCCGCATCTTTCAAAAACTCCATTGATTCAATATCCTCCGCAGGGATCAGTGCCAGCGGGCTGATACCCGGACCACCACCCTGGAAGCCATACTCGTAGTTACTGTTCATATCGATAGGCGCACCATCAATTACAAAAAGCGGGCTGGTAGGCGTTAAGAAACCATCCCTGGATACCTGGGTACTGGAAATACCCCTGATATTGATGGTACCCATAGCACCGGGTGAGCCGGTATTGTTTTGTACGTTCACACCAGCTATCTTACCCTGTAATAACTCTAATACGTTGGCCACCGGAACATCCTGGATGTCTTTACCACTTAATACTGCAGTAGCACCGGTAACGGTCTCACGGGTCTTTCTTGAAAAGCCCTGTACCACTACCTCTTTCATGGCATCCTGTTTAGCAGTCATTTTTATCTCCAGCACTTTATCCGCTGTAGTCACTGTTTCCTTAATGGTCTCAAAACCACTGAAAGTAAATACCAGCTGGGTACCTAAGGGTACTTTAATGGAAAATTCCCCGTTGGCATCCGATACACCTACCACTTTTTTTCCATCGGATATAGATACACCGGCTTTAGGCTCGTTCTCAACAAGATCTAAAACCTTACCTTTTACAACAATGGTATTTTGTGCATACCCCGTGTTGTTGCCGGCTAACACCAACAGAAAAGTAAATATAAGTGCAGCAAAAAGTCTCATATTCATTAGTTTAAATGCGGTCTAAAAAGTTAAATCAGTCGTTTGCAAATTTTGGGTTATCCCTTACGAACGCGAATACAATTTCCCAATCGCCTTTTTCATAAATGGCAAAGTTCAATCCTACTCCGCACTGGTCCCGCATACCACCATAAGCGATCCTTGAAAACTTAAACATTACCGAAGCCCTGCTACCATCAAAATTGGTATACCTGGTAGGTAACTGAGCAGCAGGTATGGGGTAAGCCACATTATACACAACTGATGTATCGGTAAACGTTTTATTAAACCCGTGAACCAACCTGTCCCAATCTGTTTCATCAAACAGTTGCGGGTTCATTGGCTTGAATAAGGTATCTAAAAACATAAACTTTAACGTGTTACCGGTAGCGCTTGGCACAGCAGCTTTCCGGATAAATACATGCACATCCCCTGCCCCGATATATTCATTGGTTTTCGCACCGGTCATACCATACATAATAGAGGGAGTAATCCTGCTGTTCACTGATTGCCCGGTAATGGCATTAATGGTAGTAGGTTCAAAAGCTCTTTCGCGGAAAGGCTTTAAACGCATGTTCCTGAAATACCTTCTACCGCCGGAGTTAGATAATTCAATATCGAATACATAACCTGAATCGGGTTGCGGTGATACAAATGCCGACCTGGCTTCAGACCACATTACCACATCTCCGGAATGTTTTCTCACTTCAAATAAGGGGCGGTTTTCCAGCACTCTTTTATCTTCAATCTCTTTCAGGCTTTCCTCTTCACCGGTATAGGCCTGTTTCCAAACCTGAACGGGGAAAATATCGGTTAACTCCGGTGCAGGATCGCCATTGAATTTGCGCATATTCACAATCTTAAATTCAACGGGATAAGAAGTACCCTGGTTAGGGTTGGAGAATATTTTAGTATATAAGGTTGTTCTGCCCAGTACCGGCTCAAAAGCAGTTTCAATAAATAGTGATTCACTACTTATACTCTCCCTGTCTTCAGGAAAGAATTTCTGGCACCCCGCTGCAAACAAAACAGAAACGCCTAACACGAATAGACCGAGATATGTACTATTCTTCATAATTAATATTTTATAATAGCTTAGTAACTTTTCTTTTAGTAATAGGTAATTATGGATTATTCATTCGTTTTACAAACTCATCTCCAAAACCAAAGTCATGACCGGCAGCCAGCACATGAACATACCCGTTTTTAGTTTTTACGTTTACGATCTGGGTAGGTGAAACGATCCAGTAGTCAAATGGCGGAATAATACCGTCTTTACTGGTTTTTGTATCACCAAAGTATAAACGTTGCGGACCACCATTCTGATAACCGGATGCATTTACCCTTTCATACTTCATGTTCATTACATAACCGTACTTTATGGAAGGGATATAGGCCCCGTCTTTTAAATTAGCGCTTTCCGCATCATACAAACCGGTAAGTATATACCGTGAAGCAAGTGTATCCAGGTTTGCAGAATCCAGCGTTGATAAAGTATGTGCCGGGCGGGCAGGATTGGAAGTTCTGCGTACCAGGTTCAATGCTTCCAGTGAAAGTTTGAAACTGTTGTTCTGTACGGCAAATAAAGTAACCTCATCATTCTGCAGGGCCTCTTTTAATCCGGTTACCCGGTCAATTACCAGTAACAATGAATCATACCCGCCTTTTTCTACCAGGTAATCATAGGTTGTACCGTTGAACACGCTTAGCTGCTCATCGTAATTATAATATTGCTCGCTGTGTTTTTCGCAACCCTGCATGCATAGCATGGCTATACTTCCAAGGAGGACAAAACTTATTTTACGGAAAAAGCCCAGTATCATAATTTATTTTTATTGCTTCTTAAATATTAAAAACTTAATACCCTTCATCTGCCGGGTTAGTCCTGCCAGTAAGGATTTTGAACGATGAGTGAATTGCGGCTCATTACCTCTGCCGCTACAGGCCAGTAAATGCCACCCTCACTGATCAGTTTATTGAAGGCAGGGTCATTACGTTTTATTTTATTATACCTCACCAGGTCATACCAGCGCCAGCCTTCACCAGCCAACTCACGACGGCGTTCTTTGAATATTTCATCCAGCAGGTTACTGTTACCGGAAGCTGATAAAGTACTCAGGCCACGTAAACTGCGGATGGTGTTCAATAAGCTATAGGCTTCGGTATTATTTGAACCCAGGGCTGCCAGCGCTTCTGCTTTTAACAGGGTTATTTCTTCCAGCCTTGTAAAGAGTATAGCAGAAGTAAACACTTTGAAATCATTTTGTGATACCACGCCGCCATTGATCGCTTTTATTTTACTGAAAATGGGGATCTGGTCGCTGTAATTGGTGATATATTTTGCACGGTATAAAGTAGGCAGACCCTGGTTAAGACCTACAGTATCCAGGCCAAAACGCATATCAAAACCACCTGAAGGTGCAAACATAGAGGCAAGACTATCTTTAGTAATGTACATATCAGGGCGCAACTTGGAAACCAGTGGTTGTGCCAGCGTAAGTTGCTCAATATGCCCGTCTACGGTTGCTTCACCCCTGTCACTCTGGAAAGCAAAAGCAAGCATCTGGGCATTGGATGTTAAGCCCTCGCCCCTGTTATTGAATACGCCTGTGGCCCCGGTAAGCTGATCGATACTCAAATAGTTTACACCGATACGCTGGTAATTATTTAAAACAAAATTGGTATACGCTACTGTTTCCAGGTAATTACCCTGCCAGGCAGTGATATGCGCCAGTACCGCATAAGCCGATACTTTATTAAAAATGGTATTACGCCAGAATGTATTGTTACTTGTGTAGTAAACGGTACCAGGCATGGCCGGGTCGTCATTACCATAAGAATAAGGTAATGCAGGAGCTGCCTCTGCGATCTCAGATTGTGCAAACCCTAATACTCTTTCCTGGGAGGTACGTGCAACTTCCCTGAAGCTTCCTTCATGCGATTGCGTGATCAAAGGAACATCGCCCCATATACGAACCATGTAGAAATAAAGAAAAGCCCTTATCACCCTGGCCTGTGCCACATCTACCCGGTTATTTAATTCTGTATAACGGGTATCCTGCAAAGCCTTGGCCGAGTTTTCAATAAATAAATTACAGGCATTAATAGCAGCATAAAAACGGCGCCAGTTGGAAACAGATTCTATTACAGGATAACCTGCGGTCAGGTTACCGGATATAATAGCCCTAAGGTCAGGGCGGTTATAAGAAGTAAAATCACCATTACGCAATTCGCCCCACAGCCAGTGACCATTATTATCGGCAATGGCAGCACGGGTTAAGCCATACATACCAATCAGGCCGGCTCTTACATCATCAAAAGTTTTCCAGTTATTTTCATCGCTGGACTGGTTAGTCGGAGCTTTATCCAGTTGTTTATTGCAGGAAAAGGTTGTTCCCAGCAATATACCGGCGCCCAGTACCCAGAATACTTTTTTCGCGATATTAAAATGAGACATAGTAATATATAGTTAGTGCGTTAAGTTTTGTTTCCTTGGTTTATTTAACAATATCCAGCTTCAGACCTATGATCACCATCTTGGGAATAGGTAAACCTGTACCATTGTAAACACCATTGTATTGTACCAGCTCCGGATCATCGCCATTGAATTTGGTAATAGTGAACAGGTTGGTACCGCTTAAATAAACTTCTGCTTTAGAGAAGGCCGCTCTCTTCTTTTTAGCATTGAACAGGATATCATAATGCAAAGAAGCAGAACGAAGTTTCATGAATGATGCATCCTGTAAAAACAATGTCTGGTCTGCACGGTATGGAATAGCATCACTCCATGGGTTGTAGAAGGGATAACTGCCCAGGTCAGTTTTCTCTTCCCAGAAAGTGATCTCTTTAATGGCGTTAATATTATCGCGGCTGTCATTATTAATAAAGTCAAGACGATTGGCAGCATATTGGTTCAATACTTTATGCCCCAGGGCAAAGTAGAACTGGAAGTTCAGTGATAATGATTTGTAACGGAAGGTGCTGCCAAAACCACCGGTTATTTTAGGCAGGTAGTTACCGGATAATTCTTTATCGTTCTCATCAATTTTAAAATCACCGTTCACATCTTTCCACCGGGCATCGCCCGCTTTAAAGGTTACACCTTTTATGGACAGCCTGTTACCGGTTACCGGGTTTACCGGAACCTCGGCATCAGTATTGTATATGCCTTCATTTGTATATACCCAGAATGCGTCGATCGGTTTACCCACCTGTAATTTTGTTGAACCGATAACCAGTTCATCCAGCCCTTTAGGTAAGGCTTTCAGTTCATTACGGTTGTAATTCATGTTACCATTTACCGACCAGCTGATATTATTGCTGTTTGTTGGACGGATAATATCGGCAGAAACACTAACATCAATACCACTGTTGTTAACCGATAAACCGGAAGAATAAGCGCCTGTATAGCCCCATTCCAGCGGAACAGGCACAGGGATCAACTGGTTTTTGGTTGTGCGGCTATATACTTCAACGTTGGCGAATACACGGTTCCCGAACAAACCTAATTCCACACCACCTGAGATGTTATCGCTATACATCCAGGGAATACCATACCCTACCCAGCCGGTATTATAAGGACGGGTAAGTGCGGGAAAACCATTATAGGTTGCTAATGTAGGATTACCGGTGAAAGACAGGTCGGGACGTAAGTTGGGGCCTCTTGAAAAACGGTCATCTGAAAATACATGCCCCATATTTGCATAGGAAACATAGGCATTAAAGGCAGAAACAGCTTTATTATTTTCAAACAATACATCTTTCAGGAAAGTCCTGATACTACCGGCAACATTGGTCCTCCACCTGTTATCAGGTTGTAAAGCCGATGAGCCGTCACGTCTTACAATACCGGTCAGCTGGAATAAATTATTATAGCTGTAGGTAGCACGTCCAAAAAATGAAGCCAATGAAGATTGAGATTTAGACGGGAAGTAATAAACCCGGAAACCCACCGGCGTTAAATAAGCCTCGTTAGAGGTAGACCCGTTTACAATATTCAATTTAATAAAGTTATTAGGTCCGTTATAAGCGTAGGCATAATCAAACTTATTGATATCGGCCTGGTAGTTCTGGCCCGCCTCCAGCAATAAGTTGCTCACTTTTGAAAAGGCAAGATTATAACCCAGGGTATTGGAGATAACAATACGCTGGTTATAACCAAAGTAGTTAGACACAAAGTTGTTTCCTTCCATTAACTGGGTAGGATAAAATACATCCCTGGTCGCTTCATTATAATCAAATGCTATACGGCTGTTAAATTTGAATTGTTTCAGATCAGCAGCAATGGCAAAATATCCCTGCACGGCATTATTACGGTTATCATCCTTGGTCATGCGGTCATATAGATCAAGGTAGCTGGCATATACTGATTTGTTGGGGGCCAGCGGGTTGGAAATATCCGGAATATAACGTGTTTCTGCCAGGCGGTCCCGGAAATTACGGTTCCTGAACCTGTCCATTAAAGTGGCATTGATCATGGTAGATACGGTTAACCATTTTAACGGGGCCACATTAATGGCAAAAGAAGCCATGTACCTGTTTAAAGAAGTATTGTCGGCATTACCGGAGTTTTTTGTAGCAGCACCAAAAAAACGGAAGTTGGCCCTGTCGGTACCGCCTGTTAAACTAAGGTCTACATTATATAAACCACCATTCTGATAATACAAATCCGTCCAGTTGGCTCTTCCGTAGTAATCACTGTTGGAAGAATCCTGTAAATAGGCAGGATAAGCATAACGGTCATCTATTGTGCCGAATTTATCATAATAAGGTAAACGGAACCTGTTTTCGTAAGCGGCATTAATAGGCGTAACCACCTCTTTTACCGCATAACCGTAGTACCCGTTCACACTGATCTCGCTTTTACCGGATTTGGCATTTTTTGTTAAGATCCAGATAGCGCCATTCGCAGCAATAGGCCCCAAAGCGGCCAGTCTGGCGGGGTCTTTTATCACTTCTATGGACTCAATATTCTCGTTATGAATTACGCTTAACAGGTTGGTAGCAGTTCCTATACGGTTAAAATCATACTGCTGTATATCGTAAGCAAAGGGTTTTTCCAATGACAAGGGAATACCGTTCACAAAAACGGCAGCCTGGTTGTCAAACAATTCACGTTTACTTAATAATGGTGTGGCAATGCCTCTTACAAAAATGTTTTGTTCTGTGCCCGGTTCTCCGGAAGGCTCCTGTACATAAACACCTGCCGCATTCCCTTTCAGCATTTGCTGCAAAGAAATATACGGCTGAAACAAAATATTATTAAGCCTGAGACGCTTGTACTCATTTAAGATATCGCTGTTAACACCTTCCAGTGTTACGCCGGTAACAGTAGTTAAGCTATACGTGGTATCATTTACGTTAGCCGTATCCTTAACAGGATTTTGCCCCATACTTAGTTGAGAGGAAAGCAAGGCAATCGAAAATACAGATATACCTTTAATAACACCTGATCTGAAGTCAGTTATTTTTCCCATAGTTCGCTTGCAGTTTGAGTCCTTAACAGTTTCTGATTTTTATGTAAGCGGGGAACAAAAAAATAGCATTTTTTTAACCCTGTTTTTATGCTTTAATCCCTGTTTACGCTTACAAGATAAATTCTTTAACTATAAAAAAATCAGCGGAAAAGACTGCCATTTTATGCAAACGCTTGTGAAAAATTCGCGTTACGTTATGCATACCGTTGCGTAATTTTTAAAAAAGTTTAAACTTTTTTTTGAAAATAGAATTTTCACCCAAAAAACGGCTGTAATTGAACTAACAGTGGCTTTTTCACCCTTATTCAAAAAACAGATTTTCACCCCTGCAAATAAGCTTTATCATGTTACCCGGCATAGTGAAGTATAATATAAAAAGGCGCAACTGTCGTCGCGCCTTTAATCCGAAACTAATGTTCTTATTAATTACCTGCTTTTTCCAGTTGTAATACCACACTGGTACGTCCGCTATTCACCTGGGGGTTAAAACCTACCGTCATTAAAAATTCGCCGCTATAGGTTTTACCGGCATCTATGGGGGAGTTATTTCCCGGGTACAAACAAATTTCCTTTAACCGGTAACTGGCTTTTGCGTCCAGCCCTTTCAATTTAACAGGGTACACACTGCCCTCGCCATAGCGGTTATTCACCAGGTAGTTAAAGATAATACCCTTGTTTTTGGCTTCATTAATATAAGCCATGCTGGCCACACTACCCTCTTTGGGGTTGGCCAGCCGGTATTGGTTGCCCTGCCAGATAATATCTTTGAACCCGTTGTATTCCTTAATGGCATTCTGGCAATAGGCCAGGTCCTTTTCTGATAAATGGCTCACCACAATATCAAAGCCCAGCTTCCCCATCATGGCTACATCTGTACGGTATTTGATGGGTTGTTTGCCCCAGTCAGTAACATGATTGGCACTGGTAATGGCCGGGTAAAAATAGGAGTACTCCCACTGCATGAATATCCGCTCCAACGGATCGGTATTATCACTGGGCCAGAATTCCGTAAAATACTGCAGGGCGGCATAATCCACCCGTCCACCACCACCGGAGCACAGCATCATCGGCACGGTGGGGTATTTATTCCGGATCTTCTGTAACACATTGTACAGGCCACGCATATACTCAATATAAAAATGAGACTGGTTTTTCAAATAGGAAGAGTAGGCATTATATATAACAGCGTTACAGTCCCATTTAATATATGCCAGTTTTGGATTTTGGGTAAACAGCTCATCTACTACATTAAATACAAAGTCCTGTACTTTGGGGTTGGCCAGGTCCAGTACCAGCTGGTTCCGGAAATAATGCTCCTCCCGCTTCGGTTGTTTGATCACCCAATCCGGGTGCTTCTCATATAATTCGCTCTTCGGGTTCACCATTTCCGGCTCTATCCAGATACCGAATTTCACCTGGTTGTTCTGTGCTTCCTCCACCAACGTTGCAATACCATTTGGCAACTTGGTCTTGTTCACCTGCCAGTCGCCCAGGCCGGCCACATCACCATTACGGGGGTATTTGTTGGCAAACCAGCCATCGTCCAGTAAAAACAGGTCAACCCCTAATTTACGGGTATCTTTTAACAGGGCTTTCAGTTTGTCTTCATTAAAATCAAAATAAGTCGCCTCCCAGTTATTTAATAAGGTCAATCGCTGACCTTTTCCATCCAGTACCTTATAATTACGGGCCCAGTCATGCATTTTACGACTGGCTTCCCCTTTCCCTTTATGAGATAACAGGTACAGGAACATGGGTGTAACAAACTCCTCACCTGCTTTTAGTGTGTAAGGAGATGCATAGTTATTAATACCGGAAATAATTCGCAGGTTATCCTGGAAATCCAGTTCCAGGTCGGTACGGAAATTACCGCTATACTCCAAAGCGCCATATAATACAGTGCCTTCATCTTCAGTGGCCGGTTTGTTTAACGATACCATAAATACGGATGGCTGGAATAAATTAGCCCGGGTACCCAGTTTGGAGTCCAGGGTTTTAATGCCATGGGTAATTTTGGTTTCTTCGGCCTGCATCTCCTTAGCCCAGTCACCAAAGTACTGGTTCAACCAAAATCCCTTTCCTTTTAAATGCAGGTTAGCAGAAGCATATTTATGCAGGGTTACATTACCCTTCTCGTTATGTTTTATACTGGACCATTGTTCAATCACATCCTGTTTAAAATAGGATTTGTAGAACAGGGTCACTTCAAAATTATACACGGGATCTTTCAGTAATACAGTTAATAAAGAAACTCCGTCAGATTCGCGGGTTACTTTATGGTTCACATAGCGCAGGTCCAGCGAATTATTACCATCGGCATGCGTAACCGTAATAGCCGGCTCGGCCAGGTTGCGGGAACCCGAACCGGTATAAGCAGCGTTCAGTACCTGTGTATAATCCCCGGTTTGTTTATATACAGCGGCTACCTGCTCATATTCGTTTTTATTGGCCAGCTTTTTATCGAAGTAAATAATGGACAGGTTCTTGTCTTTATCAGCCTGTAGTACCAGGGCTGTCTCAGCAGTTTCAACCGGTATAATAATATTTTGTGCACGTAGCTGACCAAGGGATCCAATTGTTACGATAGCAATAAAAGACAACAAAAACCTTTTCATAATCATTTAATTAAATATTGATAGTGTCTATATGCCGGCAAGATCACTTACACAGTAAAGCGAAGCGGGGATAAAGAGGTTATGCAAGCAATATAATTAACTATCCAATATAGCAGGTAAAATATATAGTAACCGCTTACAAAGCTATTAAGGGAGGACACCCCGGCCAATGGATAATATTGTGTAAAAAATGGACTTTTGCCTGTTAGCTCTTTCAACCGTAATATAAATGTGGTTGTATTTATAAGGCCACCTGCTCCTGCAGCGTAACCGTACGATAACCCAGTTCGGCACCGCCGGACACAGGCATAATATGCCCGGTAATAAATCTAGCATTGTCCGATGCCAGGAAAACACAGGCATCAGCCACCACATCGCCGTCCGGGCAATATCCCAGTGCATGAATATTATTCAGGTAGCGTTCCATTGAGCCGGGATCCGGTTGTTCATTGCTCCATTTACGCAACATATCGGTCCATACACCCGCCGGCGCCACGGAATTCACCCTTACTTTAAAGGGCGCATAATCCAATGCCATCGATTTGGTCAAAGCATTTACCGCTCCCTTGGAAGCCGCATAAGCAGCATGGTTGTCCTGGCCTATCTCCCCCACCAGGCTGCTGGTATTAATGATACAACCACCGGCTTTTATCAAGGCAGCTATACCATACCGGGCAGTAAGCATAATGCTTTTTACATTCACATCAAATAAACGGTACCATTCTTCATCAGAGGTATTGTGTATCGGGCTGGATGGCTGCGCAAGGCCGGCATTATTATGTATCACATCAATTCTTCCGAACTGTTCAATGGTTTTTTGAATAGCTTGCTCCACCTCGGCAGCACAAGCCACATCACACAAAATAAAATGTGCATGCGCATTATCCAGTACCTGCTGTGCATGGCGTAATGATTCAGAGGTATTGGCCACCACTACCACAATGGCACCGTTCTCCAGGTATTTCCGGGCACACTCCAGGCCAATACCTGCCGATCCGCCGGTTAAAAAAATAATTTTATCCATTAACTGCTTCATGCCATTAATAAATTGAATGAATGACTGGTTATGTTTTACACTATGCTACCAACCTTATTACACATACAACAATAGGTTACTTGAACATATAGTACAATACGGTCATTACCATTAATAATAATACCGTCAATAGTTTATAATTCCCCGGGCCGGACCATGCTTTCATCCTGAATGGCTCCGATAATTTTGTCCAGAAAAGGTTTTTACTTTCCGCAGTATGTTGTACCGGGAATACATAGGATAACACCACCTGCATGATGACACAAACACAAAACAGGTAAAAAGCCATCATCATAAAAGGTACCTGCGCCAGTAAACTACCCGGCACCAGTTTATTCACTGCAAATACAATGGCTCCCAGTAAAGAGCCCCACCATAAGGTATGTTTGGCTGCAGCAGCCGATGCCTTAGACCAGAAAACACCCAATAAGAACACACAGGTAATAGGTGGTGCGATATGCGCAATAATATCATTCAGGCCTATAAAAATGCTCTCGTATTTATTTAACAGGGGTAATAAAAGCAAGGAGAAAACCAGGGCCACGCCGGCCGCTATTTTTCCTACCTGCACCAGTTTTTTATCCGTGGTGCCCGGTTTGTACCGCTGGTATACATCATAACTTACCATGGTAGAAACAGAGTTTAAAGCTCCTGCTACCTGGCTCATCAAACCGGATAATAAAGCCGCCACCAGCACCCCTATCAAACCACTCGGTAACAGTTGTGTGATCATTAAAGTATATATGCCTTTCGATTGTACAACGGTATTGCCATTGGCGTCTACCGTCTGTAAACTGCTTACATCCAGTTGCCCGCTTTGTGTTAAAGCATAGGCTATCAGCCCCGGTAATACGAAAATAAAGACCGGTAATATTTTTATGAAGCCGCAAAACAGGGAACCAACACGGGCATGGTTTACATCTTTGGCCCCCAGCACACGCTGTACAATGGTTTGATCGGCACACCAGTACCAGATACCTAACACCGGATAACCCAGGAAAATAGCATACCAGGGCATGCCGCTGCTGTCGCCATGCGGGCGTAACAGGGACAATTTTTCCATACCTCCCTCCTGTTGTAATACCTGTACCATGGGTTCCCAGCCGCCAATTTTCTGAAACGCTGCATAACTAATGATCACTGCACCCGTTACCAGCACTATCGTCTGTATCGATTCAGTAACCACCACAGCCTTCAACCCGCCTATAATGGTATATACCGCTGTGATCAACGAAATGATGATCACACTGGTGTACATGCTTACCCCAAACAAGGTTTTTAATACAATGCCGCCAGCCAGCATGGAGAAAGCTATATGAATGATAATGGCCGAAAAGATAGAGATCACCGTTAACCAGTCCCTGCAGGAACGGTTATACCTTTTTTCCAGGAAATCGGGCAAGGTAGCAACGCCTGATTTAATATAGAACGGAACAAAGAATAAAGCCAGTAAAATAAGCGTAAAGGCCGACATCCATTCAAAATTACCATTCAGCAATCCCGAATCAAAACCGCTCTGGGCAAGGCTTACCAGGTGTATCGTAGATATATTGGTGGCAAACAATGCCAAACCAATGGCAGGCCAGCGCAGGCTTTTACCCGCCAGGAAATACTCATCTGCCGCCGCCGCTTTACTCCTCCGTTTATGTGATATGCCAGCCCATAAACCCACAATGAGTATGAACAGGATATACAAACAGGCAATAACAATATCAACGTTGGCAATCATCGGCAAATTTTTATTTTAAATCACAACTGCTACCCGGTTCCTGCGGTGTTATATACACGCCATCTTTTATCTGTACCGGGTATACAAAATGTTCACGCAAGTGTGGTATATGCTCTAAAAACAAAGCCTCATGTCCCAGACTGATATGATTAAACAATACCAGGTGCTGGTGTAACTGTCCCATATCACCTACATGCGGCACTACGGGTATGCCGAATTTTTTACATAATAAACTCACGGTGATAAACTCACTTACCCCGCCTACCCGCACAGCATCCACCTGCATAAAACCGGCGCATTGGGTTTGCAAATAGTTTTTAAAGATCACCCGGTTCGGCACATGTTCTCCAAGTGCAAGCTTTACCGGGGCAATAGCATTGGCCAGGGTCCGGTGCCCTATAACATCATCCGGGTGTGTGGGCTCTTCTATCCAGAAGGGGTCCATCCCTTTTAATGCATTACATATATACAAAGCCTGGGGCAAGGTCCATTGCTGGTTGGCATCCAGCATAATACTAGCCCTTTCACCTGCCGCTTCCCTTACAATATGGGCACGTCGTATATCTCTTTCCGGGTCAGTTGATCCTACTTTTAATTTCATGGCCGTAAACCCTGCAGCTACCGCCCGGGCTACGTTTTCTTTTACCTGTTCATCACTGTAATTAAACCAGCCTATAGATGTATCATACCCGGGATAACCTTTTTGTAAAATAGCATTCCGTTGTTCCTTCCCGGCTGTTTGCTGATTGATGAGGTGTAAAGCTTCTGTGGCGGTCAATTCATCTTCCAGGTACGAGAGATCCAGCAGGGCCACTATTTCATCAGCGTTTAAACTGTTCAGCAAAGCCCATAAAGGCAGGCCTCTTTTTTTTGCCCACAGGTCAAAACAGGCATTGGTTACCGATGCCAGTCCCAACTGTACCACGCCTTTGTGTGGCCCCAGCCAGCGAAACTGCTGTTCATTAGATGCCTGGTAAGACCACACACCAAATTGCTGCATCACTGCTTCAATATCTTTGCCCTTTAATTGCTGCGCATAAAATGCCGCTGCTTTACATACCAGGTCATTGCCTTCGCCTAAGGTAAAAGCCAGCCCAATGCCCGTATGCCCGCTGTCATCATGCAGTTCGGTAACAGCATACGAATAAACCGGGTCCCTGTGTATGGCATCACTTCCTGCACCTTTACCTAACGGATAACGTTTATCCTGTACTGTTATCGATGTGATCATTTTTTAAATTTCTTTTTTTACAGCCTCTCAGCAGCAGTTCCGGCTTTCAGTTTTCAGATTTTAGCTATCAGAATTCAGCATTCGGCAATCAGCTTTCTGCTTTTAGCTTTTAGCTTTTTGCTTTAAGCTCTTAGCTTCCCACATTCATCATTCATCACTCATAATTATCTCCCACTCATCACCGTCTTCATCTCCCCATTCACCTTCACTTTTACTTTTTTAGGTGTTACCGATCGTATACTGTAACTAATCACTTTTCCATCCTTCCACTCCATATCCACCGTAAAATTACCGCGGGCTTTCAATCCTTTTACCTTGCCATAGCTTTTCCAGAGATCAGGAATAGCCGGCAGCAGGTCAATATACCCGGCATGACTTTGTAATAACATTTCACCAATACCGGCTGCTGCACCAAAATTGCCGTCTATCTGGAATGGCGGACCGGCCGAGAACATATTGGGATATACACCACCGCCTTTGCCATAATTAATATCGGTACGTAATGTTGGTTTTAAAATTTCTCTTAACAACTTAAACGCACGGTTACCATCTAATAACCGGGCCCAGAATAATTGTTTATAGGCAATGGTCCAGCTGGGGCCATCATCACCACGTACTTCCAGTGTTTTTTTGGCCGCTGCTGCTAAATCAGGAGTAGCACCTGGTGTAATTAAGTTGCCAGGGAATAAGCCATATAAATGTGAAATATGCCGGTGCTCCGGATCGGTCTCTTTATAATCCTCTATCCATTCCATAATACGGCCGTCGGGTGCAATAACACCAGGCGGCGGCAGCTTGGGTAACTTTTGTATTAATTCGTTACGGAAAGCTGCATCAATATTTAATTTTTTAGAAGCAGTGATCACGTTGTTAAATATTTCCCGGATGATCTGGTTATCCATGGTAGCGCCTTCAGTTATACTGGCATGATTGCCATTGGCCACATAAAAAGAGTTCTCCGGTGAAGAGGATGGCGAGGTAACCAGCCAGCCTGTTTTTTTATGTTCTACTAAAATGCTGTTATAAAATTGTGCCGAGCCTTTGATGATCGGGTAAATACTTTTCAGGTAATGAATATCGTTGGTAAACTCGTAATGTTCCCACAAATTATTACACAGCCACCCCGATCCCGCCTTGCTGATACCCCAGGAAGCGCTTTCCCCAGGCTCCGTAAATCCCCATACGTTGGTTATTACATGTGCTACCCACCCTTCAGCGTTATAATAAGCTTTAGCGGTTTTAGCACCGGGTTTCATCAATCCTCTTACCAGTTCGGCCAATGGCAGGTTTAATTCCGATAAATTGGATAATTCCACCGGCCAGTGATTCATCTGCACATTCACATCCAGGTGATAATCGCCGTTCCAGGGCGTTTGCACCTGGTGCGCCCATAAGCCCTGTAAATTGGGCGGCAACAGGCCTACACGGGTACTGCTGATGGTGAGGTAACGGCCAAACTGGAAGAATAAGGCCGGCATACCCAGGTCGTTCTGGGGATTCTCATAATAAGCCGCCAGGCGCTTGTCGGTGGTCAGTGCTTCGGCCGGTCCGCTACCCAGGTCAATGGATAAACGGTTAAACAATTTCCTGAACCGGGTAATATGCTGTTGTTTTTGCTGCGCATAAGAGCGGGTTAACGCCGCAGCCATGTTTTTGGCGACGGTGGTTTTATAGCCCGGGTTTTTAAAGTCGGTAGCAGTGGAAATAAATATGATCACACTGTTAGCATTCTTCACCACCAGTTTATCATTTTCATATATAACCGTACCGCCGGTATTTCTTACCTGTACTTCGGTTAAATACTGCATGCCCTTACCATCCGTGCCATTGTCCAGCTGCCCGCTTAGTTGTAAGGCTTTGTTCACCAGTTGTACGGTACCTTTTTCGGGACGGTTAATGCTTACAGCAAAATTTACAACCCCGACCTTATCCGCTTCAATTTTTATCACATCCACATCATCATAAAAACTGGTAAAGTATTCACGTTTATACTGAACACCATCCAGCGAAAACTGCGTAGTGGCTAATGCACTGTCTAATGATAATAGACGTTTGTACCGGGTATATGCTGCGGCAGAGGCATTGCCATAGTTATAGTCAATCTGTAAATTGGCCAGCAACTGGAAACATCCCCATTGTTTACCGCCGGAGCCTGGCCCCAGGCAAACAAAATCCTTATCGATCAGTTTTTGTGCTTCATCATTTTTACCCTGGTCCAGCAGGCTCTTAATAGCCGGTAATTGTTTATAGGCATTATAATTATTGGCATCCTGCGGACTACCCGACCACATGGTAATATCATTCAGTACGACCTTCTCCGATTGTACACCTCCATCCGGTGTCATACCCAGTCTTCCGTTGCCCAGGGGTAATGTTTCTTCCCATTGCGCGGCAGGTTTATCAAACCATATTTTTAAAGGCTTAGTCTGGGCCTGGACAAATGATGATAACAACAATAGAAAACCGGCATACAACAAACGCAATCTCATGAGTACAAATAGTATTAATCGTTAGAAAATCAGGTGCTCAAAACTATCCATTCCTGCATCAACAATAAATGGATTAAATGATACTGCGCATGGATTTTTCTATGGAATAAAATGATTGATTACTGGCGATTCCAAAAACTAAGCTCACTTAAATTACTGTAAGCGTTTTCACCGGATGCCACTTTTTTAACACGTATACGTATATAACGCACGGGTGGCGGGTTCTCCATTAAGTTTATCCTGTAAGGCCCCTTCCCGTCGTCCGAACGTACTACATCACTTAATAAAGTCCATCCTTTTGCAAGGGCATTGGCTTTCCAGTTGGCATCATTACCGGGCACGGTAGTTTCGGCGCCGGTAATATTGGCAATACCCCATACTTCATACTCGGTAGGGTTATGACAACAATCCCTGCCCGTGGTTTCCATAATACCCAGGCGATTATATACAGCGCCCATATCAAAAGTGAAATGATGCGGTAACTGGTTGTTGCCATTACTATGGAAAATATTCGGATAACCCTGGGGACCAACAGAACCATCCCATAATTTAGCAATACTGGTCTGCGACTCGTAAGGCTGTACATCGTAAGGCAGGTTGAGGGCCGCAAAAATGGATTTATTGCACAATACATTGGTATAAATAGTGGGAAAAGTTTCCGCATTGTTCACTGTAAAAGTGTCCAATGCATTGGTAACCGGCACATAGGCCGACTGATAAGTTACAGGTGTTGAGGCTTTATAGTTAACCAGCATAACCGTATTATTTAACTGCGACAGGAAAGCGGTAGCCTGCTGGTTATTGTTATTGGTATAGGTAATGGTAGTACCAACATTGCTGGTATCTGTTGCCGCAAAACGTAACAATACATCGCCGTTAGGTTGCACTTCGTATGGATTGACATTATCGGGAAAACGGTTTATTAAACCACCCCGGTATACGGCACCGTATATCTTTACATTATTCAGGTCCAAAGGTATAGAACGGTTCCCTTTGGTATCAATGGCATGTACGGTAAAGGAATAAGTGTATTCAAACAAGTTTGGAATGATGGTGCTGATAGAATCCTGACCGCTAACCCTTGTTGCCGGAACCACTACAGAGTCGGCTTTATTATTCCAGTACACAATATACTTTTGAATAGACGGGTCGGGGCTGGGTTTCCAGTACACCATCACCCTTCCGTTACCGGCCCGGGCTTTTACCTGTAAAGGCACACCAGGGTAGATCAGTTCTTTATCGTCCAGGTAATTCCTGAACTCCTTATCGCTTTTATCACAGGCGGCTACCCATACGGCTACCAGCAATATAACCAAGAAATATATTTTATTAAGCTTTGTCATTTTACTTGAATTAAGTGTGAATCATATTAATCAGGATCGCCAAAAAATGTTATTTCCATAGCATGTGCAAAGTCGCCACCGGACCATGTTTCCGCTACATTCAGCCGGATATATCTTGTTTTTGGACTAACCAAGGGAATATTAAAGTTGACACCTGCCGCCACAAAAGCTTCATCGCTGGCATTGGTAGCGCCCGGCATTAAACCTGATGGCGGATCGGGGAAGATAAAGTTGCCTAAATTCACCCAGTCACCTACTACCGTTCCTTCATCGGAGTAAGCAGGTAATACCGCATTCTGTGGCGATACCTTATCGGTGCCCCATAATGAGAATTTGCGCGGGTTACCATGACTATAAGCAAACTGTAAAGGACGATTGTATAATACAAAACGACTCAGCTTGGCATATACCCCCAGGCCAAACGTACATACCATCGGATAACTGCCTCCGGGGTTAGTATGCCAGCCATTGGAATATCCATCGGTCTTGCCATCCCACAAATAAGGCAGGTCCCAGCCATACCCTATTTCCGTATCGGAAGGCAAAGCATATTTAAAAAATAAGGACTTGTTCAGCTGTGTTTCAAACAAAGGACTGATCTGGGCAAAAACCGTATCAGAGGTATTACCCCACTCATCGCGGATATAAGCTCCAAAACGCCGGGCTTCTGTATTATAGCCTCTTACAGAAAAGTTTACATGCTCACCCGCATCATAATGTTGCTCCACAATCCCATATTCATTCGTAACAGGATCCAGTTCCAGTAAAATATAACCGAATGACCGCTTATTGGGGTTTTGTGCTTTAACATTTACCCCTCCAAAATCAGCTGATAACTGAATAGTAGCGGCAGATAATTTGTAATAAGGATCCAGGGGATGCACGGTTACCTGTACGGGATCTGATTTTATATTGGCGCGGCTTACTGCTTCCAGGGTTACCTGGTATTCACCGGCAGTAGCAAAGCCCTGTACCGTAATGGTATCAGTATAGTAACTGGCTTTGGTTTCTCTTTTCACTCCTTTGCGGATCTCATAACCTGCCATTACATATAACAGGTTGGGACTATTAGGCAAAGTGTAAATAATATGCGCTCCGCCGTTAAAATTCTCTACCCGGATATTGGTTACCACTCCCGGTTTGGTTTTATCGTTTGAAGCCGGTTCGTTATAATTTTTATCCTTGGTACAGGAAAACAATACGGCCACCAACGCTACAAGCAGGGGTATTGTTCTCAGTTTTTTATTTTTCATAATTGTATATTCAGTATTAAGCAATCAGTATTATGGTTGTACAGTTCAATTACTGCTTATGATTTTACCAATAGGGGTTTTGTACCAGGTTGGGATTAATGATCAGGTTATTGGCTTTAATGGGCCATAAATAATCCCGTAAACGGAACACCGGTAATAACTGTATCTGCTGCTGGTAATAGTTGGATGCTTCAGGCTGGTAAATATTCCACCCCTGCAAAGGCACGCTTAACACCTGCTGCAGTTCTTTCCAGCGCCTTAAATCCCAGCCGGCCTGTGCTTCAAAACATAATTCTATCCTTCTTTCGCGGTGTATAATTTCGCGCAGGCCATCTTTTGAATTTGGTTTAGCCGGGTTACGCGATGAATTGGTCCAGGCAGCCTGTACCCCGGGCAAGCCGGCACGGGCTCTTACCCTATCAATATATTCAAACACCGTTGCATTGGGGCCATTCACCTCGTTCAGGGCTTCGGCATATAACAGGTATAAACCGGCTAAACGCATCAGGGGCATCCGGAAATGAATGGGTTGAAACCCATCGTCATAAACAGATAAATAATGCACCAGTTTTTTAGGCCAGTAACCGGTAATATTTAAACGTATACGGTCTTTGGGGCCGGCCAATGCACTGTTACCACGTGCCTGTACGGTGTACATATCGTTAACGTCCATTTTGCCATTACCAAACCAGGCAGCGCCATCAAAAGCCAGGTTGGCATAAAACCGGGGTTCACGGCCAAAATGTGCTTCCACAGTTTCGTAGTTGGGACGTAAATAGTTTTTATCGGCCTGGGTAGCCATTTTTAAATGGTAGCGATTGGCATAGTTCCAGTTCTTATCCTCGTTCATAGGCACACCATTGCTGGTATAAAAAAGTTCCTGGGTAGAGATGGGTGCAGAAAAAGTAGATGGGTTAGAGAAGGCATTCACCACTGAACGCGAGGTTAAACGCACCGATGCATGACCCTGGTAAGAGAAATAAGGATTCTGCGCCCAGATCATCTCGGGATTAAGGTCCCATCTTTCGGTTACCGCGTTTTGTATGGTCAGCACCCGTTTAATATCATCATTGATATTACTGATGGTGGCCGGTGGTACAAACTGGTATAAACTCATACCCTGCGCTTCGCATGCTTCAATAGCATCCCGGCAGGCATCGGCTGCTGCCACCCATTTTTGTGCATCGTAGGTTTGCGGAAAAAGTGCCTTACCACCTTTATCAGTGAAAGAAGCATAGTCCGGGTTACCATTGAATAAAGGACTGGCAGCAGTCATCAGTACTTCCGCTTTTACCGCCATTGCAATAGGCCGGGTAACACGCCCCAGGTCGCGGGCCTGGTTATCAATACGCACCGGCAGGGCTTCAGCCGCTTCGTTGAGCAGCTTTACAATATAGTTCACCACATCATCCACCGCATCACGTTTTACCCTTACTTCTTCCGGTGTACTGGTAATAGGCAGGTTAACATCAGTAATAGGTATGGGGCCATACATACGGAAAAGATAATAGTGATAATAAGCTTTTAAAAATTTTACCTCTCCTATCCATCTTGCTTTTTCACTTTGCGAAAGATCAACCGGTTTATCAATATTCTCCAGCATGATATTACAGATACGGATAGAACGGAACAGGCTGTAAATTTCATTGTCACCATCACCATCCCATACATTCAACCCCGGCGATGCAGCATTCTGGGTACCGTTAATAAGGTTAAAGCCGGTGCGGTTAAAATTTAAAAAATCTGTCAGGTTATTCGGGTATATTAATTCCGAAGAAGTAGTGAAACCCGGGTTACGGGCCACATCACTTAAACGCTGCAGGTAGGCATAACAGGAGAACAGGTAATTTTCTGCTTCGTTCCTGTTCCTGAATGCATATTCCAGTGTACCCACATTATCCGGGGTTACATCCAGGTATTTTTTGCATGAGGCAAAGGAGGCTGACACCAATACCATCATGACTATTTTTACAAAGCGTTTCATACGATTCTATATTTATCTCAGGTTTGTATTGTTTTGCTGACCAATGGCCGGAACGATGAACGGAGCGTCGCAACATCAGCTCCCCAGGGAACTGCAGCCGGTAAACAAAAATTATAAGTTGATATTAATGCCCAGGTTATATACTTTCTGAATGGGATAGCTGAAACCATTTCCCCTTAATTCAGGATCCCACATTTTAAACTTGCTCCAGGTTAACAGGTTCAGTCCATTAAAGTAAACGCGGCAATTGGTGATCTTTAAACGTTTGAGTATACGCGGCGGTACAGTGTACCCTACTTCCAGCGATTTCAAACGCAGGAAAGATGCATCCCGCATCCACCAGGTGCTGTTTTGTAAGTTATTCTCAATCTCTGCCGCCGTGGTGCCCAAACGCGGGTATACAGCATACAGGTCCTGGTTATCCTCGCTCCAGTGACTGTTGGCAAACTCCTGTAACAGTTGTGTATTGCCCCATATATATTCATCGGGACTAGGCACAAAAGGACTCACACGCCTGGGGTCGATAAAGAAGGATACCCTAGCCTGGCCCTGGAAAAAAGCGGACAGGTCAAAACTTTTATACCCGCTGGTAAAACCAAAACCATATACGATCTCCGGTACTTCCGGAAAGCCCAGGAAGGTTTGGTCGGCACCGTCAATGATACCATCGTTATTCAGGTCACGGTATTTAATATCACCGCCTTTGGGCGCATTACCATTTACCGAAAATACCTGTTGCGGGGAGTTGGCAGCTTCCAGGTCGTCCACAAATAAACGTTCTGCTATATAACCCCAGCGGCGGTTAATAGGCTGGCCGGTTACATAACGCCAGGGCTCTGCCCAGTTAGGCTCTTCATATAACGTATACTTATTGGTGGCGTATGTATAGTTGGCCCGCACAGCAACCCAGAAATCGGGTGTAAAACTTTGTTTATAATCCAGTGACAGGTCAATACCCCTTGCCCTCGCCTTACCTAAATTAGCGGTAATGGCCGACTCCAGGCCCAGGGTGGAAGGAATACTGGCCCGGTTCATTAATATATTTTCGCGGTCATAATTGTATACTTCCGCAATAAAGTTCAGGTTCTTCATTATGGTCATCTCCAAAGCCAGGTTGGTTTGTTTGGAGGTTTCCCAGGTTACATCCAGGTTTTCGTAGTTATTGATAAAAACGCCGCTGCGCTGGTAAGCATTCAGGGTGCCGAAATAAGCATAGTTACCACCGCCGGATAAGTTAACATCTGATAAGTAGAAGAACCTTCTTTCACTGATGGCATCATTACCTACCAAACCATAACTGCCTCTTAATTTAAAGCGGCTGATGATATTTTTAACCGGCTCAAAAAACTTTTCATCCGATACTACCCAACCCGCGCCAATAGTGGGGAAAAAACCAAAACGGTTATTTTTTGAAAAACGTTCAGAGCCATTATAACCAAAGCTGGCTTCTACAAAGTATTTGTTCAAATAAGAATAAGTAGCACGGCCTGCCAGTGTAAGATTACGGTAAGGCAGGGCTTTAAATAAAGTGGAAGCATTGGCAAAACTGGTTTGCTGTGCCGCACCTATCAGGGAAGAACTGATATTATGATCGCCTAAACGTTTATTATAATCCAATGCACCCTGGAAGTATAAGAAGGTATTAAGATCGGTATAACCCGGATTGTATGTTAAATATTCCTGGGCCACATTGGAGCCGGTAGGCTGTGAGTTTAACCAGTTAAGGGTGTAGCTGTTGCTCATTTTATCGTAAGTGCCTACATTATAATAAAAGGGCGAGTAAGCCATAGAAGATTCGAAGTAGGAATAACGGTTGGTATTAAATATACCCCGGAAGGTCAGGCCCTGGGTAATAAAATCCAGCCGCTGGTTTAATTCCAACTGTGCTGACATACGTGACTGTGAGGAGTTTTTATGTCCGCGTAATAAAGCCGCGTAAGGATTATTGTAACGGATAGAATTCGCCCCGTCACCACCTACATTACCAAATAAAATATGTTTGGAATTGGCCCTGGCAGAATCCCTGGGAAAGAAAGCCGGGAATAATACCGGGCTGGTATGCGTGGCAATATTATACAGATCGGTAGAGAAACCTCCATCCGCCGTCATTGGCCCGTTGTATTCACTGAAGTTTCCAGATAAACGAACAATCAGTTCTGTAGTTTTTGATAAATTGATATTGATATTGGAACGCAGCTGGTAGTTCCTGAACTTGACATTATTGTCGTTATTGTTCATCTTATCTTCCTTCAAAATTCCATTGTCCACATTATACGATCCCGCGATATAATAACGGGCCACACCGCCACCACCGCTTACACTTAAATTAGCACGTTGGGTAGACGTACGTTTTTTAAATAACATATCCAGCCAGTCCACCGCCGGGTAAACATAGGGATTACTACCCGGTGCACCATCAATAGTAGCCTGGGTATTAATGATCTTATTAGGCGAAAAAGGCAAAGGCAGTAAAGGATCGCGGGTTACCGTTGCTTCGTTAAATAAGTTCATGTAAGTGATCGGGTCTGCCAGCTTTAAACTCTGTGTATTCTGCGACATGGACTGCTCCACCCGCAGGTTGATATTGGGTTTACCCGTTTTACCTTCCTTAGTCGTAACCAGTATTACCCCGTTTGCACCGCGGGCGCCGTACAATGCAGTGGCGTTTGCATCCTTTAAAATAGAGAAACTGGCTATATCATCCACCTGTAAACGGGCCAGGTCACTGGCCGTTAATTCCACGTTGTCTATTAAGATCAGCGGATCACGTTTGTAACCAAAAGTTGTTACACCACGTATAAAAAAAGTAGCATTATCCAAACCAGGCTGTCCACTTTGCTGGTAAGCGATCATACCCGCTACCTGTCCTGCTAAGGAAGTAGTAAGGTTACTGGACGGAATTTTTAAATTACCCGGTTGTACCGTGGTTACCGAACCCACGATCGCTTCCTTTCGTTGTTTTTTACCAAAGGCCACCACAACCACTTCATCATCGGAAGAAGAGGGTGAAGGTACCAGGCGGATGGAAAATGTAGTAATACTGCCGGTAACCGTGATCCTTTGTTGTTGAAAACCGACATAGGTTATCACCAGTACGGTGCCGGGCGTTACCTCCAATATGAACCGGCCGTTCACATCGGTATTGGTGCCCACTTTTACATCTTTATCAGACATTACGCTGGCGCCGTCAATAAGATTACCGGCCGTGTCAACCACCGTACCGCTCACCGTTATTTTTTGGGTAACCTGTGCCTGTAATCCTGTATTACCGGCAAAAAGAAAAGAGAAAAATAAAAGCATAACGGCACAGGAGGGCCGTTTCACCTTACAAAAAAGTTTCTTCATATACAGCAAGTTTGGGGTATCAATCGTAATACCTGAACCAAAAGTAAACCAGCGGTCAGAGCGCAACAATAGCTTATTCTCGGAATATGATGGATTATTCTACTGCACCCGGCAATTATTTTAAGGTTACCTCAATGAACACCGGTGAAACCCATGCCTACCGGCAGGTTGTTTAACAGCCAGGTCTGGACTAGTTCTTACATTACCTTTATACCATACCCGGGCCATACCATTACGGCTTTTGTTATACATGGTTTATGACAGTGTTATATGCCGGGAATAACACCTGAGCATAAAAATGGATTATCCTATTACAATTTTGTATCTTTAAATTTCGGTTCATCACCCAAAATTTTTAACAGGTTAATTCAGTAGCTATAACCATGGCATTAAAGAAAAAAGATGGCTTTGAGGGGGAAAAATTTATCAGTATTCCCAATGCAATATGGAAAAAAGCCAACCGGCTCAATCCCCTGTTAAAACAATTGTACATTAAACATATTGGTTACTTCCCCAAAGCCGTTGGCCATTACCGCGAGCGCAAAAAAGGCTGTGAGGATAATATACTCATCTATTGCCTGAAAGGCAAAGGTTGGTTTACCATCAAAAACCAACGGTTCACTGTTAAGGTGAACGAATTTATTTTAGTACCCGCCACTACCCTGCCCATGAGCTATGGCGCCGATGAACAGGATCCCTGGACCATTTACTGGGTACATTTCAGCGGCGACAATATTAACCAGTTCAATAAAAGTTATCATATAGGTTTGTACGATGGTCCGCAACAAATAACCTTTAATGAAAAAGGGTTGCAGATATGGGAATCCATGTACCAGAGCCTGGAAATGGGTTACAGTACAGAGAACATTACCTATAGCAATATGTGCCTCTATCATTTAATTGCTACCTTCCTGTACCCGGGTAAACATGTAAATGAGAAAAAACGGGAATCAAAAGACCTGATCAACGATACCGTGTTATTCATGCGTGAGCATATTAACCATGTATTAACGGTCGATGATATGGCCAAACACAGCAACCGTTCTGCATCCCATTTCTCCACCTTATTCCGGAAGGCTACGGGCATGTCGCCACTGGATTATTTCATACACCTCAAGCTGCAGAAAGCCTGTTTACTCTTATTCAATTCCACCAAAAAAGTAAAAGAGGTAGCGGCCGAACTGGGCTACCAGGATCCCTATTATTTTTCACGCCTGTTTAAAAAATACATGGAAGTATCACCCGAACAATACCGTTCCATACAGCAACGCGATCACCAAATTGATTAATGCCATGCAAAAAAAATACTTCATTAAACAATACAGTTTTGAGCAGTACCAACATGGCGGTGTAGGTTATAGTGATATTGAGATCATCTTACAACGTAATAATTATATTCCTATCGAATTCCCGGATCATAACGATACCGGCCCTATAGCCAAACTAAGACGGTTCTTATTCCTGTATCGCAGCCTGCGTAAGTTACCGTCTCATGCCGAGGTAGTATTTCTATATCCCGCTTATGCCAGGATCATTCAACACTTCATTTATAAACTAAGCAAACGCAAAGACATCAAACTCATCTGTATTATCGGGGATATTGATGGCATTAAAGATGATGACAGCCTGCAGCTAAAACAGGAAATTAAAGAGTTAAAAAAATTCAGGCATTTTATTGTCCATAATAAAGGCATGGCGGACTGGCTTACAAACCACGTGGGCCAGGTTAATTATGGTACACTCCGGTTCTTCGATTTTCTTACCGCCCCGGCCACGGTAAGCCGTTCAAAAACCTATGCTATTGCTTTTGCCGGCAACCTTAACAAAAGCAGTTTTGTACACCGGCTACCCGGCATCACAGCAACACAACCTGCTTTACATTTTCATATTTATGGCCCCGGCGAAACACCTGTTGTTCCAGACCGGAATATTCGCTATGAAGGCAGTTATCCTCCCTATCAAATGCCTTCGGTAATAAAAGGTTCTTTCGGCCTGATATGGGATGGCCCCAACCCTGAACAAATGGAAGGTTCTTTTGCCTCCTATATGCCATACATGACCCATCATAAACTCTCGCTTTATATACTGGCGGGACTACCGGTTATTGCCGCAGGCATATCCGCATCCGGTCAGTTAGTAACCCAATACCAGATCGGTATTACCGTTAATAGCCTTGCCGAACTGCAGGAAGCTATTGATAACATTACACCTGCACAATATGAAACAATGATCAGCAATATGCGGCCCCTGGCCCGGGCAATTAGTGAAGGGAAAAACCTGTTATCAGCATTAGGAGAGATTCAATAGCCCGCAGATCTGCACAGATATAAAACACGCTGATCTACCCTGAAAATAACAGCTTACATAACACCCTTACCTATCCCCGAAAATCTGCGTTATCAATCAGCAATAATCTGCGGGAATACCTGCAGCGAAAACAGCCCGCTGATCTACGCAGAGGTAAAACACCGCTGATTTACGCTGAAAAAACAACTTACAGGAACACCCTTACCTATCCCCGAAAATCTGCGTTACCAATCAGCGATAATCTGCGGGAATACCGGCAGCGAAAACAGCCCGCTGATCTACGCAGAGGTAAAACACCGCTGATTTACGCTGAAAATAATTTACAATAACACCCTTACCTATCCCCGAAAATCTGCGTTAACAATCGGCGATGATCTGCAGGAATACCGGCAGCGAAAATAGCCCGCTGATCTACGCAGAGGTAAAACACCGCTGATTTACGCTGAAA